>JGI24187J35170_1001347_pt1 | contig 10895 bp, 8 predicted proteins | sample YNPBryBLVA2012_FD_35170 | JGI IMG/M metagenome (IMG submission 35170)
GTAGAATACCGCGATGAGAGCGGGGAAGTGTTTGGTCGCCCGGACCAGGTGGAGTTGGATGTTATCATCCGCAATGGGCAGATGTTGGTGTGTGAATTGAAATCCTCTGCCAGCCGNAGCGATGTGTACATTTTCGAGCGTAAGGTGCGTTCTTATGAGAAGCGGGTGGGGCGTAAAGCCGAGCGGCTGTTGTTGATTTCGCCGATGGTGGAGGAGAAGGGCAAAGCAACGGCTGCCGCGCTAGGGATCGAAGTGTACAGCGATGCGGAGGATGTGGTTCCCTAGTCCAGCATTTCACGATGGCGTTCCGAGGTTGTCGAATCATCCGCAGATCCTCGAAGGGGAGGCTGCTGGGGACGGTCGAAGTGACGCCCACCGTGCCGCCCGGCGGTGTGGTCACGGCCATGCTGGCGCTGACGGAGCCGGCCGGCCTGGCCGGGCTGGGCCTGCTCTTCTGGGCCATTGCCGACGCGGGGCAGACGATAGCCGAGGGAGACGAGACGAACAATACTGGCTACGGTGTATTGGATGCCCGGCCGGACCTGACGCTGGACGCCTCCGACATCGCCGGGGAAGGCCCCATCGTGGTGACGGTGCGCAACGCCGGAGTGGTGACGGCGACGGAGGTGACCCTGATGGTGTGGTCGGGCAGTTTCAGCGGGACGGTGGTATACAGCGGGACGGTGGGGACGATCCCGCCGGGCGTCAGTGCGGCGGCAACGTTCGACTTGCCGGCGGGAACGTACGAACTGTGGGCGCTGGCGGACCCTCACCAGGCGATTGTGGAGAGCGACGAGAGCAATAACCTGGCCATTCGGGAACGCGCCACTTGGAATCGGGTCTACCTGCCGCTGATGCAGAAGTAAGCGTTGACAGGTCGCTGGCCACGATATGAGCGGGCCCCGATGGACTCTCACCAAAAAACCGCACGCACGGGACGTGAGAATCTACAAACCTGCAAGGGGTATTTTGCAAAAATTCGGACTGTCCTGCAAGAGGACAAATTGGCCGTGACAACTGGGTCGCCGCAGCGAAGCGTAGCAAGCCTATCATGCCTGCGTCCGCGCCCTGTATGAGCAACTCAAGGCGTAACGCCCCGCAAACGCCAACCCTCCCGCAGATTTCGAACCTGCGGGAGGGTTACTTTTTCCCGGTTAGCGGTTGTCCCCCTATGTTAGGCGCAGGATGAGGCAAAAAACCGCTTCGGCGGCGTCGGCTCAGCCGCAGCACTTTTTTCGTCACTGCATTGGATGTTTATTGGATGCTGTAGTTTCGCCTTTTTATGGTTTATGCGAAATTTTCGGGGAGAAAGCCGCCATATTTGGTGCTTTGACACTTTTCCTGCCACCATATATGGCGGTTAAACAAAATTGGCGAAAGTGCAGTTGGATGTTTATGGAGTGTGCTTGTGGGTGTGGCCTTGAGCGGGCATCATCGCGGCTCACAATCGGCATCTGCTCGACGACAGCCTGGGCAACCAGCAGCCGAGCGAATGGATCATGATAGTGAAACAGCGGAATAGCTACTGGTGCTGTATGGCTGATGGTGATACCAGCCTTACCAATTCCTTCGGCGTCGCCTACACAAACGCCGCGAAGACCCGGTTGCCCAATAAGCGCCCGCCTGCCGTCAACCGCAGTCTATCTCCGCCCTGCCCCGCCCACGTCAGCAAACCCTGGCGGCGCAATTGTTCGATTTGCGGCCCAAAGAGCACCTCCAGCCCAATACCAAACCGCTTTTCGAACGCCTGGGCCGATACCCCCTCGCGCGTTAAACGTAGCCCCATCATCATCGTTTCGGCGATCTCATCGCTCTGCTTGAGCGTCACCACCTCCGCCGTCGCCGGCGATTGCGGGAAGACTCTCTCTCCCTCGCTTCGAGCGCCCTCGCTCAGACGTCGAATATACTCGGCTGGCAGACGTACATTCGCAACCCGCTGCCCGGCGGCATAACCATGCGCTCCCGCCCCCACGCCAAGATAGGGCTGGTTGCGCCAGTATTGCAAATTGTGACGGCTGGCCCTCGATGGCGCTTCCGTCTCCCCCGGCGGATAGCTCGACCTCGCCCAATTCGAGATCTCATACTGCCAATACCCCTCCCTTGCCAGCCACTCACTGGCTAATTCGTACATGTCCGCGGCCAAATCGTCGTCTGGCACAGGAACCAACCCGCCCTCCACCCAACGCTGCAAAGATGTTCCCGCCTCCACACTCAGCGCATATAGCGAGAGATGCTCTACCCCAAGCCGGATCGCCCAGCTCAGTGTTTGCTGCCAGGCTGCCAGGCTTTGTCCCGGCAGCCCAAAGATCAAGTCAAGATTGACGTTGTCGAAGCCGGCCTGCCGCGCCCACTGGACTGCCCGCATCACGTCCCAAAAATCATGCTCGCGTCCCAACAGCGCCAGCTCTGCCCCATGCACCGACTGCATCCCCAAACTCAGACGATTTACCCCCGCTGCCCGCAATCTTGCCAGCCCCTCTCGCTCGACCGTACCGGGATTCGCCTCTAGGGTGATCTCTGCCTCCCCTTGTAACTCGAACCCCGCCGCCAACCCCGTCAAGATGCGCTCAACCCCCTCAGTCGGCAACAGCGAAGGCGTTCCTCCCCCAAAGTAAACCGTGTGTACCGCCAACCTTTCCCCGGCCGCCTGTGCCACCCAGCCGATCTCCTGCACCACAGCATCCACATACGCCGGTATCAACCCTTCCTGCCCGGCGTATGTATTGAAATCGCAATAACTGCACCGCCGCCGGCAAAAAGGAACGTGAACATAAACACTGTACGCTTGCATAAGTCCCAATATACCACACTCCCTCTCCCTGGCTACCTGTTTACTTGTGTACCTGCATACCTCTTCACCATTGTGGTAAACTATAGTCAACCTCGCACTCGCGAAAACTTTGGAGGCACCCCTTTATGAAAATCCTGATTGCAGCCGATATGGAGGGAATCACTGGCGTCACCCATTGGGATCAGGTCAGCTCCACACATCCTGAATATGGCCGGTTTCGGCGCTTGATGACCGCCGATGTCAATGCGGCCATTCGCGGCGCCTTCGACGCTGGCGCTGATGAGATCATCGTCACCGACGGTCACTCCTCGGGGCGCAACCTTCTCATCGAAGACCTCGACCCCCGCGTCCGTCTGAATGCTGGCTCGCCCGCCCCCCTCTCCATGGTGCAGGGCGTGGATGAAGGCGTGGATGGCGTCATGTTCGTCGGTTACCATGCCCGCATTGGCGCGGCGGATGCCATCCTCGAACATACCTGGTCCGACGAGCGCGTCGCCAATCTGTGGATCAACGGCCGCTTGTTTGGCGAGGCTGGCCTCAACGGCGGCGTCTGCGGTCATTTCGGCGTGCCGGTCATCATGGCCTCGGGCGACCAAACCCTATGTGCCGAAGGGATCGAATTCTTCGGCGATATCGAAACCGCCGTTGTCAAGAAGGCGCACGGCCGCATGGCTGCCGAATGCCTGCCCCCCCCTGTCTCCCAACAACTCATCTACGACGCTGCCCGCCGGGCGGTGCTTCGCCTCGCTGCTGGTCAGGCTCCCTCTCCCTTCGTCGTTCCTGCGCCGGTGACCCTCACCCTCGAATTCGTCCAATCCGAAATGGCCGACAAAGCAGCCATCCTGCCCGGCACCACCCGCACCCACGATCGCAAGGTCGAATACACCGCTCAAGATATGCTCACGATTTATCGCGTATTCCGCGTCTTGCTGGCGCTGGCAAGATAACCCCTTTTCTCCTGGAGCCGCTATGCCTTTCATTGAAGTCAACGGTGCAAACCTTTTCTACGAAACCTACGGTCAGGATCGCCCTGGCCAGGCGCCCATCGTGCTCATTCATGGCTCGACCGTCACTGGTCAGGCCGATTGGGCGCATATCGCTCCCTTGCTGGCGCGTCGTTACCGGGTCATTGTGCCTGATTGCCGCGGCCACGGCCAGAGTAGCAACCCTCACATGACCTATTCCTTCAAGGAAATGGCCGCCGATACCGCCGCTCTCATCCGTGCTCTGGGGTACGAGCGCGCTCACCTCATCGGCCACAGCAATGGCGGCAATGTCGTGCTGGTTGCCTTGCTCGAACACCCCGAAGTCGTGCAAACGTGTATCCCCCAGGCCGCCAATGCCTACGTCAGCCAGGACCTCATCGAAAAGGAGCCGCGCCTCTTCGACCCCGACCGCGTTGCCCGCGAATCCCCCGGCTGGATGAACGAAATGATTGCCCTGCATGGCCCCTACCACGGCCGTGACTATTGGCGTGACCTGTTGCGTCTCACCGTGCAGGCCATCATCAGCGAACCCAACTACACTGCCGAGGACCTCGCTCGTGTCACCNGCCCTACCCTTGTCATCCAGGGCGAGAACGACTCCGTCAATGCCCCTATGCAGCACGGCCAATTCATCGCCAAACATATCCCCCACGCCGAATTGTGGCTGCCGCAGGGCGTTGGCCACAACGTTCACCTCGACGCCACTCTCGATTGGCTCGCTCATGTGCTGGACTTCCTCGAACGGCGCGGCGACGACGCCAACGATGCCCTCTACCGCTTGCGACGCACCCGCTATGCCGATGACCGCCAGACCGTCTTCGAGCTGCGCGCCGCCCCCGCCCCGCAGGGCGTGACCCTCTCTGGCCAGGTGCTCACCCAGCAGGCGCTCGACGATGCCTTGCAATCCATCCCCGCCGCACTCCAGCCTGCCTCCCCCGGCCAGGTACAAGTCCTGCTCCACGACGCTACACCCTGGGCCTTGGTCAATCGCCCCGTGACCGATCTGCGTTCAGACCCGGCCCGCCAGCTCGAACGCGTCAGCCAGGCCCTGCTAGGTGAAAGCGTGCGTATTCTCCGGCCAGGCGACCCCTGGACCTTCGTCCGCCTCGAGAGGGATGGTTATTTAGGCTGGATACAGACCGCTGCCTTGCAGCCCTGCTCCCCTGCCGAAGCCGAACGGTACACTTCTGCTCGCAATGCTCTGGTCATTGCCGAGATAACCCCCGCTTACCATTCTCCCCTCCCCAATGGCGCTGAGGCGGGCGGCGAGGTGGGCAAATTGCCTTTTGGGGTGTTCGTGCATGTCGCCCGCCGCCAAAATGGCTTTGCGGCTATCACCATGCCCGATGGACGCCTGTGGTGGTTGCCCGACACGGCTTTATTGCCCCTCTCTAAGGCTCCCCGTCATGACCGTGAAGGCATCGCGGCTGCCCTCAAGCTCATCCGCCGCCTGGTGGGTGTCCCCTACCTGTGGGGTGGGCGCACCCCCTTCGGCTACGATTGCTCCGGTCTGGCGCAGGCTTTCTATGCCCTCATGGGCATCGTCATCCCCCGCGACGCCGACCAGCAATTCTACGCTGGCATACCGGTCGAAGGCCCACCCCAGCCCGGCGACCTGCTCTTTTTCGGCAGCGACGATCCCCATCCTCGCCGCCCTATCACCCATGTGGCTATTTCCCTGGGCGGCGAGGAAATCATTCACGCCAACGGCGCTGCCTGGGGCATTTCTTACAACAGCCTCGACCCCTATAGCCCAACTTATCGTGCCTGGCTGAAAGACAACCTGGTGGGCGTACGCCGCTTTGAGTGAACGATGTTGCTCCGCGCTGAACCCTTCACCCTCGATCTACGTCTCACCTGGCGCATCGCTCACGGCGCCAGCCAGCAGCGTTGCAACGTCATCGCCCGCCTGAGTGATGGCGACCTCACCGGCCTGGGCGAAGGCGCCGGCGTCCCTCACTGGAACGAGACGCCAGACGGCATTGTGCAGTATCTCGCCGCTGCTGCAGACCTGTTGGGCGACGACCCTGCCCTTATCGAAACTATCCTCAACCGCCTGCCCCCCGGCAGCCGCGCCGGCCGCGCTGCCCTGGACATTGCCTTGCATGACTTGTGGAGTCAGCGCCTCGGTCAGCCGCTCTACCGCCTCTTTGGCCTCGACCCCTCCGCCGCCCCGCCGACTTCCTTTACAATCGCAATGGACGAGCCGACCGTCATGGCCGAACGCGCCGCCCAATCGGGTTATCCCATCCTCAAAATCAAACTCGGCAGTCCCGATGATGAAGCTATCGTGGCCGTCATTCGCCAGGCCACCGATGCCCGTTTGCGTGTGGACGCTAACGCCGCCTGGACGCGCCAGCAAGCAGCCGATCTCATCCCCCGCCTGGCAGCCTACGACCTCGAACTGGTCGAGCAACCCCTGCCCCGCCAGGACATCGAAGGCCTGCGCTGGTTGCGCCAACAGAAATTGGGCGTGCCTATCTTTGCCGATGAAAGCGTCTGCGATGCCCACGAGGTGGCTGCGCTCGCTGGCGCAGTGGATGGCGTGGTGATCAAGCTCATGAAAACCGGCGGTCTGCGCGAAGCTCTGCGTGCCATTCATACCGCCCGTGCCCTCGATATGCAGGTGATGATTTCCTGCATGGTGGAAACCAGCGTGGCGGTCACTGCTGCTGCTCACCTCGCCCCGCTGTGCGATTACGCCGACCTGGATGGCCCTCTGCTGATCAAGAACGATCCCTTCGAAGGTGTGCGTTACCAGGGCGCTAAATTGTGCTTGAGTGATCGCCCCGGTTTGGGAGTGACGCCGCGATGAACCCCGACTTGCTCTCGCTCTTCCCCGTCACCACCACCACGCCGCAAGGACGTTTGCACATTGCCGGACATTGCCTGGCCGATTTGGCTGCCGCCTGGGGCACGCCGCTCTACCTTTACGATGGCGCCACTTTGCGCTTGCAAGTGGAGACCTTGCGTCAGGCCCTGGCCGCTGCCTATCCTGGCCCGAGTGAGATCACCTATGCCGCCAAAGCCTATTTCTCCCTGCCAATGGCGCGCCGCCTGGCCGCACTGGGTTTGGGCGTGGATGTGGTCAGCTTGGGCGAGATGCGCATTGCCGCCGAAGCTGGTTTTGCTCCGGCACGCATTCACCTGCACGGCAACAACAAATCTGCCGAAGAGCTTGATGCCGCCTTGTCCTTGGGCGTGCAGGCTATTGTCGTGGACAGCCTGGACGAACTGAGCTTCTTGGATGAACTGGCGGCCAAAACGGGACGCCGCGCCCGCATCTGGCTGCGCATCACCCCCGGCGTCGCCGCCCACACCCACGCTTATCGTCAGACCGGTCACCAGGCCACCAAATTTGGTCTGCCCATCTCCGACGGCCAGGCAGCAGAGGCTATCCGCCGCGCCCGCCGTTCCCACTCCTTAGATCTGGTCGGCTTGCATACGCACATCGGTTCGCATATCGCCGATGCTGAACCCTATGCCGAGGCTATTCATCGCTTGTTCGCCCTTGCCCGTCAGGAGGATTTTTGTCCTCAGGAATTCAGCCCCGGCGGCGGCTGGTACGTGCGTTATACACCCGAAGACCCCCTTGTGCCGCTGGAGACGTGGACGACCACCGTCGGCGAGAGCGTGCAACAGGAATGCCGCCAAGCCGGCTGGCCGCTTCCCAAGATGGTGCTCGAACCCGGCCGTTGGTTCGTCGCCCGCGCCGGGGTGGCCCTCTACCGCGTGGGGGCTTGCAAACAGTCGGGAGACGGCGCCCGCTGGCTTGCCGTAGACGGCGGCATGGCCGACAATTTGCGCCCCGCTCTGTACCAGGCGCTCTATACGGCCGTGTTGGCCGAGCGCACCGACGACCCTGCCACGCAGACAGTAAACATCGTCGGCAAATATTGCGAATCGGGCGACCGCTTGATCGAAGCTGTTCGCCTGCCTGCCGTGCAACGCGGCGATTTGCTGGCCATACCTGTCGCTGGCGCTTATCATCTCAGCATGGCCTCCAATTACAACCTCGCCAGCCGCCCTGCGGCCCTCTGGCTGGAGACCGGCCGCTTGGAGCTGCTGCAACCGCGTGAGCAGGCTGAGACCCTCCCCTGGTGGCGCGGTGAACAATCGCCTGCTGCTTAAGTCTCTATCCCCGTGTTTACAGCGCTTCAAATGTGCGATAAACTATAAACCAGACGCTTGAAAGGAGAGAGAGCAAATGAAAAACAAAGTATCCATCATTGGCGCCGGATTTACCGGCTCAACCACTGCCCACTGGCTGGCCGAGCGTGAGCTTGCTGATCTGGTGGTGGTGGATATTGTCGAGGGTATGCCGCAAGGCAAAATGCTGGACTTGCAGCAGGCTATGCCGATCATCGGAAAAGACGTTCGCATCGTGGGCAGCAATGGTTACGAGGCCACTGCCGGTTCGGATATTATCGTTATCACCGCCGGCTTGCCGCGCAAACCCGGCATGAGCCGCGACGATTTACTGACCGCCAACGCTGCTATTGTCGGCAAAGCCACCGAAGAAGCCATCCGCTACTCTCCCGATGCAATCTTTGTTGTCTTGACCAATCCGCTGGATGTGATGGCCTATCTCACCCTCAAAGTGGGCAAATTGCCCCCCCAGCGGGTCGTCGGCCAGGCCGGTATCCTCGACTCGGCCCGTATGCGCGCCTTCGTCGCTATGGAGCTGGGCATCAGTGTCGAGAACATTGACTGCTATGTGCTTGGCGGTCACGGCGACGAGATGGTGCCGCTCACACGTCATTCCAACGTCGCCGGCATCCCCCTGCGGGACATCTTACCCCCCGACCGGCTGGAGGCCATTGTCAACCGCACCCGCAAGGGCGGCGGCGAAATCGTCAACTTGCTGAAGACCGGCAGCGCCTATTATGCCCCTGCTGCAGCCGTTGCCCAAATGGTCGAGGCCATTCTCAAAGATAAACACCTCATCGTCCCTGCTTCGGCTTACATGCAGGGCGAGTATGGCCTGCGGGACATCTTCTTTGGCGCTCCGGTGCAATTGGGGCGCGCCGGCGTCGAGAAAATCATCGAATATCAGCTCGATGAGACCGAGAAGATGGCTCTGGAAAAATCGGCCGACGCTGTTCGTCAGACCACCCAAGCCTTGCTCAATTTGGTGAAAATCTAACCTGGCCATCCCGACCGGCCGCGCCGTTCTGGCTCGACCGGTCGCATATTTTGCAAAAGGAGAGAGAATCATGATCCTCAAAGATAATATCGCGGCGCAGTTGCCCGCCTGGCGGGAACGCGTCAAGAAGTTGGTCAAAGAACAGGGCGCCGTCAAAGTGGGCGATGTCACCATCGAGCAGGTTTACGGCGGCATGCGCGATGTCAAGAGCATGGTCTCTGATATTTCGTATGTTGACCCTGCCGAGGGTATTCGCTTCCGAGGCTTGAGCATCCCCGAAGTGCTGGACAAACTGCCCAAGCCGCGCGGCGCCAAAATCCCCTATGTCGGCGCGCTGTATTACCTCTTGCTGGTTGGCGAAGTGCCCACCCGCCAGCAGGCGCTGGAAGTCGAAGCCGAATGGGCGGCGCGGGCCAACGTGCCGGATTACGTCTATAAAGTCTTGCGGGCGATGCCTGCCGAGACGCATCCCATGGTGCTCTTCTCTCAGGCGGTATTGGCCCTGCAGAATCAGTCGGCTTTCGCCCACCAGTATCATATTGGCATCAAGAAAGATGCTTATTGGGAACCCACGCTCGAAGATGCCCTCAACCTGACGGCCAAACTGCCGGTGATCGCGGCTTTCATTTACCGCATGAAATATTTCGGCGACACCCGCAAGCCTCGTTACAGCGCCCGCCAGGATTACGGCACGAACTTCGCCCGCATGTTGGGCGTGGAAGACTTGAAAGGCTACGCCGAACTGGCGCGCCTCTATTTCATCCTTCACTCCGATCACGAGGCCGGCAACGTATCGGCTCATGCCACCCATCTGGTTGGTTCTGCCCTCTCGGATGCCTACTACGCTTTCTCGGCTGGCCTCAACGGCCTGGCTGGCCCGCTCCATGGCCTCGCCAATCAGGAATGCTTGGGTTGGCTGATCAGCGTGCGGGATAAATTCGGCGGCGTCCCCAGCCGCGAAGACCTGTACCAATTTGCCTGGGATACCCTCAATTCCGGCAAGGTCATTCCTGGCTACGGTCATGCCGTGCTGCGCGTGACCGACCCACGCTTCACCGCCCAACTGCAATTTGCCAAAGAGCGCTTCCCCGACGATACGCTGATTCGCATCGCCGAGCTGGTTTACGATGTGGTGCCGCAAGTGCTGCGAGAACAGGGCAAAGCCAAGAACCCGGCCCCCAACGTGGATGCTATTTCGGGCACCTTGCAATACTACTACGGTGTGCGCGAGTTCGATTTCTACACCGTGTTGTTCGGCGTGGGCCGCGCTCTGGGTGTCACCGCCAACCTGGTGTGGGCGCGTGCCCTGGGTCAGCCCATCGAGCGTCCCAAATCTCTGACGACCAAGATGCTCGAAGATATTGCCGCTAAAGCCTAAGCGTCTCACACCCCTTGAGCAAGCAACAGGGGCTGTCCGAACGAAGGACAGCCCCTGTTTGCTTCTGGCCGCCGACCGCTGGCGGCTGACCCACAGATGCGTTGCACAAAGAACAGGGATTCCCTGGATTTGCGCCCGGCTCGTTCCGCTTTACGCAGGTCAGGGAGCAGCCGTCTTGGCCGGGGCGGCGCTTACCCAAACGAAAACTCGCGAGGCGCTGGCCGGCCCGCCCGCCTCGTAGATCGGCTTGCCGTTGTCGTCGGTGCCGATCTGGCGCACCGGCAAAACCCACCAGCGATAGACGTGGGGCACGGTGTCGTTGAGACGGAAACTCGACGGCACGATGAACTTGGTGTCGGTGACGTAATCCACCAGTTTGCGCCCTTTCCCCTCGGTCACATCTTCCACTGTAACCATGTAACGCTCATTCTCGCGCAGTGTGCCTACCGAGGCCCATTGCAAGGTGATACTATCGTCGGCCAGGCTGAAAGCAGCGCCGTCGGCGGGCAAAAGCAGGCTGGGGGCGGCATACGGTGGGGGAGGGGTGGCCGTGGGGGTTGGGCCCGGTGTGGCCGGACGCTCGCACAAGGGAAT
>JGI24187J35170_1001353_pt1 | contig 10886 bp, 5 predicted proteins | sample YNPBryBLVA2012_FD_35170 | JGI IMG/M metagenome (IMG submission 35170)
GGTTTGGCCGACGATCGGCGGCTGCGCGAGTGGCTCGAGCAGTGGATCTTCCCGGCCGAGGCGCGCAACGTGGACGCCGAGTTCGTGCGCTGGGGGACCCGCCTGGCCTGCCTCGAGATGATGCTCTCCGGCGTGACCACCTACGCCGAGATGTACTATTTCGAGGACGTGGTGGCGGAGGCCACGCGCGAGGCGGGCTTGCGGGGAGTGCTGGGCGAGACCATCATCGGCTTTCCCGCGCCGGACGCCCGAACGCCCGAGGCGGCCCTGGAGTTCACCGAGCGATTCATCCGCCGCTTCCGCGACGATCCTCTGATCACGCCCGCCGTGGCGCCCCATGCGCACGACACGACGCCGGAGGGCGTCTTGCGGGCGGCTCGCGCGCTGGCCAACCGCTACGGCGTTCCGCTGATGACGCACCTGGCCGAGACGCGCGCCGGACGGGAGGAAACCCTGGCGCGGCACGGCCTGAGTCCGGTGCGCTTGCTGGACTCCTGGGGGATTTTCGAGGGCCGGACGCTGGCGGCGCACGCCGTCTGGGTGGACGAGGAGGACCTGGCGATTCTGCGGCGNCGCGGCGTGGGCNTGGCGCACTGTCCCTCGAGCAACGCAAAGCTGGCCAGCGGGGTGGCGCCGGTCGTGCGCATGCTCGANCTGGGCCTGGCGGTGGGTCTGGGCACCGACGGNCCGGCGGGCAGCAACAACGACTTCAACCTGTTCGAAGAGATGGACCTGGCGGCCAAACTCCAGAAGGTCACCAGCGGGAACCCGGCCGCGCTGCCGGCCCGGCAGGCGGTGGAAATGGCCACCATCGGGGGCGCGCAGGCGCTGGGGCTGGCCCACCGGATCGGCTCGCTCGAGCCCGGCAAGCGCGCCGATCTGATCACGGTGCGGCTGGACCGCCCGCACGCCGTCCCGCTCTACGACGCGTACTCGCAGATGGTTTACGCCCTGAAGGGCTGCGACGTGCGGGACGTGATGGTCAACGGCCGCTGGGTGGCGCGCGAGGGCCGCGCGCTGACGCTGGAGGCGGAGCGCATCTTGGGGAAGGCCCGCGAGTACGGCGCGCGGGTGCGGGCGTCGCCGGCCGAGGCGGCCCGCTGAGCGGCGCGGCGGCCGGCCTCCTTGCCGGGGCCGCGGTTGAAGCAGGGCGCGGCGGGTGCTAAGATCAAAGGCTCGATGGCCAGGCGCGCCTTAATCACCGGCATTACCGGGCAGGATGGGTCCTATTTAGCCGAGTTCCTGCTGGGAAAAGGCTACGAGGTGCACGGCCTGGTGCGCCGGGTGGCTCTGGAGGATCCCGAGAACCGGCTTTCCCGGATCCTGCACCTGCGCGAGCGGCTGAAGCTGCACGCCGCATCGCTGGAAAGCTACGCGAGCATCCATCAGGTGATCGAGCGCGTGCGGCCCGACGAGTGTTACCACCTGGCGGCGCAAAGCTTCGTCAGTTACTCTTTTGACGACGAATTTTCCACGCTGCAAACCAATATAAACGGCACGCATTATCTGCTGGCGGCTTTGAAAAATCTGGCGCCGGAGTGCCGCTTTTACTTCGCCGGCTCGAGCGAGATGTTCGGCAACGCGCCCGAAGCGCCGCAGAACGAGAACACGCGCTTCCAGCCGCGCTCGCCCTACGGCATCAGCAAGGTGGCGGGCTTCCACCTGACGCGGAATTACCGCGAAGCTTACGGGATGCACGCCAGCAGCGGGATCCTTTTCAATCACGAATCGCCCCGCCGGGGCTTCGAGTTCGTGACCCGCAAGATCACTTCGGGGGTGGCGCGCATCCTGGCGGGCAAGTCCCGGGAACTGCGCCTGGGCAACCTCGAGGCGCGCCGCGACTGGGGCCACGCGCGCGACTACGTGCGGGCCATGTGGCTGATGTTGCAGCAACCCGAGCCGGGCGACTACGTGGTGGCCACCGGAACCACCCACAGCGTGCGGGAATTCTGCGAACTGGCCTTCGGCTATGCCGGTCTGGATTACCGCGACTACGTGGTGAGCGACCCGGAGCTGTACCGGCCGGCGGAGGTCAACTTGCTCTTGGGCGATGCCTCGAAGGCTCGCAGGGTGCTGGGTTGGACCCATAGGGTCGGCTTCGAGGCGCTGGTCCGCGAGATGCTCGAACACGACTGCCGGGCTCTGGGCGTGGCCGAGCGGGCCCGGGGAGCGGCGTTGTGAGGGAAGCGATCGAGGCGCCGGCGGCCGCGGCGGGCGAGGGGGAGGCCCGGGCGGAGCGGCTGCTCGGGGAGGATTTCTGGCCGGACGGGGAATGCCTGATTGACGTCTCGCGCCAGTCCCAGCTCACCGACGGAAAAGTCCGCTGCACCAGACTGGCGGTATTGAACCGGGAGGGCGAGCCGGCCTCCCGGTTCGCGCAGGGAGAGACGGCGTACTTCTTCCTGGAATTCGAAGTGGGGGGCGCGATCGGCGCGGCGGCCGGCGGGGTCGAACTGGTCAACGAGGCGGGCCTCGTGGTGCACGGCAAGGCCGCCTATCAGGCCGTAGAGCCCGAGCGGGTTGTGGCTGGGCCGGGCTCGCGCCTGCGCCTGCGGCAAAGCATCGAGCTGCGTCTGAGGCCCGGCCGGTACGAGTTCAACGTCGGGCTGGCGAGCGGGGATCCGGAGGCCTGGGAGGATTACCTGGCAGGCGTGCTGCCTTATGAGCAATTCGCCGTGCGGGTGAAAGATCATTGCCGTTTCCTGCGCGCGGGCAGCCTCCAGGTGGGTTTCGGTCCGCGGGGAAGGCTTTTGCATCACGGCGTGGCGGACTTGCCGGGCGATCTGCGCTTCGAAGTGCTCCCCGGCCAGGGAGGCGGGCCGGCGGAGGGCCGCCCGGCGCCGCAGGGTCCGACGGTCTTCCATATCACGCATTGGAAGGCGGGCTCGCAGTGGATTTACCAGATTCTGCGCGACTGCCTGCCGGAGCGCATCGTCGAGCCGGCGCTGGGGGACGCCCAGGTGCGTCACTATCCCATCCAGGAGGGCTTCGTCTATCCCACGGTGTATCTTCCCAAAGCAGAGTTCGACCGGCTTTCGCTGCCGGAAGGCTCCCGCCGGTTCGTTGTGATTCGCGACCTGCGGGACACCCTGGTCTCGGCCTACTTCAGCTTCAAGATCAGCCATCCGGTGGTGGACGACGGATTCGCGGTCCTTCGCCAAAAACTCTGGGACTTAGACAAAGACGAAGGGCTGCTTTACCTGATGGACGCCTTCCTGCCGGACTGCGCGCGCATCCAACTGAGCTGGCTGGAGGCGGGCGAGCCGCTGCTCAAGTACGAGGATCTGCTGGAGCGCGACCTGGAGTTGCTGGAGGCGACGCTGCTGGGGCGTTGCGGCCTGCCCGTCCCGCGCGAGAAACTCGAACAGGCGGTGCTGGCCAATCGCTTCGAAGCCCGGACCCAGGGGCGCCGGCGAGGCCAGGAGGATCTGACGGCCCACCAGCGCAAGGGAGTGGCCGGGGACTGGCGGAACCATTTCAGCGACGCCGTCAAGCGCGCCTTCAAAGCCCGCTACGGCGGCTTGCTGGTCGCCACGGGCTACGAGGCGGATTTGGATTGGTAGATGGCGGCGGCCGCGGCAGGACAGGGAGTGAGCGAGTCGCGTTGCTGGTGCGGCAATCGCGAGTTGGAGGAGTTTTCGCCCGATTATCTGCGCTGCACCGCTTGCCAGACGCTGGTGGCGGCCCGCATGCCGGAGCCGGGCAAGCTGATCTCGACCCAGGACGAGAGCGGCTTCTACGGGCGGGATTATTACGAAACCTGGTTGATCGAGGAGTTCGGCTTCCCCTCCTTGCCCGAGCGCGCGCGGGCCGATCTGCCGGAGCGCTGCCTGTACTGGCTGCGCACTCTGTTGAAGTACAAGTTGCCGCCCGCTTCCCTGCTCGAGTTGGGCAGCGCGCACGGCGGCTTCGTGGCCCTCTCGCGCTGGGCCGGTTACGAAGCCGTGGGCCTGGAGGTGAGTCCCTGGCTGGTGGAGTTCGCCCGGCAGACCTTCCAGGCGCCGATGCTGCTGGGACCCGTCGAGCAGCAGGCCCTCGAGCCGGAGTCCCTGGACGCGATCGCGCTGATGGACGTGCTGGAGCATCTGCCCGATCCGGCCGGCACGATGCGCCACTGCCTGCGCTTGCTGAAGCCCGACGGGATCCTTCTCATTCAAACGCCCTGCTACCCGGAAGGCAAATCGTACCGCGAGCTGACCGAAGAAAGCGCGCCCTTTCTGAAGACGATGGTGGCGCCGCACCATCTGTACCTGTTCGGCGTCCACTCGGTGCGGCGATTCCTGGCCGGGCTGGGCGCCGGACAGCTACAGTTCGAACCGGCGCTGTTTCCTTACGACATGTTCTTGGTCGCGGGGCGGGCGCCGCTGGCGACGTTCGCCAGCGAGCAAGCCGCCGAGCGGCTGGCCGAGGCCCCCTCGGGCAGGCTGGTGCGCGCCCTGCTGGACCTGGATGACCGGCTGCGGGAGATGACGCGCCGCTACAGGGAAGCCGAAGCCGACCGCGCCGCCCGCCTGGAGGTGATCCAGCGCCAAGGCAGGCAGCTCGGGGAAGCCGAGGGCGCGCGGTCGCGAAACCCTCTCGCGGTCGGGCAAGGAGGCGCCCGATCCGGCATGGGAACAGAATCAGGAGCGGCGCCCCCCAACAGGGAATCAGGCGACCGCGAGTGGCGCTCCGGCCCGTTCACCCGCCTGGCCGAGCTAGCCAGGCGCCTCGCCTCACAGACCGGCTTTTCCCACAGCCCGGCAGCGGGCCGGCCGGCGCGTTTGAGGCGCGTCGTGGTAGACCTGACCCCCGTCCTGCCGGGCGGAGAGAACGGCGGCGCCAAGATCATGACGATGGAGCTGGTGAGAAACCTCACCCGCTTGGCCAGGCATTGCCAGTTTACCCTACTTACGTCCGCCGCCTCGCACGACGAACTCGCGGCGCTGGATGCCCGGAACGTCAAGCGGCTGTGCGTCCTCGGTGCACCCCGAAAAAGGGATGCCCGCGCGAACGAGGAGGAATCGGGGATCCTGGCGAAGCTGGGATCGCTCTTGTTCGGGCGGCGCGACGCCCTGGGCATGCGTGACCTTTCTGCCAGAAGAGCAGACAGAGGCGGACAGGGGCTCTTGCGGACTCTCCAGGCGGACTTGCTGTTCTGCCCTTTCACGGCGCCGCAGTTTTACGAGCCCGGTGTCCCGCTGGTCTCGGTCGTGTACGATTTGCAGTACCTGGACCATCCCGAGTTCTTTGAAGAGCAGGAGCGTCTCGCCCGCGACCGGGCCTTCCGTGAGGCCTGTATGCTGGCCAGCCGCTTGGTGTGCATCTCAGACTACGTTCGCGAGCGCGTGCTCCGAGAGGGATTGATCAGCCCACAGCGGGTACGGACCGTCCACATCGCCCTCGCGCGAAGGTTGGCGCGCCCGGCAGAGCATGTCCTCACCGGGATCTTGGCGCGCTACGGATTGTCGCTCGACGGGTATCTGCTATACCCGGCGAACTTTTGGCCCCACAAGAACCATGAGTCGCTGTTAGAGGCTTTCGAGATGTACTGCGCCCGCCATCCGCAAACCGGCTTGCGGCTGGCACTGACAGGCGCGCCGGGACCAGGGATGGAACGCGTTCGGGACGCGGTGGCCCGCCTGGGCGTGGCCGATCGCGTGGTCGTGGCGGGCTTCTTGCCTGACAGGGAGTTCGCCGCGCTGCTTTATGGTAGCCGCGCGGTGATTTTTCCTTCCCTTTATGAAGGCTGGGGCATGCCCGTGCTCGAGGCGATGGCGGCAGGCAAACCGGTATTAGCGAGCAAGTTAACGAGCCTCCCTGAGGCGGCCGGCGGGGCGGCTGCGCTGTTCGATCCGCGGAAGCCGGCCGAAATCGCCGCAGCCATCGAGAGGCTGGAAAGAGATCGAACTTGGGCGGACACGCTGGCCAGGCGAGGCGCGGCTCGCGCCGTCCGGTTCGCCGAGCCGAAGAGGATGGCAGCGCAGTACTGGGAGCTGTTTCAGGAGGCCCTAGCGGATCCCGCCGGTCTGCCTCCGGCAGTATACGCGGTTCACGCAGACGGCTGGGTGGGAGGGCGCTTTGAAGTGGCCTTCCAAGACGGCCCACCCGGGCGCCGCCTCCTGGTCACGGTTTGGTCGCCACCTTGGATCCCTGGTACGGGGACCACACTCTTCCTGCCGTACGATCTCGGGGATGGCGAGTCCCTCCATCACATACCGAAATCCGAGACCGCCACCGTCGAGCGCCTTTTGCCTGAAAAGGCGGGCTGTTGGCAGGTCCTCGTGGAGCCCGTCTGTGAACTGAAGGCTTTGGGCATCAGCCCCGATTCCCGCCCGCTGGGCTGCCGCATCCTCAGTGCCGAGATCCGGTACCCTGACGGGAACGCGCGCCCCTTGGAGCTATCGAGCTATGGCCTCTGACAAGCTCCGGCCCACGGTGCCTTCCCCCCGCTCCGGCCAGTTACCTGCACCCGCCGTCCCACCGTTTCCTCCTCGCTGCGCCAGGCCTCGCATCCTGCCGATCCCTGGCTGGAGAAACTGATGCAAGGCCCTCTGGTGTCCATCGTCACACCCTCCTATAATCAAGGCCAGTTCATCCGGGCCACCATCGAGAGCGTGCTCGCGCAAGACTATCCTCACATTGAATACATCATCATGGATGGCGGCTCCACCGACGAAACCGCCGCCGTCGCACGGGACTACGCCAGCCGCCTGATCTGGATTTCCGAGAGGGACCGCGGCCAATCCCACGCGATCAATAAGGGCTTCCGACTTGCCAAGGGCGAGATTGTATCGTGGCTGAACTCGGACGATGTCCTGCTGCCCGGCGCTGTTTCCAGGGCGGTTCGCGCCTTTCAGGAAGATCCATCCCTGAGGGCTGTATATGGCGAGGGATATCTGATGGATCGGGAGGGCAGAATCACAGGCCGATTCCCTCATACGCAGCCGCTGAACTTGTGGAGGTTGGTTCATCTATCTGACTATATTTTGCAACAGACCGTCTTTTTTTGCAAGGCTGTTTTTGAAGAAGTAGGTTATTTGGACGAGGATTTGCACTACGCGATGGACTGGGATATTTTGATCCGCATCGCCAAACAGTACGGTTTGGGCTATATCCCAGAATATATGGCCTGCCTGCGAGAATATCCAGAGGCGAAATCGTTCGCGGGAGGTGCGGCGCGTGTCCGGGAAATTCGCGCGGTGCTGCGGCGGCACACCGGCTTGCGTTATCCCCCCGGATACTGGGTCTATGGATTGGACACCTATCGGGACATATGGTGCCGCAAGATACGGTGCTGCACGCCCTCATTTTTGCGCTGCCCTTCGGAAAAGATCCAGGCTCTGCTGATGCGTGCTACCGGCTACTTGATCTATCGCGTGCTCCGCAATTCCCAGGGGTGGTTCAGTGACGGCTGGGCGGGAAGGGAGGCCAAGGTCATGCTCCCTGCTCCCAGGGGTCGCGGCCTGCTCATCCGGGGCGTCCTGCCGCGCTGTCCCATTCGGGAGCAGGAGCTGCGGGTGGTGGTCAACGGCAAGGAACTGGGGCGAGAGAGGTTCAGTGCCGGCCGGTTCGAAATGCGGTTCGCTCTGCCGGGGGAGTTCGCGAACGGGCCGCTCACAATCACGTTGAGGGCCTCACGGAGCTTCACGCCCGGCGGTCCCTTGCTGGCCAAACGGCGGCTGTCCTACGTGCTCGAGGACGTCTGTCTCTGGGAGGAGGCAGGCAGGGCCGACACGGCCGCGCGATCGGCAGGCGCCTCGGCTGGGCCGGATTCATGAGCTCGGTTTTCCCGGGAGCTGTACGCCCCTCAAACCAAGGCCGGAGGGCGGGGCGATGACTCCCCTGCTGCTGGCGCTTTCGGTAGGCCTGCTCTTCCTGGCGGGCTACGGGCCTACCATGCTGCTGCTGCCGCGCCGAGAGAATTTCTCGCGGCTCGTTGCCGTGCCCCCCGTGGGCCTGGCCTGCTACATCGTTGCTTCGCATTGTCTGGCCGCAGCAGGCTTGACCGGTAAATGGATTTCGATCATCTGCGCCGCCGTTTTTCTCCTTCTGCTGCTGGTTTCTCTCCGGCTCAGAAGACTCAGCCGCCAGGAAGCGCGAGAGGCAGGCGTACCCCTTCTGATTTCCTTCGCAGGGCTCTTGCTGGCAGCCTGGCCGCTCGTCTACGAAGGATGCCATTCCTATATAGCGTTCGGGAATCCCGACGCGGCCTTTAGCTTGGCTGTGTTCGAGGACATGCTGGATCATCCTTACGGACAGGCGCCCCCCGGTTCGTTTCCGTTCTGGCCGAACGCGCAGTTCGCGCACATTTTCGGGGCGGGCTACCTGGCCGTGTTTCTATCGCTGGCGACGCAGGTCTCGGTCCTGAATCTTCACGAAGTGCTCTCCGCGAGCCTGGTGTTCATCGCCCCGCTCTCAGTGTATCTGTTTTGCCTGGCCGGCCTGAAGACGTCGGGGGACCGGGCGAAGGCGGCCACGTGTGTGTGCGCCGCCAGCAGCCTGGTGTCCTACACCTTCTACTTGCAATCGCTTGGCGCCATCACCTTGATTGCGCTGGCGCCGGCCGTGCTGGCATTTTGGCTGCTGGCGCTCGAAACGGGCCGGCCGCACTGGATTCTCTTGACCGGGCTGTCCTTTACCGGCACATGTTTCGGTTACTACGCAGCCCTTCCCATGCTGGCCCTGCTGTCAGGCAGCGCCACACTGGTCGCTCTCGCCCGGCGGACCACTCGATTTTCGACCGTCGCGGTCGCGGCCGGTGTGGCAACCTTCCTTTTGGCAGCTTCTTACCCCCGCCTTGCCGCCGCGATCGTGCAGCGCAGCATTTTCGAAGCCACAAGCCGGCGACTGCAAACCGGTCTGGCCGGACCAGAGATCTTACTATCCTTCGCATTTGCTCTGACGGAGGACGTCCTTCCCTTCTTCTGGGGCCTCTCCATACCCCCGCTGGCCTGGGACTCGGCGTTCGCTCCGCCGGGCGTCGTCTTCTTTCTGGTCCTCGCACTGTCGGTGACCTTGTTCGCCTGCCTTCTCTTCATGTTAGCCTGGGCCGGATCAGGCATCCCCTTGCAGGTCCGCGTGCCGATCGCCCTATTGCTAGGCAGTGGCTTGTACCTTCTTGTGCAGCGCAATGCTTACGGCGTATTTAAATTGGTTGCGTGGGTTAATCCCCTGGTGCTTTCGTGCTTTCTGGTCGGCCTCCTGACCGTCGCGCAGCGGGCGGCGAAGCCCGCTTTCGCGCGCCCGTGCCTCTACGCCTTGGCTGCCCTCTTGCTCGGGATCAACGTAGTGTGGACGGTCCGCCTGGGGGTTTCTTCCTTAGGCGGAACTCTTTCGTCCCGCGGCGGCATGGTAGGTCTTACAAGCCAGGATCTGGGGCAACTCAGAACAATCGCCCGTCTGGCGGACCGCGATTCCCGCATACTGGTAGTGTTGCCGGATCCCGTCGCACAGCGCTGGGCGGTCACCTACCTCCGACGGTGGAAGCTGAGCGTCGTCCCTTATTTGAGCCTCTCCCCCGATGAGCCTGACGCTTACGAAGTGGGCGCCGCGGCGAATGCGGAATCAGCAGTCTACATTCTCACCTGGGCCGGGCGGCAGGCGGATATTGCCGTCCTTCACAACGCGCAACCTGTTTGGACCTCGGGAAAGTTTCAACTGCTCCGGGTGGCTGACACTCATAATCTGATCGCGTGCGGCCGCGGCTGGTATAGGTCGGAGGGCGACCCAAGGTTATCGGGGGGATGGCAGAGGAGGTTTCGCTGGTTGCGTTCGAACGGCGAGATCATCCTGATCAACCCTACAACGGAGCTTCTGCGGCTGCGGCTGACCATGGTCTCAGGGCACGGCAGGGCCGTGCCGGAACGCGAGGTGACATTACTGGTCAACGGAAAGGAGGTGGACCGGCTGGCGCTGTCGGGAATGGGCGTGCTGATCTCAAAGCCGTTTCGTTGTCAGGGTTTCTTGAATCGGCTGACGATTGCGCTCCCCGACAATGCCGAGCCCGTGCCAAGGCCGCTGGGACTGATCAATGCCTGGGTGCCAAAGGATGCACGCCGACTCAACATCGCTGTGTCCAGCATCGAGCTTCTGACAGAGCACGAATATCAGCGCCTCCCCCTGCCTTGTTCTCTGGATCTGACTCAGCCCGAATCCCGGGATGCCGCATTGCTCACGGGCGTGTACGCCGATCGCTGGATCGCCGGCCAGGCGCGGCTTACGTTACGAGCGTGCGGCCGGGCCGAGGCGATTACGATCCAGGGCTTTGTTCCCGGAGTCTCCGCGCCGTTCTTTCCCCTTGAGCTCTCCGTCTGGGTCAACGGGATGCCCTTGGACCCGCTGGAGCTTGCGACGCCGGGCACATTCGCCGCCACCCTGCGGCTGCCCCGGAGCCTGGCATCGTCGGATCTTTACGAGATCCGGATTCGACCCACAAAGACGTTCACCGGCCGGGGTGATCGTCGCTCACTTTCGGTGATGCTGGACCGCGTTGCGGTCGGGCCGTGGCCGGAGGCATCGGCTCAAACGAGCCCCTGAGCGCCAGGCCCCCGGTGCGGCCTCACACGAGCACCGCGGGTGAATGCTGCGGCACGTCGAGGCCTGGCGTCGCGGTGCGGGTACCAGGAGAGGACGCGGCTGTGTGAGCAGGCGCCCCCGGGGGATGCCCGATGAAGCGATCCCGGCTTGGACGGCAGGGATCGGTCCGATCTCGTTGCACGCGTATCTGCGGTCCCGCAGCGAGCGAGCGCTTACTCGCAAGTTTGGCATCCGGACACAGGGTGGAACCCAAGCTCCGGCTACGGCACCGTCCAGCTTCCCCGCGCCTGCATGCGGGTGTCCAGTCCTGCCCAGTCAATCGCCTGCATGTAAATGGTCTTGGTTCCGCTGAAGACGGCCTTGAAGGT
>JGI24187J35170_1001359_pt1 | contig 10872 bp, 9 predicted proteins | sample YNPBryBLVA2012_FD_35170 | JGI IMG/M metagenome (IMG submission 35170)
ATACGGCCTCGCGGCTCTCCCGGTTCGAGTTGTGTCCGGCATCGACCAGCACCGCCGATGCCCGCCGTTCCTGCCGGTAGAGCCGGTACACGGAGCGGATCGCCGGAAGTTCCACTTGAAGCGTCTCACGCGTCCAGTCGCCGGTCGCCGCCACAAGCAACAGGGGGCGGGGCGCAATCAAGGAAGTCAGTTCGACGTTGTTTGTGCCGATGCGCAACCCCGGCGCCATCTCGCAGACATCATCGCCCTGGAAGGTCGCTGACACCATGCCGGAGGGCGCCGCCGCGCGGACGCGCTCGTCGACCGCCGCGAGCAGGTAGGTCTGCGTGCCGCCGCCGGAAGTGCCGGTCATCCCGATCAGAAACCGGTTCACCTCCGGGAGGGACTCGACAAAATCCAGCGCCCGGATCGCGTTCCAGAGTTGCAGGCTGAAGGGCGAGAACAGCCACGCCAGCTCCTCGGGCGAGCGCCCGAAATCATGTGGCAGCTGCCTCGTGTCCTCATAGCCGACCATGTCCCACGCCAGCACAACGAACCCCTGCGCGGCCAGGTTCGCGCAGAGTGCCGGAACGGAGTAGTCCTCGGCGTGGTGCGTACGCCCGTGCTTCCAGTGTCCGTGCGCCACCAGCACCGCAGGCGCCGGGCGCGGGAGCCTGGCCGGAGTGTAAAGGTTCGCGCCCACCAGGAATCCCGGCAGGGTTTCGAGCGCCAGCTTCTCGACGGCATAGGCGCCCTTGCGAATCTTCCCGAACCGGTGCACGGGAACCGGACCGCGCGGCTGCAACGGCCATAGACCGGCCGAAACGAGGATCTGCCGCCGCAGCACCTCTCTTCTGGCTTCCCAGGTCTTCAGGTCCTTGTACTGCCGGGGCGTAAAGCGGGTTTTTGAACCGATAGTCTCCGTATCACGGGGATCGGGAGGCGCGCCCCAGGCTGCGGCCAGTCCCGCCAGGAACAGAATTTCCACGAGAATTGGCGGCTTCCCCCGCCGACGGGCAGATCTCTCGAGGGCATGATTCCCGCCGGAATTGACGCGAGCAAATGCCATCGACAAAGAGACGGACTCAAGGGAGCCGAAGTTTCCCGCCCAGGCTCGAACCGCAGCCGCCGGCGCACGCGGCAGTGGACCTGGAGCCGGAGAATATGCCGGCTTGCGCCGTCCGGCCGGTTCCTGCGCACCTCTCCAGCAGAGCCAGCCTGCTGCCTTTGCTGCCGTTTTGCCGGCGTCTGTGCGGGAAACACGCGAGGCGCAAAGCGCCGGAGGGCCTCAGCTCCGGAAAGACCGGATCGCGGCCACGGTCTGTTCCACCGCGGCATCGTCATGCGCCGCGGAGACAAACGCCGCCTCAAATTGTGAGGGCGGAAAATACACACCGTTTTCCAGCAAATGATGGAAAAATGCGGCGTACCGCTGCGTGTCGCAGGTGGCGGCGTCTTCCCAGGAATTCACGGACCGGTCCGTGAAGAAGAAGGTGAACATCGAGCCCGCGCGCTGCACGGTCACTCCTGCCGGAGCGGCGGCGCAAACCGCCTCGGCGGCTGCGGCGGCGCGCTCGTACACTCCCGAATGTTCGGCCAGATGCTTCAGCATGGCGATGCCGGCGGCCACCGCGCACGGATTGCCTGAAAGCGTCCCCGCCTGGTAGACGCCTCCGGAGGGCGCCACATGCCGCATGACATCCGCCCGGCCGCCGTAAGCGGCAATGGGCAGCCCGCCGCCGATGATCTTGCCGAGCGTCGTCAGATCCGGACGGATCCCGTAGATCTGCTGCGCCCCGCCAAGCGACAGCCGGAACCCGGTCATCACTTCATCAAAGATCAGCAGCGCACCGTGCCGCGTGCACAACTCCCGCATCGCTTCCAGAAAGCCCGGCTGCGGGAGCACGCATCCCATGTTCCCGACGACGGGTTCCACGATTACCGCCGCGATCTCGCCGCCGTGCCTTTGGAACGCGGCCTCCAGCGCCTCCACCGAGTTGTATGGCAGCGCAATCGTGGTCCGCGCGAATTCCTCCGGCACGCCTGCCGTGCCTGAAATGCCCAGCGTCGCCACGCCGCTGCCCGCCTTCACCAGCAGCGAATCCACATGGCCGTGGTAGCAGCCCTCGAACTTCACCGTCAGCGTCCGGCCTGTGAAGCCACGCGCCAGCCGCAGGGCGCTCATCGTGGCCTCGGTGCCCGAATTCACCAGCCGGACCATCTCCACCGACGGCACCGCCGCGCAGATCCGCTCGGCCAGCTCCACCTCCCGCTCTGTGGGCGCGCCGAAGCTCGAGCCGTTCTCCAGCGCCTCGCGCACGGCTTCGGCCACCGGCGGAAAGGCGTGCCCGAGAATCAGCGGCCCCCACGAGCAGATGTAGTCGACATACGTGTTGCCGTCGGCGTCGGTGATCCGGCAGCCGCTGCCCCGCCGCAAGAACCGCGGCGTGCCGCCCACGCTGCGGAACGCCCGCACGGGGGAATTCACGCCACCCGGAATCCGCTGCTGCGCTCTCGCAAACAGCTCCTCGCTGCGCTTCGTGTTCACCCTTGTCTGCCTTCCTTCACCACCCGGTGTCCGAGCATGGCGCCATAGACAATCTCCCGCAACGTGCCGTTCAGGCTGGCCAGGATCCGGTCCTTCAGNTCCAGGTAGCGCTGCGTGCCCGCAAACAGNTCCTGCACGANGTCGCGCATGCGCGGCGAGTGCCGCATCAGTTCGATCATCCGCGCCGGCACGCTCGAAAACATCACCTGCTGAATGAAGAACCGCTTTGCCAGGCCGGCGCCGAAGGCCAGGTCTTCCAGAAATTCGCCATGCACCAGCGAACTGTAAAACGTGTGGCGGGAGCCCGGATCCAGGCGCTCGTCGAGGATCGCCTGCGCCGCCAGGTCGCCGGAGCGGATCGCATAGTAGAGCCCCTCGCCGGTGACCGGGTCCACCAGCCCCGCCGCGTCGCCGGCTGCTACCCACCGCGGACCGCTGATGCGGTTCGACCGCCAGCTCGGCCGCTCCAGGGCCGGGATCACGTGCGCATAGAACTGCGCCCCGGCGCGCGAAATGCCTTGCTCGTCCATGTACCGGTGGAGCTGCTCGCGCGCCTGATGCGACGCCACGCCCTTGCCGCAGATGCCCACCGAGAGATGGTCGCAGCGCGGAAAGACCCACACATAGCCCTCGAAGTTGGGGAAAAACTGAATATCGACTTGCGCGCGCCCCTCCGGCACGTAGTAGCCGAGCGCGCACATCGTGTCGCCTGGCTTCCACTCGGTTCCCACGCTCTTCAGGGTGTTGCGCGCGCCCGTGGCCACCACGGCAAAATCGGCCTCCAGCGAGCCGCGGGGCGTCCGAACCAGCCAGCCTTTTTCCCGCGGCTCGAGCGCCAGGACGCGTTCCCGCTCCAGATGCGCCCCCGCCGCTTCGGCGCGGTCCAGGAGCAGTTGGTTCAATTGCTTCCGCGAGTAAATCAGGAGCGGGTGCCTCAGGCGCATCGACACGCTGCCCCCGCGGGGCTCGCTCAGCCGCGCCTCGAAGACCTGCTTCTTCGGGACCGGATTCTCCAGCAGAAACGGATACTGGCGGTAGGCCTTGTACGTGATCCCGCCTCCGCAGGGCTTCTCCCACGCGAGCTTCTCGTCCAGCAGGACCACGGGAACGCCCGCTTCCGCCAGCCCCGCCGCGGCCATGGCGCCGGCGGGTCCGCCGCCCAGCACGGCCACGCGCTTCACTTTTTCGTCTCCGCTCCTGCGCCTCCAACCGGCGGATGATCGGGAGGCAGCTGCCCCTGTCCGGCAGGCGCAGAGCCCGGCGGCGGCATCATGCCGTGGCCCATGCCCGAATCGGCTTTCTTCTTCACCACCCACTCGTTGCCCTGCCGCTCCAGCGTGTAGCGCATCGACATGCCGGACGCCGCGGCCGGGCCCTTCGGTTTGAAGCCGACCACGGCGTCGGCTTCATTGTCGCGGAAGGTCACGCTGGTCACCTCGATGTCCATCTGCGCCAGGTTCAGCCCGGAGTTCTGCGACAAATGCTTGATGACGCCGGCGCGCACGGCTTCATTGGTCTGAATGTTCTTCGAGCAGCCGGCCAGCAGGGCCAGCGCGAGGAGGGCGATCCACTTGGCGGAAGTCACATCTGTGATTATACTGGCGGCCACTCGGCTGCCGGCCCGCCGCTCGCCGTCTGGTCTGCGATACACTTTCGCCATGCGGATTGGATGCAGCCTCGCCGTCGTATGCTGGATTTTCCTCGCGCCCCTGGGCGCGTGGCAAAACCCCTTCCTTGGCCGGTGGAACTTCAACATCCAGACGCCCGGCGGACAGCGCGCCAGCTGGCTGGGCATTCACGAGCGGGGTGGCACGCTCGAAGTCTGGTATCAGCCCACCGGGGGCAACGTCTTCCAGGTGAAGGACGCGCGGATCGACTCCGGCAAGCTGATTCTGAACATCTCGGCCTCCGGGCCGAACCGTCCGGCCGTCGTCTGGGAGCTGGAAAACCGCGGCGGGAAGCTGGTCGGCGTCTCCAGGCGCGGAGAGACAACCACCCCGCTCGAAGGCAAACCGGCGCCCGAACTCAAGCGCTCCGAACCCCGCGCCTGGAGCGAACCGCGCCCCCTGTTCAACGGCCGCGACCTCACCGGATGGGAGCCTGCCGGCAACCCGGCCAACAATCACTGGAAGGCCGTCAATGGCGAACTGGTCAACGAGAAGCTCGGGTCCAACCTGAAGTCCACGGAGAAATTCGAGGATTTCCGCCTTCACTTCGAGGTGATGCTGCCAGAGCATACCAACAGCGGCTTCTACCTGCGCGGGCGGTATGAGATCCAGCTCGAGAACGAGCCCGGCGGCAAGAGCCCGCCGGAGCGGCGCATGGGCTCGATCTACGGCCGCATTGCGCCGAAGCCTGCGCCCGCCAACCGCCCCGGCCAGTGGGACGTCTTCGATGTGACTCTCGTGGGCCGCAGGCTCACCGTTGTCCAGAACGGCGTGGTGACGATCGACCGCCAGGAGATCGAAGGCATCACCGGCGGCGCGCTCGACGCCGATGAGGAGTTGCCCGGGCCTTTTCTCATCCAGGGCGACCACGCCGGCGGGGTGCGCTTCCGCAACATCACCATCTCCGTGCCGAAGCGTTGACCGCAGGCGCCTGCGATATTCTGGGGTCATGAACCGCCGGGATGCCGTCGCGCTCTCCCTGTTCGGCGTCGCCGCCCGCGGCGCTCCCGCCGCCGTGAGGCCGCTGCCGCCAGCCGCGCTGCGGGAAAAGGATCCGGAGAAATACTGGCTCCAGGTGCGGCGCGAGCAGTTCCTGCTGCCCGGCTGGCGCGCCTTCCTCAACAACGGCAGTCTCGGCGTGGCGCCGCGCCCGGTGGTGCGGGCAGTCACCGATTATCTGGAGACCGCCGCCGGGCTGCTGCGCGACGATTACCCTCGTTGGGGCTACGAAACGCTGGACGAGGAGCGCGCCGAAATGGCCGCCTTCGCCGGATGCCGCAAGGAGGAGCTGGCCTTCACCCACTGCGCCACCGAGGCGATGAGCGTCATCGCCAACGGCATCGATCTCAAGCCCGGCGACGAGGTCCTGATCACCGATCACGAACACCCCAGCGGCATCGCCCCCTGGGCGCTGCGGGCCAAACGCCACGGCATCACCGTGCGCGAGGTCAAGCTGCCCCACCCGCCCGAGAGCGCCGCGCAGCTAGCCGACATCGTGATCTCCGCCATTGGTCCGCGGACCCGCGTGCTGAGCTTCAGCGGCATCCTCAGCCCCACGGGCGTGCTCATGCCCGTGCGGGACATCTGCCGCGCGGCGCGCTCCAAAGGCGTGCTCACCGTCGTCGACGGCGCCCACATGAACGGCCAGGTGCCGCTGCGCCTGTCGGAACTGGAATGCGACTACTTCGCCGGCAGCCCGCACAAGTGGCTGTTCGCCCCCGCCGGGTGCGGCCTGATGTACATCCGCGAGGAGCACATCGACCGGCACTGGCCGGTCATCGTCACCGGAGACTGGGACAAGACCGACCTGAAGGCGGCGCGCTTCATGAAGATCGGCACCAACAACCGCGCCATCCTCACCGGCATGATGGAGGGCATGCGCTTCATGGAGGCGTTGGGCCCGGAGCACGTCTACGCGCGCATCCACGAACTCGCGCGCAAGGTATACGCAATGGCGCAGCAGCGGCCCTACCTGAAACTGCTCAGTTCGGCCGACCACCGGCTCTATGGCGCCCTCGTCACCGTCACCTTCCCGGAAGACTTCCGGTTCGATCAGCTCTGGCGCAAGGCCAAAGAGCGCAGGATCTGGCTTTACGGCGGGCAGCGGCTGCGCATCTCCACGCCCATCCACCTGCGCGCCTCCGACATCGACGCAACGTTCGCTCTCTTCGACGAAGTGGCGGGGTACAAGGCAGGATGAAGAACCCGCTGGAGGACGCCGCGGCGCTGCTCGATTCGCTGTGGACGATGGTTCTTGCCGTGGGCCTCGAACCTCAAGGCTCGCATGCCGCGCCGTTGTACTACGTTCGCGGCGAGGGATTCTCCCTCTACTGGCTCAGCTCGCCTGACAGCCTCCACAGTCGCGCTGTCGCCGCCGTCGGGCAGGTCTCGGCGGCTGTGTTCCGCCCGTCCCGCAAATGGACGGAGCTGCGCGGGCTTCAGATCCGCGGCGCGGCCCGGGCGGTGCGGAAACAGCTCGCCGTGATCGAAAAATACAAGGCCAAGTTTGGCCTGGGCGGCGAGCTGGATCCGGTGATCGCCCGCAGCCGTTTGTACCGGCTGGAGCCGCAATGGATGCGGCTCATCGACAACCGGCGCGGCTTTGGCTGGAACATGGAGTGGGAATTCCCGCTTTCCGAGGAAAAATGAAGCGAAAACTTCCGAGATTCTTTCCCCTTTTTCTGGCGGCTGCCGCCGCCACGGCGGCGCTGGCCCCGGATGAGGCGCGGCTGCTCTCTCCGATCACCGCGGATCTGCTCAAAGCGCACGTCTCCTTCCTTGCCTCCGACGCACTGGAAGGGCGCGATACGCCCTCCCGCGGGCTGGATGCCGCGGCCGAGTACATCGCCAGCCAGTTCCGCCGCCTCGGGCTGAAGCCGGGCGCCGGCTCGAGCTACTTCCAGATCGCAAGCATGGACAACGTCACCCGCCCGGCGGAGGGATTTTCGTGCGAAATCCGCTGGAACGGCGGGCAATATTCCGTTGATCCTTCCCGCGCCGCCGTCGGGGCCGGGGACGCCCTGCAACTGGATGGCGCACCGGCCGTGCGCGTCGTCTGGACGTCGCCGGAAGACCCGCTCCCGCCGCGGGAATCCGTGGAAGGCAAGGTCGTCCTGCTCAGCGCTCCCCCGCGCGGCGCCGCCTTTCAGCAGAAGCGCCGCGAGCTGTTGGCGCTCGGGCCGCAGGCGGTCATCGCCTCCGGTCCGGCTTTCCGGCCGCGCAGCCTGCTCGAGGAGCGGCAGGATCCGTCCCGGCGCAGAGCAGCCGTGATCCAGATCCCGGATCCCGGCTTCGCCAAGGCCCTGGAGGCAATGGATGGTTCCGCCACGGTCAGCCTGCGAGTGCCTGCGCCGGTGCGTCAGCCGGTGGATCTGAAAAACGTCGTTGCCGTGCTGGAAGGCAGCGATCCCGTCCTCAGGAACGAGTACATCCTGCTGACAGCGCACTATGACCACGTCGGCGTGCGCGACGGCCGCGAAGACCGCATTTTCAACGGCGCCAACGACAACGCCAGCGGCACGGCCACCGTGCTGGCCCTGGCCGAAGCCTTCGCCCGCCACTCCGCCCGGCCGCGGCGCAGCGTCGTCTTCATGCTCTACTTCGGCGAGGAGCGCGGGCTGGTGGGCTCGCGATACTACGCCCGCAATCCCCTGTTCCCGCTGCGCCAGACCGTGGCGAATCTCAATTTCGAGCAGATGGGCCGCACCGACGACAACTCCGGCCCGCGCGCGGGCAAGCTGACCGCTTCCGGCTTCGACTACACGACGCTCGGCGACCTGCTCGTCGCTTCGGGCAGGGACACGGGCGTGGAGGCGTTCAAAGATGGCGCCAACAGCGACTCCTTCTTCGCCCGAAGCGACAATCAGGCGCTGGCCGACGCCGGGATCCCCGCCATCACGGTCTCCGTGGCGTGGACGTTCCCCGATTACCACAGGCCCGGAGACGAGTGGCAGAAGCTCGATTACGGCAACATGGAGCGCGCCGTCCGCTCGTGCGCCGTCACCGTCTGGCGCGCCGCCAACGCGGCTTCGGCGCCGGCCTGGATCGAAGGCCCCAACACCGCCCGCTACATCGAGGCAGCCCGCCGGCTCCACGCCTCGCAGTGAGCGGGTGCTACCCTTGAAAGTTCCGGATGGCCACGCTTCGCTACACGACGCCGCACGGCGTCACCGTCACCCGCCTGCGCTCGCGGCTGCCCTTCCGCAAGGGGCTCGACCACCTGCTCGGTGAGCTCGACCGCCACCGCGGCGTCTATCTCTCCTCCGGCTACGAGTACCCGGAAAGGTACTCGCGCTGGGACGTCGCTTCCATTCACCCGCCGCTGGAAATCCTCGGCGCGGGGCGCGAAATCGAGTTCCGCCCGCTGAACCTGCGCGGACAAATGCTGGCGGAAATGTTTCATCACCTGCTCCGCGGCCATCCCCACTGGGAAACGCTGGCTCTGGCCGGCGGCTCGCTGCGCGGGCGCCTGAAACCGCTGCCCGCGCTGTTCCCGGAAGAGGAGCGCAGCAAGCAGCCGTCGTTCTTCTCCATCCTGCGCGCGCTGGTCGAGGACTTCCGCCACCCGCGCGACGGGCGGCTGGCTTTGATCGGCGCCTTCGGTTACGACCTGCTGTTCCAGTTCGATCCTGTTCACCTGCGCCTGCCTCGCCCCGCCGGGCAGTTCGACCTGCGCCTGTTCCTGTGCGACGACATCTGCTTCATGGACCGCAAAAAGGAGGTGATCGAGCGCTATCAGTACGACTTCGATTTCGAGGGGCTCTCGACTCTCGGTCTGGCGCGCCAGACCGAAGCGGTGCAGGCGCCGCCCGCCGCGGCCCCGCCGGAGATCGTCAGCGACCACTCGCCCGAAGAGTACATGGCGAAGGTGGAGCGCGTGCGCGAGGGCATGAAGCGCGGCGATTATTACGAAGTCGTGCTCCGCCAGACCTTTTCCGCCGGCTTTGAAGGCAGCGTGTCGGACCTGTTCCGGCGCATCCAGAAGGGCAGCCCCAGCCCGTACGAGTTCCTGCTCCAGTTCGGCGACGAACAGCTGGCCGGCGCCTCGCCGGAGATGTTCGTCCGCGTGGAGGGCCGGCGCGTGGAGACCTGCCCGATCTCCGGCACCGTGCGGCGTACCGGCGATCCGCTGCGGGACCACGACCTGATCCGCGAACTCCTGAACTCGCCGAAGGAAGAGAGCGAGCTCACCATGTGCACCGATGTCGACCGCAACGACAAGTCGCGCGTGTGCAAGCCGGGCTCGGTGCGAGTGATCGGCCGGCGGCTCATCGAACGCTACGCCGGGCTGTTCCACACGGTCGACCATGTGGAGGGCGAGCTTGGCGAGGGCTACGATTCGCTCGACGCTTTCCTCTCCCACATGTGGGCCGTCACCGTGATCGGCGCGCCCAAGAAGGCGGCCGCGCAGGCCGTCGAGGATCTGGAGAAGGACGCGCGCGGCTGGTACGGCGGCGCCGTCGGAATGCTCTCGCTCAACGGGGACATCAACACCGGCATCCTCATCCGCACGGTCCACCTCCGCGGCGGCCTCGCCCGCTACGGCGCCGGCGCGACCATTCTGTACGACTCCGACCCCGCCGCCGAAGAGCGGGAGACCCGCCTCAAGGCCACCGGGTTTTTCCGTTCGCTCGAACCGCCACCGGCGGCGCAGCGGCGCCCGCGCCCCCCTCAGCCCGGCCGCGGGCTGCGCGTCCTGCTGGTGGATAACGAAGACTGTTTCATTCAGACTCTGGCCAATTACGTCCGCCAAACCGGGGCGGAAGTGACAACATATCGCGCCGGATTTCCGCTCGAATTGCTGGACTCTCTCCTCCCGGACATGGTGCTGATCTCCCCGGGGCCCGGGCGTCCGGCCGATTTTGGCGTGCCGGATGTGGTGCGCGCCTGCGCCGCCCGGGGAATCCCCATCTTCGGCGTCTGCCTTGGGCTTCAGGGCGTTGTGGAGGCGTTCGGCGGCGAACTCGGCGTGTTGCCTTACCCGATGCACGGCAAGCCGTCGAAGGTGCGGCATGACGGTTGCGGGGTTTTCGCCGGGCTGCCCCAGGACGTGAAGGTGGGCCGCTACCACTCGCTCTTCGCGCTTCGCGAGAAGCTGCCGGCAGAGCTTCAGATCACCGCCGAGAGCGATGACGGCGTCATCATGGGCGTGCGCCACCGGACGCTGCCCCTGGAGGCCGTCCAGTTTCACCCGGAAAGCCTGCTGTCGCAGGACGGCGATCACGGGCTGCGCATGATCGAGAACATGGTGCGGCAATTCCGTTCCGCGAGAGGCCGCACAAAACCGGGGCGAACCTAGGGCGATGCCGGCGCTTCTCATCGGGCAAGTCCGGACCGCTTGTCAGGGAACCTGGCCCGGGTACTGGTACGGGAGCGCCGTTGTCTGGCGCGTGCGGTTCAGGCAGACTGGAAACAGAAGCATGTCGATCTCCGACGCCGTTTACCTCCTGTTCCTGTTCATCTGCGCCTGGCTGGCCCTCGCCTGGGACTCGGAGGGCGGCGGCGGAAAACGGGCGCGCCTGCCGCTGAAACCCTGAATGGCCACCGTCGCCATCGCGGGCGCCGGCCTGTCGGGCATGGCCGCCGCGGCCGCCCTGTCGGCGGCAGGCTGCCGCGTGGTGCTGCTCGAATCCAGACCGTATACCGGCGGGCGGGCGGCTTCCTACACGGCGCCGGGCA
>JGI24187J35170_1001365_pt1 | contig 10843 bp, 11 predicted proteins | sample YNPBryBLVA2012_FD_35170 | JGI IMG/M metagenome (IMG submission 35170)
GATCGTCCACGCCGCCGGCCGCACCTCCGGCAGCGCCGCCGCGCGCCCCTGCTGCTCCGCCTCCTGCCGCACCGCGACCTGCGGGCGCTCCCTGACCGCACGGCACCACGCACGTGCCAGCAACGCATCCTACCTGTTCGAAGGATTCGCGGAGCGGCGGTATCGGCCTGGGCCAACCCTTGTCGGTACGTTTGCTTCGCGATGAGTTCGGTGGTGAGCTGGACGGTGAGCTCGAGGGGGAGGTCGTCGACTCGGTAGCGGCCATCGAGGATGCGGGCCACAGCTCGCTGGTGCCGGTGTTGTCGTCGCGAGCCGTGGCGGCGGCGCNGGGTTGTCCGGGCGTTTTGCTGGTCGATACGAAGCTGGCGGGGAAGCTGCCGGCCGGTCGGCGCTGGGCGCACTCGCATCCGCGGTGGGTGCTTGCGTCGGTTCTGCAATCACGAGAGCGTGCTGCGGGGCCAGCGATTCATCCGCTGGCCGTGGTGGACGCCGGGGCGAAGCTTGGCGACAGGGTGCGGGTTGGGGCGGGCGCGGTCGTGATGCATGGCGCGACGATCGGCGACGATTGTGTCATCGAGCCGCATGCCGTGATCTACGACCGCGTTAGCGTGGGCGATCGTGTGGTTGTGGGTGCTGGTGCGGTGATCGGTCGGCCTGGGTTCGGGTGGGCGACGGGGCCTGCCGGCCAGGTGTGTCGTGTGCCGCAGCTTGGTGGCGTGGTGGTGGAAGACGACGTCGAGATTGGCGCGTTGGCGACGGTCGACGCGGGAACGCTGGGGCCCACCCGGTTGCGCAGGGGGAGCAAGCTCGATGCGCACGTGCATGTCGGGCACAACGTGGAGATTGGACCGGGCACGATGGTCGCGGCGCAGGCGGGGTTTGCAGGGTCTGCGAAGGTAGGGGCGGGCGTGCTGGTTGGAGGGCAGGCGGGCGTGGCTGACCATGTCGTGATAGGGGATGGGGCCCGACTGGCGGGCAAGGCAGGGGTTATCGGGAATGTTGCCCCGGGCAAGACCGTGGCAGGATATCCTGCTGTCGATCGCATGCGCTGGCTGCGATCGGTCGCGACATCCTTGCGAGGACGATCGTGAGCGCCACTGACAAGACCGTACGGCTCGACATCCACAGGATCCTCCAGATCCTGCCTCATCGTTTCCCCTTCGTGATGGTCGACTGCGTGACCGAGATCGTTCCGCACAAGTCCATCCGCGGGCACAAGTGCGTCTCGTACAACGAGCCGTGGTTCCAGGGGCACTTCCCGCACCGTCCCATCATGCCTGGGGTGCTCATCCTGGAGTCGCTCGCCCAGATTGGTGGCATCCTGGCCTACGCCTCGGAGCCGTTCGATCCCACCACGAACCTCATGTTCTTCCTCGGTATCGACAAGGCCAAGTTTCGCCACACCGTCGTGCCAGGCGATCGTCTCGACCTCGAGTGTCGTGTCCTCCACCACAGGTCGAACGTGTGGAAGCTCAACGGGGAAGCGTCGGTCAACGGCACGCTGTGCGCGCAAGGAGAGCTGCTCGCCACCATCGTCGATCGTGCACCGTGAGGCTCCATGGCTCGTGAGATCCATCCGACAGCGGTTGTCGATCGCGGCGCGGAGCTCGACGACGACGTACGGGTTGGGCCGTATTGCGTGGTTGGCGCGGGCGTTCGGATAGGCAAGGCAACGCATCTCATCGCGCACGTGACGGTATTGGGCCCGAGCGACCTTGGGGCGCGCAACCAGGTCTTCCCGTTCTCGGTGCTGGGCGCTGCTCCGCAGGACCGGGGATATCGCGGAGAGCCGACGCGGCTTTCGATCGGCGACGACAACGTGATCCGCGAGCATGTGACCGTCCATCGAGGCACCACCAAGCAGCATGGGGTCACGCGTGTGGGCAGCGACACCATGCTCATGGTGGGGGTTCATGTCGCCCATGACGTGACCGTCGAGGATCACGTCACGCTCACGAACGCGACGATGCTTGGGGGGCACGTGCACGTTGGCGCGTGGGCTGCGACGGGGGGCGGCGTGGCGGTGGCGCCGTTCGTGCGAATCGGCGAATCGGCGTTTCTGGCCGGTGGTGCCATGGTTGAGCGCGACGTGCCTCCGTTCCTGATCGCGGCGGGGGATCGTGCGACGGTTCGAGCGGTCAACAGGGTCGGGTTGATTCGTCGGGGCGTGCCGGAGGCGTCGCGGGCAGCGGTCAAGAGGGCTTTTCGGATGCTGTACCGTTCGGCGGAGACCCGGGCGCAAGCGTTGTCTCTGGTAGAAAGGGAGCTGGGAGGCGATCCTTGGGTCGCGCGTCTGGTGCGATTCATCAGGGAGAGCCAGACCACGAGGGGTTGAGGCGATGCGGGTTGCCGTTCCCTCGATCCGCGACCTTGGGGTAGCGACCTTCGAGCTGTCGGGGTGGGCCGTCATGCGGGTGTTGAGCCTCGTGGCCCGGAGCGGCACCAGCGAGCCTGGGGGCCTGCTGGCTGGGCTGACGGTTGTGGGAGTGCTGGTGCTTGGGCTGGTCGGCGCGACGACGGTGGGTTGGAAGGCGCTGGTGTTGTGGATCATACCGGCGGTGATCGTGGTGATTCACGCGAGCGACCTGGCGCGCATGCGAACCCGGCTGCAGCAAGCTGCGCAGCCACCGTACCCGATGCCGCCGACCATCACCGAAGAAGCTGCGACAAGGTCGCCCGTGCTCGCCGCAATGCACCGCACCGCCCGCGTCGTTTCGTTGGCGTTTCGAGGGCAGTGGCTCGACGCCGAGAACGAGGCGCGGAACGTGAGCCGAAGGTGTCTCGACGAGCAGGGAGTGCGTCTGCTCGATGCGGCGTGCTCGTTGGTTGCGTTGCATGCAGGGGACCGTGGCCGCGCCGCGCGGACTGCCATCCTGGCCTTGCCGTCGGGCAATGACGCCGTCGACCGCGAGCTGGGGCTGTGCGTGCTGGCAGACGCGTGGGAGGACGGTGATCGTCTCGCGGCCATCGCCAGGGGCTGGGGTCGGGCCGAGACGACGAGCGAACTGGCCGCGCTGGGCCGACTGGCGATTGCGCGTCTTTCCGCAAAGTCGGGGAGGCAGCCGTGGGAGGGGATGCCTCGCGATGCGATTGAAAGCCTTGCGCGGGACGCTCGTGCGGTCGGTGACGAGGGTCTTGCGGATCGCTTGATATCGTCGCTGCAGCCGGGGGGACCGTATCGCTGATCTGGCCGCACGAGGACCGGTCGGCGCTGTCAGCGGCCTGGCCTGTCGAAGGGTTCACGGGCGGGGGTAGGGGCGGCGCGCAGAACCACGCTTTCGATCATCCTCGATCCGATCTCGAGTTTGCTCGCGATCTGTTGTGCGGACGCTCCGGAGCGGTCGTCGGTTGTGAAAACGATGGCGACGCATTTGCGGCCTGACGCCCCGATTGCGAGTGCGACGCCGCGCACGGTGGTTGGCGTTGCGCCTGGCGGGGTGACCAGGCCGACGACCAGATGCGTGGTGAAGCCGTTTGCGGGAAAGTCAGTCATCTCGCGTGTGTCAACGACATCGTCGCCCGAGGGAGCGGGCAGGTCGGGCATCCAGTAGCGCACCGTCTTTTCGCAGGACTCGCGGGTCACCAGCCGGTGCTCGGTCCAGGTTCGCGCGCGGAACCGCGTGCTCGATGGATGGGTTGCTTCGAGCCACTCGCTTGCGTGATCGTTGATGCGCCACGCCTTGCCGTCCGGGAAGGCGACGGTCATCTGGAAGCGACGGGAGTTGAACGGAGCCCAGTCGGCGTCGGGCAGATCGAGGGTTTGTGGGGAGTGAACCTGATGCGGGGGAGCAGGGGGCTGACCGGAGGCGCAGCTCGAGGCGAGCATGGCTGCGATGGGAATCAGCAAGGGCACGGACCTCGTGTGCATGGCGTTCCTCGCTCAGGTGCGGGCGGGTCGGTCGTCGGCGCGTGTGAGCAGAACGCACAGAGCGCCTTCACCGCCGTGCTCCGGGGGAGCAGTGACGAAGGCCGCCACGTGCCGGGCGGCATTGCCTTCGCTCAGCCAGGCGGCGACTTCGCCACGCAGCACGGGCTGGCCGGCGGGCGAGTTGCGGCCCCTGCCATGCACGACCAGCACCACACGATCGCCGTGTGCGCTGCGGTCGCGCACGAACTGTTCGACGGCTTCGCGCGCCTGATCGACGCGCATCCCGTGCAGGTCGAGGGTGGCATCGATGGGCACTTCGCCATGCTTGATCCGCCGCACCAAACCGCCATCCACACCTCGCCGGCGACCGTCAATCTGCCGACCGTCGTCGACGATCTCGAAGCGGCTGCCTTCGTCGACGAGTGCGCGGAACCGGCGTCGTGCCTGCTCTTCGAGCTCTTGCTCGCGGGCGAGTGTCCTGCGGATCTCCGCTTCGCGATCTGCGCGCGATGGGACACCCGATGTTGGGACGCGGCGGGCGGTTCCCTGGTCGAGGGGCACCACGCCACCCATGAGACGATCGAAGGTGAGCAAGTCATCCTCGGCTGGGATGTCTTGTCTCGACCTGGGAGCAGCGGGGGGCGGAGCCTGGCGAGGGCGTGTGGGGTTGGACGGCGTTTCGGCCGTGGCAGGCGGCGACGGCCTGGGCAAGTTCGCGAACGGCCGAAAGAAGCCGTCGCCGTCGTGCGACGGCGGTGCGGGCTTTCGTTGGACTGTGTTGCGCTTGTCGCGCTTCTTGTTGCTCATGAGGTGCTCGTGTTTGCACCCGGTGCTGCACGACAGAAGCCGGGTGCCCGCTTGTCGGTGCGTAGCACGCGCGGCGTCCTTCGCACAGGCGCGGATCGACGGCCGGCGGAGGGCCAGGCAATCCGCCCGTGTTCGCGTAGGCAGACGGGGATGGCCCCTTCGATTCGCGCATCGAGCCTCATGCCCCTGGTCGTCGCCGCGGTCGCGTGGTCCGTCGACGGATCCGCCCAGGAAGCGGGCACGCTCACACGTCATTCTTCGGCGGGGCGCGCTTGTTGTGGGCTGCCGGGCGGTTCGGCGAGTTGGCCGTCCTACGACGGTGTGCTGGATGGCGCGCGAGCTGGTGCGCATTCAGGACCGGGTTCCGGGCAACGCGAAGGAGGCCGAGGCGGTGCTGTGCACCGTGCCTGCGCGAGGCATGCCGGCCGACGTGTTCGAGGACAACGACTTGGCGGCAATGCGCGCAGGCCTGCTGGCAGCGGTTGACGCCCGGTCCGCAATGCGCGCGGTCGCGCGCCTGTGCCCCGATACCACGCGTCGCCCGGGCGTGGCCCGGTTGGAGGATTTCGAAGCAACCTTCGCGTCGACACCGATTCATCGTGCAGCTTCTGTCCTTCGCAGCGAGCGAGGCGTTCCGAGCTGCGCTGACGTCTGCCTGGACACGAACGCAGGGCCGCCCCTTGCGGCGATGACCGCTGTGACACCGGGCGGAGGACCCGCGCCGAGGTGCCGCCTGCCGCGCGGTGGAGCGGAGCAATGCTTGCGGTCAAGCATGCTCAGCGAGACACCACCGTTGCTGCCCACGGAATTGGAACGTGGAACGGAGCAATGCTTGCGGTCAAGCATGCTCTGGGCGCACGCGGGCGGAAGGGCCGTTCGACTATCCAGATCATCGCTTCTCGTGGCGGCAGACGTGGGATCTGGGTACTCGAGCGGTTGGGAGCGCCGGTGACGACAACACGGGAATGTCCGCGGTCGAGTGCAGCGAGCGTTTCGCGCACGACGTCGTCGGATGCCTGTGCGGACGTGCGCGTGGGGCGTCGGTCGACACCAGAGATCGCCTGGAGCTCGGTTGGCGTGTTGCCTGGGCAGGCGGCCAGGACGCGGGCGTTGCAGCCCACGCATTCCCCGGCCACGGCTCCGGAGAAGGGATCTGCGCCGCGCTGGACGGTCACCTGCACGTGCTTGCACGACAGGACCGCCAAGCGCAACACCGCGTGCATGCACGCGTCGGCCCCCGTCGCGCCAGGACCGCACACCGGGCTGACATGTACCGCGACCATATCGAAGCTGGCCGCAGCTGCGGGCAAGCCTGTCGGCCCACGGGAACTGTGGGGGCGAGAAGCACTTCCAGACAGTTGGAAGGTTGCCCTCCTGCACGTCGAGCATCACGTGCTCACGTGTCCGTCGCTCGTGGTCGTCGGGCAGAGAGGTCGGCAGTTGCTGGCAGGCGTGCTGCCACGACCAACAGCCGTGGTACAACGACGTGGGCGCATCGGGGCGCGGCGGCGCTGTGTGCGCAGCGGTCGGGGCGGAAACCGCGAACCCCTTGGGGATGTCAGCCCGGACGGTGCAGGAGCGACCGCCTGGGGAATGGTGACGTGGCGGCCCTGGAAGCAGATGGGGATTCGTTTCCTCGGTGTCGTGGTACGACAGGTGGCGGAGAAGGGCATCGTTGGCGGCTCCGCTGCGTGGCCGACAAGAGCGTGTTGAAGTCTGTTGGATTGGTGTTGTCGCGCAAGTGCAACACGGCTAGGCCCGAGAACCGACGGTTCAGACACATCAGCTCATTGACCCGTTTTCCGAAGGGTGCAAAGATTGCGGCATGAGAGTAGGGCTCCCATTCGTCAAGAGGGTGGCGACTGTCGCGTTTGTGCTTGCCCCAGCGTGTGGTGGTGGAGCGCCGGATCCCAACCTCCCAAGTTCGACGGTTTCTTCCTCAGCACCGGCGGGAGATGTCGGTGCTGCGGGCGCGCCCCCGCTCTCGTCGTCCGAGACGCTGCGTGACGCTACCCAGGCCGGGACGACCGTGCGAGATGCGGGCAAGACGGCCCCCGATGGGAGCGCTCCGCCGACGTGCGCAGATGCTGCCGCTGGCGTGGAGGCGTACGCGATCGTTTATGCGGTCGAGGGGGGCGAGAAGCAGACCGAGGCACAGGAGCGTGGCCGCACGGCGCGCGACGTCGTGGAGTCACGTTGCAGCAAGGATGCGTGGCCNGACCAGGTGATCGCTTGCTATGCGCAATGGAAACTCGACGGAGGCCGTCGAGAGATGTGTCACACGGGCCTGTCGCCTGACGCGTTCGCGCGCCTGAGAGCGGACGGAGCGAAGATCGACGCGCTTTGGGCCTTCTGAGGACGCGGCTCCGTGACGGTTCGAGCCTTCAGCCATCGCGCTCTTGTTGTGTTGGACGCGGGCCGAAGTCACGATGTGCCTGCAGGCTTCACTGGGGTCGTTGCGATCCGCCACCGCCAGATGCCGTGCGTCGGCCGCTCGCGACAGCCGAAGCGTAACACGACACTGCTCCAGCCCTCTTGCCATCCTGACCAACGACGGCGAAACGCAACGACCCGGCCAGTTCCGACCGCGCGGCACGGGGGCACCCGGTTGGTCTCCCTTCGAGGCGGTTGAACCACAGGCAGCAGTGCAGGCAGGCGAGAGGGAGTGGCGGAATGCGTTGGGGGGTGGTGGATCGCCACTTCAAGGGTTTTCCCCAGGCAATACTGTATGGCGGACGCGGCGGAGGGGGGGCACGGGGTGACGGCCCGCCGCCTGGGTCGGCTGGTAACTGCTTGCCAATCCATGGGATCTGGCTGGCACAGGAGCTGCTTGATGGCCGGGTGCCGGTGCGAGTGCGCATAGCGCCGGCTCGCTGTTTGACAGGATGGACATGGGACGGTTGGGATTGTCCAGGCGGTCTGGGGTAACCCGGGTCGTCGTGGGTAACGTGGCGGGTTTTTTTCTGACCTAAAAAGAGGTGCCACGCGCGGTTGTTGGGCGCACGTCTGCCTGGGTCGGTTGCGACGAGCGGCCGGTCCGGCAGACGGAGCGCGATAGGCTGGTGGTCGGNGTCGTGAAGGCGACGGGCCCCGGCAGGCTGGTGGTGAAGCAGAGCCCCGGCAGGCTGGTGGTGAAGCAGAGCCCCGGCAGGCTGGTGGTGAAGCAGAGCCCCGGCAGGCNGACGTGGTGCCTTGCGTAGCCGTGAACGAACGACCCAGGCAGGCAGGAGGCGAAGCAGACCGCTGCACGTTGTCCTGGATCGGGTTCCGCCCGAGGCGTGGTACCCGACCCGGAGCCGCAGAACGGGTACCACCTGACGCGTGGTACCCGACCCGGAGCCGCAGAACGGGTACCACCTGACGCGTGGTACCCGATCCGGAGCAGCGGGCGGCGCTTGTTTCATAACGATCTGATCGTTATGGCCGATCCTTTCGGTCATCAGCGGGTCGGCGTCTCGGGGATCGGCGGGTCTTCGTCTGGTGCCGCGTNCGGTACCCTGGCCTCGGCCACGGTTGGGAACAAGGCGTCGACCTNCGCCTCGTCGCCATCGAAGTAGTCACGCAGGAAGGTGGCGGACTTGCGAAGCGTGCGGATGACGACCTCTCGCTTGTTGCGTTCGAGTTGCCATGCACTGTGCACGGCGGCCTCGGCGGCGGCGACGGCGTCCAGCGCGGTCTCCAGCTTCGCCGCCAGTTTGAGCAGCCCGGCGCGGCGGCCAGCCATCGGGTGGTCGGGGTGGTCCTTGAGGAACTTCGCCATGCCGGCCACGTGGGCGAGTTGTTCGCGATCCGGGCCGTCGACGAACCGCACGGTTCCCTCCGGGAACAGGGCTCGGTACTGGGCGTGTGCGCGGTCCCCGTTCAGGAGTCCTGGCGCCAGCAGGTCGTAGCTGATGGCGCGGATGTAGTCGTCCAGGCTGTCGTCCGCGGCATCCTTTTTTTCTGTCTCCGCGGACCAGAGCGCGAGCAGTGGACGCCGTGCTGCGAATGCATTCTCCAGGTCCGACACGGCCGCGCTGACCACCTCCGCCCTTTGTGCCACCGAAGCGTCCGGGTGCTGCCGCAGCCGCTCCGCGTGCTTGCGTCCGTAGTTCGCGAGAGACAGCGTGCCAAGATTCCTGAGCTTGCTTGCATTCATGAAACCACCCTCCGAAAGTCTTCGCAGACGATGGGACGAATCGGAAGCCGTCGTCAAGGTTGGATCCAGGGCGGTGCAGGGCTGTTCCGCGGCCCGATCTTGCGAGCGTCTCTCGACATCGCAACAAGGCACCGCCCCCGCGGCGCTGCCCAAGCCGGCTCTTCCCTGCCTGCGTGTCCGGTGCGAGGCATGCCAACCCGCGCCCGCCGCTCGGAGAGCATTCGGCCCACCTGTCCACGCTCCCCCGCAGCCGCACGCCCGGAGGATCGGCTTCGGCTCGTTTGGAGTCCGGCCCCGCCGAATGCACGCGCGAACCGGCTCCGGATGGACCGCTGCTGACGCACGCAGTACCGTATCTCGCTTGGAGGCCATGTTCCCCCGCGACTTCCTGCTCAGGACGGGGGGCCGGTCGCGCCGTAGGAGTCCAAACCATGAAGCTGCCCACCGCTGCCGTTCTTGCAGCCTGCGCCGGATGTTCCAGCAGCGACACGTCGCCTGCGTCCGGCGCGCTTTCGGGGATGGACGCTGCGCTCGAGGACGTGCTCATGTCCGATGCCCGATGGGACGCGGCTGCTCGGGATGCTCTGGACGAGCAGGCTCCGGATGCACAGACGTTTCCCTGCTCGCCCCTGCCCGGGAATTTGCTTTCGCACGCCACGTTCGAGGAAGGCATGCAGGGGCTCGTGCCGACGGGGTGGGAGGTCCGCAATCCGGCCATGCCCGAGGGCGCGTGCCTCGCATCGGGTTCACCAGAACAGCATGTGTTCCTGTCCGAAGCTCCGCCAGGGTGCCAGGGTCATGCGCTGTCGATCGATGCTCGGGGCGAGTGGGACTGCTACGCGATTCAGCGAGTCAGCGACTACGGTTCGATCCAGGGGGGGCCGGTATCGCGTCCAGGCGCTCGTTCGCTCCCAAGGCAACGCGCCGGATGGCGCATCTTGCCCCGAATGCGCCGCGGCCTGGTTCGTCATCGGCGTGCAATGGCTCGATGCGAACGATTCCTTCTTCGGCGACGAAAAGAACATCAAGCCTGCCGACCCGTCTCAGAATGACCACGACTGGAGCCTCGAGTCATTCGACCTCGATGCGCCTCCCAACGCGACACGCATCCTCGTGTGGCTCACCGCACACTACCCGGGGCGCGTCGACTACGACAATGTCGCGGTGCTGCCCTTGTGACGTCTGCTCTTCCGACGGCTCGACGCGAAGCCGGGCTCGCGGTCGGGGGTCGGTAGCGATTCGCCTCGTCCACCATGCGACCCTGTTCCGTCAGGGCACCAAGCGAAAGAAAGCGCGCCGATCAAATGCACACGTCAGCAGCCCACAACGTGAATCAGCTTGCCCGCGTGCTGCACCTCGCGCACGAACAGCTTGTCGTCCCAGGGCACGTCCTTGCGCAGGTCGAACAGCACGAGCCAGCCCTCCTGCATCCCGAGGCCGTCCAGATATCGCGCGGCCTGGTCCAGCGCCTTCTCTTCCGTTCGCGTGTCGCGACGCAGCTTGATCTCGATCAGGTGTCGTTGGCCCCTCCACGTGACGACCAAGTCGACCGCGCCCCGGCCCAGGCCGTACTCGCGCTCGATGCTTCCGCCGCCGTTCAGAATGCGCTGCAAGAACGCCATCAGCATCAGGTGCGGCCCGGCCTCCCGGTAGTGGAACCCCTCCGCCGCCAGGTGCCCGTCCTCTCGCCAGAACTCCTGCCACGCCGCCATCAGCTTCGGCATGTCCAGCGTGCCGTCGCTGCGCACGTACCAGCTCGTCGGCTGGTGAAGCTGCACCTGGTGCGCCCACGTCAGCGCCCGCACGATCACCTCGCGATAGATCGGATTGGCGACCCGTAGCTGCCCATCCCGCTTCGTCACCAACCCGAGGGCCATGACGTACGCGAAGTCGTCGTCCATCGTATCGCCGACGACCTGACCGCCGACGAGCATCGGCTCGATGACCCGGCGCACCCGGTCCTCGCGCAGGCGTGCCAGCAGCGAGTCGATGTGCGTGCGACGCTGCTGGATGATCGTCTCCTTGGCTGC
>JGI24187J35170_1001368_pt1 | contig 10836 bp, 12 predicted proteins | sample YNPBryBLVA2012_FD_35170 | JGI IMG/M metagenome (IMG submission 35170)
AGAACAGCGCCGCCAATCCGGCTACCAGCACCGGATACAAATACAGCAACAGCGATACCAGGCTGGCTGAGGCATACAATAACGCATTGAAATAACACATAGACTGCCCCACATAACCTACCGCCCCCATGGCCATCAGCCCCAGCAGCGTTTGCCCGCGCGGCAGCGGGATGCGCCGCGCCAGCATCCACACCGCCATCACCAACGTGGCCGCCGTGAAGCGCAAGAATAATACCGTGATGGGATCGGCCCCCGCGGCGTAGGCAAAGCGGGCAAAGATGGGCAGCGTCCCAAAAGAGATGGCAGAAATGAAAATCAAGACAAAGCCGGCCAACCGTTGCATGGTTTAGCTTTCGCCTCCCACTTCATCGGGCGCCGCTGAAGCGGCTGGGTGCTCCTCGCTGCGCGTGAGTAAGATGACCGCCCCCAGGATCATCGCCCCGCCCAGCAAGTTGAGCGGCGTCAACTGTTCACCCAGCAACAGTGCCGCCAACGACACGGCCACTACCGGTTCCAGGGTGGATAGCAAGGCCGCATAGGTCGGCCCGACGCGTGCCAGCCCCATCAAGAAAGCGCCAATGGCGACAACCCCGGCTATCACCGCCAGGCCAAGACACGCCAACCAACCCCCTGGCGTGGCGGGCCACCTTGCCCCGCGCACTGCCACTATTCCGCCAAAGCTCAGGTCGGCGGCTATCATGATGACCGTCGAAGCCGGGATTGCCGGCGCCGATTGCAATAACCTCGCTCCAATCACAATGGTCGCTGAGTAAATGAGCGGCGCGGCAATGCCCAGCACAATCCCTAGCGGTTTGCCCTCTCCCCCCAGTCCCACCACCAGTACAGCCCCCATCATTGCCAATCCCAGTGCCGCGCCTTTGAGCCAGGTCAGTTTCTCGCCCAGAAAGACGGCCGCGAAGGCGGTCACAGTGACCGGATACAGGTAAAGCAACAAGGCCACCAGGCTGGCATCTGCCAGGGTGAGTGCGGTGAAATAACAAACGGCTTGCCCCACATAACAGGTGGCGCCCAACAGGAACAGGCCTAAAAGCGTTTGCCCGCGTGGCAGGGGCATGCCTGCCAACACCATGATCACGGCCATGATCGCCGCCGCGATGCTGAAGCGCAGAAAAAGCACGCTGAGTGGATCGGCTCCCGCCGCATAGGCAAAACGCGCCAAAATCGGCATGACCCCGTAGGCGGCTGCAGATACAATGACCAGAATGAAGCCAGTGAGTTTGTGCATTCCGGCATAGTATACCCGCAGACCTCACTGGTTGGCAAATTGCAGCGACTTGGCGTTCCCAATGTTATACTTGCCCCATGAGCGACGGCATCGTTCACCGCCTGGGGCTGATCGCCTACGAGGACGCCTGGCGCTTGCAAGAGCGATTGGCGGCTGAGATCGCCGCCGGCAAGCGCCCCCACACCCTCTTGTTGCTCGAACACCCCCACGTCTACACCTTCGGACGCAGTGGGCACGGCGAGAACCTGCTGTGGAATGCTGAGGAGCTGGCGCGGCGGGGGCTGAGCGTGCATTGGGTGGATCGCGGCGGCGATGTGACTTATCATGGCCCCGGTCAACTTGTCGGCTACCCACTGCTGCGGCTGACACCCGTGGGGCGGGAGGCCTCCAGGGGGAGCGCCGACCCCCAGCGGCTGAAGCTCGACCCGCTCGCCTATCTGCGCCAGCTTGAAACGGTCATCCTGCGCGCCGTGGCTCTCTTTGGTGTTGTCGCACGCCGCGCCCCCGGCCTGACCGGTGTGTGGGTCAAACCTGCGGGGCGGCGTTCACTGGCCAAGCTGGCGGCCATCGGCGTCAAGGTGGACGCTCACGGCGTGACGCGGCACGGCTTTGCTCTCAATGTTGCCCCGGATATGACTTATTGGCAGGGCATCATCGCTTGTGGGCTGAAGGGCTATGCCGTCACCAGCCTGGCCGCCTTGCTGGGCACACCGCCGCCGATGACGGCCGTGATGGACGCTNTCGAGACGGCTTTTGGCGAGGTGTTTGGGCTGCAATTGCGTGGCGAGAGATTGGATGTTGAGGTGAGCGATGTTGCTGGACATGCTGGTTCATGACATTTGGCTGACACTGGGCGTTTGGACGGCGCTGTATGCCTCGGATTATGCGCTGACGCTGCTCACGGCCCGTTTGCTGAACGCTGGCGGCGGGCGGGGCGTGGCTTTGGAGAAAGACATCGAATTGACGCTCATCTTCCAGCAAGATGTCCGTGCTCAGCGCTGGCTCAGCCCGCGTCCTATTATCGTTTTGCTGGCGCTGGATGGTTACCTCTGGTATCTGTGGCAATCGCTGGTGAGGGAGGGGGCGGCCCTGGCGGCGTTCGAGGCCGTTATGGGGGCTTTGTTCTTGCTGGAGGTCGTTATCCACCTGCGGCATTTTCGTAACCTGGCGTTCCTGTTGCACGCTTGGCGCTCCGACGGCTTGCAAGGGGTGCGAGGCTGTGCCCGGTGGCTCTCTTACCGCCTGTCAATGTTCGAATTGTTTGCCTTTGCCGTGCTGTATGCACTGTTCTTTGGGCTGACTGGGCGCTGGTTCTTCGTCGGCGGGGCGATCACCACCTTACTCAGCGCGCTGAGCCATGCTCGTTTTGCGCGCAAGCCCCGCCTGGCGCCTGTCCCATCCCAACCGCCGCCTGCAAGCGACTCTGAAGAAGGACAGGATTGAACTTCCGATGAAATCTTTGCAAGATGCCGCCCACCGTCTCAGAAACGAAACTTACGCGCTTTACCTGGCTTACCGCGACCCGCGCACGCCCTGGTATGCGCGCCTGTTTGCCGCCTGCGTGGTCGCATACGCATTTAGCCCGGTTGACCTTATCCCCGATGTGATCCCCGTGTTGGGCTATCTCGATGATTTCCTGCTGGTGCCGCTGGGCATGTTCCTGGCCTTGAAGTTGATTCCTACCGAAGTGATGGCCGATTGCCGCCGGCGCGCTCTCGCCTTGCAGCAGCGCCCGGCGGCCAATTGGTTTGCTGGCGGCCTCATCCTGGGCCTTTGGCTGCTTGTGGCGCTCTTGGCTTTGCTCTGGCTTTGGCGGCGTTGGCAAGGGGGGCTGTCGTGATTCGGGGGCTGATTTTCGACTTCGATGGGCTGATTCTGGAGACCGAGGGGCCGGTTTACCAGTCCTGGCAGGAATTATATGCCGCTTATGGCTCTAACCTGCCTTTCGAGCAGTGGGCAAAGATCATTGGCACCCACGATTTACTCTTCGACGCGTGGGCCGAGCTGGAAAGACAGCTTGGCCGCCCGCTGAATCGCGCCGAACTCGAAACACAGCGCCGCGAGCGCGAAATGGCGCTGATTTGCGCTCAGCCGCCCCTGCCGGGCGTGCGCGATTACCTGGGCGACGCCAGACGCCTGGGCCTGAAAGTGGCTGTGGCCTCCAGCTCGTCGCGCGGCTGGGTGAGCGGTCACCTGCGCCGTCTGGGTCTGCTGGACAACTTCGATGTCATCCGCACGCGCGAGGACGTCGCCCGCACCAAACCCGCCCCAGAGCTGTACCTGGCTGCATTGGAAGCCTTGGGATTATCGGCGCAAGAAGCTGTGGCTTTCGAGGACTCGCCGAACGGCATCTTGGCGGCAAAAGCAGCAGGGATTTTCTGCGTGGCGGTACCAAACGCCCTCACCAGTCGTTTGCCCCTTGACCACGCTGACTTGCGCCTGGCGTCACTGGCCAGCCTCCCGCTCCACACCCTGCTGGAGCAAATCAACGGCAGGCTGTGAGCCTGTCTCGCCAGAAAGCCAGCGTCTCGGCCACGAAGGCCGACTTGCCCTCCACGTACTTGGCACGTTCGTATTTGTAGCGCCCGGCCAACGCTTCCTTGAGCGCGGCGTAGCGCTGGCGCAGGGAGGGCTCTGCTCGCAGCGCGTCGCGAAAATCGAGGTGGTCGTGGTATGCCGGGCTGCCCAAGGCGACGATGTGCAGGTGATGGCTGCGTGGCAGCCCTTTGCGGAAGAAGCGCCGATCCACGTTCTGGGGGTGATCCACGAAGCGGTAGCCAAGCGTTTCCAGCGCGGCCATACAGGCGCTGGCCTCTTCCAGGCGGCGCACGGCAACCAGCAAGTCAATCACCGGCTTGGCGGGCAGGCCTGGCACGGCTGTGCTGCCGATATGATGGATTTCGACCGCCAGGTCGCCTAACACGCGGGCAACTTGGTCCCGCTCGGCGGCGTAAGCCTGCGACCATTGGGGGTCATACGGCAACAGCGTGACGGCTTCCTGTATGTTGCGCCAGATGACCTCTGCCGCGGCCTCAGCGGACAATTCGCTGGTATCTATCTCGAAGCCTAAATCGCCGCGCATGGCGGCGGCGCTTTGGATGGCGCTCAATTCGCGAAAGCGGCTGATTTCCGTCTCCAGGCGCTGTGGGTCTGGCGTGCGCCCGGCGAGGCGCCGAGCGGCTTGCTCTTCTGTGCAGGTCAGGCGGAAAACGTGGATTTCCTCGCCGAGATCAGATAGCAACTGGCGCAACTGAGCCAGCGATTCGGGCGTCTCGAAGACGTAGTTGACGATGAGATCGTGGTAGCCATGCGCGCTGTGCCAGGCGGCCAAATGGTGCATGGTTTGGTAAAGGTACTCGATGCGTTGCTCATCGTAAATTCGAAAAGGATGCACGGCGCCGATATAGTCGCCGTCGAGCATCACTGCCCGCTCGAAGCGCGTCAGCAACTGCCACGACACTTCGGTTTTGCCCACGCCTAAGGGGCCGTTGATGATGACGATCACAGGCCTTACCCTGCGGCAGTTATGCCGCGCGCCGCCAATTCCTGGGGTAGTAACGCGGCGTAAATCAGGGCGTTTACCGGCGTGGGGATGTTCACGTCTTGCCCCAGGCTGACCACGGTGCCCACTTGGGCGTCCAACTCGGACGGGCGGCCTAATTCGATATCGCGCTGCATCGAGGGCAGGATGTCGCCAGGCAGGCGGTCAATCATCGCCAGGGTGCGCGCCGCGGCCTCCGGCGGCAAGGCAATGCCGCAGGCGCGCCCCACCGCCTCGATCTCACCCAGGGCGGCTGCCAGCAGTTGCCGTGTCTCTGGCAGGCTGCGGATGACGCCTAGCGGGGCGCGAGTGAGAGCACCCACACCGCTGACGGCTGCAATGAAGAGGAATTTTTGCCAAATGGCCACGTGAATGTCCGGCGGGATTTCGGCCTTGACGCCGGCGTGCTGAAAAGCCTGCAACAATCGTTCACACCGCTGGCTAGGGCGATTGTCCAGCTCGCCGATCACCACCGCCGGTTCGATGCCGACGTGCCGCACAAGCCCTGGGGCTGCCAAAAAAGCTGAGATGCGGCACAGCCCCCCCAGGATCGGCCCGCTGCCCAACGTCTCCGCCAACTGCCGCGGTGCATCAATGCCATTGCCCAGGTAAACCACAGCCGTCTCCGCTCCGATGAGGGGCAGCATGGCCTGCGCTGCCGCCGGCACCTGCCAGGCCTTGACACACACCAACACCGCATCGGCCAAGCCCACGCTGGCGGCGTCGTCGCTGGCCTGAACTGGCCGCACGGAAAAATCTCCGCCAATCGATTCCACCCGCAGCCCGTCGCGCTGCATGGCCCGCAGGTGTTCGCCGCGAGCGATGAAGGTCACATCCAGGCCGGCTTGGGCCAACCGCCCGCCGAAATAACCTCCCACACCCCCGGCGCCGAAAACCACAATCTTCATGGGAACCTCGCTACAGTCAATCTCGTCACAGTTTACCTGGATTATAGCCGTATTTGCCAGAGTTGCCAAAAATCGGTTACAATCAAGCCAGTTTTAGCCGCTTGTGCGGCCGAGCGACGAATTTTGCGGCGCATGGCGCCAATTCGAGGAGATTATGAGCGAAAAGAAAACTGCCCAAAGTGTGATCGAGGCCTACCGCCGACGACAACAACGTGCTCAACCCACGATCATCATTGCCGTGGCGGCTGTGTTGCTGGTCATCGGGGCTGCTATCATCATCTTCTGGCTGGTCGGCGACAAGCCCAAGCTTGCCTTGTTCTCACCGACGAATACCCCGACGGTGACCGCTACCGCCACCTTCACAGCTACCCCGCTGCCAACCCTCACCAGCACGCCCACCGATACTCCCACCCTGCCCCCGCCTACCGATACACCCACCCCCACGGCCACCAGCACGCCTTCCAGCGCCTTCGTGTATGTGGTCAAAGAAGGCGACAGCCTATCGGCCATTGCTGAGACCTTTGGCGTAAAGGATGCCTGCCTGATTCTCGAACTGAATTCCAACGTCATTGACCGTTACAAACCCATCATTTTCGTTGGCCAAAACCTGTTGATTCCCCCGCCGGGGATGACTCGCCCGACGGCCACCCCTCTGCCGGAGGGCTTTCGCGGCGTGATTGAGTACATGGTCAACCCGGGCGAGGGGCTGTATCAGATTGCGGCCACTTTCAACAGCACGGTGGATGCCATCCGACGGGAGAACAAATTCCAAGAGACCACTGTCTTGCAGGCCTGTCAGGTCATCAAAGTGCCGGTGAACATCGCCACCCCCGTTCCCACCTGGACGCCGGCCCCTATCGGCGGCACCCCCGGTTCGGTGATGACCCTCACGCCTACCTTTACCCCAACCCCCTAACCTGCCTTACGACCACAACTGCCTCGTTCAGCCGGGCAGGTTGGCGCCCCAGCCTGCCCGGTTGTTTTGCAGCTAACAACCGCGGAATGGGGTACAATGGGTAAGCAGCAGTCGCCACGGTTGTCGTGGGGCAAACGACCAATTGTGTGCTCAGTCGTCTGAGCGTTCTTACGAGGAGCCGAGCGATGACCCGAAGCAACGATGTTTTATTGGAGCCTGCCCGTCTGGAGCTGGAGAATGTGAGCGTCAGCTATAACGGCAGGCTGGCGTTGCAGGAGGTGAGCTTCCAGGTATTGCACGGGGCGCGTGTGGCAGTGGTTGGCCCCAACGGCGCAGGTAAATCCACCTTGTTCAAGGCCCTTGTCGGTCTATTGCCCATCCGCCAGGGGCGTATCCTGATTCACGGCCGCCCGCTGGGCAGTCACCTGGATTGTGTGGCCTATGTGCCTCAGCGGGAGGATATTGATTGGCGCTTCCCGGTGACGGTGCAAGATGTGGTCATGATGGGGCGTTTTGGCAAGGTGGGCTGGTTTTCGCCTGCCACGGCACGCGACCGTCAGGTGGTTGAGCACAGCCTGGCGCAAATGGGCATCAGCGACCTGGCGCGCCGTCCTATTGGCGACCTATCGGGCGGCCAGCAGCAGCGCGTCTTCCTGGCGCGCGCCCTGGCGCAAGAACCGCATATTTTGCTGATGGACGAACCTTTTACCGGCGTGGATGTGGCCACCCAAGAGACCACGCTCGAACTGCTCGACCAGTTGCGCGACCGCCAGGTGACCATTATGATTTCGACCCATGATCTGCGCCTGGCGACTGAACGCTTCGACCAGGTGATCCTGCTCAACCGCCGTATGATTGCCTACGGCAAACCGGCGGAGGTGCTCAGCGCCTCGACGCTGTCGGAGGCCTTTGGCGGGCGGGTGCTTGTCTTGCCGCAAGGGGATGTGGCCATAGACGATTGCTGCCAGCAAGACCATCTGTGAGGAGAGAAGGCAACCATGCTCGACTGGCTATTGGCTCCTTTGGCTTACAGTTTCATGCAGCGCGGCTTGTTGGCGGCGCTGATCGTGGGGGTGCTGTGTGCGGTGATCGGTTGTTATGTGGTGCTGCGCGGTATGGCTTTCTTGGGCGATGCCCTGGCCCATGCTATTTTGCCCGGCGTGGCCATCGCCTATTTGCTGGGCGGCAATCTGCTCGTGGGGGCGCTGGCGGCGGCGGTCGTTGTGGCGCTGGGGATCGGTTTCTTCTCGCGACAAGGCACACTCAAGGAAGATACCGCCATCGGTATTCTCTTCGCTTCGGCGTTGGCGCTGGGCGTGACGCTCATCTCGACCATCAAGACCTACGCGGTGGACCTCACTCACATCCTGTTTGGCAATATCTTGGGCGTCAGCAGCGGCGATTTGTGGATGACCGGCCTGCTGGGGATTGGCGTGCTGGGGGTGGTGGTGTGGCTCTATAAGCCGTTTCTGGTGATTTCGTTCGATCCCGTGCTGGCGGCCACGTTGCGTTTGCCAAGCGAGTTGTTGCGCAATTTGATGTTGGTGTTGATTGCGCTGACGGTGGTGGTGGCGCTGCAAACGGTGGGCGTGGGGCTGGTGGCAGCCATGCTGGTGACGCCAGCGGCGGCGGCTTACCTGCTCAGCCGGCGTCTGCCGACGATGATGGCCATTTCTGCCGCTATCGGCGCTGTTTCGGGATTCGTTGGTTTGTACATCAGTTTCTATGCCAACGTCGCTTCCGGCGCGGCGATTGTGTTGGTGAACGCCGCTATCTTTTTGCTGATCTTCCTGTTTGCGCCGCGGCGCGGCCTGGTGTGGCAGTTAGCCCGTGACCGCAAGAGGTGACGGCGGCCAGTGCTGCGCGCGGTGATGGCAGTTTCTATCGGGTGTTCGAAAAACTCGTGATACCCCGTTGGACAATCGTGGAGGAGACCATGTGCATGTTTTGCGCTGCAATTCCTGTGACACTGGCGGTAGGCGTTGCCGCCCAGGCACAGCAAAGCCGCCAAAGTAGGTCAACCCAAAGCCAACGAACGCCGTCTGCTGCCCCCAGCAGCCCCATCGGCGCGGCCACGCTGACCGTAACTGCTGGCCTCATCGTCTGTTCAGTGATCTATCACACTCACTTGGGAGGTTGATCAGGCGAAGCGGCGCAGCGGAAACCCAGGTTGGACCACCAATACGTCTCAGGCGACGGGGGGCGGGACGTTGGCCTTGTCGTTCAAAGTGTGCAGAGCAGCGCCGATTTCGGCCAGGACAGAGGCTTCGGTTTCGCGGCTGGCAGCGTTGGTCAGGGCGTGGTGTGCCAGGATGCCGCCCAGGCGTCCCAAAGCCCAGGCGGCGTGGGCGCGCACCAGCGGTTCGGGTTCATGCTCCAGGGTATGTGCCAGGTGGGGCACTGCCGCGGCGTTGCCGGCGTTACCCAAAGCAACGGCCACATTGCGCAGATAGCCGCGTCGTTTAGCGCGCCGCAGCGGGCTGAGCTTGAAGCGGTGGTTGAAGTTCTGTGGGTCGAGGGAGAGCGCCTCGATCAAGTTGGGACGCGGCACCCCTGGGCGGGGCGCAAAAGCCGGATCGCCAGGCGCTCCCCGCCGGTTCCAGGGGCAAACCTGCTGGCATACATCACAGCCAAAGACCCAATTGCCTAGCGCCGGGCGCAGCTCGGCAGGGATGGCGCTTTTCAGCTCGATGGTCAGATAAGACAGGCAGCGGCGAGCATCCAGCGTGCGGTCGGGGCGGATGCAGCCGGTGGGACAGGCGGCAATACAGCGGGTGCAGTGACCACAGCGGTCGGCAGAGAAAGGCGGGTCGGGCGGTAGGTCTAGCCCCAGCAGGATTTCGGCCAACAAGAGGTAGGAGCCTCGTTCGGGGTTGATGAGGCAGGTGTTCTTGCCAATCCAGCCCAGGCCAGCGCGCTGGGCCAGCTCGCGTTCGAGCAGGGGACCGGTATCGGTGTACCAGCGGTTGGGGATAGGCCGGCCAAGCTGGGCTTCGATGAAAGCCGTCAGGGATTTCAAGCGAGGGAGCAAGACATCGTGGTAATCGTCGCCCCAGGCATAGGCTGCCACGCGCCCGCCAGGGAGTTCTGCCGTGGGCGGGGCCGGCGCTGGCGTGGATTGATAGGGAACGGCCAGAACCAGGATGGTGCCGCATTCGGGGAGCAACAGGCGCGGGTCGGCGCGGCGCTGGCGGGCGCTCTCGCTGGCCAGGTAAGCCATCTCGCCGTGCCGCCCCTCTTGCAGCCAGCGCGCGTACACCTCGAGATGCGGCGGCGCATCGGGTGTGGTGAAACCGGCCAGGACAAATCCCCGCCGGCGGGCTTCGTCCTTGATCGCCTGCGCCAGAGATGTCATTGACAGACCAGCGAGAAGGTGATGTCACTCGAAGCGATGTCGTTGGGGGCGGTGATGTGCAGCCGCGCCCAGCCTGAACCTGATGCAGTGATCTCCAGGTAATACACCAGCTCGTATGTCCCGGCGGGATAATTGGCTGTTTGGGCAGCAGGCAGGTTCATCCCGCTGAAACCGCCGGCTTCCAGTTGGTAGGTGACGGAGGCTGAGCTGTTGAGGGTGAAGCGCCCTGTGAAAGTGAAGGTGTGCGGGCAGGAACCCTGGAAGATGGTGTCGTCCACACTCAGCGAGATGTCGGTGATTTGCCCGCTGCCAGGCGTGACGACCGCCGTGCCGCCACCGTTGCCCACGCTGATCTGCACCCACACTGTACTGCCGAAGACCTGACCTGCGGGATTGCGCAGCCGCCAAAAGCCTTTGTACACCCCGGCTTTGTCTGGCGCAACGAGGTTGACGGCGATGTCAACCAGTTGGTTGGGCGGCACGTCGAGGGGCAAGGCCACCGAGGCCGGCCCGCCCATTTGATCGCCGCCGACGAAGACCAGGGCATAGCCACTCGTCCAGGTGGTTTGGCCGGTGTTGACAAATTGCCACGATTTGGTGAAGCTCTCGCCAGCGGCAAAGTTCGTTCCGTCGGGAACGGTCTCTTTCATGGTGAACGCGCCGTTGTCGAGGCCGGTGGCGACGTTGGGCGAGGGCTGAGGGGTGAGCGCTGTTGGGGTCAACGGTGCAGCGGCGGTTGCCACCATGAGCGTGGGGCTGATGATGGTGGGGAGGGGGGTTGGACTAGGGGTGGGAGGCAGGGGCGTAGCCGTGGGTTGGCTTTGGCGGGTGGCCTCGAGGCGGGCGTTGGCTGTCTCGATGGCGGCAGTG
>JGI24187J35170_1001372_pt1 | contig 10821 bp, 7 predicted proteins | sample YNPBryBLVA2012_FD_35170 | JGI IMG/M metagenome (IMG submission 35170)
TTGCGCCTGCGAGCCGGGGACGACCCAGCCCTGCTACCCATTCTTGCCCGGCGACGCTGGCAAGGGATGGTGTGCGTTCGGATCCCAGGTCTGCGTCGGCGAAACCAGGGGTGAGTTCACCTCTTCGTACTGGGANCGCTGNGANGGCTACGGCAGCCCGCAGCCCGAGATCTGCGANGGNGNGGACAANGANTGCGACGGCACCGTCGACGAGGGGTGCGCGTGTGCAGACGGCCAGACCATCGACTGCGCGACCATGTGCGGTTCGGGTGACCAGACCTGTGCCGACGGAGTCTGGACGGTCTGCAGTGCGCCGCAGCCGCAGCCGGAGGCTTGCGACGGTGTTGACAACGATTGTGACGGCCAGGTCGACGAGAACCTGAGCCAGGCGTGCTCGTCGGCTTGCGGGAGCGGCGAGAAGCAGTGCCTGAATGGGACATGGGGAGCGTGCGATGCACCGACGGACTGCACGCAACCTTGCGGCACGGTGATCTGCCAGGGTACCTGCTGCCCGGGGGGGGCGTCGTGCTGCGGCAACGGCGCGTGTCCAGACGCCCACGGCGCCTGTCCGTGTCTGACCGTGATCTGCCAAGGTCAATGCTGCGCAAGCGGATCGCAGTGCTGCTGGGACGGCTCCTGTCCGGCCAATGGCCAGTGCCCGCCGCAATGCTCGACAGTCGTGTGCAAAGGGCAGTGCTGCCCTGGCGGCAACACGTGCTGCACGAACGGGTCGTGTCCCGACGCCAACGGTCAGTGCGCGGCGACCTGCCCTACGGTGGTATGCGACGGAACGTGCTGTCCGAAAGGTAATGCGTGCTGCGCCAACCAGGCTTGTCCCGACCCGGCCACCGGAACCTGCGACGAACAGATCGATCAATGCCAGGGAAAGCCCTCGGCAGAAGTGTATGCTCACAGTGGCTTCACCCTGTACCGCGTCGATCCGGACACCAAGGCGATGACCACGGTCGGCGGGTTTTTCGGCTGCGGCGGCTGGCAGATGATCGACATCGCGATGGACAAGAATGGCCAGCTTTTCGGCACGACCACCCAGAACATCGCTCGCATCGACAAAACCAGCGGCCAGTGCACCGTCATCGCCGCGGGCACAGGTTACCCCAACTCGCTGTCCTTCGTCCCCGAAGGCACGCTCGACCCCAACCACGAGGTGCTGGTCGGCTACTCCCTGGGCGACTATGTGGCAATCGACACCTCCACCGGTTCGATGACCAAGATCGGCTCCCTTCCGCAGGGCTACACGTCGAGCGGAGACCTGGTTTCGGTGGCGGGCGTCGGCACGTTCCTCACCGTCAAGGGCAACAACTGTTCGGATTGTATTTTCAAGGTGAATCCGGTGACGGGCGCCATGCTGGAGAACCTGGGACCCGTTGGCTACCCGCTCGTGTACGGCCTGGCGTTCTGGAAAGGCACCATGTACGGCTTCACGGCAGGTGGCGCGCTCTTCACGTACGACCTGGCGACGAAAGCCACAGCGCTTGTTTCCTCCGGATCGTTCAGCTTCAATGGGGCCGCATCCAGCACCTGCGCGCCCGCGCTCTAGCGTTCCCGCGAAAACGACCGGCGGCCTGCCAGGGGCGCCTGAGCGCCCGCGTTGCTCTCGCGGAACGAGGGATACGCAACACTACCACACACGAACGCCGGTCCGGCCATGACTGCCCGGGCAGCACAAACGGCGCACTCCTACTTCGTGTTCCTGCGCACGTTGCCTGTCGTGTGTTGCGCGTTGCCGGACACGACGCCGAACCGTCCTCGAAGCCGAGCCCTTGCCCCGGGGGGGCGGCCTGCTTGCTGGCAAGCGTGTCAGCGGGCGCTGTAGCACGACGACGCGTTCAGCTCGATCGTGCATACGCCGTCGCTGCAGGTGTCCCAACAGTCCAGGTCGTCCGAGCACGCCCCGCCGGTCGGCGAAATCGCCACGCATCGATAGGTGCCCGGGTCGCATCGCAGCCCTGCCGCGCACGTCTGGCTCTGGCAGTTCGCCCCCAACCCACCCGTGCATTCCGCCTCGCACACCCCCGTTGTCTCGTCGCACTCGTAACCCTCGATACAATCGTGGTGCACCGCCGTCGCCTCCGAGAAACGAGTGCACGTCTCCCCAGGACCACGGTCGTTCGTGAAGGTCACGCACACGTTGGGTGCGTTAGGCGAGACCCGCAGGCACATCGCGGAGCCGCCAGGGGGCGGCTGGCATTCGTTGCGGGAGCTGCACGGCGCCGCCGCGGGCAGCGTGCCCACGTAGACGCCGCCACAGATGATTCCCGGACCGAGGAGGGTGATCGTGCCGGTCATGGGGCAGACCTCCCCGAACCACTTCAGCCCCGCGATGCACTGCGCACCTGCAGATGGATCGAAATGCCTGGAACCGCCGCTCTTCAGCGCGTCCAACTCCGCCTGGGCTGCTGCTTCGCAGTCGCTTTGCCCGAACGCCACCTGCGCAGCTTCGCAACACCGCCGTATTGCGTCGCAGTATGCCTTGACGTACTCGCTCGCGAAGGTTTGCTCGTCCATCTCCGGCACCACCGGATAGTCCGGTATCCCGGAGTCGAATGCCGACCCGCCACCGCACAAGGGGGGGGCGCTGCTTCCCACTGACGATTCGCCACACGCGGCTGCGAGGAGCAACCCCATGAACAGGATGGCTCGTGACGCCCGCAATCGGACCACCTGCATGTCTTCCATATACGGCGCGCTTGGCCCGTGTCTCCCCCGTACCAGCAGACCCTCTGGCTCAACCGACACGCTTCATGTCGGAGCTTGCGTTCCCCCCCGGCGCCGCATGCCTGCCACTCGTCCGCGTACCCGTGTCCCCCCTTCTGCCCGTTGCGTTCTGTTATCGTCCATCGGATCATGTCCCCATGCATCTTCCTCTCCGCGTGCTACTGTGCGCGTTGCTCGTTGCGACCGCCGGTTGTTCGAAGGCGCTCGGCTACGATGATGTCCGGTTCTCTCCGTCGCCCGTCGGCCCCGATGCATCCGCACAGCAATCCGAGGCGCCCGACACTTCGTCCGACCCGGTGCNGGACGGTTCGTCGGTGGACGGGGCACGGGCTGACGCCGCGGGCGACTCGGCGACCGAAGCGTCGAACCCGTGCGACGGCGTCACCTGCTCGGACCTGGGCCACTGCACGATCGACGACGGCGGCGTGCGGTGCGTCTGCGTCGATGGATACCACGGCGACGGGCCGGCATGCGTGCCGGACGAGACCTGCACGGGTGTGGATTGCGGTCGGTGCGGGCACTGCGAGGTCGTTGGCGGGAAGGCGAGTTGTACGTGCCCGGATGGTTTTGTTTTCACGGGTGGTGGGTGTGAGCTGCACCCGGATCCATGCTCGCCGAACCCGTGCGACGCGGAGCACGTGTGCGTGCCTGAAGCGCACTGCACGCCTTTGGGGGTGTGCGTGCCGACCTGCGACTGCAGCAACTGTGGCAATTGTGGGCCTGACAACAGCGACGGGCGATGGGACGATTGGCAGGAGTATTGTGGGAATCTCAACGCGCAGCCAGCCACGATGGCGTGTACCAAACCATGCCCGAACGGCGACGGCTGCATCCCGTACAACCCGCCGATGTGCTGGCCGATGGAGGGGTGCTTCAGCCTCTGAGGCCGGTTTGGATGAGGCTCCACCCTTGCGCAGCGGTTGTGCTAGGGTTCCAAGCCGCTGCCCGCCAAGGACGAGCCTCCGACCGATGGTCGGTGACGCCGGTTAGACGCCTGGCTTGCGGGCTGCCAAGAAGGAATCGAGGAATCGAACATGCTCAAACGGTCCATGGCACGCCTGTCTGGTTTCGGGTTGCTGGCCTTTGCAGCCTGTGCCGGCCGGGTCGGTGCGGAGGGATCCAATTGCCCCAAGGTTTCCGCCCAACCTTGCATCCCCTCCGTCCCATCGTCGTCTCCCGCTCAGCCCCCGCCCCCGCTGGCGGGCACGCCGCCCTCCTCCGATGAGGGGATGTGGCTCCTCGAGGACTTTCCCGTTCAGCGTCTGAAGGACAAGTATGGCTTCGCCCCGACCAAGGAATGGCTCGACCACGTGCGCTTGTCGTCGATCCGATTCCCGGGCGGATGCTCGGGAAGCTTCGTCTCGCCCCGCGGCCTGGTGATGACCAACCACCACTGTGTTCATCACTGTGTCCAGCAGATCTCCAACAAGAAGAACGACCACGTGGCCAACGGCTTCCAGGCGGCGCGGCTCGAAGACGAGGTCCCTTGTCCGGCGATGGAGATCAACCAGCTCGTCGAGATCAAGGATGTCACAGGCAGCATCGAGGACGCGACGCGGGGGATGCCCGACAAGGAGGCGAACGACGCGAAGAAGGCAGAGATGTCGCGCATCGAGAAGGCGTGTGCCACCAGCGACTCGATACGTTGCGACGTCGTCACGCTCTACCACGGCGGGCGCTATCACCTCTACAAGTACAAGCGCTATCAGGATGTGCGGCTGGTCTTTGCTCCGGAGCTCTCCATTGCGTTCTTCGGGGGCGATCCGGACAACTTCAACTTCCCCCGCTATGACCTCGACACGTCGTTCGTGCGCGTGTACGAGAACGGCAAACCTGCTGCAACCGACCAGTATTTCAAGTGGTCCAAGGCTGGGGCGGGGGAAGGCGAGCTGACCTTCGTGTCGGGCCATCCGGGTTCCACCTCGCGCTTGCTCACCGTCGCGGAGCTCGAGTACGTCCGGGACGAGGCGCTGCCACCTCGGCTGATGCGTCTGGCGGAGGCACGAGGGGTGCTGTCCGAATTCCAGAAGCTCGGCCAGGAGCAGAAGCGAATCTCGAGCTCCAGGCTCTTCGGCGTGGAGAACGCGATCAAGGCGCTTCGCGGGCGTTGGCATGCGCTGCTCGACCCCGCGTTCTTTGCCCGCAAGGCGTCGGAAGAACGGGCGATCCGGAGTCGTGTCGACGCCGACCCGAGGATGAAGGCCGCCTATGGCTCCGCCTGGGACGCGATCGCAGCGGCGCAGAAGCGCAAGCGCGAGATCCGTGCTCCGTACATCTGGCTCGAGCAGGGCTGGGCCTTCTGGTCCGACCTCGCCGAGCATGCACGGACGCTCGTGCGGGCTGCCGAGGAGCTTCCCAAGCCTGACGGCACGCGGCTGCGTGAGTTCTCCGACTCCCATCTTCCGGAAATCAAGCAGGAGCTGCTCGCCTCCGCACCCATCTACGACGACCTCGAGATCGTCACGTTGACCCTGTCGCTGACACAGATGCGCGAGGCGCTCGGCGTGGACCATCCTGCCGTTCGCAAGCTGCTGGGCAAGGACGCTCCGGCCACCGTGGCGGCGCGTCTGGTCAAGGGAACACGCCTGAAGGATGTGGCGTTCCGCAAGAAGCTGTTGGAGGGCGGCAAGCCGGTCGTGGACGCTTCGAACGACCCGATGATTGCGTTCATGCGCGCGATTGATGCGGAGGCGCGGGCGGTGCGCAAGGACTACGAGGACAACGTCGAGGCCGTGGAGAAGAAGAACAGCGAGCTTATCGCGAAGGCTCGGTTCGAGCTGCTTGGCACCAGCGAGTATCCCGACGCCACCTTCACCCTGCGCCTTTCCTACGGGCAGGTCCGTGGTTGGGTCGAGGGCGGTCAGCCAGTCAAGCCGTTCACCACGATTGGCGGCGCCTTCGAGCGGCATACCGGCGCCGAGCCCTTCGCGCTCCCCAAGTCCTGGCTCGACGCCAGGTCGCGGCTCGACCTGGATACGCCGTTCAACTTCGTGACCACCAATGACATCATCGGTGGCAACTCCGGCTCACCGGTGATCAACAAGGATGCCGAGATCGTCGGGCTCATCTTCGACGGCAACATTCACTCGCTCGGAGGAGACTATTACTTCGACGAAGCGAGCAACCGGGCAGTCGCGCTGCACAGCTCCGCCATTCTCGAAGCGCTCGACAAGGTGTACCACGCAACTCGACTGCGCGACGAACTCACTCCAAGGTAGCGGCGCTCTGGCGGCGCTTCGCCCGCAGGACCGACAGCACCGACTCCATCCGATCGAAAGTGGCCTCGCGAAGAGCGGCCACGGTTCGACCGTCGTGCGGATTGCCACGCGGTGCGACGGGCGGGAGCACCACGTTCGGGCGCAGCGCTGCGTGCGTCTGGGGTATGGGGACCGACATGACGTTCCAAGGGGGGCCCTGCACACGCCCGCCGCACCCGACCTGGAGGCGCTTGCAGGGCTGGCTGACGCAGTCCCCGCAGTGTAGCATGCGCCCGATGAGCTGCAGGCTCGACGGACCGGCCAGACGACGACGCGCGTTTTTCGCGCGCGCCCCGTTTGGCATGCTGCCGCGTTGCCCCGCATGGCCCCTCGCCGCGGCCGTCGGCACGATGATCGCGACGGCGCCTATCGCAGCCCGAGCCGACGATGCCTCCGTCAAGTCGCGGCGAGGGCAGGCTCTTGCAGCACAGGGCAATTGCGTCGCGGCGGTGCCGCTGCTCGAGGAGGCGGAGCTGGGAGCCCACCGCCCGGTGGCCGCCCTCGCGCTCGGCGACTGCTACGTAGCCCTTGGAGAGCTGCTCAAAGCGTCCGAGACGTTTCGTGCACTTGCCGAAGAAAAGCCCGCTCGAACGCACACGTATGCCGACCGCATGGCGATCCGCAAGGCGCGATCGCGCCTTGCCAAGGTCGACGAACGGATTCCCACGCTCGCCTTCGAACCGGCGGAGCCGTACGAAGACCTGGAAGTCTACATCAACGGTGAGAAGCTCGACGACCCCACACGCCCCAGGAAGGTCGAGCCCAACGTCGCCGTGCAGATCGTCGCGCGCGCCAAGGGCCGGGCCGAGCTGCAGGATACCGTGCAACTCGGGGAAGGCGAGCGCGCGGTGCGCCCCCTGCGACTGCAGCGATCCGCGCTGAAGCCGCCGAATACCGGCCGGCCACCCACCGGCAAGCGTCGTGAGAAGCGGCCTGGAGACGATCGCCCGTGGCTCGGAGTCATGTTCCGCGGCCATCTGGTGCCGCGCCCGGTCATGGGCCTGTTCGGCGATGGCGGCAAAACCGTGCTCTTTCCCGGCGGCTCCGTCGTGTATAGCGTTCCATCGTCGGAACCTCGGGTCCACCTCACACTCGGATATGCCAATTACCAGATCGGGTCGATGCCCTTCAAGCCCAAGGGTGCTCCCGATACTGACTACGAGATCATCGAGAGCACACTGGAGGCGGGATATGCAACGGTCGAGGTGATGTGGGAGGAACTCCTCGACCACGCAGCAACCTGGCGGTTCAGCTATGGGTTTGGCGTGGGAATAGGGTGGATGTTCAGGGGAGGACTCTATCGCACGCAGGCCTATCCTCCCGGCATGGTACCAGGCGATCCCTATGCGTACCGCAAGTGCGACGGCCCCAATCGTCCACCTGGTAGCTGGTGGTACTGCAATTCGCTCGACTTCGATGCGGACCACTACAACTACAACGAGCCGACGTGGGCTCAGGGCGGCAAGCGTCCGCTCATCTACCCATGGCTGGGCGCGCCACTCTTGGGCCTCAGCACGCGGCTCGGCAGGGACATGATGCTCGACCTGCAAACCGGCTTGACGGACTCCGGTATTCTGCTCCAGCTAGGCGCGCGCGCAGGGATCTGACACGCTCGCCGCAGGCCCTGGTGGCAGGCCGTCGTCGCGGCGGGTCGTCACGGACCGCCCTCCCACCGGCCGGCGCCTACGGACCGCACGTATTGTCCCCACCAGGACGGCGATCCAGCTCCACGACCCGAGGTCACCACCAGCGCGCGTCGTGGTGCATCCGTGCTCGGGCTGGTCCGCAGCGCATTCCGGTGCAAAACCGTGCCGGGGAATCGGATTGCATGTCGACGCGTCGATCGGTCTAGGCGGGTAGGTGGCGCAGATGGCGTTGATGTCGTCGGCCGCCAGCGTGCGCAAGCTGTTGGACCCTTCCTGATACGAGTCCCACATCGTGGATTCGGGATCGAGGCTGTGTGCGAGCCCGAAGAAGTGGCCGGCCTCGTGGGTCATCACCGCTTGCAGGTCGTACGCGACCGATGACGGCTGTGCCGTGAACTGGAAGCCGGCGGAGTTGATCTCGACGTCGGCGTCATAGATCTCGCCCGTTTCGTCGCTGAACGTTACCGTGGTCAAGGCGATGTAGTTGGCGCCCTCCGGATGCGTCCAGACTTTGTCGCGGAACACCACGACATTCACGTTGCCGGCGGTCTTGTTGTACTCGGCGCTGGGGCACGGAACCCGACCCATGTCGATCGTGGCGATGCCCGGCGATGCGCCTCCGCACACCGGGGCCATCCACGCCGCGAAGCCGTTGAGGATGGCCGTGCGCGCATCCTCGAAGGGCATCTGCTGGGTGCCGTCTTGCTGCAAGGCCACGCCCACGCAATCGCGGAACCAGGCGATCGGAAGCCCGCAATCGGTCTCCACCGGCGGGTCGCACACAGACCCGTTGGGAAGGCATGTCGACGTGCGGCAATACGAGTGCGCCCGTGGGCTGCCCAGCAGAGTGAGCAGCCCGGTGACCAGGCACATGGACAGACGTCGTCGACGCATGATCAGGAAGCAAAGCAAGAATCGGCACTGGGCACAATCCCCAACCGTGCACCGCCGCAGCCCCGCTGCTTCGTCGCTACGGGCAGGGATAGTAGCGGTATGCGATGCCTTCCTCGGTCCGCACTCCGTACACCACGCCGCCTTCGTCGAGCACGGTCATCTCCCGGAACGTTTCGTCCGCCGAGGTGTTCGCTGGCAACTCGACCGATCCGATTGGCTCGCCGTGCTCCGGCTCCATGCATGTCAGCGTGACCAGGGGGGGGCCCTGGGACGCCGGCATGTGCTGCGCCGCAACGTAGATGGTACCCACCCGATCCGAGTCGAGCAGCAGCAGATACAGGATCTCGCCAGACACACGCAGCTCCCGCGTGAACTGGTGCGCAATCGGATTCCTGCGCACCGCGCTCACCCACATCCGTCCCTCCTGTGCCTGCGTAATCCCCGCGCTCAACAGCAAGCGTCCGTCGCGCGATGGACGCCCCGGCAGCTCCTGTCGATCTGGGTCCGACGTCCCGTCGGTGTGGCCCACCTTCACCAGCGTTCCGTGCTCCACTTCCGCGTACACGTCATTGCCGTCGACAAACACGCCCGTCACGGCACCCGTCTCCGGGATGCCTTTCCCTTCCACTGGAATGGCCCCGCGCAGCGTGCCGTCCGGCCCGTAGATGGCCACCGTCTTGTCGCCCAACCGGTCGAGCAGCGCCACCGTGCCGTCGGCGCCCACCGCGATGTCTTGCGGGACCCGCTGCGCTAGCTGGCTCTCTCCGAGCACGGCACCGTCTGGACCATACGTCACCAGACGCCCGTTGACCTGATCGATGATCCGAGTGCGACCCATCGCGTCCACGGCGAAGCTCATCGGCGCTTCAGGATTGGCCTCCTCGGGCCGGGACAACCCCAGCTCACCTTGGCCGCCGCCCCACCGCGCCCGGATGATGGTTTCCCCTCGCCCACGCTTTGCGGGTGACGCCATCGTCGTGGATGGTAGAGCGGCTGACCGCGATGCCGCGCTTCCGCTCGCGACGCCCTCCAGACTGTTCTGCGTGGTCGCGCGACCGCGTCCAGTCTGCCGGTTCTCCTTCGACTCAGGAGCGGCACACCACCGTAGCAGCGCTACGGCAGCCGCGCAAAGTACGACGGCTCCTATCGCGTAGTGGGCGAACGGTCGGGGACGAGATTCAGCCATGCGTATTCGTTCGAAACTTGGTGTGTGACAAGGTCAGACTATGTGCCGACGCTCGACGCGCCGAGGTCCGGAAAAAGTCCGTGCAAGGTGGCGACCACCTGGATCCCTACGATGGCACGTCCATCGCATTGAGGAAACGGCAATTGGAGAGCCGACGCCATGACGACATCCCGCACACGACACGACGCCCGGTTCGAAGCCGCCCTCACCACGATGCTCGCAGCCTTGCTGTACGCGGTCCTTGGTTGCAGCCCCGCTGCACCCCCAGACAGCCACGAGCTCGTCGGCGCCGAAGACGCCGTCCACTACACCGATGATGCCGTCAGCGGTTCCGTACCCATCGGCAGCGAAATGGCAACCACCGCAAACCTGAACTTCCGCAACGGCCCCTCGACCAGCTATGCGGTCCTTCGCGTCCTCGCCAGCGGCACGCATGTGGTCACGGTCGAGCGTACGACGCCCCAGAACGGCTTCTACAAGGTCAAGCACAACGGTACCGTCGGCTGGGCCTACGGCGCGTATCTGCAGATCGTCTCGACCGGCGATGGCAGCGGTACCACCGGCGGCCTGGCCATCGGCACTCGTCTGGTCACCACCACCGACCTCAACTTCCGCTCCGGCCCGTCGAAAACCTCCTCGGTCCTCGCCGTCATGCCGACCGGGTCCGTCGTCACCACGGTCGACCAGCAGGATCCCGAGAACGGCTACTATCGCGTGCAGTTCCAGAGCACCAAGGGATGGGCGTACGGCGCCTATCTGCAGCCGGAAGGCTCCGCCAACACCGACTCCGACCCGCCGCCCAACAGCTCTTCCGCTCGCAACGCCGCCATCGCACGTGCCAAGTCCGGGAAAGGGTTCTCGTACTGGTGGGGACACGGCCGCTGGCTGCCGTCGGGCCCCACGTCCAGCACCAAGGGATCCTGCTCCGGAACGTGCCCAAGCTGTAGCCACTCCGGCCAGTATGGCGCGGACTGCTCTGGTTACGTCGCCAAGATCTGGCAGGTTCCATCNAGCAACAGCGACATNACCCAAGACGGCCATCCCTACAGCACCGACGACTTCGCCAACACCAAGGCCTACTGGTCCCCCATCTCCAGGAGCA
>JGI24187J35170_1001373_pt1 | contig 10819 bp, 14 predicted proteins | sample YNPBryBLVA2012_FD_35170 | JGI IMG/M metagenome (IMG submission 35170)
TTCAGCATCTCAGTTACTGGCTGCCGTTTTTGGGCGCGCTATTCGCCGCCCCGGCGCTGTGGCAGGGACATTGGGCAGAGAAAGCCGCCGCCCCCGCCCGACTCGAAAGAGGCAAGCGATTGCAATGACCTTGCCCAACAACGAACCATTAGTTGCGCTGGGCAAGCGTTGTTCCCTGCATCGAATGGACATTCGGCCGGCTAGACGGCAGAACAGCATCGCTGCTGCTGGACAGGGGAGGATGGACAGGCAACTGTAAATAGAACGTACAACCAGGGAAATTGACCTCATCATGACCCTGACTTTCTACCCAGGCCTTGCCGCCATGGGCGCGTGCCACGCCGCGCACGATAGCCAAACCCAACCCTGCGCCGCCGCCTTTGAAGGTCGTTTTACCTGACGAATGCAACGACACATCTCCCACCTGGTAGAATTTTTCGAAAACCAATTCGTGATGCACCGCATCCAGACCAATGCCCGTATCTTTGACTCTGATTTCGACAGCCGGCTGACCGCCGTCCATCCTCACGGCGCCCGCGCCTACCGTCACCCGGCCGCCATTGGGCGTATACTTGATGGCATTCAGGAGCAACTGCGTCAGCGCCTTTTGCAACAGGACGGGATCGGCGTGGAGAATAGGGATATCCGCCTCCACAGCCAAAAGCAATTCGATGTTCCGCTCTGAAGCGGCGCCCTTGAATTCTTGCACCGTCTCTTCGATCAGGCGTCGCACCGGCACCGGCGATGGACGCAAGCGCAGCGTCTCGCTATCAATGCGCGTCACATCCAGCATGGTGTTGACCACTTCGTGCATCCGCTCCGTGCCTTTTCGGATGCCATCCATAATCTCCAAAAGTCCGCTATCCGCCGGCAAACCAGGGAAGGAGCGCAACACATCCACATATCCCTTGATGACAGTCAAGGGGGTACGGAGTTCGTGCGCAGCCACCTGAATGAACTCCAATTTATTGCGATCCAACTGGCGCAAGACTTGGTTGGCCTGTTGCAAATATTGAATGGCAATGCGGTCATTCTCGCGCATTCGGTCGAGGGTAATGCGGATGATGTTGACCGCCATGCTGGGACTGCGGTTGAGCATGGCATCGAAATCCTGCTTATCCATTTCTAGCACAGTGCAATCCGTGACAGCGCGCACAGTGGCTGCGCGCGTGGAATTTTGGATCAACGCCATCTCCCCAATCAAATCGCCTCGCCCCACAGTGCGCAGCACTCTCTCTCCATCCTCCTGACTGATGATCTTGCTAACAACCGCGCTGCCCTCGGCCAGGATATAGAACACGTCCTCATAAGCGCCCTCGTGACATAAGACATGCCCGGCCGGATAAGCGCAGAGACGGGTGTTATCGGCAATCTCCCGCAACTCCTCTTCGGCCACTCCCTTGAAGGCCTCGCGCAACAAAGACAGTTTATCGAAAGCCTGCGACTCGTTCATCATTTTCAGTATAATCGGCAAGAGAAATAGAAAAATTGCGTTTGAATGATAATTACGCTATAAAAACCCCGCTTGTCAGACAATCCCCCCAGCCAAAGGAAACCACCCCATGCCAGACATCACCTACGAAATCCGCGCTCACCTTGGCGCCCTGTCCCATTCCAATTCAGGATGGCAAAAAGAACTCAATCTGGTCAGTTGGAACGACCGTGAGCCAAAATATGACCTGCGCGACTGGTCACCCGATCATCAAAAAATGGGCAAAGGCATCACCCTGACCAGAGAGGAGTTGCTGGCCCTGAAAACATTGCTGAACAGCATAGAAATATAAATATAATAAGCCTTCGAAGCGTCCCGCGAAGTACCCGCAGGGTGAAGGCTCGATTTTACCCATACAATTGCTCTAAAAAGCCTTCGGGACGGTTATCCCGAACTGGCGTTGAATATAAATCGAGCAAGGAAACTGGGGGAATTTACGTTCCTCTCTGCTGTGGCGCATAAGCGCCCTCTGTGATGAACTTTTCGCCCCCCTCTTGCGCTTCGAAAATCTTGTAACGCAGCGTAATGGGAAAAACCCGCGCCAACATGCCCTGCGCCGGACAATAACGTTCGGCTGAAAGTTCAATAGCGCGCAACACCGCCGCCTCGTCCACATCGTGACCCGTCACCAGGTACTCGATGGTTGCGCTGGTGAACACCTTGGGATGTTCTTCTGCACGCTCCGCTGCTACGCGCACCTCGAAAGCCGTCACCTGCTGGCGCTTTTTGGTCAGGATGGAAATGACATCCATCGCCGTACAACCGGCCAGGCTGACTGCCATCAACTCCATCGGGCGAAAACCGTCATTGTCGCCGCCTACTTGGGGCTCACTTCCCAAATTGACCTGAAAGCCGGAATCAGCCGTACCCACAAAAGACATACGTCCTTTCCAACTCACCTTTGCCTGCATCCTGCCTCCTCACTCCATAATCAGCGGAGTCACGTACTTTTCCAGCGTTGGCCGGTCGATCTCGCCCACCCAGCGCAAACGGACAACTTGCTCCCGATCAATCACGAACGAACTGGGCAAACTACGCACCTTGAAAACCTGACTGGCAAGATAAGTCGGATCGAGCAGCACCGGGAAAGACAAGCCATACGCCTGCGCAAACGACTGCACCGCCTCGGCTGCGTCGCCGTCGTTTACCGCCAGGATGATGAATCCCTCGGCAGCATGATCTTCATAATACTTGTTCAAGGTCGGCATTTCCGCCTTACAAGGCGGGCACCAGGTAGCCCACAAGTTCACCAGCACCACCTGGCCACGATAGACCGCCAAAGAATGCTGCGCGCCCTTTATATCCATAAGCGTCAACTGCGGCGCCGCATATTCGACAGCCACCGGCACCGTCAACGAATCAGAGGAAGAGACAGCCGCCTCCTCCCCCTCCTGACGCGGCCACAACATCCAAACCGCCAATCCAAACAAAATCAGCCCGGCCCCCAAGAACGCCATCCCTGGGGAATGGGACCTACGGGAACGTTTCTTGCTGCGAACACTCGACATCGGACGACTCCCACCGAAAACGACCNACCTCCTCCCGCCTCGACCCACGCCTGAGCCTGCTCCCGCTAAAGAAGGCTGGTCCACGCCTCAAGGTCAACTTGCCAACGCCCGCTGGATTTCGGCCATCAAGTTAGCCTCGGGCACTGCGCCAATCACGTTGCCCTTCCCATTGTTGACCACCGTATGCGGCACGCCGCTGACGCGATGCTGGTTCGACAAATCTGGGAACTCTGTCGCTTCCACCATTTCGGCCTGCACCAGCGGGCTTTCCAGGGCCATTTGATGAGCAAGCACCACAGCGCGTGGACAATACGGACAAGTTGGCGTAACGAAGACCTGTAACAGCACCGGCTGCTGCACCGCCTTGAGCATTTCGCGAGTCTGCTGGTTCAGGCCCGAGTCGCGGGCAGAGACGATGAGAATATCTTGAATGAGCGAAGAAAACTCATGTCCAGCCGGGATACCTGCCATACGGATACCAAAATCCGTCACCTGATCGCCTTCCTTTCCAGCAATGACCAGGCCGGGCGTCTTGTCTACGTTGTATTTCTGCGCCAAATCGGCATTCGCCTCTATATCATAGACGCTCAGACTCAACAAGTCATTGAGCGCCACCACTTCTTCTACCAATTGACGGGTGTCTTCGCAATAAGCGCAGTCTTGCTTACTTCCAAAGAACATCAAGTGTACGGGCTGCTTCAAACCGCTAAACACCTCACGAACTTGTTGGGTAATCTCTTCATTGAGCAATTGAGCCATTCTTTTCTCCATATACTGCCCCAACGGGGCAAAAGATCAATTTATCAGGTGCAACCGCCGCCCTCGCCGCCGCTAAAGCCGCACAAGGGGCATTCCAACGCCAGGACGCCGTTATAGTCGAGTTTTCCCTGCCCGCATTGAGGACAGGTCGAACCTGCCCGCAAAGGGAGCGTTGTCTCTTCGACCGGTTTCAATTTCCCTTGCAAAAACAACTCGAACGACGACAATTTGGCAGTCTGGTCGGTCACGTCCATTAGATGCACCACAGGGCAAAAGGTTACAAATGCAAGAAATCTTCCAGGTTCAAACGCATGAACAAGCGTTCGCGCACTTCTGCCGGCAACGCCGTCTCGGAGACAGCGTGATATAAAGAAATCGTCTTTTTCAAGGTGTCCACCACCACACGGCAGTTCTCGCATTCAGCCAGATGCCGCTCGATCTCGCGGCACAACTCCTCCTGAGCCACGCCATCCACATAATCCGAAAGGGAAGCCAGCAAAGACTCGCAATTTTCTTTTTCCATTATGACTGCTCCTCTTTCAGCCTTTCACCATAATAGGCTGAAAGTTGCTCACGCAGATTCAAGCGGGCGCGCAACAAGCGCGTCTTGACAGCGGTTTCGGTCAAATTGAGGGCCTCAGCGGTCTCTTTGATGGACAACCCTTCCACGTCTCGCAACAAGAAGACGACCCGCAATCTTTCTGGCAAGCGTGTTATAGCCAGGTCGAGGTGTCTCTTTGCTTCAGCCGAAAGCAGTTCTTCCTCCGGCAGGCAACACCAATCCGTCAATTGAGCAGGACGTTCGACCTCGTCCTCGTCGCTCTCGTATTCCAACACGACCGGCACAGTCGGTTTTTGGCGACGCACAGACATCAACGCTTCGTTGACGGCAATCCGATACAACCAGGTAGACAGACTGGAGCGTCCTTCGAAACTCCCAATAGACTGCCAGGCTTTCAGAAAGGTCGTTTGCAGCACATCTTCGGCCTCCTGAGGGTCGCCCAACATTTTCAAAGCCAGACGGTAGATTTGGGTCGAATACAAATCTACCATGTGGGCAAATTCTGCCCGGTCGCCAGCCTGTAAGGCCTGCAAAGAAAGGGCCTGGTTTGTGTTCGTCTCTGTCATTTTAGATGACGCCTCACTCGAAAAGTTGCTTGGTTCATTGGGAATGGGGCGGTACACCCCTGGTTCTGGCGGTAGTCCCCAAAGAGCCAATCTTTGTATCTTCCCGTTCATCGGGGGGCAGGAGTCAGACCCTAAAGGTTTTCAGATCAAACCAGCCATTCCATTGGTTTGACGCGCTAGCAGAAATTCTGAACGCAAATAGCGCGAAGAACGAATTTCGCAAACAATTTGCGTAATTCGTCCCTTTCGCGTAATTCGCGTTGAAAGCGATTGCTCAATGGCACAAAGTCTACACATGAGCCCAAATTTTTCAAGCAAGAGTCTCGACTCGTCCGAGTGAGAACAGTATAACCCAGAATAACGAATTGCGCGCAGAGTAGGAAGAAATATTACACAATCGGGAAGAATGCCACTTCAAATCATCTGCCTGTTTCAGTATCATAAAAAAAGATGTTAAGGGCGCTGCAATCGGTCTTGTTGTTTCAGAACGTGGATGAACACACGCTCTCCCTCTTTGCATCGCTGTTCGAGCCGTTTTCCTGCGCGGCAGGAACGGTCATCTTCGAGCAAGGCGAGCAAGCCAATTTTATTTATCTGTTGTTGAGCGGAAGCGTCGAAATACGGTACAAACCCTATGATGGCCCCCCCATCACCATTACGACCTTATCGAAAGGGCATTTCTTTGGCTGGTCTGCGGCCATTGGCAACCGGGCTTATACTTCTGGGGCCGTGTGCAAGCAAGACTGCACAGCCATTCGGATGCGCAACAAAGATTTGTATGACTTCTGTGTGCGCGAACCGCAGGCTGGTTACATCATCCTGGATTTGTTGGCACAGTCGGTATCCAACCGCTGGCAAGACGCGCACGCTCAGATTCACGCTTTGCTCAATTCCAGATTGGCAACAAACGGGAAACAAACCAAGTCGTCGAAGGAGGAACGATGACCACCCCCGCAAACCACACACGAGAAGATCAAATCAAGGACCTGCTGGAACGCATTAGCGCCTACATAGAACAGTTCCATGGCGGGTCGGTAGAATTCGTTTCATTGGATGGCAACAGGCTCACCGTCCGGCTGGGAGGTGCGTGCCTGGGCTGCCCGCTTTTGCCGTCCACACTGCATGGCTGGGTGGCCGGCACCGTTCATCAGTTCTTCCCCGAGGTAGAAGTCATAGCGGCGGAATAAAGCAAAAGAAGCCGGCTTGGAGCCGGCTTCTTTGTACATCGAGAAGCAGAGCGTTTGGGACGCACACTGCGCAACCCAAACGCCCCGCTGGCTTGTTCCTTCAATCATCTCATCGGCGAATAGAACGCCAGAGGACAAACGCCCCTACCCCAATCAACGCCACAGCCCAAGCATAATTGAACAAACGCAGCCAGTCAGGGAGAAATGCCAAAACGGCCACCATCCCCAGCGCCAGCGCCGGCCAATACGCCCAACGCATGCCTGCCAGCAGCGCCACGAGCAGGAAGGTGAGTGCCAGACCGGCAAAGAAGAACATTCCCAGCCACGCTTCTCCCAGGGCTTCTGGAAGAGCAGATACCGCCGCCAAAGTGAGCGCCACCCCGCCCGGCAGGATAGCCCACCACCTTTCACGCCCGGTCAAGTAAACCAGCCAAAAGCTCACCCCCACCGCGCCCAGGAAGATCATCCCGCCAAATTGCTCTAAAGGGGCAGGCAGCAAAATGAGTATGCCCATTCCTGCCAGGGCCAACGCAGGCAAGGCCGCCCACCATTGGCCGCTCACAAAGACCACCAGAAAAGCCAGACCACCTGCCAGAAAGATCAATCCCCAAAAAGCCTCCGAAGCGCTCTGCAGGAAACCGAAGGCCTGCAAAATACCCAAGCCTCCGCCCAGCAAACATAGCAAACCTAAAACCAGGTAGGGATTGATGCGTTGTACGAAAATTGCCCCTCGAGCGTCTCGAAAATCGAGCGTCTCTCCCGCGCCTCTGCCTCGCCAAAAATGGTTCGCCAGCAGCCACAAGCCCAGCCAAACCAACACAGATGGCCCAAACAATTGCATGGGCTGAACGTAGCCCAGCAAAGAAAACCCGGCCGCATCGAGGAACATCCATCCCCCCAACAAGACGAGAACGCCGCCCCAAAACAGGTAGCCTCGCTGCAAAATCACACTCCCCCCTTCCCGCGCATAGACGAATACAGTCCCCGCCCAATGACCCATAGGCCCAGCAAAATGAGCAGGAGCGCCGCACCGTAATTGCCGAGCAAATTCCAGCCGCCAAACAGGGCAGAGAAGACCAGAAACAGCACGGCGCTGACAACCATCAGGTTCAGGCCATGGCTCAAACTACTGCGCGTATCTTCACCCAGCAAACCGCGTAAGATGCTGCCCACCCCCACGAAACCCGGCACTAGCAGCCACATGTACCAGTCTGACCAATCGCCCAGGTATTCGAAATAATAGAACAGGCCGCCGATGCCAGCCACCACCGCTGCCGGTACAGCCAGCCCCGGCGCGCCCAGGATCAAGCCCAGGAAGAGTAGCAGCACGCCCACCCCAACGACCGTGAACGGCCAATCCGAGAAACGCGCGGCAAATGCCGCCACCTGTGGAATGCTTCGCTGGGCCAGAAACCACAGCCCCAACAAAATCAATACGATGCCAAGCGCAAGTTGGGTACGATTAGCACGACTCATGACAATCTCCTTTCCAAACAATGGTCAATACGTAAAATTACGCCAGTTCGGGATAACCGTCCGAAGGCTTTTTAGAGCAATGGTATGGGCAAAATCGAGCCTTCACCCTGCGGGTACTTCGCGGGACGGTTCGAAGGCTTATCCCGAATTCAGGTTAAAATTGTTCCCTTTTGAAAAGATGCCTCAGTATTATTGTACGCGCAAATGGCGGAGAAGTTGCACTGATTTCTTCGTTTACTGTTGTTCATAGCGCCGCCTCTAACCGTTACCAAACTGGCGTTATGCCGCAGTTCGCTGGGCAAACGCCAGCCTGTCTCCTTGACCCGCCAGCCTGCCCTGGCGCTTGCCCAGGGGACAGGCTGGATGGGTGTCCAGGAGGCAGGCAACTGCAGCGCGAACCGAACAAAGGTTGTCGCGCGGAGTGCAAAATCTCCAGATTTTGCTCGAAAGTCGGGAGGCTTTCGGCTCCAAGACTTGCGCGCGCACCTGTCCAGGGCGGCAATTTGGGTTAGAATTTGCATCATCCATGCCTACGCGATTGGAAAGGAGACGTGCTCATGAAAAGACATCTGCCTTCGGTCATCCTGGCAAGCATTGTGGTCATCGGTATCCTTGCAGCCTGCAACCTGCCGGTCGCCCAGGGCCAGCAGCCGCTGACCGAGACGCCGCTGCCGACGGCTAGCCCTACGACAGTCGTCATAAGCGTTACGGATACGCCTAGTGCTTCACCGACGCCAGAGTTCGCCCCTTTTTGCGCTCCAGAAGCCGTGAGCGTGCCAACGCCTGCGGGATGCCAACTTCCGATTGCGCAGGAAGGCGATTCGTTTTGCCAGAAGAAGATTGCTTACAACTTGATTTTCATCTCTCCCGGCGCGACCTATCAAACGCTGTCGGAGAATTTTCGCTGCACCGATGCGGGCATACAGAACGGTCGCCAGGTCATTACCTGCACAGGGCCAATGGCCGCCTCCTACGAAGTGAAAGTTTGTGACCCGGCTTGCATCGTGCCAACCGTAGGCGTAGAAAGTTCAGTTTGCCCGCCGGGGTATGCCCTAGACAGCGCCTTGCAGTGCTGCGCCCCGCAGGCGCAAATCACCCAACCCAATTGTGTGACGTTGAAACTCAAAACCAAGAGCTGTGTGGTCAACTGCGCAATCTACAAGAAAAAGTCTGATTGCCAAGCCAATTCTTACGCCTGCCTCTGGAACGAAAGCACGGATACCTGTCAATTGAGGAGATAAGGGGTAGGATGTTCTAGGCGTGTGCAGCACACCCAAAACATCCCTCGCCCACATCCTCGATAGGATACGTCAGGAGGCTATTGCCTGCGCTTACGCTGCAAGAGCGACAAGGCGACCAGGCCGAGCGGCAAGAGGAATGCACCCGTACAGGGCAGCAGACCGCGGGGAGCGGCTTCCGTAGGTTCAGGCTCAGCGGCGGGCGGGTTTTCTGCGGGAGGCGGCGGGGGGGCAGAGGCAGACTGTCCTGACAGGGCCAAGTCATCGAGCCAGAGCGTGCCGTTGAGACGCTCGGTTTCGGGGGTAGACAGGCCCAGGGAGAAACCGGTCACCTGGGTGGGGTCGAAAGGCGCGCCTGCGTTTTCTTCCCATTCGGCACGCAGAATGTCATTCCAGGGAATCTCGACCAACGTCCAGCCGTCCACGCTCTCGGCAGGCGTCTCGGTGGAGTAGACGTAAGTAGTATGCCCGGCGGGCGAGCCTCCGTATAGGTCTACGTCGAAGGGCAGGCCGGCGCGGTCGGCGCGCAAGTAGAAGGCGATGCCCTGCCCGGCGCTCCAGTTTTGTACGCTATCGAAATAGAAACCGCAGGTGGCCCAACTGTTCGGAGCAACATCGAAGCGAAATTGCAGCGAATTGACACCGCTGCGCGCCAGGCTCGAATCAACGGCACAGTTCAGCGAGGTATCGGTATTGTCCTGGAAATAGCCTTCCCAGCCGGAGGTGCCGGGCAAAGGGCCACGCTCGAGGTCATCGAGCAAGCCAGAGGCGAGGGGTTGCGCGGCGGGAGGCTGGGGCTGAGACTCGCCCCCTGCGGAAGGAGCAGCCTCGGCTGGAGGTTGAAGCGGGGCGTTTTCCTGCCAGCGATGATAGAAGACGTTCAACAGCGGCACGAATTCTTCGGTCGCCTTGCGGCTGCCTTCGATCGAGGGGTGATCGTCTTCCGTCGGATAGTATAGGCCGTTGCTCTTGCCAATCAGATGCTCGATCTGTCCATTGTTGTAACGATGGTGGGCATCTGGAGCGGTGAGGACGTTGTAGAAGTCGAAGACGGCTACGTTGTTGAGCGTGTAATTGTTCTCACGCAGCCAGTCGTTCACCAACCAGTTGTTGAAGGCGCGGGCATTGGCTCCATACAAGAGGGCATTGATGCCGGAACGCGGCGGGGCAGTGATGACGATGAAGAGTTTGTCGGGACGGGTGGCAAAGTATTGCAGGATGGTGTTGTAGACGTATTTCGCGCCGCTCACAGTCATGTCCTCGTACTCGCCGGGCGGGTCATTGGGTTGGCCTGCCAGTTCGGAGTTGGGGAAGCAGGATTTGAACAGGATAATCTCGTTCTCGCCGCCGGGGTCGGGCAGCGTGCGTGTGTAGGAAGAATTCTGCCCGCTCTCGTTGAACAGGGCTTCCATGTAGATTGGGGTGCTGTCGCTGGCGAACCATTCAGTCCAGTTGGGGATGTCGGTGCGGTCGCCGATTTCGTTCGGGCCCCAACCGTAGTTGGTGTCGCTGACGAAGTAGTTGTTCTGGCCGAGGGTTTGGCCCAGGTCGCCGTAGCCGTCGGTCAGCCAGTTTTCGCCGGTGGAGTGGTGGATGAAGATGAGTTTGACGACGTGATCGGGCGGGTTGGGGTTATCGGCCTGATAGAGTGGCGCAGGCAAGGCTGACGCCGCACTCAGAAAAACTACGGCCAGCAATGCGCCGAGCGCTTTTAGGATGAAAGCAATGGTATGTTGTGACATCTTTTTTCTCCTTGTCTTTATGATGCGGCCTCCAGCCTGTCCTGGCGTCAGGCCAGGGCCACATCCAAAACGTACCGCAACGTTCATGTTGCCTTGCCAGCCGGCAGCGACATCCATGTAGCGGCACAGGCTCTTCGCGATCGTTTTAGATTCTAGCAGCAATTATACAAAACCCTGGCAGTTTTCGAAACAAAACGGCGTTTTCCCAACCGCAATACAGCCATGATTATCGCATTCTCCACACATGAACCACCGGCTTCACTCCGTCGGCGAACAGTTCCAGGACGTA
>JGI24187J35170_1001387_pt1 | contig 10763 bp, 9 predicted proteins | sample YNPBryBLVA2012_FD_35170 | JGI IMG/M metagenome (IMG submission 35170)
ACCCCGGCGCACGGACCGGGGTGACGCGGAGGCAGGAGGGGCTGGGTCTCAGGCCGCCTTGGCGCGCGGAGCCTGACGCTGGGCCCTTTCGTAGAGCTGGTCGAGCTTGGCGCCGATCTCCTTGCTGATCGCACGGACTTCCGACAGCTTGGCCTCGGCCTGAGCCTTCTTGCCCTGCTTGTGGAGGGAGTGGATTTCCGCCGCGAGCTTGTGCAGCCGCTCGTGCGGCGGCTCGATCGCCTTGAACTCCGGCAGGTCGCCGAACTGGCTCACCCCAAAGCTGTAGTACCATTGGCCCAAGGCGCACTGCTTGTGCGACACGAGCTCCTTCTCTTCGATCCTCTCGCCCCGGAAGAGCAATCCTTCGAGCCGCTCNACCCATCGCAGGTGGGCGCGCTTGAAGATCTGAACCTTCTGCTCGNACGACAGGCTCTCGTTGGCCGACACGGCGAACATTCCCAGCGAGAACCGCAGGCGGTCTGCGGCGTTGCGCAGGGTAGTAGAGCTGGCGGCCAGCTGGTCGGCCACCTGCAGCGTGTTCTCCAGGGCGCCCGCGCTCGCCGCCGACATCTCTTCGGTCGCTGCGCTCGCTTCCTGCGCGATGGCCGCAATCTGCTCGATCTCGCTCATCGCGGTGTCGGCGTTCTGGCGCGTGGACTCCGAGAGCGCCGCGGCCTCCTCGACCTGATTGGCGATCTGGTTGACGGACTGCAGGATCTCCAGCAGTCCCTCGCCCACCTGCAGCGACTGCTGCACGCCGGCCGTCACGGCCTCGACGTTGCGGTTCATCGCCTCCGCCGACTGCTGGGCCTGGCGGGTGACGCCCGCGATGATCTGGCGGATCTGTTGCGTGGCGGAGGCGGACTGCTCGGCGAGCTTGCGCACCTCGTCGGCCACGACCGCGAAGCCTCGGCCGTGCTCTCCGGCGCGGGCCGCCTCGATCGCGGCGTTCAGAGCCAGAAGGTTGGTCTGGTCGGCGATCTCCTCGATCGTGCCCAGGATCGCCCCGATGTTGGAGGAGAGGTCGACGAGCTCCCGAAGCTGGCTGGCCATCGCCTGCGTCTCCTGCTCGAGCCTGCGCATGAGGCTCGCGGACTCCTCCAGGCCTCGGCGGCCCTCCTCGGCGGTCTGGCCGATCCGCGAGGCCGCCTCGCTGGAGGTGCGCAGCTCGTTGGCGACCCTCTGCACCGCCTCCACGATCGCGCCCACGCCTTCCACTCCGCGGGAGGCCGCCAGGGCGGTCTGCTCGGATCCCTTGGCCACCTCTTGGACCGCCACTTGGAGCTGCTCGAGGATCTCCCGGACGCTGCCTTCACCCTCCACTCCGGCACCCTCGCCCCGCTTGGACAGGGTGTCGATGTGCAGGAGCGTCTGCTCGACGCCGCGCTGGACCTCTTGGGCGACGTTGCGCGTCTCCTCCACGATCTTCGCCAGCTGGTTCACGGCGACGTTGAAGTAGTGGGTGAGGCCTCCCTCCGCGGTGGACCTCACCCGGACGCTGAGGTCTCCCTTGCCGAGCTTTTCGAGCGCGCCGACGAGGTCCCCCATCTGGGCCTTGAGATCGGGCATCTTGTCGGAGATGTCCTCCTCTCGGCTGGAAACCTCGAGCGAGCGCACGTCGGTGCCGAAGCTGGCGCACAGGTCGATCAGATAGCTCTCGACGATCGCCTGGATGTCGTAGTTGAAGACCTTGTGCAGGGCTGACTCCGCCTTGCGCCGCAGCCACGGGTTCCAGAACAGCGCCCGACCCAGCGCCTGCCCCGCGAGCTTGGAGTACAGCGTGTAGCTGCCGATGTACCACTTGAGCGGGAGGTCGATCTTGTTGTGGGCTGCTCCGACCAGCAGCCTCTTCTCGAAGTACTCCGGGCCGAAGCGCCCCCCGTTGGCCGCCTCCTCGAAGATTTCGACGAAGTACTGGGCCTGCGTCCGCTCGAGCGCTTCGCGGAGCGCTTCGAGCGTGATGCCCTTCTTCTGGGCCATGCCCTCGAAGAACTCCCTCGTCTTCTTGAACGCGAACTGATGGTCATAGAACCGCTTGGCGATCTTCGGAGCCGCGCGCCGGGCCCACCCAGAGAGAAGGGCGAGGGTCCGCACGTCGCCCGGCGTCAGCCCGAGGAAGGTCTTGCGGAGGGCAAGGTTGTCGTCGTTGATCCGGTAGGCCTCGCAATAGCCGGTCATGCTTTCGCTCCCACCGGTATTGTTGGCAGGGTGCACGGCAACTTTAGCCGGGGTTGCGCCGTTCGCCGGGAGGGACCGTGTCGCCGAGCCTGAACTTGAACTCCGCCGGGAGCGTGCGCAAGGCAGAAACGTTCAGAGCCAGGAGCAATGCGGCTGAGACGGCAGGCATCCAGCGCCGGAAGGGCGCCTGCCGCGCGCCGAACGCCAGCCAAATCGAGAAGGAGGCGATGGCCGGATACAGGTAGCGGCCCTGGGCTTGGAAGTACTGCATATTGAAGCGCACGAACAGCGCGACGACGGCCAGGCCGAACACCGTGGCAACCAGCAGGCCGGCGGGTCGCTCCACGCGCAGACGGACCAGGCCCAGCACCGCGAGCAAGCCCGCCAGAATTGCGGCAAGAGCGTAGACCGGCGCGTCGAGCCAAATGTCCCAGTAGCCGAACACGCCGACGAAGCTGCACCACGTGCCGCGAAGAACTTCCATCCAGTAGCCTGCGAGTCCGAGCCGCTCGATGCCCTGGGAGGCCTGCATGGACCCCGCGAAGGCGTCCTGGAAGGCCTTGGCGGCCAGCGGGTCGCCGTAGAGGATGGCGTTGCGGACCCACCACGGCGAGGCGATCGCCAGCGCGAGGAGGAAAGGACCCACCGAGGCGGCGAGCCTCCGGCCCCGGTGGCGGTCCCCGTGCGCAAGCCATGCGGCGACGAGGAGTGCCGGCAGGAGCGCCACCCCGCTGGTCTTGGTGGCCACCGCAAGGCCTGCCAAGGCGGCGGCCCACCACAGGTCGCCTCGGCCCGGCCGTCCGGATGCCGCCCGGACCAGGAATGCCAGGGAGTAGGTGCAAAGAGCGATCAAAAGGGGATCGTTGGAGACGGCGCCGCTGAGCGCGCAGCCCATGGGCAGCAGGCCGCCGATCGCCGCGGCAGTCAGCCCCGTCGCCTCATCGCCGTCCAGCCACTTTCCTGCGAGGAACAGACCCCAAACGCCTGCGGCGCCGATCAGCGCGTTCAGAAGACGGAAGGCGAGCCCGGCCTCGGGCGCGTCCACGCGGTCCAAGCCCAGCGCCTTGCACCACGCGGCGGCGACGATGTAGAAGAGCGGAGGCTGGTGGCTCTGGTAAGTCTCGTAGAGGTTCGGGTCCTTCGGGTTGAAGACCGGCAGGCCGCGTCCTTCGAGCAGCCTCTGGACGTAGTTGGCGTGCTGCCGCTCGTCCGGAGCTCCGATGTCCATGGCGGNCACGTTGCCCTGCAGGAGAATGCGGCCCGAAGCCCGGTACGGCGTGAGGGTGGCGTAACCGATGGCCAAAATCGCGTGNAGCGCCGCGAGCACGACCGCGGCTTGCCAAGCTTTCATGGGCTGATTTTGCTCGTTCGTGCGGTCCGTGTGGCTCGTTGGGGCCCAGCCCCACAACTTTGCCGGGTCCGCGATGCGTCCAATGGATCGTGAGGTGAGGGAAAGATGAGGAACAGAACCCTGTTCGCGGGAGCCTGCGCGGCGGCGGCGATCGGCTTGGTGTACGCGCAGGCCACCGGCAGGTCGGTGGTCGAGAGCCACCTGAAGGCTTTGGCCTCGGCCCAATCGCTGAGGGTCGAGTACACGGTGCAGCCGATCGGCGGCGCGCCGGCCAAGTTCTCGGCGATTCTGGCCAAGCCCAACCTGCTGCGGCTGGAGACGGATGCCAAGCTCGTGGTCTCGGACGGCAAGGAGCTCGTCACGTACGACAAGAAGGAGAAAACCTACGTTCGGCAACCCCTGACGGAGGCGCTCTTGGCCTCGGCGCTCGAGCCCGCGGAATGGGCCCTCTGGGCGCCGTTCTTCCAGCCCAAAGCGATGGACCGCGCGACCCCAGTGCGGGCGCTTGGCCAGCGCGTGCGGAAGGGAGTGCCGATGCAGGCCGTCGAGGTCGACTGGCCGGGAAAGCTGGGGCGTGCCACGCTCTATGCGGACGGTCGCGACGGCGTCGTCCGGCAGGCCGAGTGGATGCGCCAAGAGCAGTCCGGCGCCAAAACCGTCGTGCTGGACACGAAGAGCCTGACGCTTGGCGGAGCCGTGGCCCCGGACGTCTTCGCCTTCAGGGTGCCGGAAGGGAGCCGCCAAATCACGCTCGAGGAGTTGAACGCTCTCAAGTGGCTCAAGGACTTCGACGAGGCCCTCGCCCTGGCCGCGAAGACGGGGAAGTACGTTTTCATCGACTTCTACACCGACTGGTGCGTCTGGTGCAAGGAGTTGCGCAAGAACGTCTTCCCGACCCCCGAGTTCAAGGCCATGGCCAAGAGCTTCGTGTTCGTGGAGATCGACGCGGAGGCGAAGCCCGCGTTGGCCCAAGCCTATGGAGTGGACGCCTATCCGACGTGCGTGATCGTCGACTCCCAGGGCGCGCTCGTTCACAAGATCGTGGGCTACAAGGACAAGGACGCCTTCGTCGCCGAGATGAAGCAGGCGATCGGCCTGCGCTGATCGCCGGTCCTTCGCCCGCTCTCCGGGGGCCGGAAGCGCCGGTCCCCGGAGCCTCCCCATTGGGTCCCCATGGAACCTAAGGCAGGCTCGCGCCGATAGGTAGAATGCGGGACGCCCGAAGGGTCCCTGAGGAGATGGAAACCATGTCGAGTCTGTCTGCCACGTCCGCCACGCCCGAGTCGGCGGAACCGTGGGGCGCGGACCAGTCCCCGAGCCGGCTTCTGGCTCCCGACGACTATCGCGAGATTCTCAACCAGCTCTTCCTCGCCCGCTACTTCGACGTCCGCCTGATCAAGGAGAAGAAGCGCGGCCATCTGCGGGGAACGCTTTATTCGAGCCACAACCAGGAGGCGGTGCTCGTCGGAGCGCTGTTCGGGCTCGAGCCGAAGGATTGGATCAGCCCGATCCATCGGGACATGCCCGCNTTCTTCCTGAAGGACGCGAAGCGCGGGTGGCGCAACCCTGAGCGCATTGGGATGTCGATCCAGGAGGTGTGCGCCCAGATCTGGGGCAAGGCCGCCTCCCCCGGCCGGGCCAGGGACAACTGGTCGCACATCGGTTCCCGAAAGAAGCGCATCGTGCACTCGACGTCGATGCTGGCCAGCACCGTCCCCGTGGCCGCCGGCATCGCCTATTCGGAGCGCCTCCGGGGTTCGAACGCGATCGTGCTCACGTTCAACGGCGAAGGGTCCACGGCTCGCGGCGACTTCCACGAGGGCCTGAACTTCGCCGCCGTGCACAAGCTGCCCATGGTGTCCGTGATCGAGAACAACATGTGGGCCTACGGCACTCCGCTGGAGCTGGGTTGCCCCACGCCGTTCGTGGCCGAGAGGGCCAAGGGCTACGGCATTCCCGGTCTGGTGGCGGACGGTCAGGACGTCTTCGACGTGTACGACAAGGTCAAGTGGTGCGTCGACTACGCCCGCGCCGGCAACGGCCCCACCGTGGTCGAGTGCAGGACCTACCGCGCCTACGGGCATGGCGACCACGACGACGACCGGGCCAGCAAGTATCGCAGCCCCGAGGAGGTCGCCGAGGGGCGCCGCCGGGATCCCATCGCGATCTGCAAGGAGAGGCTCGTCGAGCTGGGCATCCTGACGAGGGATGAGGCCGACCAGTTCCAGCCGGAGGGCAAGAGCGCTTCGGAGGTTCGCGACGAGGACTTTCCGCCGGACGTGGTCGCCTACGTGAGGGAAGGCGTGCAGTTCGCGATCCGGAGCCCCTACCCGGATGCCGAGGAAGCGGCCTGGTGGGTTTTCCACGAGGAGGGTGAGCCGCAGCCATGAGCATCGCTTCGGAACCGGTGGTGGTCGGAGCCAAGCGCAACTACCTTCAGGCGCTCAACGAGGCGCTGCACGAGGAGATGGAGTCCAACCCGGACATGATCTGCCTGGGTGAGGACATCGGGCTGCTGGGCGGAGCGTTCGGCGTGACCGAGGGATTGCTCGCCCGCTTTGGGTCCGACCGGGTGATCGACACGCCGATCAGCGAGAGCTTGATCGTTGGGGCCGCCGTGGGCATGGCGCTGGAGGGCCGCACCGTGATGGTGGAGATGCAGTTCATGGACTTCATCTCCTGCGGCTTCGACCAGATCGTGAACAACCTCGCCACGTTCCACTACCGTTCGGCGGGCGAGGTCAACATGCCGGTGGTCATCCGGGGGCCCGCCGGAGCCTACGGCGGGGGTGCGCTCTACCACAGCCAGATGAACGAGGCGTGGTTCTGCCACTCGCCCGGGCTCAAGGTCGTGTGCCCGAGCCGCCCGTACGACGCGAAGGGGCTGCTCAAGGCGGCCCTGCGGGATGGAAACCCGGTCGTCTTCTTCGAGATCAAGGAGCTGTACCGCAGGCGGGAGCTGGAGGAGGCGGTGCCCGGCCCCGACGAGATCGTGCCGATCGGCAAGGCGGCGGTGCGGCGCGAGGGCAGGGACGTGACGCTGATCAGTTACGGGCAAAACATCTACCACTGCCTGGCCGCGGCGGAAAAGCTCCANTCGGAGGGCATCGACGCGGAGGTGCTGGACCTGCGAACGCTCGTGCCGCTCGACGAGGAGGCCATCTGGGAGTCTCTGGCCAAGACCAACCGGGTCGTCGTGGTGAACGAGGCTCCGCGCACGTGCGGCTTCGCGGGAGAGGTTCTGGCGCGCATCGCGGAGAAGGGCTTTGAGTATCTCGACGCCCCGCCGGCGAGGGTCACAAGGCTCGATACGCCGGTCCCTTGGGTCAAGCCGCTGGAGTCCTACGTTCTGCCGGATGTGGAGAAAGTCGCAGCAGCCTGTCGCAAGGTCTGCCGATACTGAGATCTGTTGGGATCCTCCGCCGCGGCGATCGGGCGTAGAATGGTTCCATGGAGAACGGAGCCGTAGGTCGCTCGGAGCTCGAGTACACGAGCCTGCGTTCGGAGATTCTGCAGAACGATCGGACGATCCAAGTTCTGCTCGTCCTGGGCTTTCTGGTGGTGAACGCCTTTCTCCTGGCCTCCTTCTCGGAGCAGTCCAGGGTGGTGGCCGTCTTCGCCCTGCTGGCCTATCTGCTGTTTTCCCAGATGGTGGCTCACAAGGCCGAGGGCACGTTGCGCATCGCGACGTACATCGCCGCCTTCCTGGAGCCCAACCTGGAGGGCTGCGGCTGGGAGCGCCGACTGAGAAGCATCGACGCGCGGCTGTGGGCGCTCGACGCGTCGCAGGTGCTGGGGTGGAACACGGCGCTCGGGCTCTTGGCCGCTTGGAAGGACAAGGGCCTTGTTCCGGCCGTCGCCGTCGTCGCCTTGGCGTTCTTCCAGAAACGGTCGCTCCAGCGCCTGAACTCACCGGAGGGTTTCGCGGCCCAGTGGAGGGCTGTTTTGGAGCGCGAACGCTCGGAAAGGTGAATCTCCCGAAAATCGGACCGAACTTTTCGAGACTGCCGATGCGTCCTTGCATCGGCAACGCAAACAAGATGGCCTCCGATCGCGGCGAGCGACGAGAGGTAGAGACCTATCCTCCCCCTTAGGCTCCTCCCTTAGCATCGGAGGAGCCGTTTTTTCGATGCGGAAGGGCCTAGAGGGGCTTGCGGGCTTCCACCAGGTCGTCCATCGTGCCGTTCGCCTCCAGAACACGCGGCGGCTCGAAACCGGCCTCCCGCAGCAGCTCTTGCAGCTCTTTCAGGGAGTAGGTCCTGCCGCCCGCCGTTCCCGCGAGCATGTTCACGGCGAACAGCGCGCCGGCCCTGGGCGACGTGCGATCGTCCGACATCAGATGGTCCCGGATGACGAGCCTCCCGCCGGGCTCGAGGGCCTCGCGGCACTTGCGGAAGAGAGCGAGGTTCTCATCAGGGCCGTTCATGTGGATGATCGCGGAGAGAAGCGCCAGATCGTNCCCACCGGGCAGNGGATCCCTGCGCAGATCGCCCGCGACGATGCGGACCCGGTCCGACAGCCCCTCCTCCGCCATTCGCCGCTGCGCGAGGGGGACGACCTCCGGAAGGTCGAACAGCGTCGACTCGGCTCTCGGGTTCGCCCGAAGGAAGGCGATCGTGTAGGTGCCGGAGGCGCCACCGACGTCGAGAAGACGAGCGGACTCCTCGGGGCGCAAGGCTGCGATCGTGCGGTGCGCCTTGCCTCGGCCGAGCACGTGCATCGCTCCGATGAAGGCAGCGGTTCGGTCCAGCGCCGGCGCGTCCGGGGGCAGGGGCCCTACCTTGTCCGTGAGGCCGGACCAGGTCTTCCAGAGGCCGGCGAGGTGCAGAACGTAGGGAAGCACGGTGTCCGGTGAGTCGGCGGAAAGATGGAGCTCGGCTTCCGGGGTGTCGGTGTAGCGGCCCTGCTGCTTGGTCAGGCACCCCATCGAGGTCAGGGCGTCCAGCAGGATTTCAGTCGCCGAAGCGTTCCAGCCTCGCTCTTGGGCGAGCTCCTCGGCGGAGACGGCACGACCCTTGAGGAGGGTGAACAGATCGAGCTCGGCGGCCGTCAGGAGAACCCTGGCCTCCATGAATCCGCGCACCCGATCCAGAACGCCCTCCAGCCACGGACGGTTCGTCGATTCCATTTGGCTGGAACGATACCTTCGTGAAGTTCGTCCATTGCGGTAAGGTTTCACGAGAGATGCGGTTGGACGGTCGGTTTTGGGTTGGCTTCTTCGCCGGCGTTGCCACGGTGGCGACGGTTTTGGCCGTCCGGCGGGCGCTTCACGGAGAGGACCCGGAGGAGCTCGTGGAGTCGCTGAGCAAGAAGCTGGCCACCCTCGAGTCCAGCGTGGGGATCGGCGGCCTCGGCGAGCTCCTCGGCGACGAGCAACGGGGCTGAACGTCCCCCCGCCACCTGGTTAGGCGAGCGGCCGCCGGCGCAACGATGCCGTCGCCAAGGCTGCGGCCTCGATCAGTTGCGAGACGGTGAGCGACGCCGCCGCGGCCACAACACCGGCCACTCCAAGTCGCGGCGCCACCGCATAGAGGAGCACGACGAGAACCGCGATGCCGAGCAACATCGCCCAGAGGCGACTCGACGAGCGGTGTTCGGCGGCGAGCACGCCCCGGAAGAACCCTAGGGCGACACCGATCGCCGGAAGCAGGATGCTTGCGGCCACGCCTGCGCGGGCGAGAGGGACCAGGTCGGAAGGGACCCGGAGAATCGACTCGAACAGGTGCCGATCCAAGCCGAGGATCCACGCCGAGCCGAGCACGGCGGTGAGCGCGGACGCCAGCAGAACGGAGAACCAGGCCAGCGCGTGGAGTCCCCGGCGTTCGTCGTACAGCGCGATCACCGTTTCTGGCAAGGCGAAGGGGATGATGCGCACGATCCCGACGAGCGTGATCGCCACCTGCCAGGCGGCCATCGACCGCACGCTGTCGGGCATCCTCGCCAAGGCCGAGCCCAGCAGAGGCGTGACGGTGAGGCTCACCATCGTGGTCGCGGTGAGGGGCAGGTGGAAGCGCAGGAGTTGCCCGAGCGGAACCCCGGCAGCATCGGAGGTCTGGGAGTAGCGCTCCCGGATCAGGGGTTGCACGATCCAGCTCACGAAGAGGGACTCGACGGCGACGGAGCACACCAGTGCGATGGCCGTGGACTCGAGCGCCGGCACGCCCGCCAGTCGGAACAGCCCGAAGCCGACGAGACCGATCGTCGCCAAACGGAGGGTCGTGCCGAGGACGATCGGCCTCGTGTTGCCGCTACGGATGAGCAGGCCTTGCTGGAACCGCCTCCAGCCGATCAGCGCGCTCCAGGGAAGCATGATCCGCAGCGGCAGGTGGACGGCCTGCGCCACTTCCTCCGGCAAGCCCAGAGCCGATCTCGCGAGGAACCAGTAGAGCGGTGTGAACGCGACGATCCCGTGCGCCACGGTCACCCAGACCATCATGGCCAGGGTGAACCTGCGTACCCTCAGAAAGTCGGGTCGGCTCCGGGCGAAGGCCGTGCTGGTGGAGAGGAGGTCGATGACGGGACTCTCGATCCAGATGGATACCGCCATCAGGATCAGGAACCCGGCGGCTCCGACCGCGGGTTGGTCGCTTCGGGAGAGGATCGCCATGGCGATCGGGGTTTCGAGGCTCATGAACATCCACGAGACCGCCAAGGGCCAGAACAGTCTTGCTACGGCCGCAACGCCGTCGCGAGGAAGGGGAACCAACGGGGGTAGAGTCTACTCAGGAGCTTCGGTATGCGTCACGGCACGGAGGCCCGATGAGTCTGAAAGCGCGGATCAGGACCTTTCTGGACACCAGGCACGCCCTCGGGTGCGGTGGCGCCCGCGAGATTTTCAAGTACATCGGGCCTGGTCTTTTGGTCACGGTCGGATTCATCGACCCGGGGAACTGGGCCGCGAACGTGGCGGCGGGCGCTCAGTACGGGTACCAGCTGCTTTGGATGGTCACGCTCTCGACCATCATGCTGATCCTGCTGCAGCACAACGCGGCGCACCTCGGTATCGCCACGGGCCTGTGCCTCTCCGAGGCGGCGTCCAAGCACCTGAAGCCGGCGGCCTCGCGCACGGTGCTGGGGTCCGCCATGCTGGCCTCGGTTTCGACGGCTCTGGCGGAGCTGCTCGGCGGCGCGATCGCCTTGGAGATGCTGTTCGGGATCCCCATCCGGATCGGCGCGGGGATGGTGCTGGCCGGCGTGCTGTACGTGCTGTTCAGCAACACCTACCGGCGGCTGG
>JGI24187J35170_1001392_pt1 | contig 10747 bp, 11 predicted proteins | sample YNPBryBLVA2012_FD_35170 | JGI IMG/M metagenome (IMG submission 35170)
GGCGGGTTTCGACACGGTCGAGACGGGTTTCGACACGGTCGAGCCGCTCTTCGGTGCGCTTCTGGGCGGCAGCCAGTTCATCCACTCGTTGTCCAAGGATCGCCAGTTGCTCTTCAGTGCGCTTTTGGGCGGCTGCCAGTTCATCCACTCGTTGCCCAAGGATCGCCAGCTGCTCTTCAGTGCGCTTTTGGGCGGCTGCCAGTTCATCCACTCGTTGCCCAAGGATTGCCAGCTGCTCTTCAGTGCGCTTTTGGGCGGCTGCTAGTTCGCGGATAATCCTGGGCAAAGCCAGAAAATCATCGCTCAAAATGGCGCGCTGCAACTCCTCACGCCACTCGGGATGAGCATTCAGCAGGCTCAACAAATCTTGATAATCCCGCACTGTAAAGGCCATTTCACACGCTCCAACCTGCATTATACTTGAATTGATCCCCAAATGCACCATTATTTTGGAGATCCCCCATGCCCTAGCTCCCCCGCCCCCTTACCCTGCTCCTCATCCTCCTCGCCGCCTGCTTCCCCATCCTGCCTCCCCGCCTACCGTCTATTCGACCGACGCCTATTCGCCTCCCCCCTATCCGACTCCCACCTATCCAACAGCAAGAGGCCACGCTCGACGGCGGGGGAAAAGGCATCTTGCCTCACGTGGTCTATGTTCTAGACAACGATCCAAAATGACGCACTTTCCATTGCTCCCCAAACGCTCACATAGACGACGAAATTTGTCCGTTTTTTGGCGTGACAACTGACACTTTGAGACGCGCCTGTCTTCGAGTATACTTGAATCGTGAGCGCAATTTGGGACTTGCGGTGTGGTCATCCCGAACGGGCGCTACAGCACTTACCGTTACCAGGGTTTGCACCAGACGAAAGGACGATCTGTGATGGCTGTGAAACAATGGGAAGCGCTAAAATACTGCTTCTGTGAGCATGTCGGCAAAGAAGTCAGCTTGGAGGCAGAAGTGATCTATCCCGCCGAGCATCTGCCCGACCAGCCGCCGCAGGTCGTCGCTCATCGCTGCTCGCTGGGTTTCCAGTGCGCCCTAGACGGGCGGGTGAGCTGCCGTTGGGCTGGCACCAATCCGGCGGTGGACCCCTTCACCGTCGAATGACAAGCGCGGCGATTTGCTAAGGTTGCAGGGCGAATGCTGGCCCTGCAACCTTTGTCGTCTCATTTTCCGGGTACAACTCAATGGATCACGCCCAACTTGCGTCCAACAGCGGCGAAGGCTTCCAGGCCTTTGTCTAAATCGTCGCGGGCATGGGCAGCGGAGATCATCACGCGGATGCGCGCCTTGCCGCGCGGCACGGTGGGGAAGCCAATAGCCATCGCAAAGACGCCACTCTCGAACAACTGACGGCTGAATTGCTGCGCCAACAGTGCCTCGCCGAGCATGATCGGCGTGATGGGGGTGACGCTCGCGCCGGTGTCGAAGCCCAGGCGCTTCATCTCTGCCTTGAAGTAGCGCGCGTTATCCCACAACTGCTCGACCAACTCGTTCGATTCCTCCAGGATGTCCAGCGCTGCCAGGCAGGCGGCCACATCCGGCACGGTCATCGCCGAGGAGAAAAGGAACGGCCGCCCGCGCTGACGCAGCCACTCCACGATAATGGGTTTGCCCGCCGAAACGCCGCCCACCACGCCAAACGCCTTGGAGAGGGTGCCCACCTCCANATCGGAANAGCTTTGCCGTGCAAGTGAAAATGGTCTACAATCCCGCGCCCCCCTTGACCCAGCACGCCCTCGCCGTGGGCGTCATCCACCATCAACATGGCCTCATGCTTCTGGCAAACGGCGTAAATCTTGTCCAGCGGGGCAATATCGCCGTCCATGCTGAACACCCCATCGGTAATCACCAGCACCTTGGGGAACTGGCTGCGGTTCTCGCTCAGCACCCGATCCAGGTCGTCGGCGTCACAGTGAGCGTAGCGGATGATCTTGGCCCCCGAGAGGCGGCTGCCATCAATGATGCTGGCGTGATTGAGTTCGTCGGAAACGATGGCGTCTTCCTTGCCCACCAGTGCGGGGATGGTGCCTAGGTTGGCAGTGAAACCCGATTGGAAGGTGATCGCCGCTTCCACGCCTTTGAAGGCCGCCAGCCGCCGCTCCAGTTCAACATGCAGGTCCATCGTACCAGCGATACTGCGCACCGCTGCTGGCCCCACGCCGTAGCGGGTGACGGCCTCTTGCGCTGCCCTGACGATGCGGGGGTGATTGGCCAGCCCCAGGTAATTGTTCGAGCAAAAGTTGAGCACCGACTTGCCATCTACCACCAGCCAGGCGCCCTGCGGCGAGCTGAGCGTGCGGATACGATTGTAAAGGCCTGAGTCTTTCAAAGTTTGCAGTTCGGTTTCGATCCATTGCAATTTGTCGGTCATGGTGATCCTCCTGATGAAATGAAAAGGGTTATTTAGAGCGTTTGGGTTTTTGTGCCAGGAGGCCGAAGAAACGGGCAAAGGCCTCCGCGGTGGTGGGTAAAGGCTGCGTTGGCTCGGCCTCGCTGGCCCAATCGGCTGCCTGGCGTTGCCGCTGCCATTCCTGTTGAGCATGGGCGGCTGTTTGCAGGCGAGCGGTCAGCGCCTGGGCATCGTTGTTTTGAATGAGCTGACGCAGGTTTTGCAGTTCTTGCATGGCGTTATCGAGCGCCCGCAGGACGCTTTGCGGGGTGAGCAGGGCGGCCGCCGAGAGCGCTTCGGCCCCTTCCAGGCTCTCCAGCGGGCTGGCTACGGCAGCGTAGGCGCGCCCGGCCACTTTGCGCCCCTCCTGCCAGCCGGGGCGGGGGGTGGTGGCGTTCACCAACGCCGCTGCTAGCAACTGGGGCATGACGTGCGTGGCCGCCATCAAACCGTCGGCTTCGAGCGTATCGGCGAACAGATGATGCGCACCCAGCAAGCTGGTGAAATCCACCGCCAGTTTCACCGCCTCGCCCGGCACACCGGGAGGGGTGAGAATGACGAACAGCCCCTTCTCGAACAGATCGGCATGCGCTGCAGCAATGCCGCGTTCGGCGGTGTGCAAGTAAGCGGGATTGATGGCTGGCGTCAGCCCCACGTAATGTGTGGTCACCGGCAGCAATTCTTTGGCCCAGGCCATCACGGCGGCCTTCACCGGGGCGGTATCCATCACCACGGCGTTCTCTGGCAAATCGGGGGCAATCAGCGCCAGCGTCTCACGGATTTGGTCGAGCGGCACAGCCAATAGCACCACGTTGGCCTGACGCACGGCCTCGGGTAGGTTATAGTGAGTGCGGTCTACTGCGCCGATCTTCTCGGCCTGGCGGGCGGTTTGCGGGTCTATGTCGTGTCCTACCCGCAGCAGGGTCTCCTTGCGGCTGGCTAGAGCCAGCCCCACCGAAGCGCCAATGCGCCCCAGGCCGATGATGGTGATTTGTGCCTTCATGGCGATTACTCCTGGCTAACTGTGATCGTCTGCTGCTTGCAGGCAGCGCAACAAGTGGTCTTCGAGAGTGGACGAAGCGGGTGGGAGGGGTTGTTGATGACGGCGGATGAGGGCCTGCGCCAGGGGGGAGACGCCCGCCTGGGCCGCCAGGGACGCGCCCCAGGCGGGATGTTGCTCGGCGACGCTGAAGGGGCGGCGCCATCCGGCGGGCGGCGTTCCCTCTGCCGGGTCACAGCGCCCCCATTCGGCCACGCGGCGCGGCGCAATCGCCCGCATCACCACAATGAGAGCGCGTTCCCACGCTTTCAGCGGCGACAAGCATTTGCCCACGTCGTGCAACAGGGCTGCCACCAGCAGGTCAGGGTGTCGTTCACCGCCTGCCATCACCCGGCGCAGCACGTCGAGACTATGCGCCTGCTCGCCGGGCGTCAGGCGGGCGAATAACGCCATCTGCGGCGCACTCAGCAGGCGAGCAGCCTGGGCGGCCATCTCGTCATCAGGACGGGCGGTGAGCGCATGCCAGAATTGGCATACACGGTAAAAGGGCCTTATGGTTACCATCCGATGACCAAAAAAGTCATTGCACGAACCGGGGCGAAGATGTCAAGCCCAAAGCGGGGCAGGACGAAGACCAGCCCTATCAGAATCAGGAGGCTGTACGGGCGAATTTGATCCCAGAAACGGGCGATATTGGGCGGGAAGAGATAATCGGCAATTTTCTCGCCGTCCAGCGGCGCTAAGGGGATCAGGTTGAAGAAAGCCAGCAGCAAATTCGTCGAAACGCACTGGAACAGGAAGGCCGGCAGGGTGGGCAAAAGCCCGCCGCCACCGCCGAAACTTTGCAGGGTAAACAGCCCCAGGCGGAAAGGCAGCGCCGCCAAGATGGCCAACAGCAAGTTGGAGAAAGGCCCTGCCAGCGAGACCCACATCAACGCTGCCGGCGAGCGCCGTTGCAAAACCCAGGGGTTCACCGGCACCGGCTTGGCCCAGCCAAAGCCAACCAGAACGAAGACCAGCGAACCCAGCGGATCGAGATGCGCCAGCGGGTTGAGCGTCAGCCGCCCCTCGCGGCGCGGCAGATCGTCGCCAAAGTAGGTGGCCGTGGCGGCGTGGGCAAACTCATGCACGGTGAGAGCGATCACCAGGATGATGAGGTTCGAGAGCAATACCGAAGCATCCAGACCAAACATAACATCTCCTCGCGGGACGATTATACCAGTGATATAATGCGCTGGTATGTCTCAGGCAGATACTTGCAACCAGGCCATCAGGAAAGTTGCGGGCTGTCCTGGGGCGTGAACTGCCATGTTACCTGACTTGCAACTGGACGATCATATCCGTTTGCGCAAACCTCACCCCTGCGGAAGCTATGATTGGAAAATCGTCCGCCTGGGGGCTGATATTGGCCTGGAATGCTTGCAATGTGGGCGGCGCGTGCTCTTGCCCCGCCGCCATCTGGCCCATCGCATGAAAGCGCATACCCCTCACGCTCCACAGAAAAGCGACCATGACTAAAAGTTTATCGGCTCGTCCCCGCATCCTGTTCTTGTTTTCTGATACGGGCGGGGGGCATCGTAGCGCGGCAGAGGCCATCATCGAGGCGCTCGAACTTCAATTCAAGGGACAATTCAGCGCCGAGATGGTGGATATCTTCAAACAGTATGCCCCTCAGCCACTGAACCGTCTGCCCAACTGGTACCCCTACATGGTGCGTGTGCCGGAGATGTGGGGCTTGGGCTACTGGTTGAGCGATGGGCATGGCCGTGCCCGTCTGATCACCAACACTTTTTGGCCCTACGTGCGCCGCGCCGCGCAACAGTTGGTGCAAAACCATCCTAGCGACTTGATTGTTTCGGTACACCCGCTGGCTACTGCACCGGTGCTGAGGGCTTTGGGCCGACCTCGCCCACCTTTCGTGACCGTCGTCACCGACATGGTCAGCGTGCATGCCCTTTGGTATCACCGCCGCACCGATTTGTGTCTGGTAGCCACCGAGGCGGCGCGCTGCCGTGCCCTGCGCTGCGGCTTGCTCCCCGAACAGGTTCAGGTGGTGGGTCTGCCTGTGGCCGACCGTTTCTGCCAGCCCGCGGGCGATAAGACCCTCTTGCGCCAGCGCCTAGGCTGGCCGCAAGACCGCCTGGTGGTGCTGCTGGTGGGCGGCGGAGAGGGGATGGGGCCGCTGGAACAGACCGCCAACGCCATCGCCGCGGCTAATTTGCCCCTGGCGCTGGCAGTGATTACCGGGCGTAACGCCAGCCTCAAAACGCGGCTCGAAGGGCAAATGCGCGGTTGGCCTATCCCCGCCTTCGTCTACGGCTTCGTACGCGACATGCCGGCTTTCATGCAAGCCGCCGATATTCTGGTGACCAAAGCAGGCCCCGGCACCATCAGCGAGGCGTTCAATGCCGGCCTGCCCATGTTGCTTTACAGCCGTTTGCCCGGCCAGGAGGACGGCAATATCACCTACGTCGTCGAGCAAGGCGCTGGCCTTTGGGCGCCGCGCAGTGAGGATATTGTCGCGGCATTGCGCCGCTGGATCGAGCATCCCGAACAGCGTTTGCGCACCGCCCAAGCCTGCCGACGCCAGGCGCGCCCGCAGGCGGCGCGTCACATTGCCCGCATCCTGGGCAGTTACGTTGGCCTTTTTCAGCACAGCCCAAATTCTGAGCCGCTGCCGGCCATCCCCTCTACCAGCGAATGCTGAGCGCAGCAACCAATGCCGGCAGCCAACGCTGGCGGCGAAGACCGAGAGCTTTGTGGGTCGCTGAGTAGTTCGACAACGTCACAGTGTCAACGTAGCTGTAGAGCGACGATGGCCTTTGGGCTTCAGGGCATGAATCTTGCACTCCTCGTGGACTATGAAAGGACTTAGCCGCTTCTCCTTGCTGGTGACTGGGGGGTTGCTGTTCTTGATGAGCCTGGCTGCTTGTGGCCAAGCCGCTCGCTCTTCGCCGTTGCCCAGCGCCGATTTCACGCACATCTATCAGACGCTGGCCGTCAGGCTGACGCAAACCGCTCAGGCGGGCGCTCTTCCTACACCCTCGGCTAACCCTGCGGCCACACCCAGCAGCACGGCTGCCGCTTTGCCCTCGCCGTCCCTCCTTCCCCCGGCGGCCACATCTTCCCCGGCGGCGGCTACCCTGCCCCTCACGCCAACGCCTACACAAGTTTGTGACCGCGCCGCGCCCGGCCTGCCCAAAATAGACGTGACCATTGACGACGACACGTTGATGCGTTCCGGCGAGATGTTCACCAAAGTTTGGCGACTGGCCAATGTTGGCATTTGCACGTGGGGCAAGGATTACGCCGCGGTGTGGTTTTCGGGCGAGAAATTTGGCGAGACGTTGGTCGTGCCGCTCAACACACTCGTGCCCCCCGGCCAAAGTGTCGAGATCTCGATAGATATGACTGCGCCGCTGATGCCTGGCACTTACCAGAGCAACTGGAAACTGCGCAATGCCGGCGGTGTGTTGTTCGGCATCGGGCCGAACGGCAATGCGCCCTTCTGGGTGCGCATTATCGTCATCGAGCAGGCCACCTCCACGCCTGTGCCCTCCTTCACCCCCACGGCCACTCTGTCGCCCAGCGCGGCTCCTACGGCTACGGATACGCCTAGCGCTACCCTGACGCCCAGCGCCACCCCCACGGTAACCGATACGCCCACGGCCACCCTGTCGCCTAGCGCTACGGCCACGGCAACCGCCACTCCCGCCGTGCAGGCCTGGGGGCAGGTTACTCTGTCGCCTGGCAACTCGTTCGATCTGGATACAGGCCAGGCCAATAGCGCTGCTGACGATTTCGCCTATCAGGCCGACGCCGGCAACCACCTGCTCATGCCGCAAGCGGGGGCGGTTTTCGGTATTTACATCAACCGTGAGCGGCCAGCGCCGGAAAATTGCCGCTTGGCGGCCATGAGCGCCTTCCCCTTGCCGATGGAAAGCCTGCCCATTGGCACTTACCTGTGCTATCGCACCTCGCAAGGGCTGTTGGGCTGGTTGCAGCTCGATGGCTTCGATGCTGGCGCCTCGCTGGTCACATTCAGTTTCGTCACTTGGGGGGAGTAACCGAGAGGGGGCGTTCGGCCTGCACCCACAGGCTTTTGCCATCGCTGATGAGTTCGATCCAGCCTTGTTGGTCGGTGCGCAGGAGGGTGTAACCCTGCATGGCTGCCAGCGTCTCGCTGTCGGGCAAGCCGCGGCGGTCGTCAGCGGCAACCGAGAGCAGGATGAGCTGGGGATGCAGGTTGTCAATCCAGGTCGCCGGGTTGCTGGCGGCGTAACCGTTGTCGGCCAGCAGCAGGGCTGTGACCGGGCCGACAAGGCGGCCGTTATCGAGCGCTTCAAAATCGGCAAATTGGGGGCTGAGCGGCAAAACCATGCGAAAATAGTCGTATTCCACCAGCAGGATGAGGCCGCGTTTGCCGGCGGTCAATACGCGCAGGCCGGCTCCGCCCCCCAGGTCGAAAAGCTGGCCGCTCTCGGCGCTGCGCACAGTGATGGGACGGACGGCAAAGGCCTCTTGCAGATTGCGGGCGGCCTGGCTGGCGTGGGTGGGGCCGGCCCACAACACGGCGTTGGGGGGAAAACGGTCGAGGCTGGCGGGCAGAGCGGCAATTTGTTCTTCGTCCGAGGCGGCCACCACCAGCCAGTCGAGTTGGCGGTGCGTCACCGGCAGACGACGGCCTAGCGCGTCGGATAGGCGCGTGGGCAGGGGACCGCCGTTGATGAGCAGGTAACGGCCGCTGGGGCTTTGCAGCAAGATGGCGTCGCCCGAACGCCCGCTGGCGCTGACATCCAGGAGGGTGACGTGAAGTTTGCCGTCGGGGGCAAAGGCCAGGGCGCGCCAGGCCAGAACGGTGGTCAACGCCAGGGCTGCCAGGGGCAGGCCTGGCCCTAGGGTGCCGAGCAACTGTCTCAGCCGCCGACCCCAGGCGGTCAGGACAAATATCCCCGCGTAGAACAGCACAATCAACGGTAAAGCAATTCTGCCGAGAATCAGATTCCCTTGCGGGAAGGCAGCAAATAACTCCACCGTGCGGATGGTGAAGAGGACAAACGGCCAGGCTAGGTAGCTGGCTATTTGTCCCAGCGGCAGCCAGATGATGCCCAGGATGACGGCCAACCCGCCAAGGATCATCACAGGCGGCTGAACGGGCAGTACCAGGGGGTTGACCAGGAAAGCTACCAGCGAGAGCCGCCCGAAGTGATAGGCCATGATGGGCAGGGTGAGCAGTTGCGCCGCCAGGGTGAAGAGGACGTATTCGCTCACCGGGCCGACCAGGCGGGCGGTCGTCTCAGGTGGCAGGTAGTGCGACAGCCATTGGGCAAAAGCCTGCGAGAAAGGGTCGGCATACAAGATGAGGCCAAGTGTGGCTGCGAAGGAGAGTTGGAAGCCCACATCAGCGTAGATCAAGGGGTTGAGCAAGGCCATCAGGGCGGCGGTAAAGGCCAGGCTGTTGAGGCCATCTTGGCGGCGGCCAAATTGCGCTGCCAGGATGGACAGGCCGCCCATGGTGGCGGCGCGCACCACGGAGGCTTGCGCGCCCACCAGGAGGGTGTAGACGGCGATGCCGAGAATGGCCGTCACCGCGCCGCGCCGCGGCCCCAGGAGTGTGCTGAAAATGCGGGCGAAAAGGCCGGCGACGATGGCAATGTTGAAGCCGGAAATTGCCACGATATGCGAAGTGCCGGTGGCCTTGAAAGCCTCTTGCACCCGTTGGGGGATGCCGGTCTCCACTCCCAGCAGGATGCCGGCCATCAGGGAGGCTTCGGGATCGGGGTAGAGGCGGTAAATTGTGCTCAGGGCGAGAGCTTTGAGGGCGTAAATGCTTGCCAGCAGAGGGTTGCCCTGGCGGCGCGCTAGCAGGGTGGCGCGGGTGTAGGGCATCAGGCTGTAAATGCCCTGTCGCGCCAGGTAGTCGCGATAGGAGAAGGTCTCATTCACGGGCGGCGTTTGCAGCGGCCCGCGCAATTGCAGACGGTCGCCGTAGCGCCAATCGCTGCCCGGCTGGACTTTGACCAGCAACAGGCCATGAACCGGGTGGGAAAGCGCTTCGTCCTGGCGGCGCAACGCCTCCACGGCTACCCGCAGGTTGGTGTAGGTGTCGCGCACATCCGGCGGTTCGACAAGCAGCCCCTCGACGACGAAATCGCCTTGCTGATCGTTGTAGCAGGCGATGAAGGTTGGGTCGAGCAAGTTGGGTCGGGCCACGCTGGCGCGCAGGCCGCCCAAAGCGATGAGCAAGGGGAGAAACAGGGATAGTGACGCAGACGGCAGCCATGCCGGAGGGGAGAAACCAGCCGTCAGGCGGGCGAGAACGGGCGCGCGCTGCAACGACAGGCCCAGCGGAACTAGCAGGAGCGCTGCTCCAGCAACAAGCCCCCAGGCGGCAACCCTCAGCGGTAAATAATCGGCCAGAATGGTCCCGCCAAAGAAAGCCAGCGAGAACCACAAGAGGGGCATTAGCGTTTCAGCTCGGCAATATACGGCAGCGTGCGATGTTTCTCGGCGAAATCAAGGCCATAACCTACCACCCACACGTCGGGAATGTCGAAACCCAGGTAATCCACCGGCGTCGTCACTCCCTGACGCATTTTACGCACCAGGATACAGGTCTTGAGCGAGGCTGGACTGCGCCCCTCCAGGTTGTGCAGCAGGTAGTTGATGGTATGGCCGGTATCGAGAATATCTTCGACCAACAGCACGTGCTGGTCTTCCACGGGTTCGCGCAAATCCATCAGGATGCGCACTGCCCCGCTGGTGGTGGTTTTGCCATAGCTGGAGAGGGCCATGAAATCCACAATGTGGGGGACTTTCAGGCGGCGGGTGAGGTCCGCCAAGAAGATAAAAGCGCCTTTGAGAATGCCCACCACATGCAAGCGCTCGACATGGCGATAATCGGCGGAGATTTGCTCGGCCAGCTCGGCCACGCGGGCCTGGATGGCATCGGTCGGAACAAGGATTCGGGCCAAATCGGGGTGGAGTGGGGGGGTGAGAGCTTCTTTTTCGCTGGGAAGCGGGGGGGTAGAAAGCTCAGCTTCCTTTACCGGCGGGGTTCTTTTTCCTGGCATAGACAATACTCCTGAACTCAAAAGTCCTTTGGGCAGCGGCTTTGGCCTGCTGGCCTTTCCACCGCCAGGTAACATGGCAGCAGCCGGCTGTCTGCAAACGGCTGGGAAGTCTGCCCTGGAGGTCATTCGCCGGGCGCGCCTGCCAGTTGCTGCTTTCTCAATTTTACCACTCACGCACTTAGTACAGGATTTCATAAAACCGCTCCGAGTTTTGTTTCCAGTTTCTGAGCGGTGTATGTCCACTGGATTGGTTTGGGTGAAAGGTTCTCGCACCTTA
>JGI24187J35170_1001394_pt1 | contig 10743 bp, 10 predicted proteins | sample YNPBryBLVA2012_FD_35170 | JGI IMG/M metagenome (IMG submission 35170)
CCGGCCAAAGGTCGGTGGTACGACGGCTGCTCAGCGTATCCCCAGGCTTTGCCTGGCCGCACCGACCAAAGGTCGGTGGTACGACGGCTGCTCAGCGTATCCCCAGGCTTTGCCTGGCCGCACCGACCAAAGGTCGGTGGTACAAGATTACGGCAATAATTTGTTAAACTCCATTCCAGACTTCGGGCAAAATCAGGTCCCCTTCACTTTATGGGTACTTTGCGGGGACGATAAAGTATTGCTCTTGAAAATCTATCACAATCGTGAAGATTTTGCAGCGCGCTCATCGTACCGCCATAGAGTATTGCTTTCGAGAACCTATCACGAGGTGGGTGCGTCAAAGTGCTGGCATCCTAGCCTGTTTGGGCGGCAGTAGCAGCGCCTTTGGGGACTGCCGCCCCCTGGGTTTGACGCGCTAACAAAAAACTGCGCAATTGCCCAATTCGCGTGATTCGCGTCGAATGCGATGGCCACATGAGCCCGCTTCTTTCTTTCGTCAGGATTCTTTATCCCGTCAACATTCCTTCCAGGTCGGCTGTGGTGGCAAAATAAGCCCGATAGGCGGCTGTCTCGGCGAGCGCCCCCCGCAGGGCGATGAACAATTCTGCCTGTAGATAAGGATCCTTTTCTTGCCGGCCGGCTGACAGGACAAGTTCCTCCTCGTTTTTGGTCAAAGACAGGTGCCCGCCGGCGGCCAGCCATTCCAGCCCAATTTCTACAGCCGTCTCGCGCGCCGCCATGGCAGCCGTCAATTCTCGTAGACTGGTTTGGCCGCCCTTCTGGTTCAGGGCAAATTTGCACAAGCCTGTCAGCCGCTTCAAAAACTCCTGGGGCTTGTCTTCGGTGGGAGAAACGGCGAACACATACACTCGTCTCGGCTTGACCACTTGCATCGCCTTGCGCGCTTCTGTGAGGGAGGGCGGCGTGGTGTAAATAATGAACTCCTCTGCCGGTTGCAGCGCAAAGCGGGATCTGCCTCTTTCTCGATGTTCCCCTTCGGCCCAAACCAGCGCGTTGGGGCCGAACGTTTCCACTTTGGGGCTGCTTTCGGCTCTGCAATCTATGATTTCTATTTCCCTGCCCCTGACCTCGACGGGGGCCGCCTCGACCGCCCGAAAGGCTTCGAATTGCAAGGTGACTTGCCGCTGGCCGCGATACGAAGTGGCCCGTACCGAATAAGCCACGTCGAAGCGGCTTTCTGTTTCGGGCAAGGTCTCACCCGCGCCGTTCCACCACAGCAGGCTTTGAGTGTAACCGTGTTCATCCTCGATTTGCAAGCGCAGGTGTTCTTTGGTCTTCCCAATGGGAACGGCGGAGAGCAATTTTACATTTCGCGTAGCCATAATCAAAGGCGGATTGCCGGCGCCAAAGGGTGCCAAGGTCTCGAGTGACTCGGCCAACGCGAGATGGATTTCGTCCAAACCCAGCCAGGCGTCAATCTGTTGCGCCGCTTCTTCCTGGACCCGCGAACTGAGTTGCGCTGCCACGGCTTTTCCCACGCCTCGGCGGAATTCCGTCAACTTCCCGGCTTCGAGCGCCATCCCCGCTGCCATGGGATGACCGCCAAACCCAAGCAACAGGTCTTTTTGGGTAGCAATGGCCTCGGTGATATGTACCCCTTCGATGGAACGGGCCGAGCCGCGCAAGATACCGTCTTCTCCTTCGCTGAGCAGAATGGCCGGTTTGTGGTAACGGTCTGCCAGTTTGTTCGCCACAATGCCTACCACGCCGCCCGGCCAGTGAGGGTGCGCCAGCACAAGGACCGGCTCGTTCAGCAAGTCCGTTTCTTTTTGGAGCAGCGCCTCGGCAGCCTCCCACACCTGGCGGGTGAGCAACTGCCTTTGGGCATTCAGCCCCTCTATTTGTGTAGCCAGCACACGCGCTCTGGCAGAATCCTTTGTAAGCATCAACTCGACCGCCGGGTTGGCGTCGCTGAGCCGCCCAAGAGCGTTCAAGCGCGGCGCAAAAGTAAAGCCGATGGTTTCTTCGGTCAAGGTTTCGAGAGCGGCGCCCGCGATTTCTGCCATCACCTGGAGGCCGAGGCGGGAGGTATTGCGCAAGGCCTGGATGCCTCGTTTTGCCAGGGCGCGCGTCTCGCCTTTCAGCAGGGCTACGTCGGCAATCAGGCCTAAGGCCACCAGGTCGAGGAGAGGCTCGATTGCGGAGTGATCGTGTTCGAGGAGAAGCGCCTCGGCCAGTTTGTAGGCCACGCCCACGCCCGCCAGGTGGCGCAGAGGGTGTTCTGCGGGCAGCAACTTGGGGTCGAGGAGGATGTTAGCATGGGGCAAATCGAAGTCCTCTACAGCGTGGGCTTCGCTGCCATTTGCCTTTCGTTCGAGCGGAAGCGGGTCGTGATGGTCGGTGACGATGACATCCACGCCGCGCGTTTGCGCGTAGTCAATGGCTCGATGGGCGGTGATGCCCGTATCGCACGTAATGAGCAGGCGGACGCCTCCATCGAGAAGGGGTGCGAGGCTCTCGATATGCACGCCATGATTCTCTTTGCCTCGAATGGGGATGTAATACCTCACATCTGCGCCGATGGCTCGTAAGGTTTGCACCAACAGGGCAGTAGCGGTTTGGCCGTCTACGTCGAAGTCGCCCCACACGCCGATTTTCTCTCGTTTGCGTATAGCCGAATGAATGAGGGCGGCTGCGTGTTCGGCTTCTGGAAAAGGCGTAGAGGGGGTTTCTTCGGGGTGCAGGAAGGCGCGCGCGGCGGCAGGGGTGCTGATTCCGCGTCGGACGAGAGTCTGCGCAATGAGCGGAGGCAGGCCCAGGTCGGCGAAAGAGGCGGGAACGTTGACAGGAGGAGGGTCGAGCCAGCGAGGCATGATCTGATTATACGGGATAAATGCAAACATCCCAAAGGCGCGCTAGAAAAGTGCGCCAATCTTTGGGAGGTTGACCTTTGCGATCATTTAACGCCAGTTCGGGACAACCGTTCCGAAGGCGTATCCCGAATTCAGGTTAATTTAGGACGCGGGATGTTCGTTTTTGGACTTCGTTTTATTGCGGAATCAAGTTGATGGCGTCTGCGCCAACGCGCACCTCGATGTCGTAGGGGGAGGCGGGGTCGGGGGCAAAGATGATTTGATTGGTGGCGTTGACGCCGAATACGCTAATGAGGTATTTCAAGGTATACAATTTGGGACCGTACACCACGATAGTGGTGCGGTCATACTGTCGGTCGGCGTAGGCGCTGGCTTCCAGCACTTGCATCCCCTGGGCCAGCAGGTAGTTGCCGGTGCGCTCCGAAAGGCCGGCGGTGAACGTGCCATTGGTCACCCGCACGCGCGCGCCGTCTGCTTGCATCAACGCGGTGGCGTCTCCGGTGGCCAGCGGACTGAGCGGCCCGCTGGTGGTGAAGATTTCGTCGCGCAAGACGCGAATCTTGTCGGGGATGGGTTTGAAGATGCTGGCTTGCTGACCGTTCAGCACCACGTTGTCGAATGTCACCATGCTGTAATCAATCACGCCGCGCTTGATGTTCTCTTTGGGTATTTGAGAGAGCAAAACGCCCAGTTTGGCGGCGTCGTCGAAAGACAGGTTGGTGCGCAGGCCTGACTGGACTTCGGCGTAGATTTCGGGCGCCTTGGCGAACATGGTGGGAAAATTCTGCGGCGAGAAGACCTGGTCAACCAGCGCCATGATGACTTGCTGCTGGCGGTTGGCGCGGTCTACATCGCCGCCGGCAGTGTAGCGGTTGCGCGCATAGCCCAGCACCTCGAAGCCAGCCAGCGTTTGGCAGCCTTTTTGGATGACTTTATGTTTCTTTTCCCCAATGGGGTCAATTCTAATTTTTTCGGGGATGCACATGTAGAGCCCGCCCATCGCGTCAATGGCTTCTTCGAAGGCTTTGAAGTCTACCTGGGCATAATATTGGATGGGTACGCCGATGAACTGCTCGACCGTCTTGACCGCTAGGCCGGGCCCGCCGCCGGGTAATTTGTTTCCTTCGCCCAGCGAGTAGGCGACGTTGATGCGGCTGTAGCCGTAGCCCGGAATGTTGACCCACATGTCGCGCGGGATGGACAACATCCCGGCCGTCTTGCTAACCGGGTCAATGGTGAACAAGATCATCGAGTCGGAGCGCGGCGCGCCCTCGCCAGCAATCCAGTCGCGCTCGTCCAAACCAATGAACAACAGAGTAACGCGGCTGCCGCCATCCCAAGAGGGTGGAGCAAACTCTTCGGGCGCGGCTATTTCGGTCACCGGTGTATTGACCGCTACCGGCGTGCCTTCTTCGTCTAGAATGACCGGTCCCGTCAGGGCGCTGCTGGAGGTTCCACAACTGGCAGGAGCCACGCCCGGCAGCGCGGTGATGGTCCAACAGGTGACCAAGCCGCGAATCACGAGGAAAGCGGGGATCGCCAACGCAACTGCCGCAGCCCACAGAATCAAGCGGCCAATCGGCAGGCGTGGGAGGGGGGAAATTTTCAAGGGTGTTTTTTTCATTTCTTCATTCAGGCTTGAGGTAGATCATGTTCAGCCCCAAGCGTTCCAGGCCTTCTTCAGCCCAGTGTTGCACGATAGTCGAGTCATCTTCCAGGGCGGCCATGAGGGCTGGTATGGCGCGCGGGTCGGCAATTTCAGCCAGAGCGCGCGTGGCGTTGATGCGCGCCCTTTGCGGTGCATCTTTGGGCAAGTCTAGCAGCAGGGGGATACAGGCCGGCCCAATAGCCACCAATGCGTTGCTGGCCAATGTGGAGACGAGCGAATCGGGGTCGCTCAGGGCGCGGATGAGGGGTCGAATGGCTGTCTCGTCAGGGTGCCCTGCCAGGCCAAGCGCTGCTGCCTGACGCACTTCGGGGACGGCATCTTCCAAAAACGGGAGCAGGTCCTCGGTCCGCATATGAGGCGATTGGGCCAGCGCGCACAGCGCCCACCAGCGTTGATCGGCGTCTTCGCTGTGGGATAAGACGCGCAAAGCCGAGGCTGCTTCTTCTCCCATTTCTGCCAGGGCGTTGGCGGCTTTCTCAGCGCGCGTTTCGTCCCCGCTGGTCAGGTCGGCCAGCAGTTCGTTCAGCAAAGGCATATGTTCCCTTTTTACCTCGCAGGAGGCGGGACGGGCAGGCGTTCGGTAGCCGTCTCGGTCCACTTGTCGCCTTCGTCAATCAGCATGACCGGAATATCGTCTACAATGGGGTATTTACGCCCGCAATCCTGGCAGATGAGCCAGGTGTCCTTGTACAATGTAAGCAGGCCGTCTTTTTCGCGCACGCAACTCGGGCAGCGCAGGATTTCGAGCAAATCTTGACTAATCATGGATACTCCACTTTCAACAGGGGGATATTCTATCATATCTGCATGGGTGATGATCTTGCCTGCGGCGACGTTCGAACGCAGAGGCCGTCAATTTGAGATCCTGGACAGGCTTCGAGCCTGTCTGGTGGTTAGCCGATTTCGCCGGCCGGCGGGATGATTTCTCCCTCTCCTTTGATCAAGCCCAGGCCGGTTTCCCGCACCGCTTCTTTGACAGACAGGTCCGCGCGAATGCCATACACATACACCAGGTAGGGGCCTTCATAGCCTGCCTGGCGTAACTTCTTTTGCCATCCTGGCGAGCGCATTCGTTGTGCCCACGTGAACACATTCCGTTGGCTGAGGCGGGTCTTGGCTTCGGCCACGACCGTGAGACGCCGCCCGGCGGGGTCTTCGACGCGCAGGATGACATCCACCTCGCCGTTCAAACGAAGGCTGTGGGCTTCTTCTAGCAGACGGAAGCCCTTGAGACGCATGACAGTTTCGGTCACGGCAGTGGCTTCTTCCTCGAAACTGGCGCCAATGGAGGCCTTCAGTCCGCCCAGTTCGCGCGCCAGGTTGTCCACTTTTCGTTCGGTGCGCTTCTGGGCTTCGGCTAGTTCTTCGACTCGCTGCTCGGTGCGCTTCTGGGCTTCGGCTAGTTCCTGCACGCTTTTCCACAGCAGCCGTATCTGCTCATCGGTACGCTTCTGGGCTTCGGCCAGTTCACGCTGGGTTTCGGCCAGTTCACGCTGGGTTTCGGCCAGTTCGCGCACGATCTGTGGTAGTTGCATGAACTCATCGTTCAAGATTTTGCGCCGTAATGCCTGCTGCCACTCTGGATGCGTATCCAGCAATTCCAACAAATCTTGAAAATCATGGACGGTGAATGCCATTCTACTTATCTCCGTCAAAAGATTATAACGCAAAAACTGTTGACGCGCCAAAGCGCGCATTGCCTCATAAAAAAGGTAACTTTGTGAAGTATCGTTGCCTCAAAAAAGATGTTACTTTCCGACAGTATACCAGGGCTGTCGGAGGGGCATATGATGAGTCGACGAAGCAAACGCGAGTTACATGCAGCCATCCAGGCGAGGTACCTGAAAGCCAAAAAAGCAGAAAAGCAAAAGATATTGGACGAATTCACGGCCAACACAGGGTATCACCGAAAATACGCCATACGTATTCTCAAGCATGGCTACAAGCACCCTCTGAGCAAACCCAAGGGACAGGCGGCGATTTATCGTGGAGAAGTTGTGGAAGTGCTGGAGCAGATTTGGGAAATCTATGGACGAATCTGCTCGAAGCGACTGCACCCCTACCTACCCGAAGGAATCAAGGTGTTGGAACGGTGTGGCGAGCTTGAGCTTTCGCCAGAGACCAAAGAACTGCTCTTGCGTATCAGCCGTTCCAGCATAGACCGTTGTCTTGCGGCTGCACGTTACAAAAAACCACGTGGTCTGAGCACCACCAAGCCAGGCACCTTACTCAAGAAGAACATCCCGGTTCGCACGTTTGCGGACTGGAACGAAGATAAACCTGGCTTCCTGGAAATAGATTTGGTTGCGCACTGCGGCGAGAGCGCGGCTGGGCAATTCTTGAATACCTTGACCTGTACCGACATATGCACTGGCTGGACCGAGCCAATTGTCCTGCCCAGACGCAGCCAGGAAGCAGTTTGCGCTGCCATTCAAGCCATGCAACGAGAGTTGCCCTTTGATTTGCTCGGCATTGACTCGGATAATGGCAGCGAATTCATCAACGATCTGCTCTATCATTATTGCCTGGACGAGAAGATCACTTTCACACGTTCCCGTCCCTATAAGAAAAACGATCAAGCCCATGTCGAGCAAAAGAACTGGTCGGTTGTACGTCATGTCGTTGGCTATGATCGGCTGGAAAGCAATGAGCAACGCGCCCTGCTGGAAAGCATTTACACCGACTTGCGCCTGTATGTCAACTTCTTCCAACCCGTCCTCAAGCTCAGCGGCAAAGAACGCATTGGCAATAAAGTCATTTGCAAGTATGATACTGCCAGAACACCCTACCAACGGGTCATGGAGCGAAAAGAGGTTTCTATGGCGAGAAAAGCGCATTTGCTCAATCTATATCTCCGCCTCAATCCAGCCGAACTTCGTCGCCGCATTGATGAGAAGGTCCTCCAACTTTGGAGTACTATATCCCAATGAGTGAGTTTATCGCTTTTCGGGCTGCCAACTGGGCAAGAAGAAAGGGCAGAGATACTTTCTCCCTGCCCAGTTGTATAGCCACTCACTGCGGCGCTCAGGTCGCTCTCCAGCGTTGCCCTATCCTCCGAGTGAGCAGGTGTATTCTATCACCTTTGAAATATCCCATCCTTTTGGGTAACATTTCTTTTTGAGGCAACGTTACCACCAAAGTAACTTTTCATTTTGAGGCATTACGCATGTCAACAGCCATCCAAAAGAATTCGGACCGCTTCCCCCGGCGCCAGGCTGCGACGGAAGACCCGCTCCAATGCTTCCTCATAACGTGTCTCTTTCACCTGCTCACGGAAACGAGCAAAAAGCGCCTCGCGCAGCAACGCATCCAACTCGGACCTCAACCTGCTGCGCTCGCGAGCGGCCCAATCCCCGCTCTGACGCAGGTGCTCCACATGGCGGGCGATTTCTGCCGCCAGTTCGGGGATGCCTTCACCGGTGGTTGCGACCGTCTTTTGGATGGGCGGGATCCAGGAATTGTAAACCGGCGCGTCAGGCGCTTCGACGGTTTCCATTTTCCCGTGATGCCGAAAGACATGCCGGACAGGATGCGCCAGTTCGAGCGCGCTCTTGAGCGCCTTGAGAGTGTTTTCCACACCGGGGCGGTCGGCCTTGTTGACGGCCAGGATATCGGCAATCTCCAGGATACCGGCCTTGATAGCCTGGATATCGTCACCCAGACCGGGCGCCTCAACGACCAACGTAGTGTGCGCCAGACGCGCAATATCCACCTCACTCTGCCCGGCGCCGACCGTTTCGACCATGATGACCTCGAACCCAACCGCATCGAAGACCTGCACCAAGCCGGCCGTCGCCTGCGCCAGTCCACCCAGCGAACCGCGCGAAGCCATGGAACGGATGAACACGCCCGGGTCGCCCGCCAGGTCGCGCATACGCACGCGGTCGCCCAACACGGCTCCGCCCGTGAACGGACTGGACGGGTCCACCGCCACCACCGCCACGCGCTTGCCTTGAGTACGATAATGCAACGCCAACCGGTTGACCAGCGACGACTTACCCGTCCCCGGCGCGCCGGTCACGCCGATCAGGTGCGCCCGCCCGGTGTGTGGAAAGAGCGCCGCCAGCGCCTGGCGGCCTTCGGGGGTGTCATTCTCCACCTGAGTCAACAAGCGCGTCAACGACAGGCGGTCCCCCGCCAGAGCAGATTCGACCAACGACATCAGACTAAGCCGCCACAGACGCTTTGACTTGCCGAATGATGTCCTCCGTCGAAGCGCCGGGGCCATACACGCCGCTCACCCCCATCTCTTTCAAACGCGGCAGGTCTTCATCCGGGATGATGCCGCCCACAAATACCTTGACCTGTCCCTGCCCATTCGCCTTGAGCAATTCCAGCACACGCGGCACCAACGCCATGTGCGCACCCGACAAAATGGACAAGCCCACTACATCTACATCTTCCTGCAAAGCGGCTTCGGCAATCATCTCAGGCGTCTGGCGCAGACCGGTATAGATGACCTCCATGCCGGCATCGCGCAACGCGCGGGCAACGACCTTTGCGCCGCGGTCGTGTCCGTCCAAACCAGGTTTGGCTACCAGCACACGAATCTTTCGTTCACTCATGCAACCTCCATAAAGGGGTATCTTGTAAATTAACGCCAGTTCGGGATAACCATCCCGAAGGCTTTTTAGAGCAATGGTATGGGCAAAATCGAGCCTTCACCCTGCGGGTACTTCGCGGGACGGTTCGAAGGCTTATCCCGAATTCAGGTTAAATTATACTATGGGTCATTGGGAATGCACATTTGCCCGGCAAAGTAGTGGTGTCCACGCAAAAGGGATCAGCAATGACGAGGAAAATCCGCAAATTTCACAGATTACGCAGAAAACTCTGCAAGAATCTGCATCACAGCCTCCCCTTTGGGGATCTGCGGATGGTTCGACAACCTTTGAGTCTGTTGGTGAAGTGCGTGGACATACGCCTCCTGAAGCCTGGAACTTCCGGGCAGATCCAACGGGCATTGACTCAACGCAAATTACGCGAAAAAGGCGAACAAAAAAGCCTCCGCCGGTTGTGACGGAGGCTCGGCTCGAAAACACGATCAACAGCCGCCCAGGAAGGGGAAGAAGGTGCACCACATGTAGTTGGCGTCTACCCACCAAAAGAACCCTATACAGGCGCAAATCAAGACGATCACGCCGACTGCGATCACAATGGGCAAAGGATTCATCTTCTGGCCGGCAGCGGCAGGCGGGCCAGCCGGCACCTGCCCGGCGTAAGGCTGCGGCGCAGGCGGTGGAGGAGAGGCAGGCGCAACAGGCCGCGCCGCCGCTGCCGCTTTGCGCGGCGACACCATGGTCGCACCGGGGTCGGAATCCACCGCTTCATACACAAAGACAATCTGCTCGCCCAGCGAGATGACCTCACCGCTCTTCAAAACGCGCGGCCCCGTCAGGCGCTGTCCGTTCACGAAAGTACCATTCGTAGAGCCAAGGTCTTCCAAAACATACTTGCCCCCTTGAAAAGTCAACCGGGCATGGCGGCGGGAGACTTCGGCATCGTTGACCGCAATTTCATTCGCGGAATCGCGGCCAATTGTCAATTGCTCGCCTTCCAGAGAATATACTGTGCCAGGCACCGGCCCTGAGCGCATGGTCAGTTGATATTGTCCAGGCATAATTTCTCCTCCAAAAAGGTAAATTGAGTATCGTCAAATCATCTGGGTTGTAGACTGATACTAAAATTTGTCCTTAGTGTACAAGGTTCGTGCAAAAAAGTCAACCACTAGAGAGTCCTATCGAGACATCTCTTCCAAAAGCGCTGCCAAACGTTCCGCCAGCGCTGCGCGGCTGAAATGCCGTTCCAGATATGCCCGCCCGGCCAGCCCCATCTGGCGCGCTGTTTCCCTATCCGCCGCTAATTCAAGAATGGCTCTTGCCAGCGCATCGGCATCTCCCGGCAGGACAAAAACCCCGCAGCCGGCGGCTTCCACCACCTCGCGAATCACCCCGTCGATCGCCAAAATCACCGCTCGACCAGCCGCCATATAGTCGAACACCTTGTTCGGGTAGGTGGTCTTGTACTCTTCCAACGGCTTCAAAATAGCCAAACAAGCATCCGCCGCAGCCATGACGGCCGGCATCTCCGCTTTTGGCGTGGCAGGGACAAAGGTCACATTGGTCAATCCCATCGCCTGGGCTTGCGCCTGTAAATTTGGCTTTTCCTTGCCATCGCCCACGAGAACGACGTGGATCTTGCTGTCTTCCACCTTTTTGGCTGCCTCTAACACCACGCCCA
>JGI24187J35170_1001406_pt1 | contig 10684 bp, 11 predicted proteins | sample YNPBryBLVA2012_FD_35170 | JGI IMG/M metagenome (IMG submission 35170)
GCCAGAAGATTCGGCAGGTCCAGGAGGAAATCAGCCGGGCCTTCCGGCTGGCCTGGGAGAAATACCAGCAGGGAGGCATCCGCACCCAGATTCGGGGCCAGGCCCTGCCGCGCACGATGTACCTCTTTGCCACCGAGGAATTGCCGACCGCCGTGGACGACCCGGCCAGATGGCCGGCCCTGAAGCACGAGTTGGGCAACTTCCGGCGGCTGATGGACCTGGTCATCGTGCCTGAAGAGAACTGACCCGGCGAGGTTCCACGAACGGCCTGTTGGCCCCCCCCCGAATAGCGGCCAATTGGCCCGGCTGCGCCGCCGGTTGCGCCTTCCTTTCCCCCTGGCAGGGACGGTTGTTTTGTAATGTGCTCTGTAAGGTTCGCCGGTTATCCTGAACTTGGCGGCTTATGCTGCCGAGGAGGTGTTCCATGGGCGGACCTGGGTTTATTTTCAGACCGCAGATCCTCTTCTGCGCAATGCTCATTCTCAGCATCATCCCCTCGCCGCCGGTAGCCGCGAGGAACGGCGCCCCGCCTGGGGTTCACGGCAACACGCCTGTGGTCAACGGCCTCTTCTACGGCGACGGCGACGACGCCCTCTACCAGTTGTACGCGACCTCGGAGTACGGCAGCGGCCTGTACGTCTACTACGACGCTTCCTCCACCCGGCTCTACGTCGCCCTGGTGGTCACCCACACCGTGAACGACATGGTGTGCAGCGCCAACCGCGATTATACAACAAGTGCAGGCTGGACTCCGCCGCGTCCCTGCAACCGGGCTACCGATTCCGAATACGCTACCTTTACCCTGGAATGCGCGCCGGGGTCGCCCAACTCCTGGACATGGCAACAGGCGATGGGGTGCCCGACGAATGGGGCGAACCCGCCGAGTGGCTGGAGGTCGGATGCCTCCTGCCCCTCCTCGGGGGGAAACTGGCCGCCCAGCATCCAGGCCTCGACCTCGTGGGTAGCCAATGTCAATACTTACCAGACGGTCTATCCCTACAGCGAGCCCTGGCCCGGCGACCGGGACCTGCCGTGGGACATGTACGTGGACGGAATCAACCTCCGGGGATGGAAAAGCCCCTATGTCGCCTTCGCCCCCAACGATGTGACCCAGGTGCCGGGCTACCCCATCTACACTTCCTACGACCAGTTGGGGCCCTACAGCCCGGACTATGGGTGGGAATGGTCTATGATCTATGAGTGGTCGGTGGACCTGGGGTCGGCCGGCGCCAACTGCGGCGACGACCCCATCTGGCTGGTCAGCGGCCAGTCGCACCACTCGCCGATCAAGAACGATGACCCGGACCGGAGCGACGACTTTCCACCGCCGGACCCGAACAACCCGCCCATCCTGACCGACTGGGGCGATCTGCCCGATTCTTATGGAACGACGGCGGCGAACGGTGGTGCCCGTCATTACCTCACCGTCAGCGGCCCCCGCCTCGGCGGGACGGTCCAGCCCGAACCGAACGGCGGGCCGACGGCGGATGCCACCGGCGACGGGGATGAGGAAGACGGCATCGCCTTCCGCCAGGGGCAACTCTGGACTCCCGGCGCAACGGTCAACCTCACGGCCACCGTCAGCGGCAACAACGGCTACCTGGTGGCCTGGATCGACTGGAACAACGACGGAACCTTCAGCCAGGAGGAGAGGGTTATCTTCGGCAACCTGGTGAGCGGCACCAACCCCCTCACCCTCACGGTTCCCCCGGGGGCCAGCACCGGCGGCTACGTTTACCTGCGCTTCCGGCTGTACGACAGCGCCAACCTGCCGGCCGAGTTGCTGCCCACCGGCCCGGCGGTCGGCGGCGAAGTGGAGGACTATCGCCACAACTGGCAGCCCACCGCGGTCAAACTGCTCTCCTTTACGGCCGCGCCCCGGGCAGGGGCCATCCTGGTGACGTGGGAGACGGCCAGCGAGGTGGACAACCTGGGCTTTCACCTCTACCGCCGGGAGAGCGGCACGGAAGCCTATACCCGCCTCAACGAGACTCTGATCCCCTCCAGATTCCCCGGCCAGGGACAGGGGGCAACCTATGACTTTGTTGATGACAGGGTGAGGGGCGGTGTGACCTACGAATACCTCCTGGAAGAGGTGGACACAGTTGGGATGCGCACATCCTACGGTCCGGTGGCGGCCAGAGCTCTGTACACCGTTTTTCTCCCGACGACAGGCAGGTAGTCTGGTCAGAAAGAAAGGGAGTTCTGAAGTGCCCGGCGCCTGGTCCGACTCCATGCTGGATGCCTTACTGGGGTTGAAAACGGCCTACGCCCTGGCAGATTCAGCCGGCCGGATCGTCGAGCATGATGGGCGCTTCCCCCTGTGGGTCACCGGCCAGGAAGATGAACTGTCGGGTCAGGCTCTGGTGGATGTGCTGCCCGAGCTTGTGGGCCAGGAAGAGGCCCTGGAGAGCCTGTGTCGGGGAGAAAGCCCGTTCTGGAAGCTGGACTATCTCCAGCGGACGATGCCGAACGGGGACACCCGTTATCTCTCCCTGACCATTGTCCGCCGCCGGTCGGAGCAGGACATTGCCCTGGTGGTCCTGGTCACCGACATCACCGAGCAGGGGACCTACCTCCAGCAGTTGACCCAGAGCCGCAACGAGATCCTTCTGCTTCAAAATCGGATCAAGGAATTCGAATCCCGGCTGGATGATCTGCTGCACCGGCAGTTTCCACCCAGCCGGAGAAATCGCACAGGCTGAGACAGAGAGAAAAGGGGGGAAAGGGTTTGGGGCCGGTGGCCTGTCCACCGGCCCCAGCTCTTTTTTCAGGAGGTANGCANTACCCGGCAGGCTTACCCCAAAAGCACCGGGATTTGACAGACCGGCCCGGATCGGTATAATATTCAGGTTGTGAATATTCAAGAGGGGAGGGAAAATGCCCCGCGAACCAGAAGCCGGGCCACCGCTGGCCCTGCTGGGGCTGCTGATGGCCCGGCCCAGGCATGGCTACGAACTCTATCAGGATTTCAGCCGTGAGCTGGGGCGGGTGTGGCAGATCGGGCTGAGCCAGCTCTATGCCCACCTCAAGCAACTGGAGGAGGCCGGTCTGTTGACCGCTCAGACCGAACCCCAGCCGGACCGGCCCCCACGCAAAGTCTACTCCCTGACCGCTGCCGGCCGTGCCGCGTTCCTGGACTGGCTCCACCGGCCAACACCCTACCTGCGCCACATCCGCCTGGATTTTCTGGTCCGGCTCTATTTCTTCCACGTCCTGTCGCTGCCCGGTCTCGACCGGCTTGTTGCTGAACAGAAAGCGGTCTGCCAGGCTCAGTGTGAGCGGTTTGGCCAGCTCGCCGTTGAGGCCGACGACCACTTTCGCCGCCTGGTGTTGGAGTTTCGGCAGGGGCAGTTGGAGGCCGTCATCCGCTGGCTGGACCACTGCCTGGAAGTCCTGTAGAGGAGGATGTGACCATGAAATATCTCCAGCTTGGGGCCCTGATGGCCGTTGTCCTGCTGGCCGGGGCGTGTGGGGACACGCCCACTCTCTCCATCTCACCGCCGGCCACGCCCGCCTCACCGGCCGGCGGCCTGGAAGTGGTGGACGCCCTGGGGCGGACCGTACAGTTTGCCATGCTGCCGCAGCGGATCGTCGTGGCCGGCAAAAGCAGCCTGACCATCGTGGACACCCTCTATCTGTTCCCCGAAGCCAGGGAGCGGCTGGTCGCCCTGCCGGGCAGCAACCAGCCCATCGGTGAGTTTGTTGCTCTGCTGGACCCGGCCTTTGGCCAGAAGAGGATCCTCCAGGGGGAAGCCGGCCCGGAGCAGATTGCTCCCCTGCAACCCGATCTGGTGATCCTGCGCAGCTTTATGGCCGACAGGTTGGGCCGCTCGTTAGAGGAGCTGAACATCCCGGTTGTTTATGTAGACCTGGAAACGCCGGAGCAATATTTCCGCGATCTGGCCGTGCTGGGGCGGTTGCTCGGCAATGAAGCGCGGGCCGAAGCGATCCGCTCCTTCTACCGGTCGCGCCTCGATGCGGTCCGGCAGGCTTTGCAGGGTCTGGAGGAGAGCCAGAAGCCGCGCACCCTGGTCATCCAGTTCAGTGACCAGGGGGGGGAGGTGGCATTTCAGGTGCCCCCAGCTTCCTGGTTGCAAACGAGCGAAGTGGAGATGGCCGGCGGCCGGCCGGTGTGGAAGGAGGTTGCCCCGGGCAGCGGCTGGACGGTGGTCAGCCTGGAACAGATTGCCGCCTGGGACCCCGAGGTCGTGATCGTGATCGCCTACAAGGGCGATTCCGCCGCCATCGTGGACAGGCTCCAGGCCGATCCGCAGTGGCAGGGGCTGAAAGCGGTGCAGAATGGGCAGATCTATGGCTTTCCGGGCGACATTTTGAGCTGGGACCAACCCGATCCGCGCTGGATCCTGGGCACCCTGTGGCTGGCGGGCAAACTCCACCCTGAGCGTTTCCCTCCCCTGAAGGTCGAAGGAGAGGTGGTCGAGTTTTTCGGGCGGATGTATGGCCTGGACCGCCCGGCGATTGAAGCCGGCATCGTGCCTGCTCTCAGGGGGGATGTCAAGTGACCGCTGCCGATTCGTCGCTCCAGGCGATCCGCCCTCCGCCGCCGGCCAGCCTGGCCGCCGGGAGGGCTGTGGCCGGCAGACGGACCCTCTTCCTCCTGGGCCTTGCCCTCCTGCTGGTCCTGCTCCTTTCCCTGCTGGCAGGCCGCTACCCGGCTCCCTTCTGGCTGTCGCCGACCCGGTTGTGGCAGGACCCGATGGCCCGGCAGTTGGTGCTCAACCTGCGTCTGCCCCGCGTCCTGACCGCCTGTCTGCTGGGCATGGCCCTGGCCGGCTGCGGCACGGTGTTGCAGATGATCTTTCGCAACCCCCTGGTCGAGCCGGGGTTCCTGGGGGTCTCGCAGGGGGCGGCCTTTGGCGCGGCCTTCAGCATCCTCTACCTGGGAGGTGCCCCTCTGCTTGTTGAGGGCAGCGCCACCTTCTTTGCCTGCGTGGGCCTGGCCCTGTCCTACCTGCTGGCCCGACGGGCTCGCTATGGCGGCTGGATCCTGCGCCTGGTGCTGGCCGGCATTGCCGTCTCGGCCCTCTTTTCCGCCGGGGTCGGGATGCTCAAATATCTGGCCGATCCGCTGACCCAACTGCCGGGCATTGTCTTCTGGATGCTGGGTGGGCTGTGGGGTGTCACCTGGAGCGACCTGCTGTACCTGCTGCCGGCCGTCCTGGCCGGCCTGACGGTCATGATGTTGATGCGCTGGCGGCTGAACCTGCTCTCCCTCAACGATGAAACCGCCTTTTCCCTGGGCGCTGCACCGGGGCGGGAGCGGGCGTTGTTGCTGGTGGCGGCCGTGGCCGCCACAGCCGCCGTGGTCTCGGTTGCCGGGATCGTGGGCTGGATCGGCCTGCTCATCCCTCACCTGGCCCGCCGCCTGACAGGAGCCGGGGCGGAGAAGGCGTTGCCGGCTTCGCTGTTGTTGGGCGGCCTCTTTGCTCTGGTCTGTGACGACCTGGCCCGCACCCTGCTGGCCGGCGAGATCCCGCTGGGCATTCTGGCCTCCCTCTTTGGGGCAGCCCTGTTCCTGGTCATGATGCTCAGCAAGAATATCCGGGTGCAGCGATGAACCTGACCCCTTCTTCCGGCATCCTGTCGGTGTCGGGGCTGTCGTTCCGGTACAACGGCACCGGCCAGGCGGTGCTCCGCGACCTGTCGTTGGAGGTTCCGGCAGGGACGATCACCGCCATCCTGGGGCCGAACGGTTCCGGCAAGACAACCCTGCTGCGCCTGCTGTTGGGCATTTTGCAGCCCCAGGCCGGCAGCATCCGGCTGGTCGGCCGGCCCCTGGACAGCTACTCCCCCCGTGAGCGGAGCCGGTTGCTCGGCCTGGTACCCCAGGAGGAGCATATCCCGTTCGATTTTTCTGCCCTGGAATATGTGCTGCTGGGCCGCGCCCCCTACCTGCGCCCCCTGGAGATCCCAGGGGAGGCCGACCGGCAGGTTGCTCTGGAGGCGCTGCGCGCGGCCGGGCTTGAGCACCTCCAGGACCGGCCCCTGCCCACCCTGAGCGGCGGGGAGCGGCAACTGGTCACCATCGCCCGTGCCCTGGCCCAGCAGCCGCGTGTCCTGCTGCTGGACGAGCCAACCGCCCATCTGGACCTGGGCAACCGGGGGCGGGTGCTGGACATCCTGCGCCGGCTGGCGGCTCAGGGCATCACCCTGCTGCTGACCAGCCACGATCCCGGCCTGGCTGCCGCGATCGCTCATCAGGCCGTGCTGTTGCGCGCCGGTCAGGTTGTCGAGGCCGGCCCGGTGGAGGGGGTGTTGACGGCGGAGAGGCTGTCGGCGACCTATGGCGTGCCGGTCCAGGTCTTTCAGGTCGAAGGCAGGCGGGTGATCATCACGAACTGAGGATGGGGATGATTGATCTGCTGACCACCATAGAAAAATGGCTGGCGAACGGTGAACAGGTGGCCGTGGCCACGGTGGTCCGGGTGATCGGCTCGGCGCCACGGCCGGTGGGGGCGCGGCTGATCGTCTCTTCGGGTGGGCGGATGGCCGGCTCGGTGAGTGGCGGCTGTGTGGAGACCACGGTCTATGGCGAGATGATGGAGGTGCTGGCCGGGGGGATGCCGCGCCTGTTGCGCTTTGGCATCACCGAGGATATGATCTGGGATGTGGGGCTGGCCTGTGGCGGGACGATTGAGGTCCTGGTGCACAGGCTCGACCCGGCGCTGGTCCGCGCGGCCCGTCGGTGCCTGGAGTCGGGTGAGCCGTTTGCCCTGGCGACCGTCATCGCCGGCCAGGCAGGGGTCGGCGACTGGGCGCTGATCACCGGCAACCAGATTCTGGGTCCAGGCGAGTCCTGGGTTGCTTCCCTCCCCCTGGATGGGCTGTGGAGGCAGCCGGCGGTCGGCCGGGTGCACACCGTCGCCCCGGGGGTCGAGCTGTTCATCGAGCCGTTCCTGCCGCCCCCCACGCTGATCATCATCGGTGCGGTGCATGTCGCCATCCCGCTGAGCCGTTTTGCCAGAGAGCTGGGCTTTCGCGTGGTCGTGACCGACCCGCGGGCCACCTTTGCCAGCCGCGAACGTTTCCCCGATGCCGACCAGGTGCTGGTGGCCTGGCCGGACGAGGCGCTGGCCCGCCTGCCGGTGGACCGTTCGACCTATCTGGTGTTGCTGACCCACGATCCCAAAATTGACGAACCGGCGTTGGCCACGGCGCTCAAAACGGAGGCAGCCTACATCGGCGCCATCGGGAGCCGTAAGACCCACGCCCAGCGGTTCGAGCGCATGGCCAGGTGGGGCATCACGGCGGAGGAACTGCAACGCGTCTATGCCCCCATCGGCCTGGACCTGGGCGGGCAGACCCCGGAGGAAACGGCGCTGAGCATCATCGCGGAGGTGGTGGCGGTCAAAAATGGGCGGCAGGGTGGTTTTCTGCGCCAGGCCGCCGGTCCGATCTCACCCTCTTCTGACAGGCCGGGCGTGCCTGGCAGTTGTACTCCACCCTCCCGCAGGTTAGCTCGACAATGTTCGATTCGACCTCACCCCTACCCCCCATAGGCGTCAACTTCAGGCGGGGGCGATTGGAAATCGCACCGGTAGGGGCAGAGCGGCGCTCTGCCCCTGGCTGTCCGCCTGCGCGGACGGCGGCATCCACGCCGGTGGACGCCCGGCTGCAGGCCCCTGAGGTGCGACTTGAGTCGCTTCCCTTGACGCCTGTGCCCCTACCCCCTGGGGAGGCTGCTGAAAAAGCCCTGAATTGCACCGCAGAGACGCGGAGGCCGCTGAGTTTTTTTATGATTCCTCCGCGTTCTCTGCGCCTCGGCGGTGAGAGAGGATATTTCTCAGCACCCCCCTGGGGGGGATGGGGTGAGGTCCACACCTGCGGGAGGGTACACGCATGAGCGACCTCTACACCGACCGTCTGCTGGACCACTATCGCCGGCCCCGCAACCGGGGGCATCTGGAAGCCCCCACCCTGGCGGCGGAGGAGTACAACCCCCTGTGCGGCGACCAGGTGCGCATCGAGGTGCGTGTGGAGTCAGGGCATGTCGTCGAGGCGCGTTTTGAAGGGCGGGGCTGCGCCCTGTGCCTGGGCGCGGCCTCGATCCTGACCGAGGTGATCCAGGGCAAAACCCTGGCCGAGCTGGAAGGGATGGGCCAGGAAGAATTCCTGGCCGAATTGCAGTCGGTTCCGCGCCCGGCGCGGCTCAAATGCGCCCTGCTGCCCTGGCTGGCCTTCCGCCGGGCCGCCTACGGGGAGGAGAGTTCGCTGTAGCCGGCCACCGCCTGCCGCACGGCCCGCAGGTTGGCCCATGGGGCAGTGATGGGCGTGACGCAGCCGGTGCCCAGGATGAACCGTCGCCCGCCGGTCTGGGCGATGGCCTGCCGGGCCTCCCGGCGCACATCGTCGGGGGTGCCGCGCACCAGGGTTTCCCACCGATGCAGGCCCCCCAACACGGCTCCCTTGACCCGTGCCTGCCCGTCTCCCAGCGTAGGCGGCGTCTCCCGGTCATGCCAGTTGACCACCTGCACCGGATAATCGGCCAGCAGGTCGAACATCACCCGCTGGCCGTGCAGGTGCAACAGGTTGAGCCACAAGCCGTCAGCAGCTTCCAGCAGGCGCAGGTCGAAGGGGAGGCCGAACTCTCTGTATTCCTGCTCGCTCAGCAGATCGTAGCTGGCATGTTGCACGGCCAGAAAGATGCCGGCGATGCCCCGTTGTCGCGCCGCTTCGATGAAGCGCACGGTCGTGGCCGTGATCGTCTCCAACCCGGCCCGCACGGCCGCCGGATATTGCCGCAGGTGGGCCAGCAGATGGTCCTTGCCGACCAGGTTTTTGGCCTGGGTCAGGGGGTTAAAGATGGTCTGGATAAAGGGCACTTTATCGCCCACCGCCTGGCGGATCAGCTCCAGGCAGCGGAGTTGTGCCCCCAGCGCCCCTTGCTCCGGGTCAAGGGGCTGCAGGGTGTACCACTCCCCGGCGGTGCGGATGGGGTGACGGGTGTATTCTCGCGTCCCCTCCTGGTTGCCCAGCCAGCGGTCCTCCGCGCCCCAGTCGCGGACACAAAAGCTGCTGGCCGGCATCAGTTTGATAAAATCGAAATCGTACTGGCGCTGAAAGGCCAGCGTCGAGGCGGCCAGTTCATCCGGGTTCTGGTCGTCACCCGGAAAGTGCCGCCACAGGGCCACCGGCACGCGATCCACCGCCTGGCCCTGGATGGCCGCCTCCAACCGTTCGCGTTTGCTCATCTCAGGCATCTGATCACCTCCGGGCCTTTGTAGGGCAACTGCTCGCNGTTGCCCCGCTTGGAGACGCCTAAAACAGCCTTCTCTGCTCAGCGCGGGAGGGGAGAGCGGCGGCTTTTTGCCTCAGCCAATCGGGCAGGCGAGCCGGCGCTTCCCGGAAAGGATGCGGGAAGGGCAGCGCGCCTTTTCCCAGCAGCCGTTTGTTCCCCTCCGGCATGGCGGGGTGTTCCAGCACAAAGACCGGCACCCAGCCGCGCTTGAGCGCTTCGGTCGCGCCGGCCCAGGTGCCGCCCGTCTCCGCCTCGGCGGCGACCACGATGGCGTAATCGGCCAGGCAGTAGATGAGCCGGTTGCGTCCCATCGCCGCGCCGATCGAGAAGCTCGCCTGCGGGTGATAGGGCGTGACCAGACACAGATCGCCCCGCGCCAGCGCCGCCTGCTGCGCCTTGACCGCGCGCGCCAGACTATCCGCCAGCACGCCGACGGCGGTGCCGCGCGCCTGGAGCGCCGCCGCCATGCTGATCGAGTCCACGCCCCGCGCACCGCCCGAATACAGGACCATCCCCGCAAGGCCGCAGGCGTTCCCCACCCAGGCGGCGCACTCCTGGCCGGCCTGGTCCAGGTGCCGCGAACCGACCACGGCGATGCCGGGCTGTCCCAACAGGGCCTTTTCGCCGGCATAGAAGAGCACCGGCGGCGCGGCATCCTGCAGGCGCCGGCGATACCTGTCGGGATAGTCGGGATCGGCGCGGGTGAGGGGAAAGATGCCCAGGCGGGCGAAGTGTTCCAGTTCGGCCAGGAGTTCGGCACGGCGGGAGAGGAGTTGCACCAGGCGGGCGGCGAATGTCTCATCCGGCGCAAATCTGCTTTGCCAATCGGCGGGTGGCAGCGAGAGCAAATCGGCNGGCGTGAGTTGGGCCGTTTGCAAAGCGCGTACCAGNCCGTTCCATTCGCGCCCGNTCAATGGCTTGAGCGCCTCGTCATCCAGGGCGAGGGAAGAGCAGAGAAGCAATACTGTCAGCGAGGTTGGAGAGAAATCCATAGCGCGTTCTACCTCTTCTCAATTACGCATCCACATGGATCGTCCGCGTCCAGGTCAGCACGTTGACCTGACGCGCGCCGTGCCGCAGCAGCAGACGGGTGATTTCCTCCAGCGTGGCGCCGCTATCGTACAGGTCATCCACCAGCAAAATCCGCTCTCCCGTCACCTCGCCCTGCACGGTAAAAGCACCGGCCACGTTGGCGCGCTGTAACATGCGACTAAAGTCGCCCTTTTTGGGCCTTCGGCCTGCGGTCGGCCTGCGCCGACCGCTGTTTCTGCGTCGGCGCAGGCCGACGCCTGGCGCCGCAGGCGCCCACAAAGGCCGATTTCCAATCGCGCGGCCTCCAGCGGCTGAAAGGGACGCGGCGTGGAGGGCGGCACCGGCACGATGACATCGAATTCTCTCATCTGCGGCTGCGCGTCGAAGAGG
>JGI24187J35170_1001409_pt1 | contig 10673 bp, 9 predicted proteins | sample YNPBryBLVA2012_FD_35170 | JGI IMG/M metagenome (IMG submission 35170)
GAGGGGGGTGTGGCGGTGGGCGCGTCTCCCATCCATCCGCCGGAGCAAGCCGTCAAGAACAATGAAAGAAAGAAGAGGAAAGACGGAAAAGTCATGCGCAATTGGTGACAAAAATCCTGCCGAGGATGCTGTACAATAAAACAGCAATGGAGCGTTTGCTCTGGTTGGTCAAATTGTCCGCATGGAGCGAAGGCCGCAGAAAAAATGATCTGCGTGGCTTTGCCGTATGCGGATATTTTTTTCCCCATTCTAGCACAAAGGAGAAAAGTATGCGTGAGCAGCACATCTTGGTAACAGGCGCATGTGGCGAAATCGGTCAGGCTTTGGTGCAGGAACTGGCGCAGCGGGGAGGCTGTCGGATTGTCACTGCTGATCTCATGCCCCTGCCTGATTCCATCCGGACGTTGGCGGCAGAACATGTCCAGGGCGACCTGGTCAACAAAGTCAAGTTTTTTTATGACTATGACCTGGATGTTATTTTTCACCTGGCGGCTTCGCTCTCGTCCAGAGCAGAAGTGGCGACCGAGGAGGCCCACCGCATCAATGTGGAAGGGACGATGCAGTTGTTGATGATGGCGGCCTACCGGTCAGAGAAGTACAAGAAAGAGGTCAAGTTCTTGTTTCCCAGTTCGATTGCGGCGTATGGATTCCCCACCCTGGAGGCCAAGAAGGCGGCCGGGCGGGTACGGGAAGACGAGTGGAACACACCGCATACCATGTATGGCTGCAATAAGTTGTATTGTGAGAAATTAGGGTTGTATTACAGTCGTTATTACGGTCAACGTCACCTCGATCCCCATCCGCCGGTCATGCTCGACTTTCGCGCCCTGCGTTTTCCCGGCTTGATCAGCGCCTTTACGCTGCCCAGCGGCGGGACGAGTGACTACGGGCCCGAGATGCTCCATGCAGCCGCGCAGGGCAAGCCGTATTCTTGTTTTGTGCGCGAAGACACCAAGATTTCTTTCATGGCTATGCCAGACGCCATCAAGTCGCTGTTGATGTTGATGGATGCGCCGCGTGAGCGCCTTTCGCATACGGTGTATAACGTGGCGGCTTTCAGCATCACGGCGGGAGAGTTCCGCGATTGGGCGGTACGGGCGTTTCCGGGCACGCAAGTGCGCTTCGAGCCAAATCCGCGCCGCCAGGGCATCGTCGATTCTTGGCCGGAGGACTTGGACGATTCGCTGGCGCGGGCCGAATGGGGCTGGCAGCCGGATTATGATGTGGACAAATTTTTCGAGGCGTATTTCTTACCTGAGATACGGAAACGATATGGCAGGTGATTCTTGATTTTTACATGTTTGCACGGTTACCGTAAAAATGATATAATTTCTGTGTGGCGATTAAGTCTTTTGCTGACGCTGCGACTGCTGATTTATATCATGGCCGAAACACAGCACGTGTTCGTCGTTTCCCCCATGACATTATCTCTGCCGCAGTGAGAAAATTGGATGTGTTGAACGCTGCCCGCTATCTGGATGATTTACGTTCTCCACCAGGTAACCGCCTCGAAATCTTGAAAGGTGATTTGGCTGGTTTTTACAGCATCCGCGTCAATGAACAATGGCGAATTATCTTTGAATGGGACAATGGTGCGGTCAATGTCGAGATAATAGATTATCATTTATAGGAGTAGACCATGATTCCCGAAAATCGTATTCCCACTCACCCCGGTGAAATCTTATTAGAAGAGTTCTTGAAGCCTCTTGGACTTTCGCAGGTGGCCTTTGCCGAGCATATCAGAGTACCCGTACAACGAATCAATGAAATTGTGCGCGGTAAGCGCGGCGTCACGCCCGAGACGGCATGGCTGTTTGCTCAGGCGCTTGGCACCTCTCCCGAATTCTGGCTGAATTTGCAGGCCCATTATGACCTTGCCCGCTTTCGCCCCAAGCGGACGGTGAAACGAATTTCTACCGCTGCATGAAAAGCAACCGACAACCAGAACCGGGCGGCTATCCAACGGATGGCCGCCGGTTTTTGTGTGAGCGAATCCTGATATAATCCGCGCGTATGAACGCGAAGAGATTTCTTGCCGTTTTCCTTTTCCTGTGNNTGCTTNTGTTCTTTGGGGTGATGCTGCCGGCNCANGCCTCCNCTTCTGGGCAGACGCAGTATGCTACGCCCACTGCCGGCCCGGATGGGCGCATCATTTATATCGTTCAGCCGGGCGACTCCTGTACGCGCATCTCGCTCTTGAACGGTATTTCTCAAGACCAGTTGATGGCCTTGAACCCGCAATTGGGTGACTGTACCCTGATCCAGGAGGGGCAAGAAGTGATGTTGGGCATCGGCGGACCGGCAGTCTATTCTCCTACGCCGGGACCTTCGCCCACGCCCGCTCCGCCGACGGTAACGCCTACGCCGCCTCCCGGCACGACCGAAATCTGCGTGCTGCTCTATGAGGATGTCAACGGCGACGCGCTGCGCCAGGAGACCGAGGTGGGCATTGCCGGCGGAGCCGTGAGTGTGAGCAACTCGGCCGGTACCTATTCCGAGACGCAGGTGACCGTCTCGGCCATTGATCCGCTGACCGAGGCGCCGCAGCAAGTGTGTTTTACCGATGTGCCGGCAGGCGAATATACCGTGAGCATGGCTGTGCCAGATGCCTACAACCCAACCATGTCCATGACCAATACGTTCACCATCAAGGCCGGCGACCGCGCCTTCTTGGATTTCGGCGCGCAGTTGAAAGCCGCTACAACCGCCAATGAGCCGCAATCCGCTGAGGAGGCGGGAGGCGGATCGTTCATCTTGGGTTTGCTGGGGGGGCTGTTGTTGTTGAGCGGTTTGGGGTTGGGCTGGTATGCCTTCCAATTGCGCAAGCCAGCGAGCAGGCTAAAAGGCGGCGGGATTTTGGGGAAGAAGTAAGAGAAGAGAGTAGAGAGTAGAGAGCAGAGAGTAGAGAGTAGAGAGTAGAGGATAGAGAATAGAAAATAGAGAGTAGAGCCTTTGAACCGTTCCAAAGGCTCGATGTTGCCCATACAATTGCTCTAAAAGCCTTCGGGACGGTTATCCCGAACTGGCGTTAGTAGTAAAAAGGACTTGCGCTTGGGTGGGGCAAGTCCTTTTTGGTCGGGGATGGCGCTGCCGTCTACGGCGCAGCCGGCAGGGGACCATAGGTGGGAGCGCAGACGATGTCGTAGTATTCCAACTCGATGGCTTTGTTGGCTTCGGCATAAGCNGCGGCTTCGTTGCCCATCGCCCGGATGGCATCGAGGTTGGCTGTAACTTGATACGGCCAGTAGCGAGGCAGCGTCAAGCGTGGATCGCCAGCCGGGCCTTCAGGGAGAGAGTAAGGCCGGCCCGGGTCGTACTGGTCGCTTTGCGGTATCCAGTTATACATGATGGGGCCGCGCGGGTTGACCGTGAAGCCTACCCGATAGCCCAGTTGACGGGCAATTTGCACTGGCCGCGCGCCAAATCCGCCGCCCGGCCAAATGATGGCAATGGGCGTCTTGCTGAAATAGGTTTGCAGGTTGGTTATCGAACCCTGCAATTCTCCCATGATGTATTCCTCTGTCGAGGAGTCAGACATCGGCGTATTGTGAACGACGCCGTGCGCTTGGTAATCTACCCAGCCTTCGGCGGCCAGGGCTACGTTTTCTTGCAGGTAGGCGTCTTGCCCGCCAAAGGCGCTGATCCAGCCGTTGATGACCGGCCAGCCCCATTGCTCGGCATAGGGACGGAAGTGTTCGAAGGCCTGCGCAGTGTGACGGTCGTCGTACGTCAACACGACAGAACGGGGCGGGATTTTGGCGTTGCGGTCGAGGAAATNGGCCAGTTGTTCTGCATTGATGGCTTGGAAGCCCATCTCGTGCATATCTTTCATCATCTTGTTGAAATCTTGCACGGTGATGTCGTTTTCGTCCATGCCGCCAGCATCTTTGTTGATGCCATGGAACATGACCACGATGACGATCGTCCCTGGTGCAGCGTTGTTCGGGTCCCATTTGTTTTTCAGGTAGGCGCAGGTGTCGGTTTCGTAGGTGTGGGGCGTGTCGAGCGGGTGTAATATGCCGGTGGTGAAGACGGGCGGCAGGGCCGGCGGGGTGCGCGGCGGCAGGGTGGCTGTGGGGGCCGGCGTGGCGGTGGGCGGGGACGTGGACGTGGCCAGGCCCGCCAGCGCGGTCTGCACGGCCTGGGTCATCACGAGGCTCATATCGGGGGTAGGGGAGGCAGGCGCAGGCTGGCACGCGGCCAATAGAACGGTCAGCAGGCTGAGGGTTAGAAGGAGGCGGGAGAGGGAAGGGAACATGGAATGGTGAGGCGTAATGCGTAATGCGTAGTGCGTAGTGCGTAGTGCGTAGTGCGTAAAGTTATGTATTCGTTTCGCCTTTGATGTAGGCTTCGGTCATTTCGCGGCACACGGAGTCGCGGAATTGCTTGGGCGGGGTTTTGAAGAAGTAAGAGGAGGGGGCAATGATGGGGCCGCTCAGTTTGCGGTCGAGCGCCAGTTTTGCGCAGCGCACAGCGTCAATCATCACGCCGGCCGAGTTGGGGCTATCCCACACTTCGAGTTTGGCTTCCAGGTTGAGCGGCACGTCGCCAAAGGTGGTGCCTTCCATGCGGATGTAACACCACTTGCGGTCGGTCAGCCAGGGGACGTGGTCGCTGGGGCCGACATGGACGTTATCGGCTTCCATCGGGTAGGGAATCATGCTGGTCACGGCGCCGGTCTTGGAGATTTTTTTGCTTTCCAGGCGCTCGCGTTCGAGCATGTTGAGGAAGTCGGTGTTGCCGCCAAAGTTGAGTTGGTAGGTGCGGTCTAGGCGCACGCCGCGATCCACGAACAGGGTGGTGAGGACGCGATGCAAGATGGTGGCGCCCACCTGACTCTTGATGTCGTCGCCCAGGATAGGCAGGCCGGCGTCTTTGAAGCGCTTGCCCCAATATTCCGAGGAGGCAATGAAGACCGGAATGCCGTTGACAAAGGCGCAGCCGGCCTCGATAGCCTGTTCCACATACCACTTGGTTGCCATCTCCGAACCGACCGGCAAGAAGTTGACCACTACGTCGGTGCGGGTCTCTTTCAGCAGGCGAACGATGTCGGCGGTGGGGCCGGGCGCTTTGACGATGACTTGTGACAGGTATTTGCCCAGGCCGTCATGGGTCATCCCGCGCACCACCGGCACATTCAAATTTGGCACGCTGCAAAATTTGTAGGTGTTGTTTGGCTCGGCATAGATGGCCTCAGACAGGTCTTTGCCAACTTTGGTGACATTGATGTCAATGCCGAGGGTAAATTCGATGTCGCGAATGCGGTAACCGCCCAGGTTGACGTGCATGATGCCCGGCACGGTCGCGTCGTCAGCGGCATCTTTATAGTAGTGGACGCCCTGCACCAACGAGGAGGCGCAGTTGCCAACGCCGATGATTGCGACGCGCACTTTTTTATTGGTCATGAGGAGACTCCTTAGAATTGGATTACGGTTGTGTTAACAGCGGACACAAGGCCCGGAAACTGTTCAATCTCGAAACGCTGTATTGTATAATTGGACTATAGCAGAGTTCGAAGTCTTTGACTTCGTAACTTCTGGTCCAACGACTTCCGGAGAAGAGGCAGAGCATGACTAACCCAAGCCGAAAATTGGATGATCTGCTGGCGGTCATTCGCGGACTTCGGTCTGCTGCCGATACCAGTGAGTTGTTGCAGCGCCTGACCTCTGCCGCCACCGACCTGACGGAAAGCGAAGCCGCTTCTATCTTAGAGTTCGATGCGCGCGCGAACTGTCTGCGCTTCATCGCTGCGCCCTGGTTTCACCAACAGCACCTCAAGGACATGTGCGTACCGCTGGATGGCAGCGTCGCTGGCTGGGTGTACAGCATGGTCGAGCCGTTGATCATCCAGGATGTCGCGGGAGAATCGCGCCATTTCAAGGCGGTAGACCAAGTGACCGGNTTCACCACGACTTCTATGGTAGCCGTGCCGCTGACGTANGGCAAGGAAACCCTGGGCGTGCTGGAGGCNCTCAACAAAACNAACAANGCCCATTATACCGAGGATGATGTCACAATTCTAGAGATACTGGGGTTCTTTGGCTCGCTAGCGTTGTGGAATTTGAATTTGCAAGCCCGCGTAGAGGCCAGCCAGAGTGAAAAGGTAGAATTGGACCGTTTGAAGAGCAATTTCATTGCCATCACTTCACATGAACTGCGCACGCCGTTGGGCCTGATTCTCGGTCATGCTACTTTCTTGCGTGAGACGATTGGCGAGGAGTATCGCGAGGCGCTGGAAACGATCATCCGTAACGCCACCCGTCTCAAGGAAATCGTCGAAAGCCTGACCAGCGTGGAGAATGTAGAAAGCGGCATGGCGCGTCTGCGCCAACACGCAGTTTCGATGCCGGGCATCGTCAAGGATGTGGTTTCGACATTTTCAGATATGGCGGCGAGCAAGAATATTACCTTGCGCGCTGAGACCGGTCCCACCGATTTGCGGGTGGAAGCAGACGCTAAGAAAATCAGCGTGGCGCTCAGCAACCTGGTACGCAATGCCATCATGTTTACCGACCCCGGCGGGCAAGTGCTGGTAAAAGTCACTTCTGTCCCTGGTTATGTGCAAGTGTCGGTGATTGACAATGGGATCGGCATCCCGGCCAAAGATTTGGGACGGGTATTCGAGCGTTTTTTCCAGGTCGAATCGCATCTCACGCGCCGGCATGGCGGCATGGGGTTGGGGCTATCGGTGGCCAAAGCCATGATCGAAATGCACAACGGGCGCATCTGGGCCGAAAGCGTGGAAGGCAAGGGCAGCAACTTCTCTTTCCTCTTGCCCCTTTCTCCAACGCAATCGAGCGTCACAAGCATATCCACATCCTGACCTATGCAGCCGCGTTTCGTGTTGGCCGGCGTCTTGCAGCGCGAATACCTGCTGCCGCCCCANGGCCGCCCGCTGTTGGATGCACCGGGCGGCAACCTGTTGTATNCGGCTGGCGGTTTGCGCGTATGGGANGCCGANGCGCCGCTAGGGATGGACATCGGCTTGCTTGGACGGGTGGGGGAGGATTACCCGCGAGCCTGGTTGCATGACTTCAAGACGCGCGGCTTCGACATACGCGGGGTGCGCATCTTGCCCACTCCTCTCGACCTGCGCTCGTTCCGTGTGTATTCTGATGCGCTGGAAGCAGGCTTCGACAATCCGGTGGCGCATTTTGTGCGCCGCGGATTGCCCTTTCCCAAGACTCTCCTGGGCTATCAGCCGCCGCTCCCCTTCCAAGAGGATAACCAGAAACCGCTTCCCTACGCGCCAACGGTGGGCGACGTCCCTGCAGATTATCTGGAGACGACGGCGGTTCATTTTTGCCCGCTCGACTTGACCAGCCATGCGCAGTTGCTGGCGTTTTTCCANGCTGGGACGGCAGTCACGTTCACCCTCGACCCGGCGGCTGGTTACATGCTTCCCAAGTTTCTCAAGCATTTGCGCTCCTTGCTCAAGGGACTGACGGTTTTCTTGCCTTCCGAGGAGGAGTTGCGCGCCTTGTTTTGGGGACAGACCAACGACTTGTGGGCCATGGCCGAAGAGTTAGGGACGTATGGCTGTGAATTGATTGTGATCAAGTGTGGGGCGCGCGGGCAATTGCTCTATGACGCGGCCGGGAAACATCGGTGGCAGATTCCGGCTTACCCAGCGCGCGTGGCAGACCCTACCGGCGCCGGCGACGCCTTTTGTGGCGGTTTCCTGGTCGGTTATCGGCAGGGCTACAATCCGCTGGAAGGGGTCTTGTATGGCAACATCTCGGCTTCGCTTGCCGTAGAGGGCAGCGGCGCATTCTACCCTTTGGAAACATTGCCGGGCCTGGCGCGCGTCAGGCTGGAGGCGCTACGGGAGATGGTGAGGAAAGTATGAAGAATGAAATGGGTAAGGCTGAAACGGCAAGCCGAGTGATCGAACTGGCGGTGAAGATACAGCAGATTCCTGCGCCCACCTTCGAGGAAGGGCAAAGGGCAGAATTCGTTCGGACCATGTTCCAACAAGAGGCTTTGCAGGAGGTATCACAAGATGCCGTCGGCAACGTCTATGCGCGTCTGGCAGGGCAGGGAACGGCGCCGCCGCTGGTGGTCAGCGCACATCTGGATACGGTTTTTCCACGCGAAACCAAATTGGAGGTCAAGCGCCAAGGCAGGCGCATCTACGCGCCGGGGCTGGGAGACAATGCGCTCGGGGTGGCAGCCTTGTTTGGCCTGGTTTGGCAATTGCGCGCGCGCGGAACGCCTCTGCCGGGCGACGTGTGGCTGGTTGCCAATGTGTGTGAGGAGGGTTTGGGCGACTTGCGCGGGATGCGCGCGGTGGTAGAACGTTTCGGCGCAGGCGTGCAGGCTTATGTGGTCATCGAGGGGTTGTCGCTAGGCTTCATCCAGCATCGCGGGCTGGGCGTGCAACGCTACCGTATCGAGGCGCATACGCGCGGCGGTCATTCATGGTCCGATTACGGGCAGCCCTCGGCAATACACGAGTTGGCCGGCCTGGCGGCACGATTGATTGCCATTCCCTTGCCCGAACAGCCGCGCACGACCTTGAACGTGGGACGTATCGGCGGAGGCGCCTCGGTGAACGTCATTGCAGCCGACGCCTGGCTGGAATTGGACCTGCGCTCAGAAAACCGACAGGCGCTGGCCGATCTCATTCGGCAGGTGGAAAATCTGGTAGGAACAGCAAGCAGGCCGGGGGTGCGATTCGAGGCGCAGGTCATCGGGCAACGTCCGTCAGGGGAACTGTCCCCCACGCATCCGCTCATCCGGCTGGCCCAAGCGTGCTTGCAAGAACAGGGCTTCGAGGCCAAGTTAACCATCGGCTCGACCGACGCCAATATCCCCCTCAGTCGCGGCCTGCCGGCCATCGTGTTGGGTGTGACTCGTGGAGGAGGAGCGCACACGCTCGAAGAATTCATCGAGACCGAGAGCATCGGCAAGGGTCTGGAACAGTTGGCAGAATTCGCCACCCGCGCATGGTCGCCGGGTCTCGATGAACTCGGACCGACCGGCTCTTGATTCGCGCCGCAGTTTGGACTCCGAAGTCTGATGAAGTTCAACGAATTATGGCTGTAATTTTGCAAGATGGGAGCGGCTAACCGCTGTACCGCCGACCTGCATGTGCCACCTGTGCCATGAAATGGTACGAAATGCTGCGGTCGGCCTTGCTAGACCCGGCAGAGCCTGGTGTTACCCTGTTTGCGCCTGCCCTGCTGGCGCCTGGAGGCGGCTTCCAGCCGACTTGTATGTGCTGAGGCGGGGGATTGCCGGAGCCGTCAGGAAGGTTACCAAATTATTTTTGTTTACGCTTTGAGACAAGGCGGCTTCCAGCCCGCCGAATCAGGCAATGCAAAGAGGTGGGCAATTGCCAATCCCAATCACTTTCAACCGCCGTAACAAGAGTGAGGCTGGTACAATAGAGGATTGTGCGCATGTGATGGACTATTTTGCTCTTTGTTGATGAAACAAATGTACTATAATTGCAAATTGCTTTCGAGGTAGAGAAATTCCATGTCATCCAATGTCATTCGCGTGGTCGGCGCGCGCGTCCACAACCTGAAGAACATCACCGTTGAAATTCCGCGCGACAAACTGGTAGTCATCACCGGCTTGTCGGGTTCGGGCAAGTCATCGCTGGCCTTCGATACCCTCTTTGCCGAGGGTCAGCGTCGTTACGTTGAATCGCTCTCTGCCTACGCGCGCCAGTTCATCGGTCAAATGGACAAACCCGATGTGGATTACATCGAGGGCCTGTCGCCGGCCGTCTCGATTGACCAGAAATCTACCAGCCACAACCCGCGCTCCACAGTTGGCACGGTGACCGAAATCTATGATTACTTGCGTCTGCTGTTTGCGCGCGTGGGCGTGCCACACTGCCCGATTTGCGGGCGCGAGGTCACAAAACAGTCTGCGCAGGAGATCGTGGACGCCATCGAGAAACTGCCCGAAGGCAGCCGCATCCTCATCCTGGCGCCGCTGGTGCGCGGACGCAAAGGCACCTACCAGGCCGTTTTCGAGGAAATTCGCAAAGCCGGCTTTGTCCGCGCCCGCGTAGACGGTCAGGTCTACAGCCTGGACGACGAAATCAACCTCGACCGTTACAAGCAGCACACCATCGAAGCAGTGGTAGATCGTTTGGTGATCAAGCGCGAGGAGACCCAAGAAGAGCAGCAAGCCGCCCGCACCCGCCTGACGGATTCGGTGGAAACGGCGCTCAAATTTGGAGAGGGTTACGTCTCCATCAACAATGTTGATAGCGGCGAAGACACCCATTACTCCGAACACCTGGCCTGTCCCGAACACGGCAGCACCGTGCCAGAGATCGAGCCGCGCACCTTCTCGTTCAACACGCCGCATGGCGCCTGCCCAGACTGTCAGGGGCTGGGCAGCAAACTGGAAATCGATCCCGACCGCATCATCCCGGACCCGGAGCGGTCTCTGAACGAGGGAGCGATCGCCAGTTTGGAGTGGAGCGGCCCAAAAGAGGAAGGCGGCTACTATTGGCAATCGCTCGAAGCAGCAGCGCGCCATTACAAAATAGACTTGAACAAGCCGGTGCGCGAGTTGAGCCGTGAACAACTGGACATCATCCTGTATGGCACGCGCGGGCAGGAAGTTGAGATGCGTTACACCAATCCCAACGGCAACGAGTTCAAGTTCAAGCGCGCCTTCGAGGGCGTCATCGGCAACCTGGAACGCCG
>JGI24187J35170_1001411_pt1 | contig 10671 bp, 12 predicted proteins | sample YNPBryBLVA2012_FD_35170 | JGI IMG/M metagenome (IMG submission 35170)
CGAAATCTGNNGATGATTTTTTGTTGTTCTTTTTGGGTCTCTCGCTTCGGCGGGTTTCATTACAATCCAATCTGCGCAATCGGCGAAATCTGCGGATCATTTTTTCTTCTTGCTGTTCTTTTCTTCCTCTACACGGGCAAAGATCATCCGCCCGGCGGCCGTTTGCAAGACTTTGGTCACGCTAACTTCGCGGTATTTGCCAATACAATCGCGGCCATTCTCGACCACCACCATTGTACCGTCGTCCATATAGCCGACGCCCTGGTCTCGTTCTTTGCCTTCCTGGATGACGTTGATGCGCAAGATCTCGCCAGGCAGCACCACCGATTTGACGGCGTTGGCCAGTTCGTTGATGTTCAAAATGGTAACACCTTGCAACTCGGCAACGCGGTTCAGGTTATAGTCATTGGTCAGGATGGGACATTTCAACTGGCGCGCCAACACAACCAGTTTGTCGTCCACCTCGCGCATCCCTTCCACGTCTATGTCGCTGACGCGCGTCAGGATGTTAGGTTGTTTTTGCAGTTCAGCCAGCACTTCCATGCCGCGCCGGCCACGCTGGCGGCGCAGGCCGTCGGGCGAGTCAGCAATGTATTGCAATTCGTTCAGCACGAAGCGGGGAATCAACAATGTGCCGGGCAGGAAGCCCGTTTTGACAATGTCGGCCACGCGCCCATCAATGATGACGCTGGTATCGAGCAAGATGGTGCGGTTCAGGTTCGTCCAGGCAGAAGAGCCGCCGCCCTCGTTGCGCCCGCCCAGGGCGCTGAGCAGGCTCATGATGTCGCCTTGCCGCATGATGAACAATGACACTGACAGATAGCCAAAGATGACCACCCCTACAAAGGGCAGGATACTGCCAAAGGGGTCAGGCAGGAGCGAAAGCGGAAAGGCCAGCAGCGCCGCAATCAACAAACCGACTACCAGCCCAATCAAGCCGGCAAACAAGGTCTCTGCGGCCAGGCGTCCCAGCCGAGCGCGCATGGCGCGCGCCGGGCGCGTGGTAAGGTAGGGAGTCAAGATGAGGCCGGCCAGCGCCCCCACCAATCCAAGCAGTACGATGTAGAATAATCTCTGGGAAGGATTGACGCGCCCCAAGATGTCTCCTCCATATCCGCCCATGACGGCAAAGACAATCATTCCGACAATGCGGAAAACAAATTCAATGCTCATAGAATAACTCCTACGAAGTACAATGAAAGAATAATGCTTGCATGATAGCATGGCTCGAAAACCTCGTCAATTGCCAATCGCGGCAAATTCAAGTTCCCTGTCGTATAATAGAGATGGAGGCTTTAGAAATGTCTATGCAAGTTCTTTCTAGTGCGCGCCCCTCGCCCATTGCCGGGACGTGGTACGAGGGCGACCCCCAGTCCCTGGCCCGCAACGTGGACACTTACATGGACGAAGCCCGCCTGCCAGATTTGCCCGGCGAATTGGTGGCGGTCATTGCGCCTCATGCCGGTCATCGCTATTCTGGCGCTGTAGCGGGCTATGCCTTTGCTACCCTGCGCGGCCGTTCCTTCGACCTGGTTGCCGTGATTGCGCCCATGCATCACCCTTACCGGGAGCCGTTGCTCACCACCGCTCACGCCGCCTATGCCACGCCATTGGGCCTTGTGCCAGTGGATAGAGAAGCGGTGGAGGAATTGAATCGAGCGTTGCAGGCCAGTGTAGGCTTTGGCCTGAGCGCCGTGTCGAACGACCCAGAGCATTCGCTGGAAATCGAACTGCCGTTCTTGCAGCGCGCGCTGAGCGGGGATTTCCGCTTACTGCCGGTGATGGTGCGCTCCCAGCAGCAGGACATCTCGCAAGCGTTAGGGAAGGCGTTGGCCGGGGTACTGCGCGGCAAGAACGCCATGCTGGTCGCCAGCACGGACCTTTCCCACTTCTACGACCAGAAGGTAGCCTTGCGCCTCGATCGAGCCATGCTGGAACAGGTGGAGGCCTTTTCTCCCGAAGGCATTTTCCAAGCCGAGCGCAGCGGCAAAGGCTTTGCTTGCGGTCATGCTGCCATGGCGGCGGTGCTGTGGGCAGCGCGTGAACTGGGCGCAGATACGGTGCAGATATTACGCCATGCCACCTCGGGCGATGTCACCGGCGATTACGCCGGGGTAGTAGGCTATGCGGCGGCTGCCGTGCTGAAAAAGGCTTGAGACGGGTGTCTGTCTAGCCGGCCAACTACCACCCCGAAATATAAGTCGCCCATTCGAGGTTCTCGGACAAATGCCGCCCATACAAATAAGCGGCGCTGGCAGGCGGTTCTTCGGGCGCGCGCAACAACGTCATGTGCACTTCTTCCAATTTGCGCCCCCCTTTGCGGTGATTGCAAGCCGGGCAAGCCGTTACCACATTCGTCCAGGTATGTTCCCCGCCCAAGTGCTTGGGCAACACATGGTCAACCGTCAAGGGCAGGTCGCGGCGTCCGCAATACTGGCAGGTATAATTATCGCGCCGAAAGACTTCGCGGCGCGTCAACTTGACGCGCGGTCGCGGGCGATGCACCATCTGCTCCAGACGGATGACCGAAGGGCGCGGTAAAACCTGGCGAACCGTGCGAATAGAGCCGCGGCCATTGACGACCATATCGGCCTTCCCTGAAAGGATGAGGCCAATGGCCCGCCGCGTGGAACACACGTTGATTGGCTCGAAATTGGCGTTCAAAACCAACACCGGCTCTTGCATAGCGACTCCACAATAGCGCTCATTATAGCACACTCGAATTTAGGAGACTCTGCGATGAAAGTACTGCTTGCTGGCGGCAGCGGCTTTTTGGGCCGCCACCTTACCCAATCCTTGCTGACAGATCATCACCAAGTTTGGATCTTGTCGCGCCGTCCCCAACAAACGCCTGGGGGCCTCCACATCGTCCCCTGGGATGGACGCTCCGTGGGCGATTGGAGCCGCCTGGTAGGGGAAATGGACGCCGTAGTCAACTTGAGCGGCTTCAGTCTGAATCATTGGCCGTGGACAAAGGCCAACAAACGGCGCTTCCTGGACTCGCGCGTCATCCCCGGACGGGCGCTTGCTTCCGCTATCGCCGGCGCCGATCGCCGCCCCGGCGTGTTCGTGCAAATTTCTGGCATCAACCATTATGGCCTGCGCGGCGAAGCGGCCGATGAAACGACGCCCGCCGCAGACGATTACCTGGCACAACTGACCGTCGCCTGGGAAGACGCCACTCGCAGCGTCGAAGAACACGGTGTGCGGCGCGTCATCTGCCGCACGGCGGTCGTGCTGGCTGCGGATGCCAGCCTGATGCAACTGATGGCCCTGCCGGTGCGCTTGTATGCAGGCGGCCCGCTAGGCAGCGGAAAGCAAGCCCTGCCCTGGATTCACATTGCAGACCAGATTGGCGCGATTCGCTTCCTGATGGAAAACCGCGAAGCCAGCGGCGCCTACAATCTCATTGCCCCCCAGCCCACCTCCAACGCCGAATTCATGCGCACCCTGGCGCAAACCCTGCGCCGTCCCTACTGGCTGCCTGCGCCGGCCTTCTTGATGCGGCTGGTCCTGGGTGAGATGAGCAGCCTGGTGCTAGAGGGGCGTTTTGCCCATCCCCGCCGCCTGCTCGAACAAGGCTACGCTTTCCGCTTCCCCACCCTTCCAGAAGCCTTGCAAGATATTTTCAGGAGCAGAACATGAAAAAAAATCCTTTCCTGGCTGTGGCGGGCATTCTGCTGGCTGCATTGGCCTGCGGCCCTTTGACCGTTACATCTCAGACGGCTGTCCCTGTAGCCTCTCCGGAAGCACCGCTCATCGTCATGCAGCCTTCGGCCACCCCCTTCATTGCCGCCTCCTATCCTACTGCCGAGGCGGCCGAAATTTCGCCTCCGCAGGCGGTGGGAGGCATTCAAGTCAACGTCACGCGCGCCTGGCAGGAAGGCAAACAAGTCTATGCCGAGGTGTGTTTCACCTTGCCCGACGCCTCCGATTGGACCATTTGGAAAGCCAGCCTGAACTATGCCGATCAGACCGTGCAAGAATATGGCACTACCCTCATCAGCCTGCAAGAACCAGGCGCAGACGGGCAACCCGGTTTGCGCTGTGATTTACTGGAATTCTACGTCCCGCCAGATGCCAACCTGGACGCTGTCACAGTCAGCATCCAATCGCTGGCCGCCTATCCACGCGAAGGGGAATATTGCACGATTTACATGCCCAAAATTCAGCAGGCGCTCCTCGAGCGCGGCATTGCCATTACCCTGGAATGTCAAACGGTGAACGGCGCCGAGAGTATGCAAATCGTCTCCAAGCCAGAGACGATGAGTCAGGAAGAGGCCGAGCAAATCGTGTTTAGCGACGAGTTCTTTACGGTGAGCGGCCCTTGGGAATTTACCTTCGATTTAGGAAACTGACAACGCCAGGTCGCTATTATTCCAACGCAAAGTCACAGGTCTTTCCTGGGTGGACAACGGATGTCAAGCGGATGAACGGATGGGAAAAATGGCGAGTGGATTCCTGTCGTGAGATACGATACCGCTCATGGATACGCCCATCGCGACATTCTGCAGGGGAAAATGCTCTGTTGCGAGGATGTCATTGCGAGCCGCTGAAAGCAGCAACCGCGAAGCGTACCCGAAGGGTAAGCAATCCCCTTGCCGGCTGGGAGACTGCTTTCCCCACGCTACGCTCGGGACATGCACTTCGCTCGCAGTGACATACTTTGAGAGTGTTTGCAACAGAGCAAAGGGGAAAAAGGGAAGAAAAGAAAAGTATCCGTGCAGGATTTCAACAGCGTTGACGATTGCCATGGACGATGTAATCGAGAAGCGGCGCGAATATCTTTGCGCCGCTCGCGGTGTAGTTCGAAGGCCGCCAAACAAAAATCCGAAGCCGCGCGGTTTCGGATTTTTGTTTTGGGGGAGATGAAAATAACCAATTTTTTTGTTGTTTGTCACTTAATTTTAGTCAAAATACACAAAATACTTGACGACCTGCGCACTATTTGGCAAATTAAGGATAGTGCTTTTTTGCACAATGTAATTTTTTCGGGACCTCCCTTTAGTCGAATTGGCTCTCGAAAAAGTATCCTCTCTATCACGAGAGGGCGTTTACCCTCTCTTCGAAATATCAAAGAAAAGCGTTCTTGTTCTTTCAGGTTTTAACGATGAAAACGCACGAAACCTGGCTTAATGTGGGTAACAAGATCCGCTACTTGCGCAAGGCAAACGGCCTGACGCTGAAACAACTCGCGCGGGGGTGCGACCTGTCTGCCAATACGATCAGCATGGTAGAGCGAAGCGAGGTGTCTCCAAGCATCGAAACCTTGTGCAAAATTGCTCACGCCCTGGGCGTAACGCCCAGTTCCCTATTTTTGGAAATTTGCAAGCCGGCCGTGGTCTTGCAGCGGGCAGACGAGGCAGCCGCCGAAGCCAACATTGCCGGACAGACCCTGCAACTGCTGGCCGCTGCCCCCCAAACCACAGGCTGTATGATGGCGGCGCCCAAAGCGGCTGCGGCCTCTGAAACGCTGACACCTCGCCGGCATTCCATTCTATGCCTGTGCGGCCAGGTCGAACTGGAACTGGACGGACAAACCTATACCCTGAACCCCGGCGACAGCCTGGCTTTCAACAGCGATGCTTACCACCGTTGGCGCAACACCGGCGCCTCGACCGGCATTGCAGTATTGATGATTCCTCCCTCCACTCCCCCCAAATCTTTAGAGAGGTGATAGATATGACGACTCCCGCCGAAAAGAAGACCGACGCTTCATCCCAACCTTATTTTTACCATCTCGAGTCCAGCACGCTGCCCGGGCTAGACAAGCGGGCAGAACGCTTTCTGGCGGCTTTCGAAGCCATTCTGCGCGACAGCAACTACCGTTTCCTGGTCGAACTGTACGCCAAAACCAGCGCCAAATGCGGGCGCTGTGCATCCAGTTGCCAGGTCTTCCAAGTGACGAATGACCCGCACGATGTACCATGCTACCGCACCAACTTGTTATTGGACGTATACAAGCAATACTTTTCGGACGATAGAAATTGGCTGGGCTGGGCCGCTCCCAAAGACACCCTGAGCAACGAAAAAATTGACGAGATGGCAGAGTTCTTTTATCGCTGTAACGCCTGCCGCCGCTGCACGCTGGATTGTCCGCTGGGCATCGATCACGGCCTGATTGCCCACCTGGGCCGCTATGTTCTGAGTGAAGCGGGCATCGCCCCCAAGGGCCTGGTGGTTTCGGTGCGCGAACAGTTGGAAGGCGCCACCGGCAACACCTCGGCCATTCCGTTGCCTGCCCTGATGGACAACATCGAGTTCCTGGAAGAGGAATTGAAAGACACCACCGGCAAAGAGGTGAAATTCCCAGTTGACCAGGAAGGCGCCGAGTACATCTTCTTCCCGGCCGTCAGCGATTACCTGATGGAAGCGGACACGCTCATGGGCAACGCCGCCGCGCTCCACGCCGCCGGTGTATCCTGGACGATTGGCTCGAAATACTTCGATGGTATCAACTACGGCTTGTTCTACAATGATTGGGTGCTGGAACGAATCATCGAAAAACTGGTCGAAGAAGCGCATCGGTTGAAAGCGCAAAAAATTTTGATAGGAGAATGCGGTCACGCCGCCCGTTCGGCGCGTCAATTCGTCCCCGTCTTTGCAGGGGAACGTGCGCTGCCGGTGGTCAGCATCCTGGAATTGACCGCACAGGCGGCGCAGGAAGGTAAATTGCGGCTGAAAAAAGATGTCATCACCGAGCGCGTCACCTACCATGACCCATGCAACATTGCCCGCTCAGGCTGGATCATCGAACAGCAGCGCCAATTGTTGCGCAGTTTCATTTCCGACTTTGTCGAAATGACCCCTCACGGCCGCGAAAACTATTGCTGCGGCGGAGGCGGCGGCCTGGTCTCGCTAGACGAAACCTTCGACTTCCGTATGCAGGTCTCAGGCAAAACCAAGGCCGAGCAAATTCGCGCCAGCGGGGCGCAAATCGTTGCCTCGCCCTGCGCCAACTGCAAGAAACAACTGCGAGAATTGGCAGATTACCACAAACTGCCTGTTCAAATCGTCGGCGTGCATGACCTGGTGTTGCGCGCCATTGACCTTTCCTGACAAAAACCTTTAATGAGTAGGAGGCTCCTTTCGATATGCCAACCTGGTTGATGCTTGCCAAAGGCCCTGCCTTTCTCTTCGTAGCGACGCTGGTCGTCCTGGCATTGCTGCGGCTGGTTGTCTTGACCGTTTGGGACATGGCCGCAGCCATCCGCCGCGCCGGAGACCGCCGCCTTCCTATGCGGCAGATCGTCATGCAGACGTTCTACTGGTTGTTCCCATTCAACCGGCTGCACCGTAACCGTGCTGCTTACAGTTTTGCGTCTTTCGGTTTACATGTCGGCATCCTGGTCGTATCCTTTTTCCTGCGCAATCACCTGGACATTCTGAAGGACAACATTGGGATAGCCTGGTTCTCCATCTCGAAGCCCGTGCTAGACGTGCTGACTCTCATCAGCATCGTCGGGGTCAGCCTGTTGCTGCTGTTCCGGCTGTATGTGCCAGCCTCGCGGCGCTTGAGCAGGACGGCTGATTACGTGCTGCTGCTGCTCATCTTGAACATCTTCCTGTCTGGCTACATTGCCGGGCGGCCCTGGAATCCCATCCCCTACAACGGCTTGATGCTGTTCCATACGCTGAATGGCATGGCGCTGCTGCTGGTTACGCCCTTCACCAAAATTTCCCATTGCGTCCTGTTTCCGCTCATCCGTCTTAGCACAGAAATTGCCTGGCACTTCGTCCCACAAGCCGGCAGCAAAGCAGTGCAAGCGCTTCACGGCCCAGAAGGGAGGAAAATATGAGCAGCGCGATCGAACAAGTGGGCATTTTGGTAGATGTCACTCGCTGTACGGGCTGTAATCAGTGCGTGGAGGCCTGCACAAGCGTCAATCACCTGGGCGCGCTCGAATTCATGCCGCAGCAATCTCCCGATGGCCTGTCGGCGCGCCGTTGGTCGTCCATCGTCGAAAGCCCCGAAGGCGGCTTCGTGCGAAAATTCTGCCGCCACTGCCTGGAGCCGGCCTGCGTCTCGGCCTGCCCGGTGGGCGCCATGTACCGCACACCCGAAGGGGCAGTGATTTACGATAGTCAAAAGTGTATGGGCTGCCGCTACTGCATGATGGCCTGTCCCTTTGGCATTCCGCGCTACGAATGGGACTCCCCCACACCGTTGGTGCAGAAATGTACATTGTGCTATGGCCGCATCCAGCAGGGACAATTGCCTGCCTGCGTAGAAATCTGCCCCGAAAAGGTGCTGATCTTTGGCAAAAGGAGCGAACTGCTCGAAATCGCCAACCAGCGTATCCAGGAAGCCCCGCACACCTACCTGCCCATCGTCTATGGCGCGCAGGAGGTTGGCGGCACGGCCGTGATGTACATTTCCCATGTTCCACTGGATTTCTTGGGCTACCATGGCGCACCCATCCAGGAGCCGATGCCAGAATTGACCTGGGAATGGCTGAGCAAAGTGCCTGCCGTTACCATTGGCACGGCTGGTTTGATGACCGGCCTCTTCTGGATCATCGAACGGCGTATGCAGGCGCAGGCGGCGCAAAAAGCGCGCCAAAGTCAACCCACCGAGGAGCAATAACGTGAACACGACTACGCGCATTTGGATCAAAGATGGATTGTGGGCCATCGCCCTGGCGGGCCTGGTGGCCTCGATCATTCGCTTCGCTGCCGGACTTGGGGCTGCTACCGGGCTCAATGACTCTGCTCCCTGGGGGTTGTGGATCGCCTTCAAGTTGGTGTTCGTTGCCCTTGCCGGCGGCGGCTTCACCCTGGCGGCCATCGTCTACATCTTCCACCTGGAATACTACCGCCCTATCTTGCGGCGGGCCATTCTGATTGCCATGTTGGGCTACGGCTCGTTCATTGTCTCCCTCATCTTCGACCTGGGCCTGCCCTGGCACATTTACATGCCTATCATCAGTTGGCAGCATCACTCGGTCATGTTCGAGATTGCCTGGTGTGTGATGCTATATTTCTCGGTGCTGGTGTTGGAGTTTGCCCCGGTCATCCTGGAACATCCCTGGTTCCGTCATCCGGTCTTCAAGACCCTGCTGCACTGGCTTCACAAATTGACTTTGCCGCTGGTGATTGCCGGCATCGTCCTCTCGACCCTGCACCAGTCCTCGCTGGGGTCGCTGTTCCTGATCATGCCTCATCGTGTCCATCCGCTGTGGTATAGCCCCTGGCTGCCTTATCTGTTCTTCACCAGCGCCATAGCCGCCGGCATGATGGCGCTCATCGTGGAGGGCTTCCTGGTCGAGCGCTGGTTCGGGCGCGGGATGCACTTCGACATCTCGACCCGTTTAGGCAAGTGGACGCCCCTGCCGCTGGGCCTGTACCTGTCGCTGCGCCTGATTGACCAATTTGCGCGCGGCGTGTTGCCCGGCGCGCTGGATGGCTCGTGGCAAAGTTTCCTGTTCCTGGCCGAAATCCTCTCTGCGGCTTGTTCCCCATCCTGCTGTTCAGCCTCAAGAAGGTGCGGGAGAGCCGCGAGGGCCTGCTGACCGGCGCCGTGCTGGGCATTTTGGGCATCATGAGTCAGCGCATGTCGCTGAGCATGTTCACCATGTACCGGGCGGCGGGTACAGCCTACACCCCTTCGCTGGGCGAAACGGCCATCGCGTTTGCCATCCCGTCGGCGGCGGTCTTGCTGTACCTGTTCTTCGCCGAGAATCTGCAATTGTTCGGCAAGCAAGCCGAAGCGCCGAAAGAAGCGGCGCCATCTGCCAGGGGCGGGGCGGGCGCGTTTGCCGGTCAAGGCTCGTGGCTGAGGGCTATCGTCGCGCATCGCAGCCGGCTGGCCGTCTTCGTCATGGCGTTGGCGCTGCCGGTGTTGGTCGTCAAAGCCCAGCCGCCTGTCACGCCGGTCATGGAGGCCAGGGGCTGGGAGCCGCTGCAAATTGACGGCAACCGCAGCGGCTATGTGGTGAACTTCCCGCACCTCGAACATCAGGAACGCTTGATGGATAAGGAAAGCGGCGAAAGCAACTGTCAGGTTTGCCATCACCTCGACCGCCCCAACGATGAGGCGACGGCCTGTTGGACGTGCCACACCGATTATTACCAGCCCGCTTCGATTTTCGACCACACGCTGCACCAGACAGCCCTGGGAGGCAACCAGTCTTGCCAGGAATGCCATGCGCAGGAACACACTCAGTTAACGGCGGCCATCTGCCAGGATTGCCATGAAGCCATGACGCCCGCCGAAGGGCAAACCGTGTTCGAGGCGATGGCGCCCGGTTACAAAGACGCCATGCACGGGCGCTGCCTGACGTGCCACCAACAGCAGGCCATCGAGCAAAACAAACCCCAACTGCCGCTGTGCAGCACCTGTCATGTCATGTACCCAGACGACTTGGAGCAAACGCTGGCAAAATTGCCCGGCCAATGAAAAAGGGGTAACTAGCGTTGCGTTACGCCGCAGTTGATGGAGTTGAACAAAATAAATCGGTAACCTTCCTTGCGGCTGAGGCGGGGGATTATCCCCCGCCTCAGCATATGAAAGTCGGCTGAAAACCGACTCCAGGCGCAAACAGCGTATCACCCGGCTCTGCCCGGGTCGAACCGACCCAAGGTCGGTGGTACGACGGCGTATCACCCGGCTCTGCCGGGTCGAACCGCCCAAAGGTCGGTGGTACGACGGCGTATCACCCGGCTCTGCCG
>JGI24187J35170_1001414_pt1 | contig 10653 bp, 10 predicted proteins | sample YNPBryBLVA2012_FD_35170 | JGI IMG/M metagenome (IMG submission 35170)
GAACCGAACAGGCGGTGCAAGTCCTTGATAGCCTTGCCGATTCCAAGAATAATCCCATCACCTGCCAAGGGATTGGGGGCATTCGAGCCGAAGGCGAAGAATGCACCAAGGGTGGGGTGAGGCTCCACGGGCTTTGCCCGTGGAGCGGGGAGGGACCCCGAAGGGCCAACCGAGCGTTCCGGCTGGCTTGGCCAGCGGAACGCGGGGCAGAAGCCCCCTCCCCGTTTGGGAGAAAAGGCCTTTCCCCCGGAAAGCACCTACAGCGCCGAAGGCAAGACCAATCCATCGCGAAATTTGGGAGAAGGGCCGCCGGGAAGCGGAGGCGGGCGCCGGTGTTATCATCGGCTCTGGAGGATGGAATGACCGAGAGCGCCCCCGTCCAAGGTTCCGCCGCCCGGTGGCTGGCCGTGGCCGCCGCCGTGGTCCTTCCCGCCGCCCTCGCCCTGCTCTTCTGGAAGACCGCCCTTGCCGGCCGCGAGACCTCCGGCCGGCCCAAGGCCCCCGCACCTTCGGCCTCCCGTGCCTCCGCTCCCGCCGTCTCCCTCGACGGACCCACCCTGTACGCCGAGAACTGCGCCGTCTGCCACGGTGCCGACCTCCAGGGATCGGGGACGGTGCCGGCTCTTCTCCGGCAGAACTGGCCCTACCAGAACCGCCGGGACCTGCTGATCCAGATCGTGCACCGGGGAAGGGGACTCACCATGCCGGCCTTCGAGGGCCGCCTCTCCAACCGGCAGATCGAGGCCCTGGCCGATTACCTGAACGCCCGCAACGCCGCCCCGCAAAACCCCTGACCGGGGCTTGCCCCGTCCTCCCTTCGGGGGCTCCCGGCCGGCCGGGCTTCAGGCCCGCGCCGGGCCGTTCAGCGCGCTGTTCCTGTAGCCGTAGAAGCCGTAGAACAGAAGGCCCAGGCAGAGCCAGACGACGAAGCGGAGCCAGGTGACCAGGGGCAGGCTCGCCATGAGGTAGAGGCAGAGGGCGATCCCGGCTAGCGGAAGGACCGGCGTCCAGGGCGCCCGGAAGGGCCTGGGCTCAAGGGCCGCGTCCTCCTCAGGACCAGAACCCCCCCGCAGACGATGACGAAGGCAAAGAGCGTCCCGATGGAACAGAGTTCCGCCACCACCGAGATGGGGGTCAACGCCGCGCTCACCGCCACCACCAGGCCCGTGAGCCACGTGGCCCGGTAGGGCGTCTGGAAGCGGGGGTGAACGGCGGAGATCTGGGGAGGCAGAAGACCGTCCCGGGACATGGCGAAGAGGATCCGCGGCTGGCCCATGAGGAGGACCAGCAGGACGCTGGTGATCCCCGCCAGGGCCCCCACGCTCACCAGGGCGCTGGCCCAGGGCATCTGCAGCGTGTCAAGGACCAGGGCCACCGGGTCGGCCACGCCGAGCCGCGCGTACGGAACCACGCCCGTCATGATGGCCGCCACCGACATGTANAGGACGGTGGCGATGGCGAGGGAGGCCAGAATGCCGACGGGCATGTCCCGCTGGGGATTCCGGGCCTCCTCGGCGGTGGTGCTCACGGCGTCGAATCCGATATAGGCCAGGAAGACGATGGCCGCGGAGGTCATGACGCCCTTGAAGCCATAGGGCAGGAAGGGGTGCCACAGCTCCGGTTTGACGTGCCATACCGACAGGGCGATGAAGGCGAGGATCACGGAGATCTTGACGATCACCACCGTGAGGTTGACCCGGGAACTCTCCTGGATGCCCCGGTAGAGCAGGTAAGAGATGGCCAGGACGATGAGNGCCGCCGGAAGGTCCANTCCCAGCGTGAAGGAGCCCTGTTGGGGGTGGGAGAGGCGGCTCCAGGCGGGGGCCGAGGCGAGGAAGGAGGGCAGGGTAAGTCCCATTCCTTTGAGGAGGTTCTGGAGGTAGGCCGACCAGCCGATGGCCACGAGGCTCGCCCCAACCATGTACTCCAGAATCAGGTCCCACCCGATGATCCAGGCCAGGATCTCTCCCAGGCAGGCGTAGCCGTAGGTGTAGGCGCTCCCCGACACGGGGATCATGGCCGCCAGTTCGGCGTAGCAGAGGGCCGAACAGGCGCAGGCCAGCGCGGCGATGGCGAAGGAGAGCACGATGCCGGGACCGGAGTGGTGGGCCGCCTCCACACCCGGCAAAACGAAGATGCCCACCCCGATGATGCACCCGATGCCGATGGCCGTCAGCTCCAGGGGACCGAGGACCTTCTTGAGGCGCCGGCCCTCCGTTTCGGTCTCGGCCTTCAACCGGTCCAGCGGCTTGGTCCTCAGGAGCCCGTTGTCCATCCGCGCGACCCTCCTTCCCCTTTCCGCTCCCGCTCCATTATGCCTCGGGACGGGGCCTTGACGACAGGCGGCCGCGGAGCTCGAGGTACAGGGCCCGCCCCAGGAAGGCGTCGGTGGCGGCGTAGGCCACCTGGGCCGGGCTGAGGTCGTGCCTGGCCCAGTTGGTGGTCCGCTGGCCCTTGGCCACCCGCAGCCCCAGCACCTCCTCCGCCAGACCCCGGAGTCCGCGGGCCTTGAGCCCCGCCGCCTCGGCCATCTCCGCCAGATCCACGAACCCCCGCGGTTCGAAGGGGGAGAAGCCCACCAGCTCCTTGACGTCCCTCGCCACCGCCACTCCCGCCTTGACCACGGCAGGGTCGGAGAGGAGGGCCTTCAGGCCCTCGGGGAGGCCCACCCGTCCCAGCTGGAAGAGGACCACGACCTTCCGGCCCGCCAGNTGGACCAGGGCCGGAGGGTAGGCTTCCCCCCGGCGGAAGGAGGGCCGGGTCTCCGTGTCGAAGCCCAGAACCGGCTCTCCCCGAAGGAGCCTTAGGGCATCGGCCACACGGGCCGGCTCGGAGACCACCACCACGGGCCCGTCCCACCGGGCCAGGGGAAGCGCTTCCCGGCGGTCCGCTTCCCCGCTTCCCGATGGCGCCTCCCGGAAAAACGGCGCTTCACGACCCGCACTCACGATTCCTCCCTTCGAAAGGAAAACCGGACGTCTTGCCCCGGCCGCCCCTGGGGGTCGTAAGGCCGCTCCACCCAGGAGACCCATCCGTCGGCCCGGAGGATGACCACCGTGGAGGCCCGGGTGCCGTAGACCTCCGTCCGGGTGAAGAGGGGGCTCAAGGCGCGCTCCGCCTCCACGCCGATGCCCGTCCGGGGCAGTTCTTCGTCGGGAGCCGGCGCCCGGTCGGCGAGGATGGAGAGGAGAGCCTCCTCCAGGTTTTCTCCCTCCCGCTCCAGGGCCCGCCCCAAGGCAGCAAGGCCCCGGCGCACCTTGGGCCAGGGCGCGTCGAGGACGCCGTTGCTGAAGCCGTGGAGGCCCGGCTCCAGAACGCGGACCCCGGCGGCCCGGTTGGAAAAGGCCGCCAGGCGCTCGCCGTCGAAGACCACCAGGTTGAAGCCGTTGTAGGGCGATCCGTCGAGGTCTTGAAGGAAGGAGACGGCGTTCCGGCTGGACTCGAGGAAACCCCTCACCAGGTGGCCCCGGGAAGGGGCGGCGGGGTCGTGGCGGGAGGGTTCCCGGATGTTGGTGAGGGCCGCGAGGCGTCCTTCCCGGGTGATCCCCAGCCACGTTCCGCCCTGGCGGAGGTCCCTTCCCGCCAGGATGCCGTGGGGTCCCTCCCACCACGCCGAGGGGGCCGAGGGCCGGTCGTAAAACTCGTCCCGGTTGGCCGCCAGGACCAGCGAGAGGTCCGGCCGGGGGCGGTGGGCGAGGAGAAGGATGCACATCGTTCAGGCGAGAAGACCGGAGAGGACCGCGCCCGGCGACAGCTCCACCGCCTCCGAGGCGTGCCGGAAGAGACGGGCCCCCTGGAGGCCTTCCAGGACCAGCTCGGCCCCTTCCCGCTTGAGGAGGCTCCCCTCCCGGAGCCCCACCACCGTGGCCTCCGGGTGGGCCTCCAGGAACTCCAGGATCCGCTCCTCCCGGGTCTCGCCCCCGTGACCGGGCAGGCGGGCGTCGGTGTAGTGGGGGTTGATCTGGAAGGGAACGAGGCCCAGGGCGTCCAGGCCCTCCGGGTCCACGATGGGCATGTCGTTGGTGGTCATGATGGTGGGGCAGGCGACGTTGGCGCCGGCGCTCCAGCCCACGTAGGGCATCCCTTCCCGGATGGCCTTACCCGCCGACTCGAGGAGCCCCGACCTCCTCAGGAGCCGGAGGAGGTGGAAGGTGTTTCCGCCGCCCACCACCAGCCCATCGGCCCGCCGTAGGGCCGCGGCGGGGTCCGCCGACTCGTGGGCGGAGGCCACCTCGATGCCGATTCCGGCGAAGGCGGCCCGGACCTTGGCGGTGTAGTCGTCCCAGGTGAGCCTCACCCCGGCAAAGGGCACGAAGAACACCCGCCGGACCGAACCCGCGAGAAACCGCTGGATGTGCGGAAGGGACCAACCGAGGTACGGTTCTCCGGGGTTCGTCGAATTGCTGAGCAACAGCAGGCGGACCTTTCCGTCCATGAGGCCTCCCGCCCTAGCATAGCACGGCCTGCGTCCCGAGGCCGCAGGNAGGGAAAAAAAGTGAAANGTGAAACGTGAAACGTGAGAAAAAAACCCCCGACCGCCCGGAGCTCGTTGCTCCCAAATTCCGCGATGGAGTGGTCTCGCCTTTGGTGATGTAGGTGCTATACAAGGGAAAGGCTTTGTCTCTCCAACGGGGAGGGGCCATTCCCTCCCCGCTCCACGGGCAAAGCCCGTGGAGCCTCACCCCGCCCTTGGTGCATTCTTCGCCTTCGGCTCGAATGCCCCCAATCCCTTGGCAGGTGATGGGGCTATTTGGAGGATCTGAAAGGTTTCCATAGACTTGCACCGCCTGTTCGGTTCCCATCGCGGGATTGGGGTTGCTCGTTTCCTTTTCCCCCTTCCCCGGGGCGGTGGTAGACTCCTTCGAGAGGAGCGGCCATGGCGCGGACCTTCACGATCCTCTTCGTGGACGACGACCTGGGCGGGATGGAGGAGATCCTCCGGGCGTACTTCGAGAAGCACCGCCCCGAATGGCGGTGCCTCTTTACCGATTCCTTCGAGGGAGCCGTGGACCTCCTCGCCGCCGAGGCGCCCGACGCGGTGGTGCTGGACGTGGAACTCTCCCCCGGCGGGCGGGAGGGTATCGAGCTCCTTTACCACGTGCGCCGGCGGTACCCCACCGTTCCCGTTATCGTCCTCACCGCCATCCACGACGCTCGGATCCTCCGGGAGGCCTTCGTCTCCGAGCGGGTCACCGAAGATCTCAAGGTGGAGGACGTAGACCCGGAGGCCTTCCTCTTCAAGGAGGAGATCCTCGGGGGCGGCCGCCTGGACGTGCTGGGATGGAAGATCGCCAAGGGGATGGAGAAGTACGGCCGGGTGCGGAACGACGTGGGGATCCTCATCACCCACGGAACCGACACCATGGCCTGGGGCCTCTGCTACCTCCGGTACGCCCTCAAGGGGCTCAAGGCCAACGTGGCGGTGACCGGCTCCCAGGTTCCCCTAGAGGGCTACTTCTCCAGCTCCGACGCCCTGGGAAACCTCAAGACGGCCCTCTACCTCCTCAACCGGCTGAGGCCCGCCCACCTCTTTGCGGTCTTCAACAACGGGCAGAGGGTCTTTTCCGGGCGCCTCACCAAGTACCGCAAGTGGGACACCGACGCCTTCGAGGGGCGGCTGGCCGCCAGCGCCACACCCGACGGCATCATCTCCACCCGAAAGGACTGGGTCTTCATCCCCTACGAGGACCAACGCCTTCAGGACCTCCACCTCATCCGGACCGGCGGGACCATCGAGTCCCAGCGGCCGGCCACCGAGTTCGGCGCCCTGAGGCCCACGGGGGACTTCGTCTGGAAGTACCTCAACGACCCCCTCTCGGGCTTCTTCGTCAACCCCCACCGCCACGACCTCTTCTCCCTCGACTCCTCCAACCTCAGTTGCGAGCACTGGGAGCGCGTCGCTCTGGAGATCGAGAAGATCGGCGCCGCCACCGCCGACACCCGCTTCGACACGACGGTGAAGCCGGTCTACGCCAATCCCTTTTTCACCACCGAAGACTACGGGGCCCAGTTCGAGGCGTGCGGTTCGGCGGCCATCCTGTGCGGGTACGGGGGGGGCAACGCCAACATTCTTAAGGGTTCCCCCCACTCGGTCCTGCCGGCCCTCAAGAAGGCCGTCGCCGGGGGGAAGTTCGTGGCGGTGACCTCCCAGGTTCCCCTGGAGCCTTACGACGCCGACTACGAGACGGGCCTGACGCTCCTGGAAGCGGGCGGCGTTCCCTGCGGAGACCTGCCCCTGGCCGACGCCCAGATGAAGCTGTCGTACATCCTGGGCCACCGGGAGGAGCTGGAGGAGGCGGCCCGGGAGTTCGGCATGGCCCCCTCCCTGCTGGCCACGGCGGCCTTCCTCTCCGGGGTATCCATGCGGAAGGCCCTCAGCATGGAGATCTTCCGGCGCCTCTTGGAGAAGCGGGGGACTCCCCTCCGTTTCCTCGGGGAGGATCCCTTCGTGGCGCGGCCCTTTGACCAGGCCATCCGGGCGGTCGCCCGGGCCTGCCAGAGCCTTTAAGTCGCCCAAAGGCCCGAGCCGGGCCTACTCCCCCATCTCCTCCCGCTCCTGGCTGCTGAGGCGGACGAGGGCGGAGCGGTACGGCCAGTCTTCGAGGAACCCCTCCTCCTTGAGGAGGGCGAGCTTGGCCCGGTGGTACTCCCAGTAGTCCTCCATGTCGAGAAGGTCCACCCGGTCGGCGGCCCGGACGATGGAGGCGAGGAAGGCGAGGACCCGCTGGCGGTCCCGCCGGGCCCACCAGGAGAGGGGCGGGGAACGGAAGGGGGCGGCGCCGGTGTCCACCGTCACCGAGACGGTGAGCAAAAGGGCCGAGAGGAGCAGGAGGAGGAGGGAGGCGCCCAGGAGGCCCCAGGCCCAGGGACCGGCGGAGCCCTGGCTCTCGAGGCCCGCCGAGGCGGCGGGCACGGCCAGGAGGGCGGCGAGGGCTCCGGGGAAGAGGGTGGGCCAGGGAACCCGCCAGGCCAGGGAAATGGGGGACCTCAACGCGGTCAGGGCGTAGAACTCCCGCCTCCCGTAGCCCAGAGGGCCCGTCTCTTCGAAGAGCACCCGGTCGTAGAGGAAGGCCGCCCGGAAGGTTCGCCCCCGGGCGCGGAGGGAAAGGCGCCCGAGGTCCAGTCCTTCCAGCGTGGCCTGGAGGGGGTACCGGGACCGGGCCACCTGTTGAAGGAGCGCCTCGAGGAAGCGGTCCAGGGAGCCGCCCCGCACGCCGTGGAGGACGGCCAGCTCCTGCCCCTGGAAATCGAAGAGGTGGACCGTCTTGCGTCTCAGGCCCGCCCAGAAGAAGACCCAGGCGACGGCCAGCAGGGCCCAGGGAAGGACGTAGGCCGCCGGGGGGCCGGCTCCCAGCAGGGGAAGGAGCACCGCGGCGGCGGTGACGGCGCCCAGGACCAGCGTCCTTCCGAGGGGGAAGGGGCTGAAGGCGTTGTAGTCCCAGATCTCGTCGTAGTAGATGACGTCGCCGTGGACCTTAAGGCCGGTGGCGAAGTCCTCCTTGAGGAGCCCGTCGGGGGTGAGGGAGAAGACCGTCCACGTCCCCGGCGGGCCGCCCTGTTCGTGGCGGGGGATGCGGTCATCGGCCACTGCCGCCCTCCACCATGGCCGACACCAGGGCCCTTGCGAAATCCCGGGCGACCTGCTCGTAGGCCACCACCTCCTCGGCGGCGAAGGTGGCCGGCGAGGAGGACCGGGCGTAGTTCTCGGTGAATCGGAAGGCTTGAGACTCGTAGAGGACCGTTCCCTTGGCGTCCGCCAGGCGGACCTTCACTCCCAGGGAGACCTGGTACCGGTTGGCGCGGCCCGCCTCGTCGTAGGAGAGGGGAGCCACGTGGAAGCTCCGGATGGTGCCGGTCAGCACGGCATCGGCCCCCTCCTTTTCCGACTGGACCCGGACCCTGAGGCGCCGGGCCATCTCTTGGGTCACCGCCTCGGTCACCCGCTGGTCGAGCTGGACCACCGGAACCTGGCGCTCGAAGGGGAGGACGGCCACCGTCCGGATCCCCTCCGGCAGGTTTCCGGTCCCCAGGAGCCGGTAGCCGCAGGCGAAGGCCGTCCCCAGAAGGAGAAGGGAAAGGGCCGCCGCCGAAAGTGCCGGCGGGCCGAGAGGAAACCGCAGGAATCGCACGGGGGGCCTCCTTTCACCGCACCACGAAGTTGACGACCTTGCCGGCGACGGCGATCTCCTTGACCACCGTCTTTCCCTCGAGGTGCGGCCGCACCTTCTCGTGGCTCCGGGCCGCGGCGAGGATTTCCTCCTCGGAGGCCCCGGCGGGAACGGTCACCTGGCCCCGGAGACGGCCGTTCACCTGGACGGGAAGGGTGACCTCGTCCTCGGCGGCCAGGGCCGGATCCCAGGCGGGCCAGGGGCCGTCCACCAGAAATCCCTTCCCGCCCAGGCGTTCCCAGAGGTCGTCGGCCAGGTGGGGGGTGAAGGGCGAGAGAAGCTGGACCAGGGCGGTGAGGGCCTCGCGGAAGACGAAACGCTGGGCGGGGCTCCGGTCGTAGGAGGCGGCGAAGGCGAGGGTGGCGTTGGCCAGTTCCATGAGGGCCGCCACGGCGGTGTTGATCTTCAGGCGCCCGTCCAGCTCCCGCTCCACACGGGCCACCGTCTGGTGCACCTTCCGCCGGAGCGGGTGCACGGGGCCTGCACCGGGCTCCGCCGGGCCCTTCAGGTCCTCGGCCCACTCCTCCACGAGGCCATGGACGCGGGCCAGGAAGCGGTAGGCCCCTTCGGCCCCGCTGTCCTGCCAGTCCAGGCGGTCCCACGGCGGGGAGACGAAGAGCATGTTGAGCCGCACGGCGTCGGCGCCGTACCGGCCCACCATCTCGTCGGGCTCCACGAGGTTCCCCAGGCTCTTGCTCATCTTGGCCCCGTCCTTGATGACCATCCCCTGGCACATGAGGCGCTTCACCGGTTCGCCGAAGGGAAGGAGCCCCAAGTCCCTCAGGACCATGGTGAAGAACCGGCAGTAGATGAGGTGCATGGTGGCGTGTTCGATGCCGCCGATGTAGAAGTCCACGGGGCACCAGGCCTCCACCGCCCCGCGGTTGAAGGGGGCGGAGGTCTCCCGGGGGCTCGTGTACCGGAGGAAGTACCAGGAGGAGTCCACGAAGGTGTCCATGGTGTCCGTCTCCCGGCGGGCTTCCCGTCCGCACCGGGGGCAGGGGGCCTTGAGAAAGGCTTCGTGGGTGGCCAGGGGGCTCTGGCCGCGCCCCGTGAAGGCCACGTCCTTGGGCAGGAGCACCGGAAGGTCCCGCTCCGCCACCGGAACCGTTCCGCAGTCGGGACAGTAGACGACGGGAATGGGCGTCCCCCAGTAGCGCTGGCGGGAGATGCCCCAGTCCTTGATCCGGTACTGCACCGTCCGCTTTCCGAAACCCTTCTCCTCCGCCAGCTCGCCCATCCGCCGGGCGGCCTCCCGGTTGGGGAGGCCCGTGAAGGGGCCGCTGTCCACCAGGACCCCGTCGTCGGGGCAGGCGGCCTCCAGGGTCTCCGAAGACACACCGCCGCTCTGGACGACGACGCGGACGGGGAGACCGTAGGCCCGGGCGAACTCGAAGTCCCGCTGGTCGTGGGCGGGGACGCTCATGATGGCCCCGGTTCCGTAGTCCATGAGGACGAAGTTGGCCACCCACACGGGGATCCGCTCGCCGGAGAAGGGNTTGGTGGCCCAGGCACCGGTGAAGACCCCCTCCTTCTCCCGGGTGGTGGCCCGCTCGTGGGTGCTCTGGGACCGCATCTTCGCCCGGAAGGCCTCCACCTCCGCGCGCCGCTCGGGGGCGGTGATCCTCTCCACGGCGGGATGCTCGGGNGCCAGGAGAAGGTAGGTGGCGCCGTAGATGGTGTCCAGGCGGGTCGTGAAGACCGTNACCGGTCGGTCCTGGCCCTCGATGGGNAAGTCCACGAGGGCGCCCTCGGAGCGGCCGATCCAGTTCCGCTGCATGGCCACCACCTCCGGCGGCCACTCCGAGAGGTCGTCCAGGTTTCGGAGGAGCTCCTCCGCGTAGTGGGTCAGCTTGAGGAACCACTGGTCCAGCTCCCGGATCTCCACGGGGTTGTGGCACCTCCAGCAGGTCCCGTTCTCCACCTGCTCGTTGGCGAGGACGGTGGCGCACCCGGGGCACCAGTTCACGGGCCGCTTGGCCTTGTAGCAGAGGCCCCTCTCGAACATGCGGAGGAAGAACCACTGGTTCCAGCGGTAGTACTCCGGTTCGCAGGTGACCACCTCCCGGTCCCAGTCGTAGAGAAAGCCCAGCCGGCGGAGCTGGCCCCGCATGGCGGCCATGTTGGCGTCGGTCCAGGCCTTGGGGTGGACGCCCCCCTTGATGGCGGCGTTCTCCGCCGGAAGGCCGAAGGCGTCGAAGCCCGTCGGGTGGAGGACGTTCTTTCCGCGCATCCGCTGGAAGCGGGCCACCACGTCCCCGATGGTGTAGTTGCGGACGTGGCCCATGTGGATCCGGCCCGACGGGTACATGAACATCTCGAGGCAGTAGAAGTTCGGGCGGCCGGGGACCTCGGGGGTGCGGCCGACGCCCGCCTCCTCCCACCGCTTCTGCATGCGCGCTTCCAGTTCCAAAGGCTCGTACGCCATCGGTGAGGACCTCCAGAACTTGCAGATTCTAGGCCATTCTCGGCCCGCTCACAAGGT
>JGI24187J35170_1001415_pt1 | contig 10650 bp, 9 predicted proteins | sample YNPBryBLVA2012_FD_35170 | JGI IMG/M metagenome (IMG submission 35170)
CGCCGCCGGGAGGTTTCCCACCCTTCGAATCCCTCCCAAAAACGTCCTTCGTGGGTTCCCTTCGCGGGAAGGCCCTTGGCGGTGGGGGAGGGATTCGAACCCCCGGGCGGGAGACCGCCGTCCGCTTTCAAGGCGGATGCCTTCGACCTCTCGGCCACCCCACCGCACCGCCTACACTACCGGCCGCCGGCCCTTCCGTCAATGCGGGGGGCCCCGGGAAAGCCGTCCTTCAGAGGAGCTTGGCCAGCTGGTCGTTGGTCCGGCGGAGCTTTGCGGAAAGATCCTGAACGAGGTTCCGGAGGAGCTTGACCTGGAGATCCACGCTGTAGGAAAGGAGTTCTTCGAAATCCTTGCGACCCAGTTCCAGGAGTTCCCCGTCGGCAAGGGCCTCCACGGTGGCGGAGCGGACTCCTCCGTCCAGAAGGACCAGCTCGCCGAAGAGGTCGGCTTCCTCGAAGAAGCCCAGTTCCACGGGGAAGGCGCCCGCCTCGGTGAAGGCCCGGAAGCGCCCGGCCTTGACGATGAAGAGGGAGTCGCCGGGCTCCCCCTCCCGGACGACGGTCTCTCCCTCCCTCACCTTGAGGTGCCGGACCCGCTTGGAGACCTGGACGAGCTCCAGGCTGTCCAACCCGGCGAAGAGGTCCATCCGTTTCAAGACGGCGGCGTGTTCCATGGCGAGGCCTCCCCCGAAGGGGCCACCATACCGCCCGCCCCCGGGCTCCGTCAACGGGCCCTTGAACCCCCAATTCCGCGAAGAAGAGGTTAGAGGGGATGGGGAGATGAGGAAGAAACCAAAGCCATGAACAACGAGATCAGGGAGACCGGGGAGGGCTCCTTCTTACTTTTCACTTTTCACTTTTCACTTTTCACTCTTTACTTTTTACTTTTCACTTCTCTTCCCCCCCGCCCCCGCCTTCGGCTCGAAGGTCCCCAATCCCTTGGAGACCGGCGGAGTGACCCGGGGGGCAAGCAAAATCAGCATGAAAAATTCATCTCTTTCCGATTTTTGCCGCCGGAGGGGTTGACAGGATGACGCCGAGGTCCTAGTGTTTTTTCTAGTATTCGGGAAAGGAGGCGTTCATGGGTAGAAAGGCGATCTTCTGGATCTCCGCAATGGTTCTGCTGGCCCTTCCGCTCTGCGCGGCGGCCCAGGACACGGGATGGATGGTTCGGCTGAGGGCCATCAACATCGCCCCTAACGACAGCAGCGATCACATCTTGGGGACGGGGAGCAAGGTGACGGTGGATTCGGCCACCGTTCCCGAACTGGACATCGTCTACAAGTGGCACAAGAACTGGGGCCTGGAACTGATCCTGGCCGACGCCCGCCACGACCTGGGACTCTCCGGCGGCCTGCTGGCCCCCTTCGACGTGGGCAGCGTGAGGGTCCTCCCCCCGACGCTGGTCTGCAACTACTACTTCGACACGGCCAGCCAGTTCGATCCGTACCTGGGCCTGGGCCTCAACTACACCCACTTCCACAGCTTCCACCTCGATTCGGCGCTGGAGGCGGCCGGGGTGACGGGCGTGGACTTCGACAACTCGCTGGGGCTGGCGGCCCAGGCGGGCTTCGACGTGGACTTTCAGAACCACTGGGTCCTGAACTTCGACCTCAAGTACGCCTGGATCAACACCGACGCCACCCTCGAGATCCTGGGCGTACCCTACGACACCGTCGGCGTGGACATCAACCCCTGGATCTTCGGCATCGGCGTCGGCTACAAGTGGTAAGTCCACCGGTCCCGTGAAGCCAAAGGGGGCGGCTGCGGCCGCCCCCCTTCTTTTTCCCCCTTCCGGGGGTCTACTCGCCGTCTCCCTGGATCCTCAGGACCGACAGAAAGGCCTCCTGGGGAATCTGGACGTCCCCCACGGACTTCATGCGGCGCTTCCCCTCCTTCTGCTTCTCGAGGAGTTTTCGCTTCCGCGTGATGTCCCCCCCGTAGCACTTGGCCAGAACGTCCTTCCGGAGCGGCTTCACGACCGTCCGGCAGATGACGCGGCTCCCCAGGGCCGCCTGGATCACCACCTCGAAGAGCTGGCGGGGGATGGCCTCCTTGAGGCGCTGGGCGATGGCCCGGCCCCGGGCCTCCGCCTGGGAGCGGTGGACGATGAAGGAGAGGGCGTCCACCGGCTTCCCGTTCACCAGGATGTCCAGCTTGACCAGGTCCCCGGGCCGGTAGTCCTCCACCTGGTAGTCCATGGAGGCGTACCCCCGGGAGAGGGACTTGAGGCGGTCGTGGAAGTCCACGATCAGTTCGGAAAGGGGGATGTCGTACTTGAGGACGATGGTGTCCTTGGAGGCGTACTGGAAGCCCCGCTGGCTGCCCCGGCGCTCCTCGAAGAGGCGGAGGAGGTTCCCCACGAACTCCGCCCGGGTAAGGACCGTCGCGGAGGCGTAGGGTTCGAGGATCTCGAGGGTCTCCTGGGGCGGGGGGAGGCTGGCGGGGTTCTCCACCTCCACCGTTTCCCCCCGGACGGTGCGCACCTTGTACCGGACGTTGGGGGCGGTGGTGATGAGGTCCAGGTCGAACTCCCTCTCCAGGCGCTCCTGGATGATCTCCATGTGCAAAAAGCCCAGAAAGCCGCACCGAAAGCCGAAGCCCAGGGCCTCGCTGGTCTCCGGTTCGAAGACGAAGGAGGCGTCGTTGAGCCGGAGCTTCTCCAGCGCCTCCCGGAGGTCCGGGTAGGCCGCCGGGTCCACCGGGTAGAGGCCGGCGAANACCATGGGCTTCACCGTCCGGAATCCCCCGAAGGGCTCGGCGGCNGGGCGGTGGGGNTGGGTCAGGGTGTCCCCGATGGAGACGTCCTTGACCTCCTTGATGCCGGCGATGACGAAGCCCACCTCCCCCGCCTCCAGCGCCTCGACGGCCTTCGGTTTGGGGGTGAAGACCCCCAGGGCCTCCACGGCGTAGGTCCGGCCGGTGGCCATGAACTTCAGCGGATCCTTCACGGCCATGCGCCCGTCCATCACCCGGACCAGCATCACCACGCCCCGGTAGGCGTCGTACCAGGAGTCGAAGACCATGGCCTTGAGGGGCGCCGACCGGTCGCCGCGGGGGGGCGGAAGCCGGCGGACCACCGCTTCCAGGATCTCCCCGATGCCGACCCGCTCCTTGGCGGAGGCCAGGATGGCCCCGGAGGCGTCCAGGCCGATGACCTCCTCGATCTCCTCCTGAACCTTCTCCGGCTGGGCCGACGGGAGGTCAATCTTGTTGATCACCGGCACGATCTCCAGCCCCTGGTCCACCGCCAGGTAGGCGTTGGCCAGCGTCTGGGCCTCCACGCCCTGGCTGGCGTCCACCACGAGGAGGGCCCCCTCGCAGGCCGCCAGGGCCCGGCTCACCTCGTAGTTGAAGTCCACGTGGCCGGGGGTGTCGATGAGGTTGAGGCGGTACTCCTCGCCGTCGGCGGCCCTGTAGGAGAGGCAGACGGCGTGGGCCTTGATGGTGATCCCGCGCTCCCGCTCCAGGTCCATGCCGTCCAGGAACTGGTCCACCATCTCCCGCTCGGAGACGGCGTGGGTGGCCTCCAAGAGGCGGTCGGAGAGGGTGGTCTTCCCGTGGTCAATGTGGGCGATGATGCTGAAGTTGCGGATCTTCAAGATGTCCATGGCCGTCCTCTCGCCCGCCGCCGCCGTGGGGAAGAAGCCTCAGCCCCGCAGGGCCACGGCCTCGATCTCCACCCGGACGTCTTTGGGGAGGCGGGAGACCTCCACGGTGGCCCGGGCGGGGGGATCGGCGGGAAAGAAGCGCCCGTAGACCTCGTTCATGGCCGGGAAGTCTTCCATGCTCTTCAGAAAGACCGTGGTCTTGACCACGTGGCCGAGGGAGAGCCCCGCCGCTTCCAGGACGGCCTTCAGGTTCAGAAGCACCCGCTCGGTCTGGGCGGCCACCTCCTCCCCCGTCACCTGGCCGGTGGCGGGGTCCAGGGCGATTTGGCCCGAGCAGAAGACGAAGGGGCCCGCCGCGACGGCCTGGCTGTAGGGTCCGATGGCCCGGGGGGCTTCCGGGGTGGCGATCACCTCCTTACCCATGGCGCACTCCTCTTCTCTCCGGCGCCCCTCAGGGCACCTCCAGAGGGATGAAGGGGCCCTTGAGGGACGGCCGGGCCCCCTTTCCGAAATCGGTGAGGACGAGCGACTCGTCCCCCGAGACCAGCTTCACCAGGCCGAAGGGAACCACCTCGTCGGAGAGCCAGACCTCCGCCTCTACGCCCTCGGCCCCCACCACTTTGAGGTGGCGGCAGGAAACCTTCCGCTTCCCCACCGTGACCGCCTCGTCGGGAAGGCCCTCCAGCTTTCCCATCCGGGGGCCGATGGAGAGGGCCGAAGGGCCAAAGGCCCGCCCGCCCTGCCTCAGCAACCGCTCCAGGGCGGCCCGGTCCAGCTCCACCGCCGGGCCCTCTCCGTCCCGGGCGCGGACCGCGAGGACGTTGCCGTCCTCCACCGGATCCCCCTGCAGGTGGAAGGCTGCCACCGACGGTACCCCTTCGGAGGCCGTCCGCAGCTCCAGCCAGAGGGCCCCACCCTCCTCCACCACGGCGAAGGTGACGTCGGCCTCCTCCCCCACGGCGTCCCGGACGTGGTAGGTGCTCCACCCACCCGGGCGGGGGTTCCAGCCGTGGTAGAACTCCGGAAAGAAGGAGGAAGCCCCCGCCCCCACGGTCGCCAGAAGAAGCCAGAGCCCGGCAGCCAGAAGGAGCCCCACCCTGCGCGCCCGGTCCTTGCCCATGGTCCCGTTCCTCCCCGTTCCGCGGGTTTTCGGGTCAGTTCCGCAGCGAGGTGATGGGGGCGGGAATGACGCCCCCCCGCCCCACGAAGGCCGAGCAGGAGAGCGTGCGGATCTCCTGGATGGGAGCCTCGCCCAGAAGGCCGCCGAAGGAGACCGTCTCCCCCACCTTCTTGCCCCACGCCGGGATGACCCGCACGGCGGTGGTTTTGTGGTTCACGATGCCGATGGCCAGCTCGTCGGCGATGAAGCCCGAGAGGACGTCCTCCGGCACCTCCCCCGGCACCGCCACCATGTCCAGGCCCACCGAGCAGACGGCGGTCATGGCCTCCAGTTTTTCCAGGGAGAGGTGGCCCTCCCGGGCGGCGGCGATCATGGTGGCGTCCTCGCTGACGGGGATGAAGGCGCCCGAGAGGCCCCCCACCGCCGAGGTGGCCATGGCGCCGCCCTTCTTCACGGCGTCGGTGAGCAGGGCCAGGGCCGCCGTGGTCCCGCAGGCCCCCACCCCCTCCAGCCCCATGGCCTCCAGCACCTCCCCCACCGAGTCCCCCAACTGGGGCGTGGGGGCCAGGGAGAGGTCCACGATGCCGAAGGGAAGCCCCATCCGCTCCGCCACCTGGCGGCCGATGAGTTCCCCCACCCGGGTGATCTTGAAGGCCGCCCGCTTGATGGCCTCTTCCAGGGTACGGAGGTCGCACCGGCCGGCGCTCCGGATGGCCTCCAGGACCACCCCGGGGCCGCTGACGCCGGTGTGGATCACCGCCTCCGGAAGGCCCACGCCGTGGAAGGCCCCCGCCATGAAGGGATTGTCCTCCACGGCGTTGGCGAAGACGACGAACTTGGCGCACCCGATGCTTCCCTGCTCCCGGGTCTTGTAGGCCGTCTCCTTGAGGACCCGCGCCACGATCCGCACCGCGTCCATGTTGAGGCCGGTCCGGCTGGACCCGGCGTTCACCGAGGAACAGAGGCGCGACGTCCCCGCGAGGGCGTCGGGGATGGAGTCGAGCAGGGCCCGGTCGGCCTGGGTGAATCCGGCGTGGACCAGCGCCGAGTAGCCCCCGACGAAGTCGAACCCCATCTCGGCGGCGGCCCGGTCGATGGCGGCGGCGATCTCCAGAAAGGCCCCGGGCTCGGGCCGGGTGTGGATGAGGGAGACGGGAGAGACGGCGATGCGGCGGTTGGCCACCCGGATCCCCAGCGCATCGGCCGTGGCCTCCACGGCCCGGGGAAGGGGCGAGGCCAGCCGGACCAGCTTCTCGTGGACCCGCCGGGCCGCCTCCTTGGGTTCGGGGTGGCCGCAGTCCAGAAGGCTCACCCCCAGCGTGACGGTCCGCACGTCGAAGTTTTCCAGCTCCGTCATGCGGAGGGTTTCCAGGATTTCCCGGCGGGTGTAGGTCATGGCTTCCCCGATGGCCTGGGAGCGGTTCAGATGCGGTTCACCGCCCGCATCATGTCCTCGTACTGCACGAAGACCAGGACGCCCAGCTCCTCGCCCCGCTTCTTGAGGGCGGCCCGAAGTTCCTCAAAGGAGACGGTGGCCTGGGAGGGGTCAAGGATCATCATCATGGCGAAGTTGCCGTGAACCAGCGTCTGGTTGAGGTCCACGATGTCCACCCCGCACCGGGCCAGGACCTCCGAGAAGGCGTGGACGATCCCCGGGCGGTTCCGGCCCAGGGAGGTAAAGACGATGTGCCGGACGTCCGCGCGCTCCGGGCCGGCCCCGACCTCTCCCTCCAGCAGGCGCACGAGGTCCGCCACGACCCCCTCCAGGGCCGGGGAGGGGATCCCCTCCGGGAGGTGCCTGAGGACGATCTCCGAGACGGCCAGGGCCAGGGCTTCCCGCTCCATGGAAACCTCCAGGGGCCAGCATAGCCGAAGCGGGCCCCCGGGAAAAGGGCCCCCCGTCCGGGGCCGGTAGCGGGGGGGGAAGAAGTGAACCGTAAGAAACCAAAAACTCTTGATCTCCCGGATCTCCTTGTTCAGGTTTGGCGTGAAGGGTCCCGGCCGGCCCTTGCGCGCCGCGGCCTCTCGCCGTATGCTAAAGGGACCGTGTTCGAGCAGAAGGTTGTGGTCCGGTACAAGGACGGGAAAACCCTCGCCGGCTTCGGGGACAGCTTCGTGGCCGGGGAGGCGGAGATCCTGGTCCAGGACCTGAACGAGGCCATCCACCGGGTTCCCCTCTCCGACGTGAAGATGGTCTGCTTCGTCAGGAACTTCGGGACCGACCCCGCCGAGACCCACCGCCCGGCGGGGCGGGTCCTCTACCAGGCGGTCCCGGGCAACCGGGTCCGGGTGGCCTTCCGGGACGGCGAGGTCCTGGAGGGCGTCACCAGTCTCCAGTCCCGTCCCACGCGGGGGTTCTTCCTCACCCCTCTGAACCCCCACGGGAACAACCTCGGCGTCTACGTCAACATGGACGAGGTGGTCAGCTTCCGGTTTCTCGACTGATCCAGACCTTTTCGGGCCGGACCATGGGCGGCGTCAGGTAGAGCTTCAGCCCCATGACCTCCGGCCGGTGCGGGACCATCCCCCGGATGTGGTAGAGNAAGATGCAGGGCGCGTCCTCGATGAGGATGTCCTCCGCCTCGTGGTAGAGGGCGACCCGCTCTTCGGGATCCAGNGAACGGCGGGCGCGGTCCACGATCTCGTCGAAGCGGGGGTTGTGGTAGTGCAGCTCCAGCGTGTCCCCGCCCTTGGAGTGGAAGAGGCTGTACATGAAGGAATCGGGGTCGGGGTAGTCCACGTACCAGCCGGTGGCGTAAAGGCCCGGCTTGCCCTGGACCTTCCGGAGGGACTCGAAGGCCTCGTGGCTCAGCGTCTCCGTCTCCACCCGGATGCCCACCTCCCTCAGCATCTCCACGATCATGGCGAACTCCTTGGCCTGGCGGACGCGGCTCTGGTCCACCGGAACGCGGAGCTCCACCCCCGAACCGAAGCCGCCCTTCTGCAGGAGGTACCGCGCCCGCTCGGGGTCGTAGGTGTAGCCCTGGAGGTTCTCCCGGTAGGCCAGGATTCCCGGCGGGAGCACCCCCCGCGCCGGCGTGGACCGGGCGTGGACGTACCGGCCCACCAGGGCCTCCCGGTCAATGGCGTAGTTCATGGCCTGCCGGAGTTCCCGGCTGGTGTAAGGGGGCAGGTCGTTGCGGATGCTGACGAAGATCGTGTTCAGCAGGACCGTGCTCTCGGTGTTGTTCTGCCAGAAGGGGTCCATGAGGAGGCGCTCGACGGCGTCGTTGGAGAGGTTGGAGGCCAGGTGGACCCGGCCCGACTCGAGGGCCTCCGTCAGGGACTTCTCGTCCCTCGAGGAGTAGTCGAAGACCAGGCGGTCCAGGTGGGCGACGGTGGGGTCCCAGTACCCCTCGAAGCGCTCCATGACCACCCGGTCGGCGCCGTGCTCCACCACCCGGTAGGGGCCCGTTCCGATGGGGCGCTTCAAACGCAGGGTCGTTTCGTCGTAGGCCTCCGGAGGCAGGATGGAGGCCTCGGGGTAGGCCAGGAAGTATAGAAAAAAGGCCAGGGGCTCCCTCAGCCGGATCTCCACCGTGAGGTCGTCGGGGGCAGAGACGCCCCGGATGGCGCTGGCCTTGCCTTCCAGGTATTCCTCCACGCCCTCCACCCAGGAGAGGAAGATCTTGCTCTCCGACTGGAGCTTGGGCGAAAGGGCCCGGTGCCAGGAGGCCAAGACGTCCCGGGCGGTCACCTTCCGCCCGTTGTGGAAGGTGAGGTTGGGGCGGAGCCGGAAGGTGTAGACCCGCCCGTCGGTGGAGAGGTGCCACGACTCGGCGAGGCCGGGCAGGACCTGCGTTCCGTGGCCCTGGCGGAGCAGGCCCTCGCAGTAGGGGTGCACCACCTCGTGGTCGCGGATGTTGTTGGCGAAGGCCGGGTCCAGGTTGAAGGCGTAGGCCACGTGGCCCAGCCGGAGTTCCCCGCCCCGTTCGGGCTTGGGAAGGGTGAAGGAGGAGAGCTCCTCCACCAGCAGGAGGGACTCCTGCTTGAGCGACGCGGAGGTGGCCGAAAGCTCCCGGGCCCCGAAGAGCCCCTGGTCGGCGGCGCCGGAGATGGCGTCTATGGCGGCGACGATCCGCTGGCCGGCCTGGGACATCCGAACGAGAGCCTTCTGGATCTCCCCCACCGCACCCCGGACCTGGTCCATCCCCTCGGCGATGGTGTTGCTCCCCGAGGCCTCCTCCTCCATGGCCCGGTCCACGTTCCGGGTGAGTTCCTTCATGACCTCCGAGCGCTTGGCGATGTGGCGGGAGGTCTCGGCCTGCTCCCGGGTGGCGGTGGAGATCCGTTCGATCCGCTTGGTCATCTCCTCGATGGCGGCGGTGACCTGCTTGCTTCCCTTGGACTGCTCCGCGGCGGCGCGGGCGATGTGGCTGATGCTGGTCCCCGCCCCCTCGATGGCCCGGGCGATGCGCTGGAGGGTCTCCTCGGCGCTCCGGCCCAGCCGGAGACCGTCCTGGACCCGCGCCATCCCCTCCTCCGCCACCTTGGAGGCCTCCCCCACGTCCTTCTGGATGGTCTCGATGATCTGGGCCACCTCGCCGGTGGAGGCGGTGGTCCGCTCGCTGAGGTCCCGGATCTCCTCGGCCACCACGCCGAAGGAGCGGCCGTGCTCCCCGGCCTGGGCGGCGATGATGGCGGCGTTGAGGGCCAGGAGGTTGGTCTGGTCGGCGATGTCCCGGATGACCTTGAGGATCTTGCCGATGTCCCGGGAACGCTCCACCAGGGCGTTCATGGCCTCCAGGTTGGTGCTCATGACGGTGTGGATGGCGTCCAGGGCGTTGACCGTCTGCTTGACGGCCTTCTCCCCGTCGCGGGCGGTGTCGAGCACCTTCCGGGAGATGCCCTCGGTTTCCCGGATGTTCTCCTCGATCTGGCCGATGGTGGCGTCCATCTGGACCATGGCGGAGGAGTTCTGAATGGCGAAGGAGGAGAGGCTTTCGCCGTGGCCGGCCACCTCGTCAATGGAACGGGACATCTCCTCGATGGAGGCGCTGATCTCGTCCACCAGGGCCGAGAGGTTGTGGGTGGCCCCCACCACCTCCTCGATGGAGGCCCGCATCTCCAAGATGGCGCTGGAGGTCTTCTCGGTGAAGCCCGAGAGCCCGTCCACCCCCAGCACCACCCGCTCGATCTCCCCTTCCAGGGAGTTCAAGGAGCGGCGGACGTCCCCTACGGCGCGGGCCTGCTCGCCGGCGTCGGAAAACATCTGCTGGGCCTTCCGGGAGATGAGGGAGGAGGCCTCCGAGACCCTGGCCCCCGTGTCCTGCAGGTGGCCGATGACCCCCTGGAGGCTGGAGAGGACCCGCTTGAGGCCGGGGTTGGATTCCAGCACCCGCCGGGTCGCGGCGTCCCGGCCCACGTCCAGGGAGCCCGCGGCGATCCGCTGGAGGAGGTCGTCCACCGGGTCCCGGGAGACGGGGCCGCGGCGGCCGGCCAGCAGGGTAGCACCCAGCGCTCCGCAGAGGCCCGCCAGGAGCAGGAAGAGCAGGAACCGCCCGGTGAAGGCCCCCGCGGGGAGGACCAGCCTTGCCAGAACGGCCAGGGAAACCACCGTCACCAGGCCGCCGGCCACCACCACGTTCCATCCTCGCTTTGCCAAGGGCCCCTCCTTCGGCATTCCGCTCCATCGTAGGCGACCGCCCCCGGGGTGTCAACCGCCCCCGGCACCCCAAATTCCGCGATGGATGGGTCTCGCCTTCGGTGAAGTAGGTGCTACACGAGGGAAAGGCTTTATCTCTCCAAAGGGGGAGGGGCTTCTCCCCCGCGTTCCGCTGGCCAAGCCAGTCGGAACGCTCGGCCCACCCTTCGGGGGCCCTCCCCGCTCCACGGGCAAAGCCCAGGGAGCCTCACCCCACCCCTCACGCCTTCTTCGCCTTCGGCTCGAATGCCCCCAATCCCTTGGCAGGTGATGGGG
>JGI24187J35170_1001416_pt1 | contig 10649 bp, 9 predicted proteins | sample YNPBryBLVA2012_FD_35170 | JGI IMG/M metagenome (IMG submission 35170)
GTTGTTCCTGGGAGGGCGCAGCCCTCCCAAACCCTCTCACAGGCCGGGGCCTGGGTGCGCGGGCCTCCGGCCCGCATCCGCGGGGGATGGGGAAACCGGGTTTCCCCATTCCCTGCGTGCGGGCCAGGCCTGCAAACCCTCCCGCGGGCTGGGGCGTGGGGAAACCCGGTTTCCCTACACCCCGCTCCGAGGGACTATGTTCACGGTAACTTCTCAAGCCTATGCCTCCCACATTCATCTACCCCGGCGCGATCCACATCCACACCATCTACTCCGACGGGACGGGCACGTTCCCCCAGGTCATCGCCGCCGCCCGTGAGGCCGGTCTGCGCTGGATCATCGTCACCGACCACGACACGCTGGAAGGATTGCCCTTCGCCGGCTGGCACAACGGTCTGCTGGTGATTGTCGGGCACGAAATCACCCCGCCGCGCAATCACTTCCTGGCGCTCAACGTGCGCCAGGTGATCAGCCATGCCTTGCCGCCGCAGTCCTTTATCGACGCGGTCTATGCTCACGGCGGGTTTGGCATCATTGCCCATCCCGACGAACGGGTGCGCAATGATTTCAAGGATTGTTACCGCTGGGATGACTGGACGATTGATGGCCCGACCGACCGGGCGGGCCGGCCCGTGGGTCTGGAACTGTGGAATCTGATGAGCGACTGGGGCGAGCACCTGACGCGGCGCAATCGCTACGCGCACTTCTTCGTGCCGGCGCTGGGTCTCAGCGGGCCCACACCCGCCACCCTGGCCTGGTGGGACCGGCTGAACATGGTCGGGCGGCGCACCTTCGGCATCGGAGGCGTGGACGCGCACGCCTTCAAGCACCGCGCGCCCTGGGGGGAAATCGAGGTCTTTCCCTACCGCTGGCTGTTTGGCACGCTCACCAATTACCTGCTGCTGGATCGGCCCTTGCACGATGACCCGGAAGTGGCGACGCAACAGGTGTATGCCGCCCTGGGCGCGGGGCGGAGCTACTTCGTAAACCGGCTCGACGGCGCCGCCCCGGCGATTATCTTTACGGCCCGCCGGGGCGGAGCGGTCTACACCATCGGCGACACGGCTTCAGTCGCTGATGGCCCCCTGCTGATCGAGGCCGACGTTGGGCGTAACGCCTTCATCCGCCTGATCGCCGACGGCGAGGTGCTGACCAGCGGGGTGCGCCGCATCCGCCAGAGCGTGGAGGAGGGCGCGGTGTACCGGCTGGAGGGGTACGTGGGGGGGAAGTCGTGGTTGTTTACGAATCCAATCTATATCGAATAGCGCCGGGCGCGTTTTACGAATGTATGATATTGTTTGTACAGAGGCTCGCGCGTGCGCTGGAGGGCCGCGCCCCGGGGNTATTATCCATCGCGTCCCATGCGCTGTGCGCGTGGGCGCCAGGAAGTGCACATCACCGTATGCAAAAAACCTCCCTTCCACCATCACCGTTAACGCTCCTCTTCCAGGTCATCGGCGCCATCATCGGCGGGCTTCTGTTCGGGGNGCTGCTGGCATACCTGGTGAGCGTCGCGCTGATGGCCGTCGGCGTGGCTCAGCAACTGGGCATGGGCCTGCTGTCGGTACAGGTCTTCCTGGCGATCATCGGCTTCGGGGCCGGGGCGGGTCTGGGCGCGGCCCTGGTGGGACGCCTGTCGCGCCAGACGGGGAACCTGTGGCTGGCGGTGCTCGCCGGCGCGGTCACCGGCGCGCTGGTCGTGCTGGCGATGGGTCTGCTGCGCATCGGTGGCCTGGGCGCGATGCTGTGGGTGGGGCTGAGCCTCACCCTGGCGGTGGCCATGGGGGCCTATTACCTGCGCCGCTAGTCGCGGGGGNGGGGAACCGTGGCTTTCCCGATGTGGGCGCAACCTGACGTGAAAATAGGCTAACGTGAAAATAGGCTGCTGGAGCGGGGGTGTGGGGAAACCGGGTTCCCCCATACCTCAGCGGACGCGGGCCGGAGGCCCGCGCACCCAGGCCCCGCCCCCCGGGAGGGTTTGGGAGGGCGCAGCCCTCCCAAGAAGTATGTTCATTCCGTCGGTGCGCGGCGGAGCCGCATGGAGGGCTGAGGTGAACATGGGGGAACCAGGTTCTCCCATACCCCCGCCCGCAGGAGGGTTTGGGCGGGCGCCGCCCGCGCGCAGGGGGATGGGGCAACCGGGTTTTCCCATCCCCCCACCCGGTGGGAGGGTTTGGGCGGGCGCCGCCCGCGCGCAGGGGGATGGGGAAACCTGGTTTCTTCATCCCTCCACGTAGAAGGATCACTGCTATGTTCGTTCCGAAAGCCGCAGGGCCGATTCGGGTCGCTATTGCCTGCCAGGGCGGCGGAAGCCACACCGCCTTTACCGCCGGGGNGCTCAAGCCGCTGCTGCGGGCCGAGGAGGCCGGGAAGTACAAGATCGTCGGGTTGAGCGGCACCTCCGGCGGGGCGATCTGCGCCGCCCTGGCCTGGTACGGCCTGATGCGGCAAGCCCGGGGCGAGNGGGATCGCGATCAGGTGATCGCCATCCTCGAGGATTTCTGGCGCGACACCATGGCCCGGTCCCTGTGGGAGCAGATCTGGAACGCCTGGACCGTTAGCCTGGTTCGCTTGCATGCCTCAGGCAAGTTGCCGGAGTTGAAAGCCAGCCCCTACCGGCCCGAGGTGGTTGTTGCGACCGAGCTGGCCAGACGCCTGGCTCCGCGCCAGGAGTTCTTCGACCTGCGCCTGCTGCTCGAAAAGTACCTCAAGCTCGATGCGGTTCCCCAGCCGGTGATCGAGCCGCGCCTGCTGATCGGCGCCGTGGCGGTGCTCTCGGGGCGCTTCAAGGCCTTTGACTCGATGGCCGCCGAGATCTCGATTGACTCGATCCTCGCCTCTACCNCCCTGCCGACCCTCTTCCAGGGCATCCGCATTGGCGATGAAGTGTACTGGGACGGGCTGTTTTCCCAGAACCCGCCCATCCGCGAGTTCCTGACCAGGACCGATGTGAGCCTCAAGCCCGACGAGATCTGGATCATCCGCATTAACCGCCAGGAGATTGATGAGGAACCCACCAGCGTAGAGGAGATCGAGGACCGCCGGAACGCTCTCGCCGGCAATCTCTCGCTCAACCACGAAATTGACGTGATCAACAAGATCAATAGCTGGCTGGGCGATAGCGTGGTGCGTAGCAAACTGGCGCAGTTGAAGCCGGTGGCCATCCACTCGATCTGGATGAGCGATGAGTTGATGCGCAAACTGACCTTCGTCTCGAAGATGAACCGTGATCCCGCGTTTCTCACCGAGTTGATCGCCGATGGCGAGATGCAGGGCGAGGCTTTCCTGGTGCAGCGCGAATCCGCGGGATGGTAGGAGGGCGCGAAGGGGTTGGAGGCGTTGGTCTTACGNATCCCGCTGTTCCGGCTCATACCGGGCGCCATAGATGGCGTTCAGGCCGCGGGCCGTCTGCGCGAACAACTCGATCAACTCCGCAGGCTCCAGCACAACGCAGCCATCGCCATAGCGCAAGAGGATCTGCCGCGTTTGCCAGAGGTTGGTGACCACGGCGGTGACGGTGGCGCTGCCGTCGGCATGGTAGGCGATCCGGGTGTCGGGAAAGTAACTGGCAACATCGCGGCGGCGAGCGATCTGCGGCGCCAGCGTGTACCGGATGTGGTAACGGGGCGTGGGAATACGCTCCGGCGGCAGGACGGCGGGCAGGATCTCCACCGTCCCCGGCACGATCCGGTCGAGGCGGTAGTCAATGGCAGCGTGGATCGTCTCGCCGCCGCGGGGGGTCACTTCGAGCAGGGTGGCATCCAGGTACCCGTGGCCCTCGGGGCGAAACACGACGCCATAGGGCGCAACGCGGTGGCGGCGGGGCGTGTCGTGATCGAAGGTGCTCAGGTAGTCGAAGGCCAGTTCGCGGCGCTGCTCACAGGCACGCTTGACGAGATCGAGCACCCGCGGGTCAATCGGCCGCGCGCCGGCGCCTACGGGCAGGCGCAGGGCCGGGCGCTGGCGACGCAACTGTGCCTGCCGCGCCGGCGGGAGCAGCAGTTGCACCCGTTCCAGCAGCGCCCGCACGTGGGCATGGTCAGGTAGTCCGCTTCCAGAGGGAAAGCTGGCATCGAGGAAGGCCAGGGCCTCCATGCAGGTGTCGGGCAGATCGAGCAGGGCCAGTTCACCCAGATCGTCGAGCACATACTGGCGCGCGCGGCGATCGTAACGGATCTGGCAGCCGTACTCCCCCTTCAGCGCGTCGAAGTCATGCTTGAGCGCCGCCGCTACCGCCGCCGGGTAGCCCTGCTCTCCCAGTTCCTCGTTGACCCGCGCCACCAGTTCGGCGCTGGTAGCCGGGCCGCGCAGCAGCGTGCGCACCAGCAGCAAGCGCCGCCGGAAGGTCAGCCAGGAACTGCGCTTGGTGCCGCCGGTGGGATGACTCATGGTCCTGGGTTGAGATCATCACGTCGCAGACGAGTATAAACTCCCCAAAGTATAGCATACGCCTCGAACGAACTGCGCGCCAGGCCCAGCGCCGGGGCGGCGCTGATGATCAGGCGTTCCAGCGCGGCCGCGTCAAGCCCCCAGCCGTAGCCCTGATTGGCCACCTGGGCCAGGGGCAGCCATCCCTCCAGCAGGCGCTGGCGCTGGCCCGCATCCTCGATCAGGTGGTCATTCACGGACGTTCTTTCCATTGGGAGACGTTGGTGTTAGCGCGAATAGCCCGCCTCCCTCCCCGGTGGGGGAGGGTCAGGGAGGGGGCGGGTGCGGCACGAGACGGTACCCTACCGCACAGCCTTTCTGAGACCATGGTCTTGCGACCAGTGTACGCGGGAGCGCGGGCGCAAATGCGCGTGGGAAGCGAAGGGCCAGGATGCTACCATTTTAGATTTTAGATTGCAGATTGTAGATTGCCGCTCAATGCAACAGGAAGCGCTCATAGTCTTTGAGCAATTCATCCGGTATACCGGGCTGGCCGGGGGCTGATGGTCTTTGAACAATGAATCCGCTATGCCGGGCTGGTCGTCGGGCTAAAGCCCTCGGCTATGGGATGCGAAGCCCGCCTACGCGGGCTATATCGGAGTAATTGTTCAAAGACCATCAGCCCTCGGTTATGGGATGCGAAGCCCGCCTGCGCGGGCGAGAGCGGAGTTATGTATTCAAAGACCATCAGCCATCCATGCGGCTCGCGCTGCACGCCGACGGGATGAACATGCTCCCTGGGAGGGCTGCGCCCTCTCAACTCCCGCGGGCAGGGGGGTGGGGAAACCAGGTTTCCCCACCCCCCTGCTTGCCCGCGGCCGGGGGCGTGGGGGAACCTGGTTCCCCCAAGTTCACCTCAGCCGTCCATGCGGCTCGCGCCGCACAACGCCGCGATGAAAATAAGATTGTTCCTGGGAGGGCTGCGCCCTCCCAGACCCTCCCGGGGGCCGGGGCCTGGGTGCGCGGGCCGGAGGCCCGCGTCCGCTGAGGTATGGGGAAACCCGGTTTCCCCACACCCCTCTTCGAGAGCCTATGTTCACGTTAGGTTCAAAGACCATCAGCGCTCGCGAGCGTGCGGCGTCTCTATGACCCTTTGGGAGCGCTATGTTCCCGCAATACATGCTTCTGCNCCTTGCCCATGGCGTTGCGGGGCAGGCTGGCGACGATGCGGATCGTCCGCGGGCGCTTGTAGGCCGCCAGGCGCTCCCGGCAGAAAGCGTCCAGGTCCTCCGGGGCGGGGGGGGCCGCGGGGTCGCGGGGCACGATCGCCGCCGCCACGCGCTCGCCAAACTCTGCGTCGGGCAGGCCGAAGACGGCGCACTCAGCCACCGCGGGGTGCGCCAGCAGCGCTTCCTCCACCTCGCGCGGGTAGATGTTGTACCCCCCGCTAATGATCAACTCCTTCGCCCGCCCGGTGATGGTGTAGTAGCCGTCGGCGCCGCGCCAGCCCAGGTCGCCCGTGCTGAACCAGCCGTCGGGGTGGAAGACCTCGGCGGTGGCTTCCGGGTTGCGCCAGTAGCCGGCGCATACGTGCGGGCCGCGCACCTGGATCTCGCCGATCACCCCGTCGGGCACGGGTTGCCGCGTCTGCACGTCTACCACGCGGGCCTCTTGCCCGGGAAAGGGCATGCCCACCGCCCCGGGCCGGCGCTCGCCGTCGTAGGGGTTGGTCATGTTCATCCCCGTTTCGGTCATGCCGTAGCGTTCGAGGATGCGCTGGCCGAAGAGTTCCTCGAAGGCGGCGAAGGTCTGCGGATCCAGGGGCGCCGAGCCTGAAACAAAGAGCCGTACCCGCTGTCCGGCCCGTCGCGCCAGTTCGGGGGCGGCCTGCGCCGCGGCGATCAGCCGGGTGTACATCGTCGGCACGCCGAAGAACAGGGTGTGGGCGCCGCTGGCCAGGGCCTCCAGCGCCGCCTCCGGCTCGAAGCGCGGCCAGAGGGTCAGGCTGGCGCCGGTGAGCAGGGTGCCGTGCACGCCTACCCCCAGCCCGTGAATGTGAAACAGCGGCAGGGNGAGCAGCAGTCGGTCCTGCGCCGTCCAGCGCCAGGCGGCGGTGACGGCGGCGCTGTTGGCCGCCAGGCAGCCGTGGGTGAGCATGGCTCCTCTGGCGCGCCCGGTGGTGCCCGAAGTATAGGCCAGCACGGCCAGTTCTTCCGGCGCGGGGAGCGGGGGGATGGTGACGGGTCGCGCTTCCTCCGGCGCCGGGCCGGCGGGCAGCAGCGCTCCCTCGGGAACCAGCAGCAGAGGCGGCGCTCCAGCGTCGCCACCAATGACCTGGCGGAGCAGCGCGGCGCCGGCCCCGTCGGTGACCAGCGCGCGCGGTTCGCTGTCGCCAATGATGTGCCGCAGTTCTTGCTGGCGGTACTGGGTATTGATCAGCACCACCGCGCCGCCCTGCAACTGGACCCCCAGGTAGGCGCCGAGGAAGGCCGCGCCCCCCGGCAGGAACAGCCCCACCCGGTCGCCCCGTTGCAGCCCCAGGGCGGCGTAGCGCGCCGCCCAGCCTTGCGCCAGGCGCAGCAGCCCACCATACGTCAATGCCTGATCGTCCCAGCGCGCGCACTCCCGCCCGGCATCGGCGCGGGCATGCTCCACAAAGGCGGCGAGGATCGAGGGTGGCGTGCGGTCCATGGGTGGCTCCTTCATCGTTGGACAATCCTTGCTTAATAGTTCGATCATCTACTCTTGATGCTCAGACGCTACAATCCTCCCGCGGTTCCAGGAGTCTAGCCGGTTATGTTCTGGGCGGGCTTCGCCTTCCCGGCCCCTCCACGTCGGCGGGGCGTGGGGAAAGCGGCTTTCTCTGCCGCAACCCTCCAGGTTGTGTTGCCGTTCAAGGCAGGTGGGCCAGGTAAGCCAGGTGTTCCCACCTTCCCGCAACCGGGCGAGGCGCGCGGGTTCCTGAAAGAGCCTGCTCCTCTCGCGGGACGTATCCGGCCATGCTCTGAACAAGTATCCTGCGCGCGACGAGCGGCGACCGCTGTGGTCCTGCCGCGCGCGCCGGGCCATGCCTGCAAGGAGGAACGATGACCACGTTGTCACGTCGGCAATTTCTCAAGGGCGCGGTCGCTCTTGGGGCGGGGGCGGTGCTGTATCGCTACAGTGGGGGCTGGAAGATCATCCTGGCCGCCGGCCCCGAAGTGCGGCAACTGCGCCTGATCCATACCAACGACCACCACGCGCGCATCGAGCCGGCCACCGGCATCACCATTCGCGCCGGGAGCGCCAGCGGCACCCGCAGTCTCGGCGGCGTCTCGCGCCGCCGCACCATCTTCGATCAGATCCGCGCCGATACGAGCTGGACAACGAACCCCACCTACCAGCAGGACAAGATCTTCGTTGACGCCGGGGATGTTTTCCAGGGCACGCTGTATTTTAACGCCTGGCGCGGCGAAGCCGATCACTATTTCTACAACAACCTGGGGTACGACGCTATCACCATCGGCAACCATGAGTTCGACCTGGGCGATCAGGCCCTGGCGGATTTCATCCGCGGAACAGGCTACCCCAACTCGACGACCACCAGCTTCCCCATCGTCAGCGCCAACATCACCGCGAGCGGCTCCTCGCCCCTCGCGCCTCTCTTCGAGGGTGATCTCTGGACCACCCCCGGGCGCTGGGCCAGGGCGGTCGTCCGCACCCTGCCCAGCGGCGAGCGGGATCATCGGTCTGACCACCGCCGAGACGCCGAACATCGCCAGCCCCTCGCGCGACGTGAGCTTCAACGCCGATTATGCCGCGATTATCCAGCCGCTGATCAACACCCTGCGCGGCGCGCCGAACAACTGTCGCACGGTGATCTGCCTGTCGCATATTGGCTACGAAGGCGACCGCGCCCTGGCCGCCGCGGTGCGCGGGCTGAACATCATCGTCGGTGGGCACTCGCACACCCCGCTGCTGCCCACGGGCCTGGGCCTGACCCCCGGCGCCTCGCCGGTCGCGCCTTATCCGCAAATCGTTAAGGATCTCGACAACGAAGATGTGGTGATCGTGCAGGATTGGGAGTGGGGCAAGTGGATCGGCGACCTGATCGTCGGGTTTGATGCCAATGGACGGGTGAGCAGCGTCGGTGCGGCCAGCGCGGTCATTCCGGTGTGGGCCAACGACGTGCCCTCCAGCCGCTCGCCGCTGCCGGGCGAGCCGCCAACGGCCATCGCCCCCTTCGCCGGTTTCGAGACCGCCATCACCACCACCTTCAAGCCGCGCATTGACGCGCTCAACAACCAGATCTTCGGCGCCTCGCTGTCCGAAATGCCCAATGCCGACGTGCGCGCCCGCGAGACCGCCCTGGGCAACCTGATCGCCGACGCTTTCCGTGACCGTATCGCCAGGGCCGGAGGCAACCCCGAGGGCCTGCCGATCGTGGCGATCATCAACGGCGGCGGTATTCGCACCAGCCTCCCGGCAGGCGTGCTTACCGTAGGCCGCCTGCGTGAGGTGATGCCCTTCGGCAACNCCCTCTGCTACGTGGACCTGACCGGCGCACAGCTCAAGGCCGCTCTGGAGAACGGCTACTCGGCGCTCCAGCCCGGCGCCGCGCGGGGCGCCGATCGCAACGCCGTGGGCACGGGGCGTTTCGCGCAGGTTTCGGGCCTCAAGGTGGCGGTGGATGTCTACGGCGACGCGGCGCAGCCGCCCTATCCCGAGACCTCGACCCAGCCGGCCATCCCCGCCCGTCGGGGCACGCGCGTGCGCAGCGTGGAAGTGCGGGTGGGCGACCGGTTCGAGCCGCTCGATCCGGCAAGGACTTACCGCGTGGTGACCAACAGTTTCATGCTCGGGGGCGGTGACGGCTACAGCGTTTTCACCTCCAGGGGCGATCTGGCCGACCCCTCGGTAGGCGGCGGCAGGAACCAGTTCAACACCTTCTTGATTGACGCCGACGTGGTGCAGGAGTACGTCGAGGCCCAGCCGAACCGGACCGTCAACCCGCGGGTGGATGGCCGCCTCACGGTCAGCTACCTGCTGCGGGTTCCCTTCGTCACCACCGCTGGAGCGGCGCGGTCAGCGGCCTTCTCCGACGCGGCGGATTGAGGCGGCGGGAGGCCCTGAACGTTCTGCTTCTTGTTGCGCGGCGACGCCGCGCGTCCTCCTATGGTCCTTGCAGGGGAGGGTGTGGGAGGGCTTCGCCCTCCCACACTTCGTTAGAGTTGATGCATCCCCTCGTTGTGCAGCGACAGCGCATGGAACCTGACGTAGTACAATAGCCGTAAGGCATGGTTTCGCTGTGCGGCCTTCGGTGTGCTCGTTCGGGGGAGGCGTAGAGGGTGCAGCCCCCGCCCCTCCAACGGGAACGCACAGGTGAACCGTGGCGAACGCTCCTTCTTCTACCCTGAAAGGATCTGCACAATGGCAACCCTGGTGGCAACCTTCACCGACCCCCGCGATGCGGCGCTAGCGGCCGCGTCATTGCAGGCCAGCGGTTTTCGGGGCGTGACCGTCGGTTCCAGCGAGCCCGGTCCGAGTTCGTTCCTTGGTCTGGGCGAGTCGGTGGAGAGCTTCAAGAACCGTATCATCCTCGGTTCGACGATTGGTGGGGCGGCCACGGGCGCAGCGGCGCTGGGCTTCCTGGGCTTTGTCTCCATGGGCTTCACCGAGATCCGCAACATGGCAATGCCGGAAAACGTGCCCGGCGTGATCGTCTGGGCGCTCAGTTGGGCCATCGTGGGGCTGGTGCTGGGCCTGGTGGCCGGCCTGCTGGTGGGGGTTGTCGCCGCGCGCTTGCTCGCCGATGCCGCCGAGCGCGCCGTCGCCGAGGGTAAGGGGGTGTCGCGCCCACAGGTGCTCGTGCCGGTTTTCAACCTGGAGTCTGAAGAGGCCGCCCGCGCGGTGCTGAAAGATGTCGGTCCCTTTGAGATCGCCTGGCGGCGCTGAGGTGACCATCGTTCGCAGGGTTCAGCCCCCCTCCCAGCCTCCCCCCGCTGGGGGGAGGAGCCGGGTTCCCGCCCCCGGCGGGGGAGGGTCAGGCCCTCGATCAGGGGGATGGGGAAACCCGGTTTCCCCATCCCCCCCGCCCGCGGGAGGGTTTGGGAGGGCGAAGCCCTCCCAAAAACAACCGTATGTTCATTGCGGTGTTGTGCGGCGGAGCCGCATGGATGGCTAACGTGAACATAGCCCCTCGGAGGAGGGGGATGGGGAACCCGGGTTTCCCCATCCCTCAGCGGACGCGGGCCGGAGGCCCGCGCACCCAGGCCCCGGCCCCTGGGAGGGTTTGGGAGGGC
>JGI24187J35170_1001427_pt1 | contig 10613 bp, 6 predicted proteins | sample YNPBryBLVA2012_FD_35170 | JGI IMG/M metagenome (IMG submission 35170)
AAAAGATACCACTCCCGAACCACCTGATTTGCAGGAAATCTTCACGCGGATGGTCGATCGAAATGTTGACTACTGTGTGATGGAAGTCTCTTCCCATGGAATTGATTTTTTCCGGGTCCATGGCATTCATTATCACGTCGCACTGTTCACCAACCTGACCCAGGACCACTTGGATTATCATAAGACCATGGAGCATTACCTGCAAACGAAAATGAAATTGTTCAAATGGCTCGCGCCAGAGGATTTTGGCATTGCCAATGCAGACGATCCTTACTCCAGATATTTTCTGGAGGTGACCAAGGCACGCAAGCTGACCTATGGGATCCAGCAGGCAGCCGACATCATGGCGAAGGACATCTCTTTTTCGATCAAAAACACTCAATATCGGTTGGTCACTCCAATTGGTGATATAGACGTCCACCAGCAACTGGTTGGCACATTCAATGTCTATAACAGCCTGGCTGCCGTTGCAACAGCGATCTCCCAAGGCTTTGATCTGGAAACCATTCGGCGCGGCTTAGAACAAAAGATTCGTGTAGCCGGCCGTTTTGAGTTGATTAATCGTGGGCAGCCATTTTCCGTGGTTGTCGATTATGCGCATACCCCAGATGGCATGGAGAAGGTCCTGAATCTGGCCCGGAATCTTCGGCCGCATCGCCTCATCACGGTGTTCGGCTGTGGAGGTGATCGGGATAAAGAAAAACGCCCGATTATGGGACGAATCGCCGCTAAATACAGCGATGTTGTAGTGCTGACTGCAGATAACCCCCGAAATGAAGATCCCGATGCCATCATCGATCAGATCGCCGCGGGAATGGATTCCACCCCATATCATCGCATCATCGATCGCTATGAGGCGATTGAGTTTGCGTTGAAGCAGGCACAGCCCGGCGATATGGTCATGCTATTAGGGAAAGGCCATGAAACCACCCAAACATTGAAAGATAAGACCATTTATTTTAACGATGTGGAAGTCGCTGAAGAAATATTGACTCGACTGAATGGCCTCCAACGTTAAGCTGTGAAGAAGATAGAAAAGCATAATAGATCACTTCCAATTTTAGAGCAATGAGACGCATGCATCGAGCGAAATCGTATTTGTTGAGCCTGGTGATGATCACTGTGATTGCCAACTGTGCTCGAAAGGAGCCAGAGCCGATCGTTGCCCAGGTAGGCAATGTCACTATTCCCGTGTCAGAATTCCGCGTGCGCTACGAGTTTACGCCGCATCTGCAGTTGACCAAAGATAGCCAGCGGAATCGACAGCAAGTTTTAATTGCGCTGCTGGGCGAAAAAGCATTAGCTGCTGAGGCATATCACCGCAAATTATCCAACGATGAAAAATTCAAAACATATTCGCAGCAGATGGAAAAAGAGGCGATCATCGAAGCGCTGTTCGAACAAGAGGTTGGTTCCAAGATCACGGTGACCAAGGAAGAAATGAAACAGGCTTTCTTACAATCGCAATCTGAATTGGATCTGCAAGTATTAAGCTTCGAGACTATGCAGCGCGCCCAGGAAGCCAAAGATTTGCTCCTCGCAGGGAAAAGCATGCATGAAGTGAAGCAACAATTCCAGACTGATGCTTTTATTTCGGCAGATTCGGTATTGATGCTGACCATAAAATGGGGTGACGCCCACCCGAATATTGAACAGGCGGCCTATCAGCTTCAATTAAACGAAGTTTCGAATCCGGTGGAGGCCGATGGGAGATATTTCCTCATCAAACTCATAAATAAGCGGACGAATCCACTGATCACTGAGGCGGATTATAATCGGGAAGCACCGAAGATTCGAGATAAGATCCGTGAGCGAAAGCGGACCGCCCTCTTCGCCGAGTTTATGTTCTCCTTGATGGCGGACAAACAAGTGAAAGTTTCTCGAGAGATTTTTGATTTTGTAGCAGGAGAATTGGAGAAGTTTTATCCGATTCAGGACAGCACAAACGCCCCTGCACCTTTGCAGCCTCCACTGGAGCTATCTTTAGATTCGCTAAAGAGCAAAAGCTTAGCGGATCGATTCAATGAACCATTTGCACGGTTTAATGATGGGACTATTTGGACGGTAGGCGACTTTATTAAAAAATTAAGCGTGAGCCCGTTTCGTCTCAATTATAAATCGAGTCAGGCATTTCGAAATAGCCTGTCTCATGTGATTCGCCGGACCATCGAATTGGAAGCGCTGGCGCAAAAGGGTCGCGACGCCGGGCTCCATAAAAGCTATTATGTTCGCTACCAGAAGAAGATGTGGGATGATGCCTACCTGGCACAGCAATTGCGGCAGCAGATCATCGACACCGTGACCATCTCTGATGACGAGGTGCGACAATTTTATGATCGGAACAAAAATAACTACCTCTCCCCGGAAATGGTTAAATTGCAGGAAATCCTGGTGGAGGACGAAGCACTGGCCAATCAACTGGCGCAGCGAATTCGGCATGGCGAGGATATCAGCCAATTGGCGCGCCGCTACAACCAGCGGAAATTGAGCCAGCATAGCGATGGCGTGTTAGGTTATTTCGCTCCCTCGGCGTTGGGAAATATTGGAGCCGTCGCGCGAACCCTCCGCGTCGGAGACATTGCTGGGCCAATCAAAACCGAGGATAATAAATTCTCGATCTTCAAGGTCCTTGATTTCCAGAAAAGCGAGCCGCCTCCGATCGAGCAGATCTGGAACCGGGTGAAACGGGATGCATTGACTGAAAAACGCATTCATGCCATCGATCAGTTTCTGGTCAAATTAGCTGATAAATATCCGATCAAAATCAATCATGCTGCCATCGATTCGCTCAAATTAACCGATCTGAGCATGATCGTTTTAAAGCAACACTTTCCAAACCGCACGGCGGCCCCATTGGTCGCACCGCTGCATACCGCACCCCAATGGCAAAAGACAGTTTTGAAGCAATAGTCATCAAAAAGATTGGCTGATCCGGTGTCAGGAATATAGGTGCTAATGGTTAATGATGAACATCGACCGAGAACTGGAGTGGTGAAAGGGAATGTAAATGAAGCTAAAAGTTGATCTGCATCTTCATACGGCGAATGATCTGGTTGAATTGGTCGCTGGACGAAAGCATTTGATACATCCGAAACAATTGATTGATCTTGCAGTGGAGCAACAATTTGATGCGATTGCGATCACGCATCATGGACTTCAATATCATGATGCGGAGTTGTTCAATTATGCGCACCAAAAAGGTCTATTATTAATTCATGGTGTGGAGACTTATATCCATAAAAAGCACGTGCTGCTGATTAACTTTTCGACCAAAAAGCACATATTGACCTATCATGATTTGCTGCGGCATAAGAGCGACGATGTGCTGGTGATCGCGCCCCATCCGTTTTATCTTTTACCGGAATGCTTAGGGGATGATTTAATTCGCTATCATCACTGTTTCGATGCGATCGAATTTTGCCATTTTTATTACAAATTGTTCAATCCCAATCGCAAGGCGCTTCGGGTCGCCCAGCAACTCGGTCTGCCAGTGGTCGGAAATTCTGATGCTCATCGCAGGTTTCAATTTGGCCGGACATATTCTTATGTCTATGCCGAAGAGAAATCGATCCCGTCGATCATTCGCGCCATTAAGCAGGGCAAAGTGGAGTACGTATCGCATCCGTTGACACTGGGGGAATTTTTCTATGAGATCGGCTGGCTCATGGAAAGCTTGCCTTACGTGGTGACTACATTTTTGAGAAAATTAGCGTTGCGGACCTCTCGTCCGTTCCTGATGCGCACGTTCGCCACCCCACAGCTATCATCGGATGCGATCAAACGATCAAAAGCCCGAACCGTTTCACACGCGGAAAATAAAAAAGCAACAAACTATTAGCTCGCTTTCTATTCAACAAGCGAAAAATATGATGAAATGATGAGCGATGATTGCTTATTTGAATGGACAATTTCTTCCCAAAGACCAGATTCAAATTAGCCCTGACGATCGCGGATTTTTGTTTGCGGATGGCGCGTATGAAGTGATTCGCTGCTATCAGGGCAAATTGTTTATGGCGGACGCCCATATCAATCGACTGAAGCGTAGCCTGCGGCATCTTCGAATTGATCATGCTGGGTTGGATCAGCTTTTGCTGGTCGCTCAGAGATTGATCAACGAGAATAGATTGACCGAAGGCCAGGCAACGGTATACATTCAGGTTACACGTGGGGCAGCGCCGCGGTCGCATCGGTTCCCTGCCAAAGAGACACCACCGACGGTGTATGCCGCCGCCGCCCCCTTTCATCCGCATCAGGATGAGTTGGATCATGGGACGAAAATCATTTTGGTATCCGATACGCGGTGGGCTCGCTGCGATATCAAATCCATTGCTTTATTGCCCAATATTTTAGCCCATCAATTGGCCGTTGATCGCGGTGCTACAGAAGCCGTTTTCATTCGCGATGGCTGTGTCACTGAAGGCACCCATACCAACGTGGCCGGCGTTTTCGGAGGGACCTTGGTCACCGCACCCAAATCCAATTACATCCTGCCGGGGATTACCCGGGAGATCGTGATCGATCTGTGTGGCAAATTGCAGATACCGGTGCGAGAATTTCCGATATTCGAGACTGAGTTGCAGAAAGCGGATGAAATTATGCTGATCGGCACTACAGTGGAAATCACCCCAGTGGTCCAGGTGGACAACTGGCTCGTGGCTGAAGGAAAACCGGGGACGATCACTAAAAAATTGCAGCAGGCTTTTTACGATTTGATCGCCCAGTCATAAGTGGTGCTATTGCAAATTGAAATAACTTTGGTATGATTGGCCCGAAAAAAAGACCGCTCACTGCTGATGAAATCTTAACCCTGTTTAAACAGAAACAGATCGATCCTGGCTGGTCGTTCGAGGGGGCCACCCCATCTCAGACGGGCAAATGGACCCACGATTTTCATCGCTACCCAGCAAAGTTCATCCCGCAACTGGTCGAAAAATTAATCGACGAATATGTTCAGACGACCGATGCCCACATCAATGATCCGTTTTTCGGCAGCGGGACAACGATTGTCACGGCTATCTCCCGGGGAATGATGGCGAGCGGGACCGATATCAATAAAGTCGCCTATTTAATGACTAAGGTGAAAGCCACGCCCTTGCCACCAGATGTGCTCTCCCAAAAAATATCGTTGCTATTAGATGATCTATCGGATTTAGAATCAGAGTCGACGCGAGAAAAATCTCCTGCCATTCAACCTTTGATCCCTTCTCGACATCGCGACCGAATCGATTACTGGTTTCCCGCATCTCAACAGGAAGCTTTGGGGATCATTTTGGCGATGATCGCTCAAACCCCAGAGCAAGAATTCCGCAACTTCTTCCTGGTGGCGTTCAGTCACATCCTAAAGAATTGCTCGATCTGGCTTCAAACCAGCACCAAACCGACCCGTGATATTGCGAAACAGCCTGAGCGACCGTTTGCGGCTTTCAAACGGCAGCTTTTAAAAATGGAACGCGGCAATGCCGAGTTCTATCAGGTCGTTCCCAGCCATGTTCGCCACAATATCGAGCACTATCTCCATATCAAAATCGGCGACGCCCGGCATCAACCGGTCCCTGCTGATTCGGTAGATCTCATCGTGAGTTCCAGCCCGTATGTTACCAGCTACGAGTACGCCGATCTCCATCAACTTTCAACCATCTGGCTGGATTTCGCAGACGACCTGACCGAGTATAAAAGAGACTTTATTGGTACCTCGCACAAGGCGTTTGATAACCAACCACTGAAAAGCCAGATCGGGCAACTGATCGTCGACCAAATGAATTCGCGGAGTCGAAAGATGGCCAAGGAGATCGGAGCTTTTTTCTGGGATATGCAGCAGGTGTTCGATGAAAGCTATCGCATCTTAAAACCCAGCGGTCGCTGTTGCTATGTCATCGGAGACACTCGTCTCAAAGGCATCGATATCCTAAACGCCGAAGTGTTTGCGGAGAGCCTGCAATATTCAGGCTTTACGCTCGATCGAATTATCAAGCGCTCGATTCCTTCCAAAATTTTGCCGCAAAAACGGGATGAAAAAACCGGTCGATTTGCCAGCACGAGGGCCGCGAACTCCGAAGCTTACCCATACGAGTTCATTGTGATCGGGCTGAAAGAATAATACGGCCCCGCGAGCTTGTTATGACTGGTTGAGAGCTCATCAAGCCCCTCGTTTAATCCAGCGCTGCTTTGATTCCTTTTGCCAGATTTTTATCCGATATACCAATGATAGTCACCTCGTCCCGACCGCAGATTTTGCCCAGCTCCGATTTGCTCCCGAAAAGCACCAGGGGAACATTTTGCCGACGGCACTCGATTTCCATCCGCTGTTTAAAATTATCTGCGGCATCGAAGGCGACGATAATCATCGCAGCGCGCCGACGTTTCAGCAAGATCTCCACTGGCGTTTTGCCGATCTCGAGCAGGTGGCCCTTTCGGCCGAGGCTAAGCAATGCATGTATTTTTTCGCTATTCAATTTGACCGCACAACCTAACCAATTGCTACCTTACGACGAGGAAAACAGTAGCATCAGTATCTTTTTAAGATTCATTTCCGATTAAAGATATCACCAGATAGATATTAGCAAAAAAGCCATTGAGGGTTTTGCCCAATGGCTTTTTTGCAGAGTCACAAAACGATTCGATTTGATTAACGCACCAGCATCATCTTCTTCATATCCGAGAAGGAGCCCGCCTTCATCTGATAGAAATAGATGCCAGAGGTAACACTTTGACCAGCATTATCGGTTCCATCCCACAGAGCAATATGATAGCCGGCTTTCATCTCCTGGTTTACCAAGGTTTTTATGGCCTGACCCTTGGTATTAAAGATGGTGATAACGACGTGCGAGCTGGTCGGCAACTGATAGCTGATCGCGGTAGTTGGATTGAATGGGTTGGGATAATTTTGTGCCAAGCCGAATTCGTTAGGAATGGCGTTGGTGGGATTATCGCCAACCTTGGTGAGAACCGAGGTCTCATTGGAGTATTTGCTCTCATTCAATCCAAAATCGGTAGCGGTAACCACATAATAATAGGTTTTCCCGACCGCCGCGGTCGCATCGGTGTAATTTAATTCAATGGTGTAGGCCAGGGGCGTGGACGGATAGTTGCCACTGGTCTCAGACCGATAAACCGAATAGTACCTCACATCCTCATCTGGGCTGGCTTCCCAGCTAAGAATATTGGTATTATTTTGCCCGATAGCCATGACATTTAATGGAGGATGTGGCGCCAGGTTATCCACCGATTTGCCTTCCATCACTTTGGAGTTGACAAAAACCATGGGATCTTGAGTGTGAGCAGACACCATAAAGCCAGTTTCCACGCCGTCTTCAAGCGTGGGGGCCACATAATTATAGACTTCATCGAAATGGGCTGGAATGGTGGCGATGAAGTCATATTGCGTGCTGCCCAATACAAAGGAATCCCCTGGTCGGCCAGGATGAGAAAGCATTTTCTCCAGATCGCTGGCGGCTGAAACTCGGGCCAAGCCTGTGGTGGGAATAACGCGCCATAGGTTATAATGGGTGACGATGTGTTGTTCAAAATCACCATATTTGTCCTCGCTCCAGAGTTTCAAGTCATTGAAGGACGCTTTCCAGGTGACTCGTACTTGTTTGCCCTGGTCGTTGGGAACATCGGTGACATTGGTGATTCTGGCATAGTCAAGACCGCCGTAGACCACCATATCTTCGAAACTAACTCCGGTAACAAAGGAGTTTTCGGATTGTACCGCAATTTTGACCATCATTTTCTGGCCACCCATTTTCAGCGCGGGTGTTAAGTCCACGTGCAAATAGCTGGTATAGGACAGTACTGGGGTGCCATAATAATAATTCGGCAGCCGGCGCGCATCATTGGCCAGACCGTCATCATCCAGCCAAACAAATGCGGGTTTCCAGGTTTGACCACCATCAATGGAGAAGTGGATTTCAAACGACGTTTTCTGCATGCCAAATGGCGGCCCCAGGGCTGGATGGAAGGTCCGGAAATAGACATAATAGCGCATGAAAAGCGTCCCGTTGGGACCGATTTCCGAAATATCAAATTCGGGGGTAATCAATGCTTCATCCAGCACTTCAGAGCTATCAAAGGGTGCGACCACATCTGAACCAGGATCCAGGTTTCCCCAAGCATAGGATAGCAATGCGCCACCATGTCCGTAAATGAGTCCAGAATCATATTCCCATTTATTGACGTTGAGCCCAGTCGCCTTACATCCGCCGCCGTTGATTACGGTGAATCCCAGATCCTCTAACGTGCTGCCACCACCTCGCTGCTGGAAATCCTGCTGATAAACCACATTGGTGTATGGAGCCCCATAGACCATAAAATCAACAGAAAAATTATTGTTCTTGACATCCTCATCCTTGGTATAAGATACCTTTCCTCGGAACAAATAGTGGCCGGGCTCGGTGACCAACCACTCTCGGGCTGGATTGGTTGGGATAACCGTCTTAGCTCCAGAGGCAAAATCCGTAACGGAAAGGTTGCCGAACATGGCGGGATGAACTACAACCGTATCGCCATTGCTGATATTGGCGATTTCGCCGGTCCATTGCAGAGTAGCAGTAATGCTATTCAATCCGTTGTTGGCAACGATGACGCCCAAGTTCACTTTTTTGTCCACGGCAATGGTCGTAAAGCCAGTGGCGCCCAAAGCAGCTACATCGAAAGGCAATAAGCCAATGCCATATAAGGTCACATCATCGACAAAAAAGCCTCTTCCCTCAGTAGATGCGCCATCCGATTCCCATTGAAACGCAATGCGAATGCTATCCCCAGGGAAAATCGCGACTCCGAACCCGGGAACTGAAATGGGATCGGCTGCGGTCCAGGTGGGAGAGGGATGTGCGGAACCAGGCACGCTGCCAAACCGCGCTCCAGGAGCAAACCCATTCTTGACGATCGTAGAAGTTCCAGCTTCACCACCATCATCGTAGAAAAATGTCGTTGTGGCATCACTCACTTTAATTTCATCGATACCCCAGAAGCCCTCGGCCGTGCCATAGTCGCCTTTGCTACTAAAGCGGATCTTCACAGTTTTCCCAACAAAATCAGAGATGTCCAGATTCACTGGGGTCCAGCTTTCCTGTGCGGTACTGCCCTCATAAAACGCCAAGGTCTTATAAGAGACGAAATTATCGGTAGAAATGTCTACCGAGTAATAATCGAACTCGACCTCCGAATCGTATTTGTGGATGAAGGTCAGATTTACTGGAGCCGTGGCAGAGGCCAGATCAATTGCTGGGGTTACCAACCACTGCCGCCAATGCTGAATATCCTTTGGCTCCATNCACCAGGAGCTTGCTCCAGCGCCGGGATCGGTATTGGTGAAATGCCACCAGCATTCGGCCGACCCAACCAGATGATGCCATGAGTTTCCAGCAGGCGTATCGACATCGTAATTATAACCCAATTTCAAACCTTTTAATGGGCTCGTTACGCCACCAGTGGTGACTTCGGTGGGCAAATAGATCACTGGAGAAATGACGAAGTCCAGTTCTTCATCCAATCCCAATTTGGCGTGCCAGCTCGTGCTCGCGCTGGAGAAATTGGTGTTATTCGGTTCCCAGCTACTGACGGGTTGATAAGCGCGATTCCCAGCAGCAGTGGGGACATGGTTCCAACTGGCGTCAATCACCCAATTAGGTTGCCCTCCTTCAAAATCATCGCTGAATATGACCGGGTCACCCAGGGTTTGTCGTTCAAATACGCCAATTTCAATTGGGGAAAGTTTACCAGCAAGCTTGGCGCGTTGAGCCACTTTTTGCGGCCCATTGGCCTGGATTGTCACAACCATGAGGAAAAATACGCTGACCATGAGCGAACAAACAAGTAGTTTTTTTACCATACTGACCTCCTTAGAATTGTAATACATGTTGGTAGGGATTTATCAAGGTGCAGAAACGAAATTGAGTCGCTTTCACCTCCTTTCGATTCAGGATTATTTCAGCGTCAACGGATGTGAATTTAAACGTGTTGTCTGATGATATGGCAGGTACATCATAGCGATTTTTGTTAGCCCAATTATAAGAAAATTTCATAAAAATGTCAAGATTTAATTTTTCATTTTTTAAATTTTTTATTTGCAACAATTGTCATTGCGATCAAGTTTGGCCGAAAACCAATGGACTATTCTACCAGTGGCGGCCGTAACGCTCGGATGAGGTCATCGTAAAACGAAGAGGGAATCTCGGCTCGAAATGATCGATGGAAGCCGCGCTTTTTTTTCGCTAAAATAGCGCATTCCAAATTAAAACAAATGTAGGCCCCTCGACCAGGTTTTTTTTGCTGCCAGTCGATCTCAAATTGGCCATTCAATGATTGGACAATTCTCAACAGCTCTTTTTTGTGGCGCGCTTTGCCACAGCCGACACAGCGGCGAAACCAATTGGGTTGTGCCATAATTCCTGCCGAAGATAGGTATTTGGTGAATCTCGTTCGATAATCTCATTTGTTCTTTGCAGGGATTAAATCTTACCCCTTTTGCGAATCTGTCAAAGAAGAAATATGCACTTCAGCCCTCGGATATATTGCTTTTGCTTCAGGTGCTTCGGTATACTATCATCGAATCTGGCTATCTGCCTTCCGAATGAGAAAAAATTTTGGGGTCATCAACAAATTATTTTATT
>JGI24187J35170_1001448_pt1 | contig 10549 bp, 13 predicted proteins | sample YNPBryBLVA2012_FD_35170 | JGI IMG/M metagenome (IMG submission 35170)
ACTTTTCCCCAACAATACCTGCTTGGTCGCGGCAAATGCCAGGGGAGGCAAGCGGTCGCGCGGGAACCACTCTACGGCGTCGGCATCGTCACCGCAGGCTAGTTCTCCACCGGTCACGTCTGCCTTGTACACGATGATGAAATCGGCTCCGCGCGCATGTTCACGGCCGGCAATGACATCCAACACGGCTGTTGCGCGCACGATTAGACCGGTCTCTTCCAGGCACTCGCGCTCGGCAGCGCGGGCGGGGTCCTCGCCAGCATCCACAAAGCCGGCCGGCAGCGTCCACAGGCCGCGGAAGGGCTCGTTCACGCGCCGGGCTAACAGTACGCGGCCATTCTGTTCTACCAGTACGGCGGCGGCTACCTTGGGGTCGGCAAAGTAGATCCAGCCGCACTGCGGGCAGAGCGGGCGAACTTTGCCGAAGCATTCTTCTTTTTCGAGCGCCGCGCCGCAGCGCGGGCAAAAGCGAACTTCTTCTATTCTCGCCATTTGGAGGAGGCGTACTTCTGCATCAAGAAGACGATGGAGAGGTTGACCAATGCCAGCACACCGAGGGCAATCTGCCAACTAAGCGGGATAGGGGCCTGTTCGATGCTTTCCGCTTCAGACTCTGCCGCGGCTTGTTCCTCAACCCCTTGTTTGGGCTGCGCTTCGGGCGTGGCTTCGGCAGCGCGGGCGCTGTCAGCGGCAGCAGGGGGGGGCATCTGCGTCGCCGACGGCATGACCAGTGCTGGCGCGGGCGGAATTTCTGGTCCAGGCGGCGCTTCGGTGGCCGCCGGTGCCTCGAGGGCCATGGCCGGTTCTTCTGTCGCCGCACCGCCTCCGCCGCCCATGCCGTAAGAAGGCGCGGGCGCCATTGCGCCCAACGAGAGGGGCCCGATGGCGTTGATGGCAAACGTGAATAACAGCAGCGCGGCTGCCAGGGCAGTGGAGAAGCGGAAAAACGGATAGGCGCGCGGCAGGGGCGGCTTTTGCCCCACCATTTTGGGAGTCAGCGTAAAGTTTCGGGGAGCGCGTCGTTGCGGCAGGTGGCGCAAGACGGCGCGGGATTGGCGCAAAGCCTCGAAAGCGGAGGCAAGTTGCGGGTCGGTCCCGAGGCGGGTTTCCAGCCGCACAGCGTCTGTGTGGCTGAGTTCCCCGTCCAGGTAGGCGGAGAGTTGTTCGATGTCGCGGAAAGAAGGTGTGGTCATGCGCGGCTCCCTTCTTGCAGACGGAAGGCAGCGGGCAAAAGTTCCCAAAATCCTTGCAAGCATTCGCGCAGGCGTAGACGGGCGCGCGCCAACCGGCTCTTGACGGTGCCCAACGGCGCACGGATGGCCTTTGCCACGTCGCTGTAATCCAGCCCCTGGATGTCGGCCAGCACCACCACTGTGCGGAATTCGAGCGGCAAACTTTCGAGGCAGTGCTGGATGGCGTGTTCGAGTTCTTCGGCTTCGGCTTGCTGCTCGGGACTGAGAGCCGGATCGGCCAGCCAGCGCGGGGTTTCCATTTCGTTGCCGTCTTCGGTGCCGGGCTCCAGCGGCGTGGTGGGGCGGCGTTTGCGGCGGCGCAGTTCGTCGTAGCAGGCGTTGGTGACGGTACGCAGCAGCCAGGCTTTGAACGAGCCGCCGCGATACGATCGTATGGCACGGAAAGCAGACAGGAAGGCTTCTTGGGTGGCGTCAGCGGCCTGTTCTTCGTCGCTCAGGATGCGCAGGGCGGTGTTGAAGAGGGCGTCTTGGTAGGCCAGGACTAGGGTGTTGAAGGAGTTGAGGTCGCCGTGTTGGGCGGCATGGATGAGGGCGGGTTCGTCCATGGGGGTATTGTATCACTGCTGCGCTTGTTTTTGTCTTTGGGGTAGGGTATGATAGGCCAAATTTGTTGTATGGAGTTCCCTATGTCCACGCTTCCGAAAGCCGAGATTCTCGACCTGACCGGCATGGTTTCTTATCAAAGCGGTTCGATCGTCAGCCGCCAAATCGTCAAGGCAGAGGCCGGCAATGTCACTCTATTTGCCTTCGACGCCGGGCAGGAGTTGAGCGAGCATACTGCGCCGTTCGACGCTCTGCTGCATGTGGTGGAAGGCGAAGCGGAAATCGTCATTTCTGGCGCGCCTTATGCCTTGCAAGCCGGTCAGGCCATTGTTTTGCCTGCCAACCAGCCGCACGCGGTAAAGGCGATGAGGCCTTTCAAGATGTTGCTGACGATGATGCGCGCCTCTTGACGACCAGTTCCTCATAACCCGATTTGGCGCATTTCTCCCTTACGTAGATGACCTCCTCGAAGATTCCCAAGACCAATTCGGTTGTAGTGTAGACCTTGCAGCCCGGCATCAGATGACCGCCGATGGTTTGGCCGTTTTCATCTGAAATCGAGAGGTGAAGGTGTGAGCCGTGAATGGACACCGTGCCGGTCATCGAGACGATTTCGAAGTGTCCTTCGTACTTTGTGACATGGTCGCGGTTTGCCAGGCGCAGCGTGGCGTGCGTCAGGCTGCCTACGGCGCAAAGCACACAGCCGGCTTCGATCTTTCGTTCGGCCACGAGGCTTTCGATTTGTTCGAATAGATCCTGTCCCGGTTCGAGACGAAAAGTGATGGTCTGCATAGACGCCTCCAGACAGGATTATACAGCAGCGGAAGTAGGCAATGACCAGCGAATAGGAAACGGATAAGGTGCTTCCATAACATTACAAAATTCCCGCCCACCTCTAACGCGAATGACGCGAAAAAGGCGAAAAGCGCGAAAGGATCAAGGAGGAAATGTGGAGTGCGCGGCCCGGCAAAACGAGAAGAAGTGCGCGTATTTCGCTCGTTTCGCGACTCATCGTACCCGTATGGGTATTCGCGTCGAAAATCGGGCATGAAAGCCAATACCGCTGCATGAGTCTGCCAACAGAATCAACCTTTGCATGCACGCTCCACCGAAGCGCGGGGTTGTCAAGTTGGGGAATCCCCTTTATAATCCACCCACATTTCTCATTTGGAGTCAGATATCGTGATGGAAGATAATGAAGCCCTGTCCGGGCAGGGAGGCCAACCAGAGAACCTGCAAGGGGAACCGGTCAATAATAATCAAAGTATGGAATCGTTGCTGGAAAGTGATGCGTACAGTGTCGAATTGCCGCAGGCAGGAGAGATCCGTCAGGGCACCATTGCCAGCATCAGCCCTACCCAGATTTTAGTCAGCATTGGTGCCAAGTCAGAAGGCATCATTTCTGGTCGTGAATTGGAAGTCATCTCTACCGAGGAGCGCCAGTCGCTTCAGGTGGGGCAAGAAATCTCGGTCTATGTTGTCAGCGCCGAAGATGCCAATGGCAATGTAGTTCTTTCTTACAAACGCGCCCAGGAACAAATGGCCTGGGATAGCGTAGAGGAGTTGTTGCATAGCGATGCCATTGTCGAAAGTAAAGTGATTGGCTATAACAAAGGCGGTTTGATTGTCGGCGTACATGGGTTACGCGGTTTTGTGCCTGCTTCGCAGATTGGCGTACTGCGCCGCACGCAGGTTGTGGGAGATACGCCCGAACAGCGTTGGGCCAAGATGATTGGCGAGCCCATTACGGTTCGAATCATCGAAGTAGACCGTGCCCGCCGCCGCCTCATTCTTTCAGAACGTGCCGCCAGCAGCGAATCTCGTCAGTCCATCAAAGAGCGTGTCATCGAAGAATTGGAAGAAGGCAAGACGTATACAGGCCGCGTCACCAGCCTGGCCGACTTTGGCGCCTTCGTCAACATCAACGGGGCCGACGGCCTGGTTCATCTCTCGGAGTTGTCTTGGGATCGCGTCCAGCATCCCAGCGAAATCCTGGAGGTCGGGCAAGAGGTCAAGGTCAAAGTCATCAACGTAGATCGCGAAAAGAAGCGCATCGGTCTCAGCCTCCGCGCCCTCAGCGACGACCCCTGGCGTACGCGCGTGAACAAATTTAGCGTGGGTCAATTGGTCGAGGGCGTTATCACCCGCTTGACCAAATTTGGCGCTTTTGCTCGCTTGGAAGGCGATATCGAGGGTCTCATCCACATCTCGGAAATCAGCGAAAACCGTATCGAACACCCGCGCGAAGTCCTCAAAGAAGGTCAAACGGTAGCCCTGCGCGTCATTCGCATTGATGCTGACCAGCACCGCATTGGCTTGAGTCTGCGCAAGGTCGACTCGGCTGCTTTTGCCGACAAAGACTTCAAGATGCTGGCGCAGGAATACAAACATGCGGACGAAGGAGATAAGGCAGCCCCGGCGGATGAAGGTGAAACCCAAAGCGCTCCCCCACCCGAAGCGGAAGCCTGACGCAAGAAGCGCACCGTTGGGTGCGCTTTTTCTTCATGATGAAGAATATGTCCCTGATTGTCGATTCACACGAAGACCTGGCCTGGAATATCCTGTCTTTTGGACGGGACTATACTCGTTCAGCCTATGAAACCCGCCGCCTCGAACAAGGCAGCCCAGTCGTCGAACACAATGGCGATACCTTGCTGGGCTGGCCCGAATATCAACAGGCGCAAGTAGCGGTCGTTTTTTCTACGCTTTTTTCGACCCCTGCGCGTTGGGCGCACGAATGGGAGACACTTGTCTACCACACCCCGCAGGAAGCCCAGCGCCAATACCGCCAGCAACTCGACCTGTACCATCGGCTGACCGACGACCATCCCGACAAGTTTTACTTGCTCACCTGCGCTTCGCTCTTGGACGAGGGGCTTGCCCGCCAACGACGGGCCGTATCTGTCGGACAGAGCTACGCGGTCGGCTTGTTGCCTTTGATGGAAGGCGCGGAGGGCATCCTGGAGACCGCTGAACTGGAGGCCTGGTGGCAGGATGGTTTGCGACTCATCGGCCCGGCTTGGGCCGGCACACGCTTTTGCGGTGGCACCAAAGAACCCGGTCCGCTCACTGCTGAAGGGCGCAGCCTGCTGGCAGCCATGGCCGAGTTTCCCTTCATCCTCGATTTGTCCCACATGGACGAGTTGGCGGCGTTAGAGGCCCTGGATCGGTATCCTGGCCCGGTGGTGGTTACCCATGGCAATTGTGTCGCCTTGCTGCCCGGTTACGCATTCAACCGTCATCTGTCTGACCGCCTGATTCGCGGCTTGCTAGAGCGCGACGGCGTCATTGGGGTCGTTCCCTACAATGCTTTCCTCAAGAACGGCTGGCAGAGGGGTAAGAACGAGCGTCAGGAAGTGGGCTTAGAACATCTGGCCGATCATATTGATCATATCTGTCAATTGGCTGGAGACGCCCGTCATGTGGGCATTGGGTCAGACTTCGACGGCGGTTTTGGAGTACAGTCTACGCCCTGGCAGATGGATACGATTGCCGATTTACAAAAACTGCTTCCTTTGTTATTATCTCGCGGGTACTCCGAAGAGGATGCCGCCGCCGTTCTGGGCGGAAACTGGGTCCACTATCTTCGCAGGAATCTGCCGGCCTGATGAGCGCGCCCGAAACTTTCTCCCCCCCCCTCGAAGGGATCGCTTTGGAAAAACCGCTTTCCCGCTTGCGTGTGCGCAGTGGGCTTTTTACTACCTTGCTGGGGTTTTTTGTCTTTATTGTCGGCGCCAAACCAGCCTGGCTGGGGTGGGATCGCAGTCCGGTGGTCGGTTTCGTTCAGATTGCAGTCTTCCTGGTGGGGCTGGCTATCATTTGCCTGGGAGGATATATTGGCTTGTTGGCGCTGTGGGGCAACGCCCTGCGTTCCATTGCGGCAGATATAGGAATGCGCCTGGTCAGCACCGGCTATGTCATTTGTGTCTTTGCTGGGATGGCAGATGTCTTCGGTATGGGGTCTCACCCGCTGCCGGCTGTGCCATATTTTGGGCCCGTGCAGGCAACCGGGGTCGTCATTGGCGAGATGGTAATTGCCGTTGGGTTCTTATTGTTGATACCGTACAAACCCAAGCCGACCGCTGCCTCGAGCAGGTAGGGCTTGCCGATTCGGTCAAGCAGAGAGGCTCGCTTGACGGAGCGGCGGCCGGTATAAGCCGGCCATCGCGAGTAGTTTGGTATCCATGTCTAGCAAGGCCGTTCCCACCTTGAAAGCCAGTTTCTCGATCCATTTGACAAAGAAAGGCTTTCGGAATAGAAGCAATGCGAAAGGGAAAAGAACGAGAAAGACGCCGAATGCCAGGCTGACCAGAACGAAAATTGGGGTATTGATGACTACTAGGATAGGCACAACAATCGGCGCCCGCCAGCGAGAGTGAGGCAAATAAGCCCTTTTCGTCGGGTCGTCCGCTTTCTTCCTTTTGTTCGCCTCATAAGCATAGAAGGTGCTGAAGAACAAAAAAAGGAAATAGATATACTGATTCCTGCACAACATTGCCATTCGAGGAAGATCATAATGACCCCGCGAGGGTATTGGTATGAAATCATTATATAACCAATGGGGGGCAAAAGTCTACAGTCTATTTCACGTATAATGAAAATATGAACAAAATCATTTTCCTCAGTTGGTTATTGCTGATTGTTTTGGCTGCCTGCGTTCCGCTTGCAGGGGAAACGCCGGCGGCGCCTCTTGAAACGCCGACAGCCAAGCCTCCAACAATGATCTCCTCGGCGACAAGCGCCCCTACAGCGGAAATTCCTGCCCCGGCAGTGTCAGAGGAGGTTTGTTCCTTGCCGGAAACCTGGTCGCTGTCTTTTCGCCGCACGGGCGGTTTTGCTAACTTCGACCAAAGTTTGACCGTGAACAGCCGGGGAGAATTGCAAATCGAGTCCAAGCGGCCGCCGCTCACCTCCAGCCGGCTACTTTCTTCTGACGCGCTGGCTCAACTGGCAGAACTGTTGAAGCAAGCCTGTCCTTTCACAGCCCCGACAGGACGAGATGTGTGCGCAGATTGTTTTGTCTATGACCTGCAAATTCAGTGGGGAGACCAGGCCTATGGATGGCAAGCGACCGATGTCACTTTGCCAGAAGAAGCGCGCGCATTGATCGGCGCATTGAGCCAATTCTTCCAGCAAAACACGCCGTGACAACCGCCGGCGGCGAATGCTCTGCAACCTCGTAACAAAGACGTTTCAGGAATTTGCAGACTTTCAACGGCGGATCTCTACCGGCGTTCCCACCTCGGCCCAGTTGTAGAGCAGTTGCGCCTCATACGTCCCAAGCACCACGCAGCCATAGGAGATGGGCGTGCCAAGATAACCCGCCCACAAAGTTGCGCCGTTGGGTAAGATGGGCAGGGCATGGATGCCGTTTTGCAAACTGCCCGACCAGTAAATGCCCAACCAGTAGGGCATCCAGATATTCCAGGTAGCGCCGTAGGCATTGGGAATCTTTTCGAGGACGCTGAAGTTGCCGATCCGTGTGGAGTTGCCCATCCCTGTAGAGGCGACGAAACTAAAGACCAGCGTCTGCCCTTCATAGGCGTAGAGGTGCTGCTCAGAAATGATGACCAGGATATATTTATTGCCTGTATAGCCTGTTGATGGAGCCAACGGGGAAGAAAACGCTGGTTTGGGCGACAAGTTTTCGAGGATGACAAAGTCCGTTGCAGAAAAGACAGAGGCAGAGGGCGTTTGTGAAGGCAGCGGGGTGAGGGTCGGCTGGGGGGTGAAAGTGAGGGTAGGCAGCGGCGAGGCAGTGTACGTTGGTTTGAGCATCACCACCCCGCTTCGATAAGGCGCCTGTTTGGCTGATGCCGGTGAAGGTGTTTGCGGCAAAGCCTGACACGCTGCCAGGGTGATGAGCGCCAAAAAAAGGGCAATCTTTGGTGCGAGGCGCATGAGGCTTGGCGCGTTTAAGGCCATGCACTGCGGCACTTCAGGGTGTGGACGGTTCTCGATGCGCATCGGTCATCTGTTGGCTTCCGCCGACTAACTTTTTTTGCTTCAACTCATCCAGGGTACCTGCTCCACATGCAAACATGGCAACCTCGATTTGCCGCTTGGTCAGTTGCATCATCTCAACGGTTTTCTCGGTGGAAATTGCCGCCGCTTTGAGGAACTGTCCTGCCATGCCGCCCAGCGTCGCTCCCAGCGCAATGCACTTGGCGATGTCGAGTCCGTCTTTCAAGCCGCCGCTGGCAAAGACCATCATGCCGGGAACGGCGCGTTTGACGTTCAGGATAGACTCGGCGGTAGGGATGCCCCAGCCAACAAAGGTAGCGGCAAGTTGACGGGTGGCTTCGTTGGAGGCGCGGTGCATTTCGACTTGTGACCAACTGGTGCCGCCGGCGCCGGCCACGTCAATGGCAAATACGCCACACTCAGCAAGCAGTTTGGCCGTCCGTTCGGAGATGCCCCAGCCCACTTCTTTGACAATGACCGGCACCTCGATGTTTCGGCAGATGGCCTCTATCTTTCTGGCGAGACCGGCAAAATTCGTATCGCCGTCCTCTTGCACTGCCTCTTGCAAGGGATTGAGATGCAAGATGAGCGCGTCAGCGGCTAGCATATCCACCGCCCGACGGCAGTGTTCGATGCCATAGCCATTGTTCAATTGCACGGCTCCCAGATTGGCGAAGAGCAGGATATCTGGCGCCATTTTGCGTGTGATGGAGAAGGTAGGGATAGACTCAGGGTGTTCGAGCGCGGTGCGCTGGCTTCCTACGCCCATCGCGACGCCCACTTGTTGAGCGGCGCTTGCCAGGCGTTGATTGATTTCGCCGGCGGCTTGTGTTCCGCCAGTCATGGAACTGACCAGGATGGGGGCGGCCAATCGGCGGCCGAGCAGGCTGAGGCTGGGGTCGAGGCGGTTCAGGTCGAGTTCTGGCAAGGCTTCATGGATGAAGCGATAGTTTTCGAGGCCGGTGGTCAAGGCCGAGCGGACATCTTGCTCAAGGTTGATCTTGATGTGGTCTGCTTTCCGTTGTTCGATAGGCGCAACTTTTTGCATGGGGTAGTGTTCCTGTCTATTGAATCCGCTTCAGGGGAAAGGCTCCCTTTAGGGGATGGTGGTTGGCTTGACATGTCTGTTGGAAAGATTACAATAAGCCAGTCAAATTTGTTGAAATCCAGTCAGGAGGATGATCATGTCTGATACGTTTTCTGAGTTGAAGGCAATTATCGTAGACTTGCTCGGCGTAGAAGAAAGCAAAGTGACGATGGATGCCCGTTTCCGCGAGGACCTGGAGGCTGATTCGCTCGACCTGGTCGAGTTGATCATGGCCTTCGAGGATAAGTTTGGGGCGGAGATCTCGGATGAGGACGCCCAGTCTATCAAGACGGTGGGTGAGGCGGTCAAGTATATTGACGCGCGCCGGTAAGGTATCTCCATTATAACCGTAGAGCCGCCTGCTGTTGCCAAGGGCGGCTCTTGGTTTGTTATTTTAACCTGAGTTCGGGATAAGCCTTCGAACCGTCCCGCGAAGTACCCGCAGGGTGAAGGCTTGATTTTGCCCATACAATTGCTCTGAAAGCCTTCGGGACGGTTACCCCGAACTAGCGGCAAGCCTTCGAACCGTCCCGCGAAGTACCCGCAGGGTGAAGGCTCGATTTTGCCCATACAATTGCTCTGAAAAGCCTTCGGGACGGTTATCCCGACTGGCGTATTCGTTAGCAAGGCAACCAAAAATGTAAAGCGCCCCATCCTGTTAAGGAAGGGCGCTTTTTGTGGTCATTTCAACAGTGTTGGTATTTCCTCGGGATGTTTGGCTACCCGCACACCAGCCGCTTCGAGGGCTTTGATTTTGTCAGCGGCTGTGCCTGCGCCGCCTTCGATGATGGCGCCGGCGTGTCCCATGCGCTTGCCGGGAGGGGCGGTCTGCCCGGCAATGAAACTGGCAACCGGTTTGGTCATTTTGGAGGCAATGTACTCGGCTGCTTTTTCCTCCTCTGTGCCGCCGATTTCGCCAATCAGGATGACCTTTTCAGTCTGCGGGTCATGCTCGAACATTTCTAGCACGTCAATGAAGTTGGTGCCGTTGATGGGGTCGCCGCCGATGCCCACGCAAGTGGAGGCGCCCATGCCCAGGTTCTTCATGGCATACAACACTTCATAAGTCAACGTGCCAGAGCGCGAGACGACGCCCACGTTTCCTGGAATGGCGATGTTGCCGGGGATAATGCCGACCTTGGCTTCGCCCGGGGTGAGCAGGCCGGGACAGTTGGGACCTACCAGGCGCACGTTTTTCTGATCCAGGTAATTGCGCACACGCATCATGTCTTGCACAGGGATGCCTTCCGTGATGCAGACGATGAGCGGCAGGCCGGCGTCGGCGGCCTCGAACATGGCATCGGCCGCAAAGCGCGCCGGGACGAAGATGACCGAGGCGTTTGCTCCCGTTGCTTCGACGGCCAATTTGACCGAATCGAACACCGGCACCTTGCCGTTCAGCACCCATTCGCCGCCTTTGCCGGGCGTCACGCCGGCCACGACGTGGGTGCCGTAGGCCACCATTTGCGTGGTGTGAAAGAGACCTTCGTTGCCGGTGATGCCCTGCACCAGCAAGCGAGTATTTTTATTGATTAGGATGCTCATCTTTTCATGCTCCCTGGGCTGCGGCCACCGCCTTTTGTGCGGCTTCGGCCAAGGTTTCAGCAGTAATCATGTGGGCGTTTGCCAGTAAGGCGCGGCCTTCCTCCGCATTGGTGCCAACCAGGCGTACTACCATAGGCACCTTAGGTTTGACCTCTTC
>JGI24187J35170_1001454_pt1 | contig 10525 bp, 4 predicted proteins | sample YNPBryBLVA2012_FD_35170 | JGI IMG/M metagenome (IMG submission 35170)
CCTGCGCCGACGCGGAACCAGCGGTCGGCGCAGGCCGACCGAAGGCCTGCGGCCCCGAGCGGGCGACTTCAGTCGGCAACGGTAGGTAGTTACCTTTATTGTAAGAAACCCGATGGGGCCAAGGCTTGGCTCTGGCCCCACCGGGCCATGTCAGGGTATGCTTTCCCGGCTTACTGGGTTACGACAAACTCGTAATCCACGATGCCGGGGATGCTCACCACGCTGGAGACGAGGACCACTTCCAGCTTGTTCGATCCGGCCTGCAGCTTGCCGGTGACGTCGGCCGGCAGGGTGACGCCATATTTGCCCTCTTCGATGAGCGTCACTTCGCCCTGGCCGGCCAGAGCCCCCGTTGCGTCAAAGACCAGGTACTTGGCGCTGGCGATCTCCTGGCTGGGGTATGGCTCGCCCTCGAAGGTGACGGCCACCTCAAACTTGGCTTCCTCGCCGATCTTGACCTGGGCGGGGCCGGTGACCTCGATCTCCGGGATCTTGGGCGCGCCAAAGCCGGACCAGCGGTTCGCCAGGTCGGGNTAGTCCTCGAAGCGGCGCAGGCTCAGCGTCTTTTCCACCGGGAAGGCCTTGTCCAGCCAGAAGGGACCGGTCCCCAGCCAGAAGTGACCCTGCAGCTTGTACCACTTGGTCAGGTTGGCATAGCGGGCCGCAATCTCCTCCGGCGTCAGATAGAGGCTCAGGGTGGGTGTATAGACTATCCCACCGGAGGCCGACAGCGCATCCAGCTCACCCTTCAGGATCTCCAGGCTGGGCCCGGCGATGTAGCTCATCCACTCCACCCCCTTCTCTCCGGCCTTGTCGGTGGAGAAGGCCAGCTTGCCATGGGCATCGGCCATGATCCCGATGGCCAGGTTGTGCCAGGCGCCAGGGCCATAGAAGTAGTAGGGGAACCAGGCCGTCGGTAGCCACTCGGCATCCAGGTAGTAGGTATCGTCGTAGGTGGTGATGACCAGGGGATCGGTGGACTCGATCACGACGCCGCGGAAGTGGGACAGGAAGACATTGGTGATCTGGTCGGCAAAGGCCGGGTCGTAGATGGCGCTTTCCGGCTTGCCGGGGTCGAAGGTCATGATGATGCGCATGATAAAGTCGGCCATTGTGATCGGGCTGCCGTCATGCCACTTGACCGTGGTCCACAGGTCCTTCGGGTAGGTGACCGTGCACTTGGTGTTGGNNTCCAGGGTNGGGGTGGGCATGTCCCCCGCCTTGATGAAGGTCTGGGTCGTGGCATCCCAGTCGGCCCAGGCATCCGCCGGGACCTCGATCTTGGGGGCGAAGCTCAGGTCGATCCAGTCCAGGGTCTTGGCCACCGGCAGGCCCTCCTTGACCACGCACTCGGCCTTTTCGATGCGCAGCGGCCAGTACAGGCCGGTGTAGGGGTCGGCGATCACGCCCTGGTCCGCAGTGGCGCGGATGGGGGTCTGGTCGTAGATCCAGTTGCTGCCGGCGATGGGGTTCCAGGGCTCGACCAGCACACCCGGCTGGGCGATGCGCATCGTCCCACCCTCTTTGTCCTTGAAGCGGATGGTGTAGGGCATCAGGCTGGAACCGGCCACACCGCCGGCCAGGTCGTAGGCCACCTCTATGTCGGCCCGCTGCGGGGCAAAGGAGGTGTTGTCTACAAGCCAGATGCGGACCGAGTCCTCCATGGACAGGCGCAACGCCTTCTTGAACAGCTCAGCGCGCTCCTCCATGTTCTTAAAGTCGTTGATGTACAGCTTGCCGGCCACNTCGTCAAACTCGGCCGAAGGGGTGTAGGCCTGCCACAGCGGCGCGGCCGAGCCACGCTTGGTGTAGAAGAAGCCAAAGTTGGTGGCATCGTCGCGGCTCACCGCGGTGGTGATCCAGCCGCCGGTGTAAAAGTTCCACTGGCCCTCGGCCGGGTCGCTCTGGATCCAGATGGGCGAGGCTTCGGTCCGGGTTTTGTACTGGCGGTCCACGGTAAAGCCCACCGACTCGAGCTGGCTGGCGATATAGTCGCCATACTCCTTGCGCTCGTCCTCGGTGCGGATGATGCCGATCAGGGTCACCGGCGCGCCGTTGTACTGCCACTTGCCATCGGCCCCCAGCGTGGCCCCCATCTCGGTCATGACCTGGGTGATCACTTCCTTGGCCTTGTCGGGGTTGTAGGCGTATTTGGCTTCCAACTCGCGGCACACATCCACATAGCGGGCATAGTCGGGGAAGGCCGAGTTCAGGGTGGTATACTTGGGCATGCCCAGGCCACCCAGGATTTCCTGGACCAGGTAGTTGCGGTCTATGAGCCAGTTCATCGCCTCGCGGAACTTGGCTACGCCGAAGGGGTTGATCCGGCCGTCGTTGAAGACGGGGACGGGGTTGGCCGTGATCTCGGTGTACGCCCCCAGGGACGGGGTAGAAGCCAGATTGGGGTCGCCCTTGACCGCCTCATAGACGGCGGGGTCGGACACGGTGTAGGCATAGATGTCAATGTCGTTGGCCTGGAGCTGCTTGACCGCCGCCTGGGCGTCGTTCTGCTCGGTAAAGACCAACTGATCCACCCAGGCTCCCTTGCGGGTCACCGGCACCGGCGTGGGGGTCACCTCGACGACCTGGGTCTGGACAACGGTCTTTTCCACCTCAACAGTCTGGACGACCGTCTCGCCTGGCACCACCTTGGTCTGCTCGACCACGACCGTCTGAACCACCGTGCTGGGGGCGGGCGTGGGGCCGCAGGCAGCCAACACAAGCGGGGCGACCATCACCAGGACGGCGAGGATCGCCAATTTCTTGTTCGAAAACATTGTCTCCTCCTTCTTTTTCTTTGGGTTGGATTTTACGTTTTCCAGGCGCGGGGATCCTGCCGTCGAACTGGTCCCGCCTCATCACCTCCTTCTATCTTTCCCCCCTCCGAGGCACTACGGCTGCCCGGAGGTGGACTTTTGCCGGTGGACGAAGCGCTTCTATCATACCACATTCCGGCCTGAAAGTCAAGAGCAACGGCCGGTTTTGTCACCGCTCCCCCCAGGCAGTTCCGGGCTTTTGTCTTTCACACCCGGAAGCAGGCCACCCAATGGCGGCCGCCCACATCTTTGAACTCCGGCTCCTGCTCCAGACATACATCCATGACCACCGGGCAGCGGGTGTTAAAGTTGCAGCCCAGCGGCGGATTGGCCGGACTGGGCACATCTCCCTCCAGGATGATCCGCCTGCGCTTCTCCTCTACCACCGGGTCGGGGATCGGCACGGCCGACAGGAGGGCCTGGGTGTAGGGGTGGAGTGGATTGTCGTACAACTCCTGGCGGGTGGTCAGCTCCACGATCTTGCCCAGGTACATGACCGCCACCCGGTCGGAGATGTGCCGCACCACCGACAGGTCGTGGGCGATGAACAGATAGGTCAGGTGAAATTCCCGTTGCAGGTCTTCCAGCAGGTTGATGATCTGGGCCTGAATCGAGACATCCAGGGCCGAGATCGGCTCGTCGCAGATGATGAACTCGGGTTGCACAGCCAGAGCGCGGGCCACGCCGATCCGTTGCCGCTGTCCGCCGGAGAACTCGTGGGGGTAACGGTTGACAAAGTAGGGGTTCAGGCCCACCACCCGCAACAGATCCTGAACCCGTTCTCGCCGTTCCTTGCCCTGGGAAATATTGTGCACCAGCAGCGGCTCGCCGATGATATCCCCCACCGTCATGCGTGGGTTCAGNGAGGCGTAGGGGTCCTGAAAGATCATCTGCATCCGGCGGCGCATCCGGCGCAACGGTTCCCCCTTCAACTGGGTGAGGTCGTTGTCTTCAAAATAGACCTTGCCGGCGGTGGGTCGGTAGAGCTGCAAAATCGCCCGGCCGGTGGTGGATTTGCCACAGCCCGATTCCCCCACCAGGCCCAATGTTTCGCCGCGCATGATGTCAAAGGAAATGCCGTCCACCGCCTTGATGGCCCCCACCCGACGCTGGATGACGATGCCCCGGGTGATGGGAAAGTGCATCTTCAGGTCACGAACCCGGACCAACGGTTCATTCTGGGTCATTGGCCTCTCCCTTTGCAACTCAATGACAGGACTTACGCGATGGATGGCATGTTCACCACCAAGACAAAGATTTCTTGGTCATTCTTCGTGTCTTGATGCCTTTGTGGGAAGCCTGCCAGGTCAACTGCGTAACTCCTGTCAATTATACACCGGCCTCTTGTGTCACATCCACCCAACAGGCGATGCGGTGCCGGGGGCCCACCGGGGCCAGCTCTGGCCGCTCCACCCTGCACCGTTCGACGGCATAGACGCAGCGAGGCTCAAAGGGGCAGCCCGGCGGCAGGTCAATCAGGTCGGGCGGCAGCCCTTCGATGGAGCGCAGCTTTTCGCGGCGGACCTCGTCCAGGCGGGGGAGGGAGCCCAACAAACCCAGGGTGTAGGGGTGGCGAGGGTCGGCATACACCTCCTTGACCGGCGCTTCCTCCACGGCAAAACCGGCGTACATGACCATCATCCGGTCGGCCAGGCCGGCCACCACCCCCAGGTCATGGGTGATCCAGATGATGGCCATGCCGATCTCGTCCCGCAGCCGCTTCACCAGGTCTACAATCTGGGCCTGGATGGTCACGTCGAGGGCGGTGGTCGGTTCGTCGGCGATGAGCAGTTGTGGGTTGCAGGCCAGGGCCATGGCGATCATGGCCCGCTGGCGCATCCCCCCTGAGAACTGGTGGGGGTAGTCGTCCAGCCGCGCTTCGGCCTGGGGAATGCCGACCATCGCCAGCAGTTCGGCGCTTCGCTTGCGCGCCTCCTCCCGGCCCATGTGCAGATGGAGTTCCAACGCCTCGCCGATCTGCCGGCCGATGGTCAGGACCGGGTTGAGGGAGGTCATCGGGTCCTGGAAGATCATGGCAATCTTGTTGCCCCGCACCTGCCGGATCTCCTCATCGCTCACCTGCAACAGGTCCCGCCCTTCGAACAGCACCTGCCCGGCCACGATCTTGCCCGGCGGCTGGGGGATGAGGCGCATGACCGACAGGACGGTGACACTCTTGCCACACCCACTCTCCCCCACAATGCCCAGAGTCTCCCCTTCTTCCACATAGAACGACACCCCGTTGACCGCCTTGACCACCCCATCCTGGGTGAAGAACTGGGTTTTCAGGTCTTTGACTTCCAGCAGCGGCATGATCCCCTTCCCTCGCGTTGGATTATGAAGGCACGGCTCTGAACCACGCCCTGCACTGCCCTCCCTTTGCGGCGATGTGCAAAGCGCAACCATTATATTCGCAAAGAGAGGAATTGTCAAAACAGTGATGGCTTTGGTTCCCCCTCATGGCCGGCCACCATTTTGAACCATCCTGTCCCGATCTACCAGTTTACCTGGTAGATCGTCACCCCCTCGTTGCGAAAGACGACGCGCAACCGGCCCCCGGCGGCCATCTCCTCGAATTTGGCCAGGCCCGACAGTTCATAATACGCCCGCTCCAGCGGTCCGACAATGAGGTAGCGCACCCTGTAGTGGCGTAACAGCTCCTCGGCCAGTGAGGGCAGGGGGGTGTTGTAGATCGTGGCGATGTCGGCCAGTCGCTGCCGCACCTCCTCCTCGCCGAGGGGACCCCGCTGCTGGCGTTGGTGCCAGTTCCAGCCCAGCACCGTCGGCAGCCCGGTGTTGACCGAGTAGCGCGATCCCCAGCGGTACTCCGGGGTGTTGCCTTCCAGGATGACCGGCGAGCCGATCACGTTGTCGGTCAGCCAGCGGATCGCTTCCAGGTCCCACTTCAGGTCGTACTGAGCGTCGTTGGGGTCGTAATAGTGCGCCGTCTGCATGTAGGCCCAGCCGTCCAACCCCGGCCCCAGGTCCGGGTCAAACCGGTCGCGCACCTTGGCCGAGGCTGCCAGGGGGGGGTAGAGGGCAGCACAGGCCAGCAACAGGGCCAGCCCTCCCAGCCACCAGCCCCGGCCTGACCGCCAGCGTTCCAGGCGTGGCAGCAGCCAGGCCAGGGCCACCGCTGCGGCCACCCCCCACATCAGCCACACCTGCAGGTAGAACTTGAACACGGTGTTCATCCGTCCGATGTCGCCCTGCAGGACAATCACCTCTACTCCCAGGCTCATGGCCAGCCCCAACAACACCAGGAAGGCCCACAGCCGCTCCTCCGGTTCCAGGTTGGGCCGGAACAGGAGCAGCCAACCCAGCACCGCCAACGGCAGGCCCAGGGCAAAGACGACCAGGCCGCGATAGGCATAGGCTCCCTGCGCGACCCACTCCGGGTTGGCGCGGGTAAAGGAGGTCAACCCAGGGACCAGGAAAACGACTTCGACCAGGGCCAGGACGGCCAGCCCGATCCAGACTGCGCATCCCGGCGGCAGGCCGCGCACGCCGGCGATCCGCGCCGCCCGACGCAGGCGGTCGGCAGCGTGCCGGTAGCGGATGGTCAGGGCCAGGCGGCGCAGCAGCGGGTCGCGTTCCCGGCGGCTCAGCGTCCGCGCACACAGATAGCTGAGGATGAGGAACAGGAACAGGCCGTGGACGATCAGATAGGCCCAGAGCGCCGTGCGTGAGCCGTTCCACACCGCGATGCTGGTATAGATCGGGGCATAGTGGGTCCAGAAGGGCCAATAGAGCAGCCGCCAGCTCAACAGGAAGAGCAGGCCCAGTTGCCAGGCCACTGCGCCGATCAGCCGCCAGCTCAGCCGCCCTCGCCGGGCAAATTCGCCGATCACCAGCGCCCCCAGGGCCACCAGCAGGTGCGGCGGCACGTCCCAGGTGTTGGTCGTGCGCAGCGCGCCGATGGTCAACCCCCAGAGGAGCAGAGGCAAGAGCCCTCTCCTTCCTGCCTCCCGCACCACGGCCAGCGCCAGCGACAGCGACACAAAGGTCAGCGGCATGGCGATCAGGTGGGCGTGCAGGTCGGCATAGAGGAAGGTGAAGAAGGGGAATTCGGTGATGACCGATTCATAGGGGGCGGCCGGGATGGCCCGGCTGGCGTTCCAATACCACTCGTTGATGGCGACAGGCAACGCCTTGCCGCCAAAGATCACCTCGAAGGAGCCGATGATCAGCCGCACCAGGCCGGCCAGGCCGGGGATGGTGCTCTGAAAGGTGGTCATCACCCCCTCGGCGGCCTTGAGCAACAGCAGGTGCACTTCGCCCAGGTTGCCCAGCACGGCGACAAACAGCGCCCCCACAACCCCAAACAGAACGGCTCTGGAGGGCAGGGTGGAATCCCGCCTGGCCACCAGGTTGCAGGTGACGCTGAACGCCCCCATGGCCGTCATGGCGAACCAGGTGGGGATGGCCAGGTTGTAGGCCACATTGGGCACAATGCCGACCAGCTTGATCAGGGTGCCGACCAGCACCTGCCCAAAGTAATAGTAGTTCAGGTAGCCGCCGGCAAACCACGGGTCATAGGGTGGGAACTCGGTGCTCTTGAGGATGGCGTTGAGGTAGGCGAAATCCATCGGCTTTTCGCCCCCCATCCAGGGATGCCACAGGTCCGGGTTGCCCCGACGGATCAACCAGAACAGGAAGAAGAACAGGAGGAACAGAGCCTCGGTGACCAGGACGATGCGCCTGTGGCCGCGCCACAGGTCGAGCAGGCGGCGGCGTTGGCCGGGCAGGAGCAAAGAGGCAAGAGAGGAGGAGGCGATCAGGCCAAAGGCCAGCAGGATGGTGCCCCGGCTGTAGTGCAGCGGCGTCAGGTTGGTCAGCATCCACGACAGCCAGCCCAGCAGCAGCACGCCCACCGGCCTGGCCAGGATATAGCCCCGGTCGGGCAGATGGCGAAAGAGGGCCAGGGTCAGGGGCAACGCCGCCAGCCCCAGCAGGCCCAGCAGCAGCAGCCAGAAGGGGGTGGGCCAGCGGTTGGACAGGCTGTTGCGGTTGAAGAGAAAGACCCAGGTGCCGCCGGACTCCTGGACCTGGCGCTGTTCCCCGGTGAGCAGCAGGCCGTTGGTGCGCTCGCGGGTGCGCTGCCAGCGCTCCTGTTGGCGGGCAAACCGGTCCGCTTCCCGCTTCTGGCGTGCCTGCTCGCGCCGCCATTCGGGCAGGTCGCGGGGGTTGAGCCAGTGGGCGATCCGGTCCCATTCGACCCCCTCGGTCAACATGGCCTGCGCCTGCTCCCGGTTGTAGCGGGCCGTCTTGTGAAAGATCAGCACCCGGGGATGGTCGTAGACGCTGAATGCTTCCTCGGCAGGGGGAAGGGGCACCTTGATCGGCTGACGTTGATGCACATACTCTGCTTCCATCAACGGGTAGGGGGTCTCCTGGTCGGGAAACTGGAAGGGGCCGATGGCCGGGCAGGAAGTGAAATCGGCCACCAGCTCAAAGCCCAGATCTCCGGCAAAGAGAGCACGATAGTAGGCCGTCGTCACCGGATAGCGGGCCGGGAGGCGAGAGATCGAGGCGTAGAGCCGATTGCTGGCCAGAAAGAGATAATCCGCCTGGTCCAACCGGTCAAGCAATTGGGCCAGTTTCTCCGGGGTGTCCTCGTCATAATTTGTCATCTCTATGCCGGTGTACATCCCGGCGAAGGGGTTGTGTCCATCCACCGGCAGAGGCAGGCCCCAGTCCCAGTGTTCGTTGGCGACGGTGACCCCCGGCGGGATGTTGGCATAGATCCAGCGCGAAGCGGCCACGCGCGTATTGGGTCGCAGGTAGATCGAGAACACAGCGCCGGCCCATAGGGCTGTGCTGACCACGACGAGAGTGGCAAGGCTCAGGCCCAGGCGACGACGCCAACGGCTTGAGCTACGGGCCAGGTGGACCAACAGGCAGGCGGCGAAAATCACAAACAAGGGATAGAGGGACAGGAAATAACGCATGGCCTTGACCCAGCGGGTGGACTGGTAGAGGAAAAAGAGGGTTCCCCAGACCCATAAAACCAGATGGGTGCGCTCGCCGCGCCACAACCTGTAGCCGACCACAGCCCAACCGGCCCAGGCGATCAACCCCAGGGGCAGCCCCATGCCCCAGACCACCATGTTGATCCAGGGAAACAGGATGGGGGCCCGGTCGGTCCACTGTTGACCTGGCGGCAGGTCTACTTTGCCGCTCTGCTCGGCAGCAATCTGCCCCAACCGTTCCAGCCACTCGGGGCTGAGCTGCAGGCCCAAGAATCCAGGGCCTTCGAAGGCGTAGGGCTGGGCAAGGCGAAAGGCGACGAGGGACAGCAACCCGGCCAGGAGAAGCCTGGGTAGAAGGAACATGAGGGGGGAAAGAAGGGAACGACGGGATGGAGCCCGAATGGCCTGCAGCCACCACCCCACCCCGGCCAACACAACCAGGAGCGCTGCCCAGATGGCGCTGATCTTGCAGGCTGTAGCCAGGCCGGTCGCCAGGCCCGCCAACCCGAAATCGAGCCATGACGGTCCCCTCGGGGGGTTGAACTGAGCGGCTCGCACCGCAAAGCAGGCGGTCAGGGTGGTGAAAGAGGCGGACATGCTATCCACGGTGAAAAAATGGGCTTGCTGAATGAGAAAGGCAGTCAGCGCCCCCAGGGCTGCGGCGAGCAGGCCGATCGCTTCGCCGTACAAGCGCCGTGCAATCAGGTAGATCAGGGCCACAGTCCCCAGATCGGCCAGGGCTGAGAAGAACCGCCCCACCTGGGCGCTGCGCGGGCCGGTGAAGGTGCCGGAGGTACATCGTGAGGCCGAGGGTCCTATCAGCACCCTTCCCACGGCTGCGCTCAACCTGTCGGGCGAGTCCCCACAGCCACGGTCAAGCCATTCCGCCGTCCAGCGGGTCAGGAACAGGGGCAGTGTGCCATAGCTGTACTGGTAGCCACTGTTGAGGCAATTCAGGGGCGAATGGTGGGTGTCAAAATAGAGAGAAAGGCGATCTGGCATCCTGATGACGGAGGTGATGATCCGCATATGCCCCTCGTCGGGGTGGATCCATTGNCCTTCATCCCAGTTCAGACCTGTAAACCGCAAGTAGCCTGCCGTCAGCAGGATCAAGGGGAGCAGAAGCCGCCGCATGGCAGCCACCCGTTTGGAACGATCCATACCAGCTACTCTTTGCTGCTTCTCCGAAACTGGCCCGCTAAAGGCTGTTCAGCACCATTCTGCGACACAGGGCCGCAGACCCGCTTTGGGCAACAAAGCACAGTATAGCACAGACCTGACAGGTTTTCCAAAACCTGTCAGGTCTGACGGCTGGTGGGCGAAACAGGGTTCGAACCTGTGACCTCTTCCTTGTAAGGGAAGCGCTCTCCCAGTTGAGCTATTCGCCCGCCTGCGGATTATACCTGGAAACAGGGCATCTGTCAATTGAAGCCAGGCAGGGCAACGACCCATACGCATCAAGCGAAGCTAAGTCGCCCCTCAGAGCCGGTCTGAAAAGATTACCACCAAGGACACCAAGGACACAAAGGGCCTGAAAATCATCCTTTGTGGTTTTCAGACAGGCGGACGGCCGGGGGCAGAGCAGCGCTCTGCCCCGACCGGTGCGATTTCCAATCGCCCGCGCCGGGATGGTTCATTTTTTCTGGAAATTGGTTTACACTTTTGACCGCCTCAAAAAATCGGCTGCCCGCAAAACGCTGACTGAAAGTCAGCCTCCAATGGCCTGCGGCCAAGGGT
>JGI24187J35170_1001455_pt1 | contig 10525 bp, 8 predicted proteins | sample YNPBryBLVA2012_FD_35170 | JGI IMG/M metagenome (IMG submission 35170)
CGCGTCGGTGTAGGCCGACGCCCGGCGCGAAGCGCCCCAAGAGGCCGATTTCAATCGGGCGCGTCGGTGTAGGCCGACGCCCGGCGCGAAGCGCCCCAAGAGGCCGATTTCAATCGGCAAGCCTGTAGGTCCGAAAGGGATTGCGGATCACAGGGAACCGGCTGCCGTCAGGTAGCGTCTAAAAAGCGATGATGAAACAGCAAAACAGGCAGCCACCAGCGGTCCGATTCCAGCACCGGCCAGGGCCCACACCCCCGGCCGGGAGTTCCCCGCCCCAGCTTCCGACCAACCAGCGCTGGGGCCCTCCGGCCATGCCGCCGGACCAGGCCAGGTGGACAGGGAACCAACTGACCCGGCAGGCGATCCTGGCCTTCCTGGCGGTGACGGTCATCGCCGCCGGCCTGGCCACACTGGCTATCGTCGAGCTATGGCTGGCCGACCGGGTGCTGCCCGGCGTCTATGTGTGGGATGTGGATGTGGGCGGCCTGACCCGCCAGGAGGCGGTGGCCCGCCTGGAAGCCAGCTTCCGCTACCCGGCCGACCGGCACCCCATCCTGCGTGATGGCGACCGGACGTGGCCGGTGGACCCGGCGGAGNTGGGCACCCGGCTCGATGCCGCCTCCAGTGTGGAGGCGGCGCTGGCCATCGGCCACAGGGGAGGGCCTGTGGCCCGCCTGGCCGAACAGTTCGACACCCTGCTTCACAGCCGCCTGGTAGCCCCTGCCTTTACCTTCGANGCCAACAGCGGGGCGCGCTTTCTCAGCCAGATCGCCCGCCAGGTGAACCAACCCCTGCGCAATGCCGGCCTTATCCTGGACGAAGAGCTGAGGGTGACGGCCATTTCTGCCCAGATGGGGCGCGAAGTGGACGAAGAGGCCACCCGCCAGGCGCTGGTCCGGCGCATCTCGGAGATGGGTGGCGGTGAGGTAGCCCTGGTCGTGCACGAAAGCGCCCCACTGCTCACCGATGTGAGCGCAGCCCAGGCTCAGGTGCAACAGATCCTCAGCGGCCCGGTCCTCCTCACCACCCCGGGCCACGAACCGTGGACCATCGAGCCGGCGACGCTGGCCGCCTGGCTCGTCCTGCGGCCGGTCACCGGGGAGGATGGCCAGGTGACCCTGTCGGTCAGCCTGGACCCCGGACCGATGAACCGCCTGGCGCAGGAGATCGCCGCCCAGGTGGCCCGGGCACCGGTGGACGCCCGGTTCCGCTTCGACGAAGCCAGCGGCAGCCTGGTGCCGGTGGTCGAAAGTGTGCCCGGCCAGACCCTGGACGTGACGGCGACGGTCACCCTTATCGAGCAGGCGGCCGGCAGTGAGCAACGCACCGTNTCCCTGCCCCTGGTGCAGGTCCGCCCGACCATCGCCACGGAGGATGCGCCCCGGCTGGGCATCGTAGAGCTGCTTGGCGAGGGGGTGACCAGTTTTGCCGGCTCGTCGGCGTCGCGGGTGCAGAACATCATCGTCGGGGCCTCTCAGTTCGACGGCCTGCTGATCCCACCGGGCGAAACCTTTTCCTTCAACCACTATCTGGGCGAGGTGACGGCTGAAAAAGGGTACGAGGAGAGCATCATCATCTGGGGCAACACCACCCGCGCCGACGTGGGCGGTGGGCTATGTCAGGTCTCCTCCACCGCCTTCCGCGCTGCCTTCTGGTCNGGCCTGCCCATCGTNGAACGCTGGCCCCATGCCTTCCGGGTAAGCTATTATGAGCCGCCCAAGGGCCTGGATGCCACCATCTACTCGCCGGATGTGGACCTGAAATGGGTCAACGACACCGGGCATTANATCCTCATCCAGACCTATGTGGACAGGGCNGGCCAGACCCTGACCTTCCGCTACTACGGCACCAACCCGGGCCGCACCGTCGAAATGGAAGGACCATTTGAGAGCAATCCGGTGCCCCACGGCCCGCCGATCTACCGGGAAGATCCGACCCTGCCCAAAGGTCAGACCAGACAGATCGAGTGGGCCCGAGATGGTCTGGACGTGACGGTCTATCGCCTCATCAAACAGAACGGCGTGGAGGTGCGGCGCGACACCTTTTTCAGCCGCTATCGGCCCTGGCAGGCGGTCTATCTGGTGGGGACGAAGGAATAGTCGGTCGGTTTCTGATCGTCGCCCGGATCATCCCGGCCAGTTCCCTGGCGCGCTGCGGTGCATCGCCCACGTAAGCGCCGACATCCAGCAGCGCCCGCACCTGGTCGGCCGGCAGGAAGGCCAGCACCTCCGGGTCGGCGGCCAGGGATTCGGCTACAGGATTCGANGCGCCCTGCTCAATGGCAGCCCAGGCGGCCATGCTGTGCTGNCGGATCAGTTCGTGCATGGCCTGGCGGTCGGCACCGGCCTTGACCAGCTCCATCAGCAGGCGCTCGGTGGCGGCGAAGGGGCCATAGGTGGCCAGGTTGCGGGCGACCGCTTCGTCGTGGATCACCAGCCCGCGCAGGATCGAGTGTGCCCGGCGCACCAGCTCCTCGGTGGCCAGGAACGCCTCGGGCAGAATCAACCGCCGGTTGGCCGAATCGTCCAGGGTGCGCTCCAGCAACGAATGGGCGGCGTTGTCCCAGGCCACGCGGGGCAGGGCGGCCACCAGCCGGGCCAGGCTATCCACGGTTTCGGCGCTTTCAGGGTTGCGCTTGAAGGGCATGGCCGACGAACCCACCTGCTGGCGGCCAAACGGTTCGCTCCATTCGCCCAGGGGCTGTGCCTGCAACACCCGCAGGTCAAAGGCAAACTTGTAGAGCGAACCCGCCAGCCCGGCCAGGGCGTTGAGCACCAGCCAGTCCTGCTTGCGCGGATAGGTCTGCGTGGTCACCGGAAAGGCCTCCAGTTCCAGCCGGGCCATCACCCTGGCTTCCAGGTCGGCGGCAGTGGGGCGACCGGGAGCGGAGGTCAGCAACTGGGTGTAGGAGGCCGAGGTGCCGGTAGCGCCGCGAAACCCCTTGCCCCGCAGCCCGGCGCGCACCCGGCGCAACTCTTCCAGATCGATCAGCAGGTCAAGGCCATACTGCGCCAGACGATAACCCACCGTGGTCGGCTCGGCGGGCTGAAGGTGGGTGTAGCCCATGCACACCTGCTCAGCCCGCTCCTCGATCCGGTCGGCCAGGTCGGCCAGGAGGGCGCACAGGCGGGCCAGCAACAGGTCCAGCGCATCGCGCAGCCGCAACACGTCGGCGTTGTCCTTGACATCCATGCTGGTGGCTCCCAGGTGGATGATGCCCCCCCCAATCGGGCACTGCCCGGCAAAGACCCGGACCTCGGCCATCAGGTCATGTTTGATCTCGGCCTCGATCTGAAGGGCACGCTCCACATCCACTTCGTCGGCATGGGCGCGCAGGTCGGCGACCTGCGCGGGGGTGACCAGCCCCAACCCGGCCTGAGCCTCGGCCAGTGCCACCCAGATGCGTCGCCATAGCCGCCGCTTATGCACTTCGCTCCACACAGAGCGCATCTCCGCCGAGCCGTAGCGCCAGCTCAGCGGCGAGATATAGGTTTCATGATCCTCCTGACTTGTAGGGCCACTGCTCGCAGTGGCCCTGCGGCGGTCCTGCAGGAAGGGGAATTGCCGGCGGCAGCGGTCCACCTCGTCCAGGTCCAGCGTCACCAGGAACAGCCCTGGCTCCAGGCCCCCCTCGACCAGGACCCGTCCCCAGGGGTCCACGGCCGCCGAATGGCCGCCAAACTCGCCGTCGGCGTCGGTTCCGGCCCGGTTGCAGCCGGCCACAAAGAGCTGATCTTCCACCGCCCGCGCCCGCAACAACAGCCGCCAATGCTCGATCCGGCGTATCGGCCATTCGGCGGGGATGAGGATGAGCTGCGCCCCGGCGCCGGTGTAGGCGCGCCACAGTTCGGGGAAACGCAGGTCGTAACAGATGGCCAGGGCCACCCGGCCCCACGGCCAGTCAAAGACCGGCAGGGAGCGGCCGGCCGCCATCGTCTCCTTTTCGCCGATGAGCGGGAAGAGGTGGACTTTGCGATAGACGCCGGCCAGCCGGCCGTCCGGCCCGTAGAGCGCCGCCGTGTTGAAAGGCCGGCCGCCGGGGTTGGTTTCCAGCGCCGTGCCGACGACAAACAGGCCCTGTTCCTGGGCCAGGTCGGCCATGACGGCAAAGGGACCCTCCCCCAACGGCGCGGCATAGGTGTCGGCTCGTGCCAGGTCGTAGCCGGTGGACCATAGTTCCGGCAAGAGGAGCAGATCGGCCCCCTGAGCAGCAGCCTGGGCCGCAGCAAGTCGTGCTGCCACTTTGTTCTGATCCGGGCGGCCCAGGGCAATGTCCATCTGGGCCAGAGCGATGGTGATCTCCATCAGGCTCCCCCCTTTCTGCAGAAAGTCAGGTGATATTATACCCATTTTTCGCACCTGGGACCAATCGGCGGCGGTCCTGGGTGTTCGAAGCCCCCCATCGCTGGGGGAGCCGCCGGGTCCCAGGCCTGGCGGCGTTTGTAGGGCAACTGCTCGCAGTTGCCCTACTTGCGCTTCTCAGCCTCTTCATCGCTCGACAGGGGTCTGTGACCCCCGCCAGAGGGGGGGCCGCCGGGTCCCAGACCTGGCGGGAGCAGGGAACTGCCAGCCTGTGACAAACGGGTGAGCGCATGGCGTTGGGAACATACGGTCGCTGCTCAAAAGTGGAAATTCTGGCCGGGATGTGATAAAATAGANTCATGCCACAGGTGATCGCACTCGGCGATGTGAACATGGACATCATCGCCCATTTCCCCTGCTACCCGGCTAAAGGGGGGGATGCGCTGGCCCACTCGACCGAAATCCACTGCGGCGGTTCGGCGGCCAACACGGCCATGGTGCTGGCCCGCCTGGGGTTCAAAGTCAGCCTGATCGCCCGCCTCGGCCCCGACTGGCTGGCCCAGCGTGCCCTTCACAGCCTCAGCAAGGCCGGCGTCCTCTCCACCGACCTGCAACGCGATCCGGCGGTCATGACCGGCCTGATGTATGTCGTCGTCACCTCCGACGGCGAGCGGACGATCCTGGGCCATCGGGGGGCCAACGCCCTGACCGACCCGGCCCAGATCCGCCAGGAGAGCTTTCGGACGGCCAGGCTGTTCCACCTGTCGGGCTATGCCTTGCTGGCCGACCCCCAACGCAGCGCCGCCCTGCTGGCTCTGGAGATGGCCTGCCGCCACGGCCTGGCGGTCACCCTGGATCCGGGCATGAGCGTCCCCCAGGCGGCCCTCGACGAGATGCGCGCCCTGCTGCCGACGGTCAATATCCTGCTGCCCAACCTGGCCGAAGCCAGGCAGTTGACCGGCCTGTGGGAACCGGCAGAGTGCGCCCGGGCCTTGCTGGCGGCAGGGGTGCAAACCGTGGCCCTGAAGTTGGGACGGGAAGGATCGTTGATCGCCACCGGCGAGCGGCTGTACCGTGTGCCCGGCTTTGCGGTGGAGGTGCGGGACAGCACCGGCGCGGGCGACAGCTTCGCCGCCGGCGTGATCGCCGGATTTCTGGGGGGGCTGGAATGGCCCGGCACCGGCATACTGGCCAACGCCCTGGGAGCGATGACAGCGGCCCATGTTGGAGCAGGAGCCGCCGCCCTCAAAGCTCGCGAGGTGCTGGCCCTGCTGGCCGAACATCAGCACAAACCTGACTATTGCCACTGCGTGGAGGCCATTCAGCAGGCCATTGACTTTGTGACAACCCTGGCCACCGAGCCAGAGGAGGAGGGCAAACCATGGTGGAAGTAAGCTGGAAAGAGCGGCTGGACAACATCCGGCTGCATTCCCTGGTCGAGATGTTCGGCGTGGAAAAGCCGATCATCGGCATGGTCCATCTCTGGCCATTGCCGGGCGCGCCCGGCTATACCGGTTATGGCATGGGTCCCATCCTCGATCATGCCCGCCGCGATGCCGAAGCGTTGCTGGAAGGGGGCGTGGATGGCCTGATCGTGGAGAATATGTGGGACCTGCCCTATTACGTCGGCACCGATGTGCCCCTGGAAGCGGTAACGGCCCAGGCGGTAGCGGCGCGGGCGATCCGGGAGATGACCGACCGGCCGGTAGGGGTCAACGTCATCCACAACGGCTGGCCGGCTGAACTGGCCATCGCCGTGGCCGCCGAACTGGACTTTATCCGCATCTGCATTCTGACCGGTGCCCGGCTGTGGGATACCGGCGACCTGGACCGGGGCTGCGCGGCCGACCTGCTGCGCCGCCGTAAGGAACTGGGGGCGGAGCAGATCAGGCTCTTTGCCGACGTGGACAAAAAGCATTCCCTGCCTTTTCCGGGGCTGGACCTGGAAACGCACATCGAATGGACCGAGTTCTACCGGGCCGATGCCCTCATCGTCTCCGGGCGGATGACAGGCGACGCCCCGCCGTTGGACAAGGTGCGCCGGGCCAAAGCAGCCGCGACACGGCCGGTCCTGATGGGCAGCGGCACCACGGCGGAGAACATTGCTGAATTCTTGCAGTATGCCGATGGGGCGATCGTCGGCAGCAGCCTGAAAGTGGATGGGATCGCCGAAAACCCGGTGGATGTGGAACGGGTGCGGCGCTATATGNCAGTTGTGAAGGCGGTACGGATGACAAAAGAGCGACAGACCGAAATGGTGTGACCGGCGAACCGCTGGCTCATCCGCCCGGGGGCTCCCCAATGCTACGAACCCAGTACAAAACGCTCCCGCCGGCTGGGGCCGCCGGCGGGAGCCTGCACCTTAACGGCCGTGCCGCGTATAGTCTGGCAAGAGCAGCGGCGACTCGACTTCGGTCTCGATGCCGGCTTCGGCCAACTGCTTCTCCCAGGCGTCCACGTGAGCCAGGGTCAGCCGGCCCAGATGGACCTGGCGGAACCGCTCCCCGGCGGTGCGCCCCGCCCGCCGCCCAAAGACACATACATCCAGCAACGAGTTGCCCATCAACCGGTTGCGGCCATGCACCCCTCCCGATGCTTCGCCGGCCACCAGCAGGCCAGGGATGTCGGTGGTACAGTCGGGCCGGATGGCAATGCCGCCGTTCTGGTAGTGCAATGTGGGGTAGACCAGCATCGGGTCTTTGACAATGTCCACGCCAAAGCGGCGGAACTGGCGGACCATGGCCGGCAGCTCCCGTTCCACCGTGCCGGGGCCGTGCAGAATGTCAATCATCGGTGAATCGAGCCACACCCCCTCGAAGCCGGATGGCGTCTTGACGCCGTTGCCTCGCTCCTTGACCTCGCGGATGATGGCGCTGGCCTCCACGTCGCGGGTCTCGCGCGGAAAGACAAACTGCTCGCCGTGGACATTCAGCACCTGAGCGCCCAGGCCGCGCACCTTCTCCGTGACCAGCAGGCCGACGATCTGCTCCGGGAAGGCGGCACCGGTGGGGTGGTATTGCATCGTGTCTATGAACGCCAGCCGCGCCCCAACCCGGTAAGCCATCACCAGGCCGTCGCCGGTCGCGCCATAGTGGTTGGTGCAGGCATAGCCCATATAGTGCAGCCGGCCGCTGCCGCCGGTGGCGATGATCGTCTGCCGGGCGCGGACGATCAGGTGTTCCCCGGTCTCCAGGTTGAGCAGCACGGCACCCGCCACCTGGCCGCGATCATCCATCAACAGCTCAATGGCTGGGGCAAATTCAACGACGGTGATCTGGTCGGGATAGGAGCGGACCTCATCGCGCAGAGTGCGCATGATCTCGGCCCCGGAATAGTCGCGGGCGGAGTGCATCCGCTTGCGGCTGGTGCCGCCGCCGTGGATGGTGATCAGCGTCCCATCAGGCTGTTTGTCGAACATGCAGCCCAGGCTTTCCAGCCAGAGGATGACCTCCGGCGCGTCGCGCACCAGGGCTTCGACCAGATCGGGGTCATTGGTAAAATGGCCGCCGCCGATCACATCCAGGTAATGCTGCGCCGGCGAGTCGTTCTCTTTGTCGGCGGCCTGGATGCCGCCCTGAGCCATCATCGTGTTGGCGTCACCGTGGCGCAGCTTGGTGATCATCAGCACCCGGGCCCCATACTCACGGGCCAACAGCGCCGCTGCCGACCCTGCACCCCCACCCCCAATGATCAGCACGTCGGTGTCAAAATCCACCTGCTCCGGGTCCAGGCGGAGATGGCGCAGCCGGCTGTGTCCTTCCAGCAGGTCGGCCAGTTCGTGAGGGGTGCGTCCCCCCTGGTTGGGACCGACCCGTAGCTCACGCATCCCCTCCGGGATATAGTCGGGGTGGAATTTGCGCAGGATCTCTTGCTTTTCCGCCGGCGAGAGCATGGGATAGTCCACGTGCAGGCGGGCAGGCCGGCTGGCCACCACCCGGTCCAGAGACTCGCGCATACTGGGCGTGTATCCTTCAAGTTTCATCTATCTCCTCCATTTTTCCGGTACCAGCCGCGTCTCGTTCGGATCAGATCGAAACGAGCTTTGGTGTCCGCGACCAGGCGCTCGAACTGCTGCTGAACGCCATCGCCCTCGTACAACACCATGCCATCCTCGAACAGTTCACAGAAGAAAGGGTTGCCCTGGCCGATCGGGCATGTTTACTCCGGCTCGATGTCGCGGCTGTTGTACATCTGCCGCAGCTCGGCCTCGGACATCGTTTTCAGCTTCGCCAGCTCGGCGTCAAATGTGCCGGCCTGGATCTCAGCCACGCGGCGGGCCAGGTGCCCGGCCCGGGGGGCCAGGTATNTGCCATACAGCCGCCGGCAGAGGATGGCGATATTGGGCTGGGGTTCCTCAGCCGGACAGCGGGAGACGCACATGCCACACATGATGCAGTCGAACGACAGATCGGCCACGCGGGCGATGTCCCCGCGCATGGCCGCCGCCATATAATCCTTCACCTTCAGCTCCTGGGGGCAGCTCTTGGTACAGGTGCCACAGCCCAGGCACTTGAGCACCTGGGGATAGAGCCGTACCAGGGTGGCAAAGGTGGGTTGGAGTTCATCCAGGCGATAGTGGGCGCGCTCGGCAGGGTAAAAGGGGATCTGGGTCAGGTACATGCCCGGCTGGACCAGGGTGCCACAGGCCAGGCCGATGTGCAGCTTGGGGTCACCCTCCAGCCGATAGACGGTGGAGCAGGCCCCACAGAAAGCCGCCCGGCAGCCCACCCCCCGGATCAGTTTGTAGCCGGCATACTCCAACGCGCCCATGATGGTCAACGTGTTGGGCACCAGGTACCGTTTGCCCATGATGTAGATCGGGATCATTTCAAGTTCGGCCATCGAAACCTCCAAAGACCTTCATGTTCAGGAGTTACGCCGTGGACCCGGCAGGCCAACCACAAAGGCACCAGGACATGGTGAAACGGTCAAGTCCTGTGATTTTGTCCTGGTTCCGGCCGGGCCAGGTCAGGAAAAAACTAGTGGGGTCGTTCGCCCAGGGCCGTCAGCTCCTCCTCGCGGAACTCCTGGACCGGGGCCGCTTCCTCCAGACTGCGGCCAGGATGGTAGTCAAACAGTGCCTGCACCTTCTGCCCCACCGCCCGAAACACCGTCCCCACCGGAATCTCCACCGGACAGGCATCGCTGCACAGCCCACACCCCACACAACTGCTGACCATGTGGTTCAGCCGCGTCAGATGAAACAGCAACGTGTCCGGCAACAGCCGCACCGCCCCCTTCCGTTCCGCCCACTGATAGTACAACTCGGACTCGTGCTCAAAGGTCGGCGTGCGAAAGATACACTCCCGGCAGTAGCAGATCGGGCAGTTGACCATGCAGTTATGGCAGCGGATGCAGGCCGCAAACTCTTGCAACAGCCCGTCTACCGAGTTCACCCGCCGGCGGAAAGCGGCAAAAGTCGCGTCCCGCACCTCTGTCCGGGCCACAATCAGCTTCCGGACCGCCTCGGCCCGTCCGGCCGGCTGCTCTCCGGCCGTCAGCCCCAATGCCTCCGCCACCTCGGCCCAGGCTTTGAGGTATAGCTTCCCTGGCTCTACCCCCACCAACCCCAGCGTCAGGGCCACATGCTCCCCCTCCGGCACCGGCTGCTCGCACATCTGACAGGCCGCCCGGAATTGCATCCCGGCGAAGGGTTGCAACTCACCGCTCTCCGCCCCCGCCAGCAGCGCATCGAGCACCTGCTGCTTGCTCCCCACCCGCTGCCAGTCGGTCACCTTGTAGGTCCCCAGACAATCCACCCCGATGATGAGCGCATTGTCCAGACGAACCTGCTGAAACTTGACCAGCTCCACCAGGGCGCGGATCTCGCACGGGCGCAGCACCAACCCGACCCGCTTCCGATTGCCGCTGATGGTCAGCAGCGAGGCCGCCCGTGCCGCGTTGATGGGCAGCACCGGCGTCAGCGGGTCGGCCTGATCCAGCGCCGCCGGGTCACTCACCAGCATCGGCCCCACCTGGCCGGTCGGCTGGAAGAGCGGCACCAACAGCGCCTCCACCACCCTCTTCTCCAACAGCCCGCGCAGCACTCCCTGAATGGCCTGCAACAGGTTGCCCTGGGTGTCCACGATGGATTCGATCATGATTCAACCTCTCTGTCAGTAGTCAGTAGTCAGTAGTCAGTAGTCAGTAGTCAGTAGTCAGTAGTCAGTAGTCGGGAATCAGTAGTTGCCAATCGTAAATCGTAAATCGTAAATCGTCAATC
>JGI24187J35170_1001459_pt1 | contig 10498 bp, 11 predicted proteins | sample YNPBryBLVA2012_FD_35170 | JGI IMG/M metagenome (IMG submission 35170)
TGGAGTTGCGCCATCATGCCGCCCTGACCGCCCATAACGGGGCCTCGATTGAATCCTTTTGCCATAGAGTACTCCTAATTTACGCATTACTCCTGCATATCTATAATCTCTCCGCCGTTCTGCAAGGCAGTGGCAACCATGCCGTCGGGGTTGACGTGCGGAGGCAATTGACCTTTGGCGGTGGTCACAACACATTTGATAGCCAGGTCTACACCGAGCAGGTCACGGATAGCCTGACGGGTGGTTTCGATATGTTCGGGACGGTTCATTTTTTCCACCAGCACGTCGCTTGCCAAGCCTAAGATCAGGGTGGCGCCTTGAACATCGAGAGATTTGACCGAATTGAGCAGCGCCGCCAAGTTGACCGAGTGCCCTTTGACGCGCGCTTGAATCTGTTTCCAGGCTTGGATGACTTGGGCATTGCTGACCAGCGGCGCAGTGGAGGCGGGCGCTTCAGGTTGACGGGTGGCAGGGCTTACGGCGGGGGGCGTCTCTGGCGATGCAGACGGTTTTGTCGGCGCGGCAGGCGCTTTCTTGGACACCGGGGGAAGCGTTTCAGGAACAGTCGTTGCAGCCGGCCGGGGCGCCTCGAGGGCCTCGGCCAACGCCAGTTCCAATCCCAGGCTGGGCTGCCAGCCGCCGCGCGTATCGGCCGCCGCCGCGTTGAAGGCTTTCATCATGCGCAGCACTTCTTGGGTAGAAAAAACTGTAGAATGCGCCGACATGGTGGACTTGACCTCTTGGGTGGCTTCCACCTGGTCGGCGTTCCCCATTTGGATGAGCAGCAACCCGCGCAGATAGTCCACAATTTGGCGCGCCAGGGAACGCGGGTCGGCGCCAGCGTCGAGGGCGCGGTGGATGGCATCCATAGCGGGAGCAGGCCGACGGTCCGCAATGGAAGCGATGAGGTCCAATACGGTTTGGGAGGTGGCGGTGCCAAGAACGGTCTGGGTGAGGGCCAGGTCTATTTTCTGTCCACTAGAGGAGAGTTGATCGAGCAGGGAGATGGCGTCGCGCATCCCGCCAGCCGATTGACGGGCGATGAGCGTCAGGGCTTCGTCTTCAGCCTGGATGTTTTCTTCTTGAGCGATGCGCTTGAGTTGGCCGACGATGTCCTCTACCGGCACGCGGCGGAATTCGTGACGCTGGCAGCGCGAAAGTACGGTAGCCGGGATTTTATGGATTTCAGTCGTAGCCAGGACGAAGATGGCGTGCGGCGGCGGTTCCTCGAGGGTTTTGAGCAGGGCGTTGAAGGCCGCGGTGGAGAGCATGTGGACTTCATCTATAATGTAAATTTTGTATTTGCCCTGAGTAGGCGCAAAGTTGATCTTGTCGCGCAGATCGCGCACGTCGTCTACGGAGGTGTTGGAGGCGGCGTCTATTTCGATGAGGTCGAGAAAGCGGTTTTCGTTGACAGCCATGCAGTGATCGCATTCGTTACAGGGACGCCGGGCTGGGTCTGCGTGCAAGCAATTGACGGTCTTGGCCAGGATGCGCGCCACGGTCGTTTTGCCTGTGCCGCGCGGGCCGGCAAACAAATAGGCGTGGCCCACCCGTCCNGCGCGNACAGCGTTGGTGAGCGTCTGGACGATGTGTGCTTGGCCGACAACTTCGTCCCATTGGCGGGGCCGCCATTTACGATAGAGGGCTTGGGTCATGGTTCTCTGATTGACGATTTTTCGATTTTCGATGGGCGGTCATGGCACGCGATAGATGGCGCGTAGATTGTTTTGGGGGTCGAGCAAATTGGCTACTTCGCCTGATTCCCAGATGGGGTCGCGCCGTCCCATATACAGGTCAATGACCGTATCTGTTCCCGACGCAGTATGCACTTGCACTGCGCCGTTGGGGAAGAGGGTCAACTGCGGGAAGATGTAGGTGTTGCCATCGTCGTCCTTGAGTTGCCAGTTGGCAAGAGAAAGTTCGTCTGTGCCGTTATAGCGAATAACGACCGCTTCGACATCCAACGCGCCGGCGCCTACCACGCTGACAATCTCGACCGGGATGTCGGCCTGCGGTTCGAATGCAGCCGCCGGCGTGGCCGCGCTCTGCGAAGGAAGCGCAGCCAGCGAAATGGGACTCAGTTGGGCACGATACGTGCGATCGTACCAGAACAGAATCGAGCCGGTCACACAGGCCGAAACGAAGACGTTGAGCAGCAAGTAGTAGACGAGCCGACGACGAGTCATGCTTATTTCATCTCAAGGTATTTTTACCCATCCTTCATTTTACGGAGGATGAGATGCTTATCCCAGGCCGGCATGTCTCATCTCCTCCGCTGACCTGGATTTCTCCGTATCCCAAAATGGGCGGATTTGATAGGAACGCCAATTCTCCCCAGTCCATGTTTCATCCTCGAACAAGAGTTTGCCATCGCGCGCCACAGAGCCAAACAACACCGCCAGGCGCAGGCCATATTTTTGTACTATGGGTTTCGATTGTTCAGAGGTGGGGAGGATAGCAGGCGTCGCAGACATGGCATCACCGGCGAAAATTGTATCACAAAGTAGAGTCAACTTGAATTCGAATACGATAGCCCTAGATTTTAACGTAATCTCAATATTTACCTGCATAAAATATGTTAGAATTTGCACTAGTCTAAACTATCCTTGTCGGCAAAATCCCGAATGCCCGCCCTGGAAAGGTTGCGCGGACAAACCGCGAGCAACTCTTTTCGAAAAACGATGACCTGAGATTTAGTATAGATGAACACTCACGTATCTGGAATCTTTTGTCCAGCCTGCAAAATGAAGAACGAGCCAGGGGCGGTCAGGTGTATCTACTGCAACACTCCTCTTGGCGTCTATCAACAGCAAAAAACGGTGGCGTTGCCGCGCGTTGGCGAAATGACCGGCGCCCTGACCGGTTCTTTGGAAGACATCCTGTCCGCGCCTCCCGAGCGCTTCATGGACTTCGAACTGCCATCCAAAGGCATCGCTCTCATCAATTTAGAAGACGGCCGTCCGGTTGCCATGCTGGAAGAAAAGGTCTTCATCCTGGGACGTACCTCGACTGAAATCAAAACCCAAGAACCGTTGATTGACCTCACCCCTTTTGGCGCCCTGGAACTGGGCATCTCGCGGCTGCATGCCATGATTCGCAAGACCCGCAATGGATACGAAATCATGGACCTGGGCAGCAGCAACGGCACCTGGCTCGAAAACCAACGCCTGATACCCAAACAAGCCTATCCCCTGACCAGCGGCGACCGTATCCGCATGGGGCGCTTGAACCTGCTCGTTTTTTATCCCTAGCGGACGAAAGACAACGCCACCCAATCTCCCATCTGCTTCTGCGCGCTCAAAACCAGACCTTGACTCTGCGCGGCTTCGATGACGCTTTGCTCCTGCCCGCGCAGGATTCCGCTCAAGATCACCGCCCCGCCCGGCTCCGTTAAATCGGCCAATCCTGCCTGCAAGAGCCGCACCAGCACGGGCGCCAGGATATTCGACATNACCAGCGGCGCCTGCCGAAGGGGAAACTGCCCCGCCAACACCTCCNCCACCGAACCCTGTCCCACGATAAACTCCGCGCCAATGCCGTTGTGATGGGCGTTTTCACGCGCATTTTTGACCGATTCGAGGTCAATATCCACACCCAGAGCAGCCTCGGCCCCTAGTTTGAGCGCAGCAATGGACAGAATGCCCGAACCACAGCCAATATCTATGCTTTTGGTCTGACGATTCGCCATTTTGGATGAAGCGTCGAAGAAGGCTTCGAGGAGTTCAAGACAAAGTTGCGTGGTTGGATGCGTGCCGGTGCCAAAAGCCATGCCGGGGTCTATCTTGATGGGGATGCGCTCTGGGTCGGGCGAATCCAGCCAGGCAGGCACGATGATCAGCCGCTTGCCAATGGGGACAGGGCGGTAATGTTCCCTCCACGCTTCCATCCAGTTTTGGTCCGCCACCTGCCGATAAGTCGGCGCTGGTAAGGGCTGGATCATTCCCAAATAGAAAAGCGCTTGCTCGAGTCTGCGGCGTGTTTCTTCGATATTCTCGTCCATTGCAAGATAGGCTCGAACGGTAATGGGACCGCTTGGGGTGCCTTCATCTTCGTCATCCAAGAATTTCACACCCTGTTCGGTCGTCACGCCGTTGGGCGCAAAACGCGCCAACACATCCGCCACGGCCTCGGCCAATTCGCCGTCAACGGTAAGAGAAACTTCGAGCCAGGCAGTCGCAGGCTTCATTTCACAGCCTCCCACAGAACGAAAAATTTGTCCCTAACTTTTGCAAAAACCACATCGTGTAATCCATTTTACACGATACCTTCGGGAGTGTTCACGCAAACCTTGTCAGGCGCGGAGCCGAAAGTCTCCCGGCTTTCGAGCCAGTGGAGATTTTGCAGTCCGCGGCGAAAACCCTTGCGTCCATACCCTTCACAAAGAAATGGAAGCGGGAGGAGGCGCATGGTAAAATAAGGCAAAATTGCCGCGCTACCGTTGTGTTGCTGAGGCCTTCTTGCATGGAATCGCCGACATCACCAGCCGATTTGCTTCGCAAGGCCATCCAGGCTGCTCGCAGCGGGCGAGAACTGACCGCCCGTGATTTGTTTCAGGACGTTGTACGTCTCGATCCTAGCAATGAAGTGGCCTGGATGTGGCTATCTGGCCTGCTCGACTCTCTCGAAGACCGACTGGCAGCCTGTGAGCAAGTCTTGTTCCTCAACCCGCGCAACGCGCCCATGCGCGCGTACTATGAAAAATTACTGGCCGAGCAAGAAGCCATAAGACAACGCAAAAGGCTTGAATTAGAAGAAGTCCTGGCCTATGCCCGCACCCAATACGAGAAGAAAGAATACGCACAGGCACTCCTGGTCGTGCAAGAACTTTTGCAGCAGGAAATCCAATTGGCAGAAGCCTGGCTGCTATACGCGGAACTGGTCAGCAGCCTGGACGAGAAGGTGCAAGCCTACGAGACCGCTTTGCGCCTCGACCCGTCCAACGCAACAGCGCGCCGGCAATTGGAACGTTACCGCCAATACCAGAAAGAGCCGCACGAGTTGGCCGCCTATTTCGAGGAAGAAGGCAGACTGGACGAGGCGATTGCTGTGTACCAAGAAATGGCCGCAAAAGCAAGCAATTCGTCTGAGTTCGACCACGCCTACCGCGAAATGGTGCGTCTGGAAGACCTCAAAATCGAAAAAGTGCGCCATGTCCATCCCGTTGTCCACATCATGCGCATCAGCGCCGGCCTGCCGCTGTTCTATTTCCTACTCCTGTTATTGCAAGAAGGCTTGAATCCGTTTGCGCATTTTGCCTTTTACCATTGGGTAGGCATTCCCTTCGTCCTGCTAGGTAGTTTTCTCATTGCCATAGCAGCCGTGCCTAGCCACATGATTTGGCAGCGCCTGTTTGGAAAGCAAAATGGGCGCCGCTCCAAAGGGGCGCGTTGGACGGTAGCCCTAGGGGGCTGGGTTTTGGTTTTACTGCCGCATCTCCTTCTGACTTTGGAGTCGTTTGCACGCCTGGCGACATTTCAGACGCCTCCTTTGCCGCGCTTTTAGGTAGCCATGATCCCACTCAACGACACCGAACCCAATCGGTATTCCTATTTTCCCTTGATGACCATCTTTTTGATTTTCCTCAATACGGTCATCGAATTCAGCAAGCCGCTCTATCTACCAGAAGGGACTCTAGAGGAATACTGGCCATTCCTGATGCGCTATGCGTTCACCCCCCAATTGATTTTGAATGTGCAGGGAGCAGGGATGTTATCGAATATTACGGCCATGTTCATGCACGGTGATTTCTTTCATTTGCTGGGCAACATGGGGGCATTATGGGTATTTGGTCGCCGCGTAGAGGATGCCTGCGGTCCAATGCGATATTTGATTTTCTATTTGCTTGCCGGCACTTGCGGGCACATCTTGACAGCCATCGTTCTATACGACTCCCGATTCCCGGTCTGGGCGCCAGCGGCGCCATCTTTGGCGTGATGGGGGCTTACTTGTTGTTATACCCTTCGGGCCGCATTCGCACGCTGGTTTTCCTATGGTTCGTGCCAACCTGGCCGCTCATCCGCGCCGGTTGGATTGCCTTATATTTCGTAGCGCTTCAAATTATCCCTGCGCTGGACATTCTCTTCGGAAAAGGCGATTACTCGATTGGCTATTGGGCGCACCTGGGCGGTTTTTTTGCCTGCGTGTTCATTTTTCTCTTCCTACGCCCTGAAGCCTTTGCGCGTTACCTGAGCGACACTTCAGTATGAAAACAGCCAGGCCTTTGCCTGGCTGTTCGATTTGGCTTAACCACCGGTGGGTAATCTCTTTTCTAAAGTGCGAAGCAAAATATCTTCCTGCTCATCGCTGGGACCCATATTTCATACGCCGAGCCTTTTTGTTCTTCTTGTGCAGGTTGGCACGATCGAGCGCCTCCTGCCAGGCAATTTGCATGGCGGTCATTTCCGGCTCTTTAGACTGTTCCTGAATCTCGACTTCTTGCGCTTCTTTCTGGGGTGCACGCTTGCCGCGCCCCTTGCGATCGCCCCTTTCTTTCTTGGCCGGCTTTACTTCCTCGATTTCGGGCTGCAGGGATTTCATGCTCAAACGAATTTGCTTCTTCTTGCGATTGACATCCAGGACCACCGCTTCTACCTCGTCCCCTTCTTTGACCACCTCGTTTGGATTTTTGATGTAGCCGCGTGACATCTCGCTGACGTGTACCAGTCCCGGGCGCTCGGCGCCAAAATCAACAAATGCGCCGTAGGTCTCCAACCGCACCACCTTGCCTTTCACAATCGTATCCGGTTTGATCTCGCTCCACTCCATCCCTAACGGCTCGATCATCGTCAATTCGATGCGATCCTTTTTGACACGGCGCACCCACACGTCCACTATCTGACCGACTTTGACCACATCTTCTACTTTGTTGACATGCTCTTTTTGAAGTTGTGAAATGTGAATGACGCCTGGTAGATCTTGTCCAATATCTACCAATGCCCCCGCCAGGGTGGTCTTGATCACCTTGCCGGTCAATTTGGTCTTAGGTTCTAACGCGCTCGCTTGCGCGGTCATCGTTGCTTCGGTAGTCATTGTTTTGCTCCTATAACAGGGGATAATGCCAAAGGCTGATTATACCTGCTCAAGAGAACCTCGTCAACTTAAAAATGGCTGATGATTGCCCACATCTCTATTCTCTTGCTGTGCTAACGTACCGCCGACCTATGGTCGGCTTTGCCAGACCAGGCAGAGCCTGGTGATACATTGTTTGCACCTGCCCGCCGGCGACTGGAATGAGATTCCAGCCTGCTGATACGAATATGTGGGCAATCACCAGAAATTCCAACCTTGACAAATAGAAAATTTGTTCTATAATTCAATCATTGTTCATTCTTTCAACAAAGGAGGTTGAAATGAGCACTTCCCTATCCCATGGCGGCGGAGGCGCCCTCTCTACCCTCTTTCGCGGGCGGCGCTTGAGCCGCGGCGCCGCCTGGGGCATCATGATCCTCGGTGCATTGCTGGCCTTCGAAATCTTCAATTTCAGCACCACCGAGTTTGCCCTGAGCGATGTGCTTGGCGACCTGAAATTTGCCGGTTTTCGCTGGGCCACCATCCTATCCATTGCATTCTGCGGTATTGACTTTGCCGGCATTGCGCGCATCTTCACGCCAGAACAGGGCCGCGACGAACCAACCGAGGTCTGGTACTTGTTTGGCGCCTGGTTATTGGCGGCAGCAATGAACGCCACTCTCACCTGGTGGGGCGTCTCCATTGCCATCATCAATCACACCAGCATGGGTGCTGGCGCAGTGGTCAGCAATGCCACTCTGACCAAAGCCGTGCCGGTCTTCGTTGCCATCATGGTTTGGCTGATTCGCGTGTTGATTATCGGCACCTTCTCGATGGCTGGCGACCGGCTATTCAGCCAGGCTGACCGCCCTCGCAGCGTAGCGCGCCCAGCGCATCAACCTCAGCCCAACACGGCCACCGCCTCCCTGCGCCCGGCTTCCAGTTTGCCGCGCCCAGGTGGTGCTTACCGACCAGCGCCCAAACCGGCTGCGCAAGGCAATTTTGCACCTCGACCGGAACCCACCTACCATAACGTGTCCTTTAGTGGCCGAGTCGCCAACGAACATTACGAATAGAACCCGCTCGATCCATCCCGTCCCTGATTCGAGCCGGGATTCCCCCGATGCAAGGAAAAGACCATGCCCCGCGCTCGCCCCTCCTCTCCTTACCGGCAGACAGCCGCCTCCGAACCAGGAAGCGGCTGTTTGTCTGGTTTCCTTTTACCGCCGCTGGCTGTGCTGTGCGTGGGTTTGCTATTATCACTTTTGGCAACAAGTGTGAATCCTGCGTTTCAAGCAAGGACGCCTCTACAATTACCCCCTGCCGACGGGATGACCGCCGAACTTTCCCCCATTTTCAGACCAGAAGTGCGCGCCTGGAGCGATTCCATCACCCGTTGGGCAGCCGCCTCCGGCCTGGACCCGAATCTGGTCGCCGTTGTCATGCAAATCGAATCCTGCGGCGACGCCCGCGCATTGTCGCGCTCTGGCGCAATGGGACTCTTCCAGGTCATGCCCTTCCACTTCCACGTTGACGAGGACCCCTACGACCCCGATACCAACGCCCTGCGCGGTCTGACCTACCTCAAGCGCGCTCTACAGGCGGCCAACGGCGACCCGCGCCTGGCGCTAGCCGGCTACAATGGCGGTATGACTGTCATCCATCGCGCCGAATGGCTATGGCCTGCACAAACCGCCCGATACGTTCAATTTGGCGCGCCCATCTACGAGGATGCGCGCAGCGGAGCCACAGCCAGTCCTATGCTGGAGGAATGGTATCATCGTTACGGCGCCAGCCTATGCCAGCAAGCCGCGCAAAGATTAGGGATAACGCAATAAGCGTCTCATGATTTCAGCCCTAGCACCTCGTACACCTCGACCGGTTGGGTCTTGCCTTTGACCATCAGCGGGACAAAATGCCGGGCTTCCACTTGCCGCTCGACGCGCGCATAGGCCTCACGGCTGATGAGGATTTGGTTCCTGGCCGAGTTTTCTTGGATACGTTTAGCCGTGTTGACGCTATCGCTGATGGCGGTATATTCCAATCGGCGTTCAGTGCCAATCAACCCTAAGACGGCATCGCCATAGTGAATGCCTACCCCAAAGGCCAGGTGTGAATCAGGCGGCAGGGATTTGTACAGCCGCTCGACCGACTCGCGCATCGCCAGGGCGGCTTTGACAGCGCGTAAGGTATGATCGGGTTGGGGAATGGGGGCATTGAACCAGGCCATCACCGCATCACCCAGAAATTTATCTATGGTACCGGCTTGCGCCAATACCGCTTCGGCCATGGCGGCTAGGTACAGGTTGAGAATAGAGACCAGCCGCTCAGGGGAGATTTTTTCACTGAAAGAGGTAAAGCCGCGAATGTCGGCAAACAGCACCGTCAGGTCTACGCGCTTGCCGCCCAGTTGCAGGCTGTTGGGGTCGAGTTGCTCGATGACGGCCGGCGAGACCATGCGCTCGAACAGACGGCGCTGGGCTTCCAAGCGTTTGCGCTCGGTCAGGTCGTCTAGCACGATGGCTACCCCTTGAGTGGTCTGGTCAGCATCTTTGAGAGGAGAAAGATTGAGGCGCCAATCTACCACGCCGCGTTGGGGCAAGGTGTGGCTGATTTCCAGGCCTATCAGCGGCTTGTCCGTTTTGCGCACGGCTGCCAGATGAGGCAGAATGCTGGCGGCAACGCCAGGCAAGACCTCGGGCAGCGGATGGCCGATCATTTCGGTTGCAGCACGCCCCAGGATGTTTTCTGCCGCGCGATTGCACAAGGTAATCTGATCTTGAATGTCGGCTGTGATCACGCCGCTGGCAATGGAAGCAAAGATGTTGTCCATCAGGTTTTTGAGTTCGGTCACCTCGTCCAGCGTATGGCGCAGGGAGGAGAACAGACGCGCGTTTTCGATGGCAACGGCCGCCTGGTTGGCAAAGGCGGTCAACAGGTCGCGTTCATTTTCAGAGAAGATGCCGGTGCGAATGCGATTGTCTGCATAGAGTACGCCGATGAGTTCGTTCTTGACTTTGAGCGGTACGCACAGGATGGAGCGCAGATTGAAAGCCACTACGCTTTCCTGTCGCCCAAAACGAGGATCATCTTGTGCATTCGTGGTCAGGATGGGTTCACCCGATTCGATGACTCGCTGGATGATGGTACGGCTGACGGCGGCTTCGTTGGGTTTGACAGATTCTTGCTCCCAATTGCGCGCAATACGGATGGTCATAGAGCCGGTATCGTCGCGCAGCATCAAGAAACCACGCTCGGCGCGTGTGAGGCGCACGATGGTGTCCATGACGATTTGGAGGACAGAATCCAGTTCGAGAGTGGAGTTGACCACTTGACCAATGCCGGCCAACGCACGCAGGTTGCCATGTTCGATTTCGAAGGATTCGATTTGCCGGCCCAGGCGGACAAGAGAGTCTTGCAAGTCGTGCAGATTCTCTTCAACCGTCTTGGGCAGCGTGGCGTTGTTGTGCAACAGGCCGCGAATCAT
>JGI24187J35170_1001477_pt1 | contig 10454 bp, 8 predicted proteins | sample YNPBryBLVA2012_FD_35170 | JGI IMG/M metagenome (IMG submission 35170)
CACACCGAGGGCAATCTGCCAACTAAGCGGGATAGGGGCCTGTTCGATGCTTTCCGCTTCAGACTCTGCCGCGGCTTGTTCCTCAACCCCTTGTTTGGGCTTTGCTTCGGGCGTGGCTTCGGCGGCGCGGGCGCTGTCAGCGGCAGCAGGGGGGGGGCATCTGCGTCGCCGCCGGCAGGACCAGTTCTGGTGCGGGCGGAATTTCTGGTTCAGGCGGCGCTTCGGTGGCCGCTGGCGCTTCTCGGCTTGGTAGCCCTGGCGCAGTTGCTGGGAACGCGCATGGGCAGCGAAACCACGCCTTTCCTGACCACCCTGCGCGGCGGCGGCCTGCTGCTGATGGCGGCGCTTTCACCGTATATCGGCTGGTTCCTGTTCACGCCGCTGGCGGTATGGGCCGGGCTGGGCGCGGCCATTCAGGCCATGCTTCCGCAACGCAAAACGGCGCTCCCCGCTGAACAATGAAACGCCCATTTCTCGTATTGACTTCCCTGCTCCTGACAGCCCTGGCCTGCGGAGAGGCAACGCCTCCGGCAGCCCCCTCGCCGACGCCCACGCCCGACCGCCTGGCTGCCATCCTGGCCGAGGCGGTCAAGGTCATGCCGGAGACCGACACCTACCCGGTCAAATCCGAAACCGACGAGTTCGCAGACCCCCTCCCGCTGCCCTTCCCGGTCAATACGAGCGGGGCCGAAGATTCCGCTTTCATGATGCCAGACGGGAAAACGCTGTATGTCTGGTTTACCCCTTCGCCAAGTATTCCGGTCGAAAAACAACTCTTCGACGGCGTGACCGGCATCTACGCCTTCCAGAAAACAGAGACCGGCTGGAGCGATCCGCAGCGCATTTGGCTGCAAGACCCCGGCAAGGTGTCGCTCGACGGCTGCGAATTCGTGCTGGGAAATACTATGTGGTTCTGCTCGGCGCGCGAGGGTTACACCGGTATGCACTGGTTCACCGCCGAATTCGTGAACGGAACCTGGCAAAACTGGAAGGAGGCCAATTTCAATCCTGCGTATGAAGTGGGCGAACTGCACATCACCGCTAACGGGAAGGAACTCTACTTCCACTCGCCGCGCACCGGCGGATTGGGCGGGTTGGACATATGGGTCTCGACGAATGTAGACGGCTCCTGGCAAGAACCGGTCAACCTCGCGGTCGTCAATTCGTCTGAATCCGAAGGCTGGCCGTATATTTCACCAGACGGCGCGGAATTGTGGCTCACGCGCATTCACGGCGCGCCAGAATTATGGCGTTCGAAAAAGGTCAATGGGGAATGGACCGCGCCGCAGAAGATGTTCGCACCCTTTGCAGGCGAAGCCTCGCTCGACCCCGCAGGCAACGTCTACTTCACGCACCATTTTTACAAAGACAATGTGATGCTCGAAGCCGACATCTATGTTGCTGCAAGGAAGNAGGACAACTCTTAAAGAGTTGTCCTACAAGGGTTGTCCTACGGACAGCCGTTCTGCAAATGCTCCTCGAAGGTGACGGAAAAGTCGTGCAGGCCGGAGCCGTCGCAGCGAGNGCGGAAGTAGTAGTAGGGCGTCTCGGCAGGGAAAGCCACCGCCCGCAGCGCCTCCAACGAGGGATTGCAGATGGGGCCGGGCGGCAAACCGTTGTAAAGATAGGTGTTGTAGGGAGAGTCGAACTGTAAATCCTGCGCGCTGAGCGGATTGGTCCACCAGGTCGCCTGGACGGCGTTGTACCCCAGAGCATACTGCACGGTGGGGTCGCTGTCCAGTTTCATACCGATTGCCAAACGGTTGAGGAACACCGAGGCAATTTGCGCCGCTTCTTCGGGCTGCACCGCCTCGCGCTGGACGAGGGAGGCCAGCGTGACGGCCTGGTAGATGTCGAGGCCCTGGCGTTCGAAGCCTTCGCGGATGTCGAGCGTCAAATGCAAGCCAAAGTTGCGCAGGGAACCAGACACCAGGGCCTCCACGCTGGTATCGCGGGGGACGATGTACGAGTCGGGGTAGAGGAAACCCTCGGTCGAAACGGTAGCAGGCAAAAAGTCCAGGCCGCGAGGCGCGGAAGAGGCAGCCGCCAGGAATTCTTCAGGAGAGATGTCCAAGCCCGAAGTGGGCAGCGAGGCGGCAATTTCCTCCATCCGCCAGCCGGGCAAAATGACAAAGGGAACCTGTTCAGGCGTGGCATCCTGCATCTCGCGGGCAATGTCTATGATAGACTGCGCCGGGCTGAGAAAGTACTCGCCTGCCTGGAGGCTGGTATCGAGGCCGGTGTACATCAGATAAGCGCGAAACGCCGCNGCACTGCGAATCAGGCCGACTTCTTCGAGCCGAATGGCAATGGAGGCTACACTTTCGCCGGGTTCGACCACAAACCGTTGTTCGAGGCCGTGCGGGTCGAGCGGCTGGGTCAAGACGCCGCCGTACCACAGCAGGCGGGCCGAGAGCGCCAGCCGGTCGAATGTGCCGAGCGCCGGGCTGGGCGGACCGTAGCGACGGCCGGCAAGTGCAGGGACACCCATGAAGGCGCCAAGCAGCGAGATACACAGAACGACAAAGACAAGGATAAAGAAAAGACGGCGGGACATTTATGGCGAGGCGGTAAGAGATAAACAGGGAGATGGCAGCACGTATTACGTATTACGTATTACGTATTACGTATTACGCTATGCGCATCCAGATACGATTGCAGGATAACAGCAGCAGCCATTTCATCCAGGTGACCGGCGCGCTTCTTGCGCGATACGCCCATCTGCAAGCGGGCAGCGCGGGCTTGTTGTGTGCTGAAAGACTCGTCCCATAATTCGACCGGCAGGCTGGTCTGCTGGCGCAGGGCCTCGGCAAAACGCGCCGCGCGGCGACCGGCCAGATTGGGGCGTCCGTCCTCGTCGAAAGACTGGCCGACTACAATCAAACCGGCCTCATGTTCGGCAGCCAGAGCGGCTACTTGCCCCGCATCTATGGCGCGCGAGACGTGCCGGATGACCGTCAACGGGTTGGCAATCGTTGCGGTCGGGTCGCTGAGCGCCAGACCGATACGCTTCTCGCCGTGATCCACAGCCAGGATTCTCACTGCGCCTCCACAGTGATATTGAAGGGAATCAGCGGCAGCCACGGCCACCAGGCCGGGCGCAGCCTGACTTGCGGCGGCTCGACCAGCGGCAGCGTCTCGAACAACACAGCCTGCGCCGCCTGCGGCCTACGGCCCAACGCCAACGGAATCACACGCGGCATGTCCAACTGCCGGTAGAGGAGGCGCGTGGCGCGCGCCTGCCAGCGGGTAACGCCGCTAGCGTCGGTAGTAGGAGAAGAGAGCGACTCCAACGTCAGCGAATCCTCCAACGGCGCAAAACCGGCCGGCAGCGAGGCGTTCAGAACCAGGTGCGCTAGTTCTGTCAGGTCAGAATAGGCAGCATAGTAGGCCTGAAATTCTACCTGCATGGTCAACTTCACCTGGCGGCCTGCCTGACCCAGAGGAGGAGAATAACTTTCTTCCAAAATCTGCGTCACCGCGAGCGTATCGGCAAAGAGCATATCCCCCTCCATCAATTGCGCCTGCATCTGCGTCCGCGCTTTTGCTTGCAATTCATCCATCAACGCCTCCCGCAAGCGTCCGCGGTCTTCCTCGCTGGCTGCGGGCGATACCTGGTCGCTGCCGCCGCTGGTCGGCTCGGCATTCGACACGGCTGCTTTCAGTCCCAGGCTGCCTTCGATNGCTAGAATGGTACCGGCCTCCACGTTGCCGGCCGCGCCGGGCTGTTCGGCCTGTACTTTCACGTCTACCGTAGCCTTCAAGCCGGGCGCTAGTTCGCCGCTTTCCAGGGTCACAAAGCGCACACCGGGCAAGCCGGTGGAGGTCAGCACCGTGCCAGCCGGGATGACCAGCGCCTGCTCGGTCAGATTGCGAAAAGTGACCACCCCCTCGGCCCTGGTCTTGGGGACGGGGATTGCGCCGCTTGCCAGCGCTTCGCGGGCGCCGTCCACCGTCACCCGCACCACCCGCGCCGGCATATTGCCCGTCATGAAAACCGCACTCGCGCCCGGATCAGCGCGCACCGGCAAAGTGACTGCCTGCAACTGCGTTTCGGGGGTAAGCAAGATGTCTGCCTTGGGGATGAACAAAGACGCCAGCAGCAAAACGGCCAAAACGCCAAGCGCAAAGGATGAAATCCTGACCAGGGGATGACTGCGCCACGCTTCTTCCCGGACCTGAACCTGCTCCCGTAACCGACGCAAATCCTGCACCCTGCGCCGCTCCCGTTTCCCCCCTTTGGCGCGTTCCCCTCCCGGCCCCAAGTGACGCTCTGGCCAGGGAATGCGCTGTGCCTCGCCGGTGGACGCAAAAACCGGGATGCCCAAGGCCTGCGCCTCGCGCCGGATAGCGCGGCGGCGGGTCACCAGGCCCAGTTGTGCGCCCAAGGCAGCGGCGTGACGCTGCAAGACCTTCAAATCCAACGCCCGCAAGGCAACCCGTTCGGACTGCGGCCACACCAACAGGATGCGCGGCGTCTTGGCCCACGACATCCTGTCGCGGACAGAAATCCAATCGTCGTGCGCTTCGAGCGGGATGAGTTGGGTCTTCATGGACAGAGATTATACTGCGGAGCGGGCGTTTCTATCGGCGCGACACCCATCCAAACAAGACCAGCGCCAGGCTAAAACTGCTTGCCAGCGTAACCATGATGCTGACCGGCCCCATGGCTCCCATTTGCCATCCCATCAGCCAGGGATACAACATGGCGCCAAAACTGCCGCTGGCCCACAACACGCCCGCGGCTGCGCCCGGGATGGGCATTTTGCGCTCCATAAAGGCAAACGTGGTCGGGAAGACAGGCGCCAGGAAAAAGCCAAAACCCAGTGCGCCAACCCAGAGAAACATGGACGAAGCCGGGTCGAGCAGAATCAAGCCGAGGCTGGCAACCAGGCCGGTCAAGTTGGCAAGCACCACGCGGCGGAGGGCGAAGCGCACCGAGAGAAAGATAGCGGCCACCCGTCCCAGCGTGATCCCCAGCCAGTAGAAGGAGGTCAACATCCCGGCGGTCTGCTCTGTCCCCAAACCAAGCGAGCGGGCATAAGAGTAGAGCCAGCCGCTGAAGCCGACTTCGCCGCCGACGAAGATGAAAGTCAGCAGGCAAAAGAGGGCAAACGTAGAAGGGGAAAGCGTCGTGGAGGCGCGGTCAGACGGATGAGTTCGACGCAAAGGAGGCGGCGTGAAGAACGCCCACCCAGCAACCGGCAGACTAAGCAGCGCCAGCATACGATAGCCGGCCGTCTCCCCGGCAGAGGAAAGCAGCCATGGCGCAAGCATGCCGCCCAGGCCGGCAAACAGGAACATGCCGTTCAGGTACGGGCCAGAACGCGCGCCATGCAGCCAGGCCAGTTGGGTGTTGCAACCCACATCGAGCGTGGCTTCAGCCAGCCCAATGAGCAGCATCGTCGCGCTCAAGGCGGCAAAAGACAAGATGTGGGGAACGAAGCCCAGGCTGAGCGCGCCCAGGAAAATAGCCGAGCCCAATACGCGGTGACCGGGCAAACGGTCGTAGAGGCGCCCGCCCAACAACGAGCCAAGCAAATAACCGCCCGAACGCAAGGTAAAGAGCAAGCCCAGGCTAGAAAGCGCCGCGCCGGTGTTTTCTGCCAGGTAGGGCAAAGTGGGACCCAGCGAAGCGATGGTAGCGCCCAGTACAAAGAAGGCAGCAAAGTAGACGCTGGTCTGGCGGGCAGACAGGCTCATGTAAAAGCCCCCTACCCTAACGCCTCTCCGCTCGAGGGGGAGCAAGTTTCTTATAGACGTTCAGAAATTGTTCTTGTGTGCAGACAATTTCTGGCAATCCCAGCCGCAGGCCCAGGCGGGTGATTTGCGGAGGGTCTACGTAAGTTCGAGCCAGGATTTCTTCCTGCCCAAGCACCTGATTGGCAGGGCCATCCAGCAAAACCCTGCCCTGTGCCAGCGCAATGACGCGCTCGAAGTTTTCGGCGCAAAAGTCAATATCGTGCGTGATGGTGATGATGGTCTTACCGCGTTTACGCAGCGAGGCAATCACGCGCCCCATGCGGGCAATGTTGGCGGCATCCTGGCCGGTGGTAGGCTCATCGAGGATGACGATGGGCGTGTCCATCGCAATGATGGAGGCCAGCGCCACCATCTTGCGCCAGGTGGGCGAGAGATCGTAGGGATTGGTCTCTTTTTGGGCGCTCAGTTCGGTCAGCGCCAGGGCATCGTCCACAAGCGCCTCGACCTTTTCCTTTTCATAACCCAAATTTTTGGGGCCAAAGGCAACTTCCTGGTAAACAGTCCTCGTGAACAACTGCTCATCGGGGTTTTGGAAGACATACCCCACGCGGGAGGCAAGTTTTGCCACTGCATATTGCGTGGTGTCCCAACCGCCAACGACAACCGAGCCAGACGTAGGAAGCAGCAAGCCGTTCAAATGCTTAACCAGGGTGGTCTTACCGGCCCCATTCTGGCCGACGATGGCCACCTGTTCGCCCGGCCCAATGGTCAGACTGATGCCGTTCAGCGCCTTCACGCCGCCCGGATAGGTATGATGCAAATCGAGGATTTCGATGTTCATGCCGCACCTTCGACCTTCGTCCCTGGACGGGAGAGGGAAAAGCCCGCTTCGGCTTCGTCCAACGTGACCGGCAAGCGGCGGTCTTTCGGCCACAGTCCTTGCTTTTGTGCTTCTCTTGCAACAGACGTGTAACGCGAGAGGCCAAAGCCTTTGTCGTCCAGCAAGTCAGAGGTCAACACCTCGCCGGGCTTGCCATCCAGCAAGATTTTGCCCTCGTACAAAGCCACCACCCGGTCGGCGAACTGGGCAATCCATTCCACTTTATGCTCGGCCAGGATGACGGTCATGCCGCGCTCGGCCATCTTGCGCACCACGCCAAAGACCTCGCGCGTACCGATGGGGTCCATTTGGGAGGTCGGCTCATCGAGAACGAGCAGCCGCGGTTCCATGACCAGGATGGAGGTCAACGCGACGCGCTGCTGCTGTCCGCCGGAGAGGGAATAGGGAGAGCGGTCGGCCAGGTCGCGAATGCCGGTCATTTCGAGGGCGCGTTCCACGCGCTCCTTCATCTCCTCGCGCGGCACGCCAATATTTTCCAGCCCAAAGGCAATCTCCTCGAAGACGGTGTACTTGGCGCCGCTTATTTGGTTGAAGGGATTTTGGAAGGCCAGGCCGACGTTCAACACCCATTCGTCGAGCGTAGACTGACGGGTCTCCAGGCCGGCCACCTCGACAACGCCGCTCAAGTCGCCTTTGTAGAAATGCGGGATGAAGCCCGAAAGCGTGTAGCACAGGGTGGACTTGCCCGCGCCGTTGGGACCCACGATGGCAACGAACTCGCCTTCCTCCACTTGCAAATCAATGTTCTCGAGAACAGGCTTGTCGGTAAGCGGATATTTGTATGTGACGTTTTGCAGGTTGACAAAAGGCATGATTTTCACCCGGCGAAAGCGTTCACGGCAACTTAGCCGCGACCACTTGGGCAACCTTGGCCAGCGCCGCCTGCACCTGCGACTGATGCGGCAAACTGCCCTGGGCAAGCGAGGGACGCCCACCGCCGCGCCCACCGATGCCGGCAATCAAGTCTCCCGCTTTCAGCCCTTTCTTGACCAAATCCTCGGTCAGGACTGCAACCACAGTTGTTCCCGTGATCAAAACCGCTGCCCCGCCCTGGGGATATTTCTCGCGGAACTTATCGGCCAGGGTGCGCAGGGTTTCCACGTCTGCATGGGGGATTTCGGCAGACAGGACATGGACACCCTTGACGCTCTGGACAGTATCGAGATGAAGCAAGAAGGAAGAAAGAGCCGTCTGCGTGCGCAAATGGGCAAGTTCCTTCTTTAGGTTAGAAACCTCCTCTTGCAAGGCCTCTACTTTTGCGGGAATGTCTTCGAGGGAGGACTTGAGAGCGGCAGCGGTTTGTTCGAGCGTCTTGGAGCGCTTAGCCACCACCTCATATGCGCCGCGCCCGGTCACCGCTTCGATGCGGCGAATGCCGGCTGCCGCCGAGCCTTCGCTCACGATGAGGAACATGCCCACATCGGAAGTGCGGTCGAGATGCGTACCGCCGCACAGTTCGTAAGAATATTTTTGTTGTACAGCAGTCGAACTGCTGGACAAACCCTCTTGTGAACCGCCGAACGGACTTTCCAAAATGCTGACCGTTCGCACCGTCTCGCTATATTTTTCGCCAAAGAGAGCCATCGCGCCTTCGGCTTTGGCTTCCTCCAACGATTTGTAAGCCTTTTGAACAGGCAAATCGGCAGCAACCGCTTCGTTGACCATGCGCTCGACGCGCTCCAGTTGTTCGGGCGTCAGGGCCTCGGGATGGGTAAAGTCGAAGCGCAGGTGCGTCGGCGCCACCAAAGAACCGGCCTGGCGGGCATGTTCCCCAAGGACGGTGCGCAATGCCTTGTGGAGTAAATGCGTAGCGGTGTGATTGCGCATGATGTCATGGCGCCGCGCCGCATCTACTTCGGCAATACACAAATCGCCCACTCTGGGCTGTCCAGAAATGACCGTGCCAACGTGGACGATGACCCCTGCCGAGGGTCGGCGCATAGCGGTCACCTCGATTTCCCACGCCCTTTCCTCTCCTGCGCCGACAGGCGAGGGGAGAGAGCGAATGAAACCTTGGTCATCCACTTGACCGCCCGATTCCACATAAAATCCTGTCTTCGGCAAAATCACTTCTACACGATCATCCAGCGAAGCAGACTCTACCGATTTGCCGCCAACGATCAAGGCAAGCACCTCCAAACCGGTATATTTGTCTACTTGTGTGCCTGAATAGGGCTCATATTCCACCCCGTCTGGTCCCAACTTGCCCTGGCTCTGTAATTCCTGGAGGATGCGGGCAAAGAATTCCGCATCTTCGCCGCCCAGTTGCCCCATCGCTTTGCCGCCGCCAGAAGCCAGGCTGTGTTCTTCTTTGGCCTGGTTGAAACCGGCCTCGTCCACGTCCAGGCCTTGTTCACGGGCAATATCGCGCGAGATTTCGAAGGGCAAGCCGTAGGTGGCGTACAAGTCGAAAGCGCGGCGGCCATCCAGGAGGGTATGATTGGCGGCGCGCAGTTCGGAGAGCAGATTCTCCAATTGCGCGGTGCCAGCCTCCACCGTCCGCGCGAAGCGGATTTCCTCCCGCGTCAAATTGTCGAGGATGGCAGCCTGATTCTTGCGCAGTTCGGGGTAGAAGTCTCCGTATTGGTCAATGACCGCCTGCGCCACCTGGGCCAGAAAAGGTTCCTTCAATCCAAGTTTGGAGGCTCCAAAACGAGCCGCGCGGCGGATGATCATGCGCGTCACGTAGTTGCGGCCAGCATTGCCCGGCACCACGCCATCGGCGATGAGGAAAGCCGCCGAACGGGCATGATCGGCAATCACCCGATAGGGAGTGAAATCGGCCAACATTTCCCGTTCGCTGTGACCGGTCAGCCTGCGCAGCACGGCCAGAGAGCCGGCAAAGAGATCGGTCTTATAGTTGGAATCAACGCCCTGTAACACCGAAACGATGCGCTCGAAGCCCATGCCCGTGTCCACATGCTTGGCGGGCAGCGGTTCAAGGCGTCCATCGGGGAAAAGATTGTACTGAATGAAAACGTTGTTCCACAATTCCAAGAAGCGATTGCACTCGCCGTTCACCCCGCATTTGTGCGGCTTCCCGCGCAGGTTATCGCGTTCCTCTCCCAGGTCGAGGTGAATTTCGGAGCAAGGCCCGCAAGGCCCTGTCTCGGCCATCTGCCAGAAATTTTCCTTGCGTCCAAAGAACAGCACATGTGAAGCATCGAAGCCGGGCTGCTGTTTCCAGATTTCGGCAGCCTCGTCATCGCGAGGAATATCGCCCTGGTCATCCTCGAAACAGGTAGCATAGAGCCGTTCCTTGGGCAATCCCCATACCTCGGTCAACAACTCCCATGACCAGCCAATGGCCTCCTTCTTGTAATAATCGCCAAATGACCAGTTGCCGAGCATTTCGAAGAAAGTGTGATGGGTATCATCGCGGCCTACATCTTCGAGGTCGTTGTGTTTGCCGGCGACCCGCATACACTTCTGCGAGTCGACAGCGCGCGTATAAGGACGTTTGTCTGTGCCGAGGAACACGTCTTTGAATTGCACCATGCCCGAGTTGGTGAACAACAGGGTAGAATCTCCGCCCGGCACGAGGGACATGGAGGGAACGGCGGTATGTCCGCGGGCAACGAAGAAATCTATGAAAGTTTGGCGAATCTGGTTGCCGGTAAATTTTTGATTCATGCTTGCTCCGATGAATGAAGTGGAGGAATTATACCAAAGGAGTAACTTCCTACCCACTCTCACCCTGGCCCTGTTGCACACAAAACATCTCAGAAGCGGAATCGTACAGATTTTGTAGCGCGACATTATGAAGTTTAACAAATTATTGCCGTAATCTTGTACCACCGACCTTGGGTCGGTTCGACCAGGCAGAGCCTGGTGATACGCTGTTCAAGTC
>JGI24187J35170_1001506_pt1 | contig 10331 bp, 10 predicted proteins | sample YNPBryBLVA2012_FD_35170 | JGI IMG/M metagenome (IMG submission 35170)
AAGTCACTCCCACGCAAACGGCGAGGATTAAGCAAGAAGTCAAGCCACTCAACAGCAGCATACCCACGTAGCTCGAACTCGATGTCTTCAGCACTAACACTCAGAATCTCTTCGAAAAGATGCATGATAGGTTTCCTCTGAGCGTGATTATATCCCACTTGGTAAGGCGGCTAACTTGTGATTATCTTGACTCTCTATCTTATCTTGCGTGACTCTCTATTTTATGCTATACTGGGAGCCACACAGTGGATTGCGAACTCTCATCTAATTCAATTATACCACAGAAAACAAAACCGGTCAAGAGGAGCACACTAATGCCCGAGAAGAAAATCGCTGACCGCCTCCGCGAAGCCGTCCGCCGGCGCGGCTATTCCATCCGCACCGACCAGGCCTGTGTCAACCGGCTCAAACGCTTCATCCTGTTCCACCACAAACGCCACCCCAAGGACATGGGCCTCCCCGAAGTCGAAGCCTTCCTCACCCACCTGGCGGTAGACGAGCAGGTCGCCGCCTCTTCCCAGAATCAGGCCCTCTCCGCCCTCCTGTTCCTCGACCGCCAGGTGCCCCACCAGGACCTGGACCCCCTTGACATCAGGTGAAGGCGCGGGCGATTGGAAATCGCACCGGCCGTCCGCCTGCGCGGACGGAGGCATCCACGCCGGTGGATGCCCGGCCGCATGCTGTTCAGACCGGCTCTGAGGTGCGACTTGAGTCGCTTCCCTCGATGCGTATGGGCTTCTCTATCCCATCACCGCCCTGGCCGCCTGCACCCGCTGCGCCACGTCCCGGTAGTTGGGGTCCAGGTCCATGATCTGCTCAAAGGCGGCCAGGGCCTGCGCCCGTTGACCGGCCTCCCAGGCCTGCTGGCCTGTGGTGTACAGGTTGTTCAACTGGATCTGCAGGCGGGCCTGCGCCAGCAGGCGTCCCACATCCCGATAGTCCTCCTGCAGGGCCTTGATCTGCTCCAGCCACTCGGCTGCCTCGACCCAGTGTCCGTCACGCAGGCAGCGTTGGGCCTGGGCATAAAGGTCCTCCAGCTTTTTCTGCAAGCTGGCCTGGGCCAGGAGTTTCCGCACGTTGTGGTTATTGGGGTCAAGGGCCAACACCTCTTCAAAGTGGACGATGGCCTCCAGCCAACGCCGGGCCTTGAACCGGATCATCCCCTCGCTGAGTGCCTTTTCCACCTGCCGTTGTCGCTGGGCTTCGATCAGGCGGGCCTGGGCATGGGGATAGTCCGGCCGCATGGCCACGATGGCCTGGTAGTGCTCGACGGCCTCTGCCCACCGCCCGGCTTCAAACGCTTCCTGGGCATCCTGGCTGAGGTAGAGCAGTTGCTTCTCGCGGATCGCCTCGCGCAGCAACTGGGCAGCGTCCTGGAAATCATCCTGGGCAGCCACGACCTGGTCCAGAAAGTCTATGGCTTCCGACCAGTTGCCTGCCTGGTATGCCCGCCGCCCGCGCTCGTAGAGCTGGTTCAGGGCGCGCATCCGCTCTGCCTGGCGCAGTTGAAAAGCGACATCGGCGTAGCCTGGCGCCTGGGTCTGGATCTGGAAGAACAGGTTGGCTGCTGCATCCCAATTGCCCTGCTGCGCCAGGGCCATGGCCTGGGCGTATTTGTCCGACAGTTCCAGCCGCTGGCGGCTGTCCTCCAGCATATCCAGCGCATGACGGTACCCAGGTTCAAGGGCAATGACGCTGTCAAAGGCCTCGATCGCCTCCCGCCACTGGCCCCGGGTGTAATAGTCCAGCCCTCGCCGATACAGTTCGATCAGCCGGGCCTGTTGCTGGACATCGCGCAGCCTGGGCAGGGCATCCCGATACCCCGGCGAACGGGCCACCACCCACGACAGATGGTTCTGTGCCCCCTGGAGATCGCCGCTGTCCAGGCACTCCAATCCCCGTTCATAAGCCCGCTGGAGCCGGACCTCTTCCCAGACCTGAACTGTCAGGTCGGCGGTGTCCCGATAGCCTGGCTCGGTCAGGGTGATCTGCTCCAGACAGGCCAGTGCCTCTTCCCATTGACGGTAGGCGATGCACCGTCTGGCCTTTTCATACAGGCCGGCCAGCCATCGCTCGCGTCTCGCTCCCTCATCCGAGATCTTTTCCCACGCCAGTTCCAGGTTCATATCCGAATTCATGGCCCCCAGGCCATGGTTTCCCATGTCCAATCATGCTCCTCGTGCGATGGGACGTAGGCGATCTCCCCCTGTGGCGCCCCCCCCAGCTCAAAAAGGGGTCGCTGGTCGGAGCCATCGGGGCGCATGACCCAGACCGCCCACCGGCCGCTGCGGTCAGAGGCAAAGGCCAGCCACCGGCCGTCGGGGGACCAGGTCACCAGGCCGTCGCGGGCGTTGTTCCGGGTCAGCCGCTGCGGTGTCTGGCCGGCCGCACCGGTGCCGATGACATAGATCTCCCAGTTCCCGTCCCGATCTGTCAGAAATGCGATCTGACGGCCGTCAGGTGAGGCAGCCGGGGCTGTGTCGTGTTCCTCTGTCGTCAATTGGATGGGTTGAGTGCCGTCAACTCGCATGACGTACAACCCACACCTGTTCAGGGGACATTCCCAATAGACGATCCGATTGTCGGCCAGCCACACCGGCACACGGCCCAAAATGTCGCTGCCGTGGCGCCGCACCCGGTCGAACTCCAGGCCCAGAACGGTGCGGTAGACCCTCCACTGGCGGTCCGGTTCCTGCTGTGAGGGAAAGACGATTTTCTGGCTGTCGGGTGACCAACTGGGCCGGGCCGCTTCGGCAAAGTTGATCCAGACCCAGGTATGGCCGTCGCCCAGTTCACGCACCAGGATGCCCCGCTGCGCCCGATTCCACGAGCGGTAGGCCAGGCGTTCCCCGTTGGGGCTGAGGGCCGGCTGGCTGGCCTGTTCGATGAGCCGTTCGCGCTGACCGCTGCTCAGATCAAAGCGGTAGATGTCCACCGTCTGCCGCTTCGCATCATAGACCGGGAAGAAGAGGTGGCCGGTCAGGGAGGGCGTTGGGGAAAGGGAAGCCTGGGCGGGCGGCGTGGGGCTGGGCTGAAGCGTGGCCGTCGGACCGGGCGAGGGTTGCAAGGCGGCTGTCGGCATGACGGTTGCGGCCCCGGTCGCCGTGGGGAGGGGCCGGGTCGCCGTTGGCGGTGGCGTCCGGCTGGGCGTGGCCTGGGGCTGACGGCCGGGTGTCGAGGTGGCCGTCGCGGCCGGGGTGACGGTGGGGGCCGGGGGGTTGGTGGGGGGCAAGGGGCTTGGGCGGATGGCGATGGCCACAGCTTCGGTCGGGCTCGCAGTCGGGGTGGCCCACCAGTCCGCATTCCAGCCGATGATGAGCACCACACTGGCCAGCAGCAGCAAGGCGATCAGGGCGGGCACCAGCCAGCGGACGACTGACCGCCTGCCGGGCTGAGGGCCGGTTATATCGCCTTCCCTCTCTTCTGAGGGCAGCCTGCCCGGTGACTTGCGCTCGGTCGGCGTGCCCTGGACCCACTGCCCCTGGTCGTAGCGGTACCATTTGCCGGTGTACCAGCCGATCTTCCACTGCTGGCCCCGGTCATCCTCATAGCGCAGGCGCTCGACCTGGGTTTTGAACTCCTCTTCATCCAGCTCCCCACGCAACAACTGGTCGTGCAACTGCTGGTAGCTTTTTTCAAGTTCACTGATTTCGCTCATTGTTGCTCTCCCCTTACCTGGACCGGCCAGAACTGAAAGTTTTTTTCCCCCTCGCCGGTTGGGGCAGAACGCCGCCCCGCCCGTGCGGACCCGGTGGGAGCCTGAGAGCTCAATCCAACGTCATTATACCATCGCTACTCCGTTTGTGCAACCTGGGGACCNGGTCATAAGGAGGAGAGCCCTCCACCCTGGGGCCCAGGCCCCATTGGCATGTAGGGGCAGAGCGCCGCTCTGCCCCTGGCCGTCCGCCTGCGCGGACGGAGGCATCCACGCCGGTGGATGCCTGGCCGCATAAACCACCCAGGACACCAAGGACACGAAGGATGATCTTGGAACCTGCCCTTGCAGGCCCTTTGTGTCCTTTGTGTCCCTGGTGGTCAGCTGTTCAGACCGGCTCTGAGGTGCGACCTGGTCGCTTCGCTTGATGCGTATGGGTCCAGGCCCTGCCCCTGGCCATGGCCTACCGCCCGACGATCCCCGGCCCCCAGAACATGACTGCCATGGCACCGATGACCAGATACGGGCCGTAGGGCATGGCGGTAAACAGGGAGTAGCGGCGAAAGAGGACCGCCTGCACGAACCAGTAGAGCAGGCCGGCCACCCCTCCCAACAGCACGGCCAGAAAGAGGGCGGTGAGCACCTCAGGGAAGCCCAGGATCAGGCCGATGAAGCCGCCCAACCGCACGTCACCAAAGCCAAACGCCACGGTGTCAGGCACCCTGCCCTGTCGCCTGCTCAGCACCCGGACGAATAGCTCGCCGCCCAGGTAGACCAGGAAGAGCAATCCAAAGCCGGTCACGCCTCCCAGGAGCGCCAGCCGGTAAAAGTAGAGCCGGGGGTGGAAAAAACTGGCCAGGAGCGCCACTGCCCAGGCGGGATAGATGACCCGATTGAGGATCAGCCGCTGCTCCAGGTCAATCACCAACACCAAGACCAGGATGGCCGAGTAGAGGGTGTAGGGGATCAGCAGGGCGCTGGTGTGGTAGCGCTGCCACACAAAAGCGAACAGGGCTGCCGTGCCCAGTTCGACCAGCGGGTGCCGCCAGGAGATGGGCGCCGCGCAGTAGGGACATTCCGGCTTGAGGCGCAGGTAAGCCAGCGTGCCGATCCAGCCCCACGGCGGTCGGGGGCGATGGCAGTAGGGACAGACTGGCGGCCAATGGAGCTGCCGGGTGCGGGGAAGCTGATCGGCGCACAGGTTGAGAAAGGCGCCCACCAGAAAACCGAGCAGAGCATAGAGCCCGATCATCATCGCGAATACCTGTAACTGTCTATCAGGCGGCCGTGGCTGTCGCGCAGATAGGCGGCATCGCCGTCATTATCCCACACTGCGTCACCGACCAGCCCCCAGAACAGGGTGTGGCCGAGGTCTTTTCCCTGGCCGCTGTGCAGTTCCAGCACCTGACCCGCTGCCAGCCGCACTGCCGGGAAGGTGTACAGATGGTTGCCTTCATCCTTCAGTGTGAACCCGGTCAGGTCCACAGTCTCCGCCCCATCATTGATGATTTCTATCCATTCCCCATTGGGATTGTCGGCATCTGCACCAGGTGCGTCGTAGTAGATCTTGACAATCTTGAGCGGGATGTTGGCCGGTTCCCACAGGCCGATGCCGGCCTTTCGCGCTTCGGCTTCGGCGGCGAGAAAGAGGTCGCTGTAGCGCACGTTGGGGGGGGCGGTGTAGGCGTTGGCATAACCCTGGCGCAGCAGCTCCAGGTTGACGAACTGCTCGCCGACCCACAGGTAGGCCAGGGTCCGGCCAAACGGGTCGGTGGTCTGCAGGTCGAGCACCAGCCAACCCTCCTTGCCGGCCACCAGGCGGCGGTTGGCCTCCGTCGCCTCCTGGTAGAAAGGCTGACCTCGTTCAGGGGTGTTGAGGCCGATGTAGCGGACCACCCGGCCGTCGCTCAACTCCACCGTGTCGCCATCCACCACACGGGCCACCCTCACCGGCGTGCCCTCTGCCGGCCGGCGAACAGTCGTCGGCCGCCCGCAGGCGACGAGCAGCAGGCCGATGAGGATCAGAGCGGCTGTGGTTCGGGTGCGGGACATCTTCTCACTCCTGGGGCCCCGGCGGCCGGTGGGGATCATCAGGCTCATGGCGCAGTTCGGCCAGTTGTCGGCGGGCCATCTCCAGCCAGAACGGGTCCCGGCCGCAGGCCAGGTAGCACTCCAGATCGGCGATGGCTTTTTCCGGTTCGCTCCGCAGTTTGTAGGCCATCGCCCGGTTGAAATAGGCCTCCGCCCAGGTCGGCACCAGCTCCAACACGCGGGTCAGGTCCTGGATGGCGCGGTAGTGGTTGCCGATCTCCCGCCAGTAGAGCACCCCCCGGCTGTAGTAGGCCAGGGCGTAGGTGGGGTCGAGCGCTGCGGCACGGGTATAGTTCTCGATAGCCGCCCAGTGTTCTTGCAGGTCCCCATAGCTGTTGCCGAAATGCCGATGGGCATCGGCCAGATGGCGGTAGAAGCGCGAGGCGATCCAGCCCCAGGCTCGCCTGAGGATCTGCTCACTCATGTCGTGCCCTCTTGATCCGCAACCCCTCCCACCGGCATTCGGGGTTCTTGCAGCGGTAGCGGGCCACCGGCACCAAGAGGTCCAGCAGGCGGTCAAGGCGATGGCGGTGGATACGGTGCAGTTCGCCGCCGCAATGGGGGCACAGCCGCGTCGTCAAGCGGGGCAGGGTCATCAGCCGCCAGCGGGCCCGCCACACCACCAGAGCGACGACCAGCAGCAGCAGGGCATATCCCATCAGGTCGGACAGGGTGGTAGCCCGGACAAAGGCCGCCACACTGCGCAGGAGGGCGTTGCCGAGTCCAGAGAGGGCCTGCAACCCACGCCGCAACCAGGCGAACAGGGTCTGGCGGATCTGCATCCGTTCCACCAGCAAAAAGATGCCGAATGCGGCCAGAAGGAGGATCAACATCTCCACGCGCCATTCGGCCCACAGGGAAAGCAGGATATGGCGAAGGCGCGATCGGCCCGGCGGTGGGTGAGCAGAGGATCGGTTGGGTGCCGACCCGTCCGGTTGAGGCATGGCGCTACAGTTCGATCGGCTTTTCCAGCACGGCCAGCAGCAACCGGACCGTGTGTTCCACATCCCCTATATCCACCATCTCCGACGGGGTGTGGGAATAGCGGCAGGCGATAGACACGCAACCGGCCGGCACCCCGCTGCGGGTCAATTGGATGGCCGAAGCGCCGGTGGTCCCATGATCGAGCACTTCGAGCTGGTAGGGGATGGCCTGGGCCTCGGCGGTCTCGATCAGCAGATTTTTCACCCCAGGATGGGCCAGCATGTTTCCATCCATGACCTTGATGCATGGCCCCCCGCCCAGCTTCATCGCCAATTTATTGGCTTCAGGGGTATCGGCGGCCACCGTGATGTCCACGGCGATGCCGACCTCCGGCTCCAGGCCGTAGGCGCTGGTGCGGGCCCCACGCAGGCCCACCTCCTCCTGAACGCTGAAGAGGAAATAGAGGTCGTGGGGTGAGCTCTCCAATCGGCGCAGGGTCTCGACCAGCACAGCACAGCCGATGCGGTCGTCGAGGGCCTTGGCCACGATCCGCCCTCCCAGGTCGGCGAAGGGCCGGACAAAAGCGACCGCCTGGCCCAGACGCCCCCTGGCCTCGTCGCGCCCTGTGGCGCCGATATCAATGTACAATCTGGAAAGCTCCGGCTCTTTCTTGAACTCCTGTCGCTTCTCCGGGGCAATGACCCCCACTGCCCCATCGGCGAACTGCACCCGCCCGCCGACCAGGGTCATCACATCCACGCCGCCGATGGGTTGGAAACGCAGGAATCCCTGCTCATCCACATAGCTGATGATCAGGCCGATCTCATCCATGTGGGCGGCCAGCAATACCCGTTTGCCCCCGCCCTGCCCCTTTTTCAGGACAAAGAGGTTGCCCAGGGCATCTACCCGTATCTCATCGGCGAACGGTTCCACTTCGCGCCGGATCGTTTCCCGGATCTGCTCTTCGTGGCCGGAAGGGCCGTAGGCTTCGGTCAGTTTCTTGATCAAGTCTTTCATGCAAGATTCTCCCATTTCTCCGGCAATGCCTGCAAAGTTGCCTTCATCAGCGCCACCGCATGGTCAAAATCGTTCAGGCTGAGCAGGCTGGCGGGGGCGTGGATGTACCGGCAGGGGACCGACACGGCGGCCGTCGGCACGCCGGTCTTGGACAGGTGGATCGCCCCGGCATCGGTGCCGCCGATCCCCGGCTGTTTGAACTGATAGGGGAGGCCATGAGCCTCGGCGGTCTCGATCAGCAGGCGGACCAGGCGCCTGTCGGCGATGAAGGAATGGTCCATGAGGGTGAGGGCCGGCCCCTTGCCCAGCTCGGTGGTGGGGCTGACATCCTGGTCCTTGGGCATGTCGTCGCACACGGTTCCCTCCAGGGCAAAGGCCACATCCGGCTCGATGCGGAAGGCAGCCACCCGTGCCCCGCGCAGGCCCACCTCCTCCTGGGCGCTGAAGGACAGGTACAGGTCTACAGCGTACTCCCCATCGGCCAGGGCAGCGGCGACAGCGCATCCGGCCCGGTCGTCAAAGGCTTTGCCCTTGACGACCCGCAGCCCTTCCCCGGTGAGCACCTGGAAGCGCGTATCAAAGACCGCATAGTCGCCCAGCCTGACCAGTTCTCTGGCCTCTTCCTCACTCGTCGCTCCGATGTCAATCACCAGTTGGTCAATCTTGATGACCTCCTGGCGTTGCTCCTTTTGGGTCAGGTGAACAGGAGGGGCCAGGATGACCCCCGGCAACCGCTTCTGGCCCACGATCACCCCTTTGGCCAGCAGCAACCGGTCGTCTATGCCCCCTACAGCCCGAAAGCCCAGGGTGCCATTCTTTTCGATGCGGGTGATCATCAACCCCACCTCGTCGGTGTGGGCGTCCACCAGGACCTTGAGGCGGGGAGCGGGGCCGGTGCCCTGTTTGAAGGCGATCAGGTTGCCCAGGGCATCGGTCTGCAGACTGTCTACCCTGTCGCGCAGCGCCCGGGCCAACACCACCCGCACCTCCTGCTCACAGCCCGATGGGCCGAAGGCGTTGGACAGTTCTTCTAGCAGCAATTTGACCTCGATTCTCTTGATTGTTTCCCCTGCATCCATAGAATCGCAGGTGACGGAGAAACTCGACCCGTTTCATGCCATTACCAATGTCTCACGGATCGCGTCTTCGGGGACCCCGCGCAGGCAATCTTCCAGTCTGTCCTGAAGGATGAGTTTGATGGCCTCCTTCAGATTCTCTCGACATTCGTCCAGCGTCTCACCCTGCCCGTTTGCTCCGGGCACTTCTGGACAATAGCCTTATGCAGAGACCTGAGCTTCTGAGCCTTCCAGCTCCCAGGCCAGGCTGGCCAGGAACCTGTCATCCAGGCGGGCAATCAAGGCGGCCAGCAACCGACCGGCCCGCTCCACATCCCTGACCGATACCGTTTCGACCGGGGTGTGCATGTTGCGCTGCACCAGGCAGATCTGGCCGGTGGGGATGCCCTCCCGTGCGATCTGGATGGCGTAGGCGTCGGTGCCGCCGGGGCGGGCCAGCGGCTCCAGGTGGTAGTTCATCTCCAGCGCCCTGGCCGTCTCGATCAGGGCTTCCTGAACTTTGGGGTGAAAGTTCGGACCCCAACTGATGGCCGGCCCTGTGCCCAGCTCAAAGGTATACTCCTCGGCTGCGCCGGGCTGTCTGGCCCAGGTCACGTCAATCGCGATGCCCACATCCGGCTGCAGGCCATAGGCGCTGGTGATAGCTCCTTTGGTCCCGACCTCTTCCTGGACCGTGGCTACAGCATACAGGTCCCACAGGTGGCGCACCCGGCTCAGTTCCTCCAGGCAAACCGCCATCGCGGCCACCGAAGCCCGGTTGTCCAGCGCCTTGCCTGCCACCAACCCCCCCTTCAGCTCTACCAGGCGGCGGTTCATGGTGATCAGGTCTCCCACCCGCACCAGGCGGGGCAGTTCCTCCGGCGATAGCCCTACATCTATGCGCAACCTGTCATAAGGGATCGGCCTGTCGCGCTCTGCCGGCGGCAGAACGTGGGGTGGGCGCGAGCCGATAATGCCCGGCAGGTCCTGCCGCCCGTGGACCACCACCTCCTGGCCCAACAGCACCCGGTCATCGTAACCGCCCACCTGCCGGAAATGGATAAATCCTTCTTCCAGGTTCGATACGATCAGGCCGATCTCATCCATGTGCGCCGCCAGCATGATGGCCGGGCGTGGCTCCGGCCCTGTGCCCCGCTTCTGGGCGATAACGTTGCCCAGGGTATCGGTCCGCACCTCATCGGCATACGGGGCAAATATCTCCTGCACGATGCTGCGGACCTCTTGTTCATAGCCGGAGACACCACAGGCTTCGGAGAGGCGTTTCAACAAGGGGACCAGGTCCACGGAACATTCCCTTTCTTTTCAGCAATGAATCGTCCAGGTAAACGATTATAACCGCGAAACCCCTTTCTGTCAAACCTGCTGCTCCGGTGGGGCCTGTGAACCCATACGCATCAAGCGAAGCCAAGTCGCACCTCAGAGCCGGTCTGAACAGCTTACCACCAAGGACACAAAGGACACAAAGGACCTGCAAGGGCAGGTTCCAAGATCATCCTTCGTGTCCTGGGTGTCCTCCGCTCGCCGGGGGTCTGTGACCCCCGGCCCGTTGGCGGCGAGGTCGCAGGCCC
>JGI24187J35170_1001513_pt1 | contig 10313 bp, 6 predicted proteins | sample YNPBryBLVA2012_FD_35170 | JGI IMG/M metagenome (IMG submission 35170)
CGCTTCGAGGATGTCCGGGTTATCACTGAAAGCGAACTCAACGAGATCCCAGAGGGGACACCCATCCCCGGGGTCTCATCTGGGAAATGATTATCGCGTCGATCTGATGGGCGGAGGATCCAATCATGAAGCACAGCGCTCCTCTCTTGCTCTTCCGAAAGCGACGCCACTCCCACCATAGGCCACAGGCCAGAATCCGACGTCAGCGCACGCCAGCCGGCGTACCGCTTCAGCCTCGTGATCAAAGGGAGGATTCCAATGCAGTTCACACCCTGCTCAAAGCTACTTATCTACTTGACGCTCCTCGCGCCGTTACGAAGTGCGGCCCAGGCTCCACCAGTTCCTGAGTATTACGGGGTCTTTCTATGGGATGGTCAGACGCTTAGGGAGCTAGCAGAGCAGGAGCGACCGCAAGCCGGGATGTTCAGACCACCGATCCGGCTGTCCGATGTCAAAACTTCGAACCCACGCCCCAGTTTCGTGGTTTTTCGTCGTGAGTTACGAGGTACGGGTCCTGGTCCAGTTAAGGTGATGCCTGTGAAACATGTGATCCAGGTAATTCGGTCCGCATTGGGTAATGCCCTTTGCGACCCGGTCGACTTTTGGGATACGGATGATACAGCGGCTATCGCAGCTCGCGCTGCTCCAGCGGACTCGAACCCTGAAATGGTCCGTATCGTCCTTGTCGGGGACCTGGCGCCAGGGTGGTATGCACTGTCCATAGGAACTTCGGAATTTACCTTCGGCGTTCAACTCGAGGCTTTCAGCCCTTCAACCGCGCTCGTAGAATCCCTTCGGGAGTTGGGAGAGGCACAGCAGAAGTTGTTTCCGGTTGGCACGTTCCTTAGTCACAATCCAGCTGCTGCGCGGGGTTCGGATTGGAAATGCCGTTCGCGTCCCCCAGGGGCAGAGCCAGGGCGGACTGCAGGCGGGGCCCGAGTTGAGCGCCAATCTGCTCCCAGCACCGCACCCGCTCCAGGCATCGGGACACAAGCTCAAGAGGCTCGCCGTGCCGAAGAGGTGTTACCTAGCAAATACCCGGACGCTCGCGCGTATCGGGTTCGACATGACCACGGCACGGGCGCACTTGCGAGGGATGAGGAGCACTGGCGCTTTTGTGAAGGCGTCCTCTACATCTTCGCGGACAGGGTGAAGTACGAGGTGAACTTCACAAGGGACGGGGAAAAACACGACTTCGAATACCCGCTTCAAGAGATCAAGGAGGTGAGGCCCAACCGCTGGCCGATGGTCAGCTACAGAGGCTTTCATATCAGGTTGAAGAGTGGTCTGAACTACAACTTTGCATACCCCGGTCTAGATCCAGCCCAAGTGCTGACAGCATTTCCCCAGACGCTGAGATAAGGAAGCGGTGGCAGCAAGCCGCTGGATGCCGGCGGCAGATGTGAGCGCCCGGTCCCCAGGTGGGTGGCTCGGTCTGCTTCGGGGACGACCCGCGCCAGGATGTCTCAGCGGCAACCACAACGTTCCTACGTTCCTTGCCTCGCTTTTGGCGGGCGATGAATCCTCACCGTCGCTCTGTTGTGGACTCATCGTGCCCCTGAGGCCTGTTGCGGTGCCGGCCCACCCATAGCGGCCCCAAAACGCCATCGACCTTGCCCCTCGCTAGCAGAACGCGCACAAACAGGAGCGCCATTTCGATCCCTCCAGCCAGGGTCACACTCTCGCAGAGTCCCGACGTCGCTTTCCTGCTCGCCTCCCCAGCTCGCCGAAAGTATTCCATAGGGCTTAGTGCGGCGAGCATTCGATAGGCTTTCCGCATTCCGCGGTAGTCGCCGTAGTACTCAGCTAAGAGCGCGCTCATACGCAGCAAGCGGCTCCTCTCCTCCAGGTTAGGCTCTCTGATGGCCGCCTCTCGGAGCTCGTTAACAAAACCCGGACCGTAGGACAGTCGTCGATACTCGACCAGAGGCTCCTGCGAAAGCGCTTCAAGCTTACCGAGGCGCGACTGCACGTCGCGCATGTTTCTGAGGGACCCGAGTTCCTTGTATCCGATTTCCGCAAGCCTGTAGCCTCGTATTGCATAATCTCGAAGCGTTCCGACCGATGTATGAAAGAGCTTTCCCATTTTCTCCAACTGCTGCAATAGGACATGCGCTATCTGAGCACGTCGCTCAGCAATCCGGAAGAGCAGCATTTCTTGTCGAGCATGACCCGCAACCGTCTTGATCAAGGATAGAGCCTTTAGGAGCCTTCCTTGAAGCCGCCGGCACTCGGCTTCCTCGAGCCGCAGGGCATCAGCGTCTTCCTGAGCGGTCAGTCCCCGCAGCGCCAGCTGCTGGGCGCTTTCTGCCGCTCGCTCGTAATGTCGGGCTGCCGCCCCGTACATTCCCACGAGGAAGTGCGCCCGCGCGAGCTCGACACCCAATCGAACGGCATGGAGGGAAAGGGTCTCCCGTCGAGGGCTTGCCAACAGCAAAACGTCCCGGCCGAGACCTGCGGTGGTCAGCAGTCGGTGGTACCAGCATTCGTTCTCTTCTCGGTCAGAGAAGACTTCACGAAAGGCCGAGCGGAGCTGAAGGTCGTGGGCGAAACCGGCCGGGCTGACCTGCTGAAAGGGTAGCCCAACAGCGCCAGCGAGAGAGGCGCACAACTGCCTCAAATCGAGCTCCAAGATCGTGCCGTCGAATCGGTCTATCAGGATATCTACGTCCGGGGGACGGTCATAGGCGCACCAGTAGATCGTTCGCAACGGCAGCGTTGCCAACTCGGCACAGATGTCATAGTCCCAGCCGCTGTAACCAACGACGAGGAGGGTCATGAGATGCGGTGCGGGAGTGAAGACCTTGCTAAGGAGATTGCTCTTCCACTGTGCGAGCCCGCGTGCCTCCTGCCGCACAGCGTATATCATTGAGCCGTCGGAGAGATCGCCGTGCAACTTAAACAGAAAAGGCCGCCCAGAGATGGGTTTCTGCTCCTCTTGCCACAGGGCCCAAACTCTACCCTGCCCCGCTTCTTCTATGAGGTGATCGAAATTTGTCGTCAGAATGACCGGGACCTTGTCGCAGGCCAGGAGATCAGAGAAAAGGACATGGATCCGGTTGGGTGTGCGGCTCCCCAAAAGGACTGTCAGGAAGTGCCGAACCCGCTCTTCGCGCGGCCGAGCGTCGCCAATGAGCTCCAGGTAGACCTCGAACACATGTTCCATGCCCATGATTAGAAACGGCGATGGTTCGATGCGGTATCCTGCGCCGGCACCTGCGCCGAAGGAGCTCTCGCGATGGAGGGCTTGCAACACAGCCTTCGTGATTGCTTGCCCCGAGGGTAGGCTACTGGGCGGGAACAACGAAATGGCAGAGCCGCAAAGAATCGCAAGTTTCCTCTCTTTCAGGGTGCCCAAGAGCGAGTCAGGGACATCATTCAGTACGGCAGGCATAGGGTTAATATAGCTCCCTGAACTTCGCCCAGTCTCTGGTCTCCGAGCCGGACCGCCGAAAGCAGCAATACCGGGTTGGGCCAGATCACCCCGAATTCAGAGCAGGTGCCCCGAAGAGACCGCGTGGAGCGGGGGTTCCAGCGAGCGCGGGCCGGTGCTGGCGCCACACCTGCTCCAAGTTCCCAATGCCGCTGGTATTCGGGCAACCTCGGCCTCAGCGAGCTCGAACTCCTTTGGAGGCAACGCGAGGGCGCGGTTCGAGAAGACGCGCTCGTGGTCGGCGACCAGCTCGCGCTTGAGCTCCATGGCCTGCTCGTCGTCGGGTCGGGCGTGAGCGCGATCTTGTCTGGAATCGCCCAGATGCCCCGGATGGTGGCCTCGCCGCCGCGCCGGCCGCCCAGGCCGAGAGGGATCCTCAGGGGTTGGAGTAGAGCAGGATGTAGCCGAGGGTGGCGCCGGCGGGGGTTTTGACCTTGATGACTCCCGACCAGCCGGAGGGGTTGGTGGCGGCCATCAGCTCCGCGAAGCGGTAGCCATTGCCGGAGCCGCCGGCGAGGATGAGTTCGCCGCCCGCGGTGAGTTCGAGCAGCGTGCTGTCGGCGAGGTTCGAGCCGGGGCCGTGGATCTTGAGGGGTGAGGCGGTGTTGTCCGGGGCGGCGATCACCGTAGGCCCGGCGGCAAGGCCGGCGTTCACGCGTGGCGTTTGCGAGGCCCAGGTGCGGGCGTAGCCCTTCTTGGGGTCGTTGCCTTCTTGGAGGCAGGCGCCCCAGAGGTGGATGGAGCCGGTGGTCCAGTCGTCGCCGTTGGGGGCGTACTGGCGCACCACGATCCAGAGGCCGGTCTGGCCGGCGGCAAGCGTGCCAGTGATTTTGAAGCGCTGCCAGGAGGTGGTCAGCGTGATCTGGGCCGGGCCAGCCAGGTGTTCGGTGTAGCCGTTGTTCACGATCGCCAGCGAGACCTTCCGCGTGCCCGAGGCAACGCGGGCCCAAATGTAGAAGGTGTAGGTGCCACCGGCGGCGAGCCCGGTGATCTGCTGCTGGATCACGGGCGTGTTACTGACGGCAGTGACCGTGTCGGCCGTTTGGTTCCCGTCCGGGGCGATCACGCTGTTGGGCATCACCGTGCAGGAGCCGGCGTTCTTGTCCCAGGTCGCCGCTGAGAAATCCTCGGAGGCCTTCGCCATGTTCTCGAAGGCTCCACCGATGGTCTGGTAGGGGCCGGACTGCTGCAACTCGGCTGGCAGGTCTCCGAGGCCAATGCCCTCGACGGTGACGGGGCTGCCAGCGGCACCCTGGCGCAGGAAGCCGGGGCCGGTCGCGGAGAGATTTGCGCCGGTTCCGCCGCGGGCGAGCGCCACAGCGCCGCTCGTGATATCGCTCGCGACGTGCTGATGCGCGGGCAGATCCGAACCGGAGAGCGCCGCACCGGCCGTGACGCGGCCTTTGGCGTCCACGGTGACCTTTGGATAAGTGCCCGGCGTCACGCCAGAGTTCGCCAGCCCGATTACACCGGCGTTGACCGCGATGCCGCCCACCGAGTCGATCTGGACGATGCCCTTGCTCGTGGTCGTGGCATCCGGGTAGGATGGCGCCCCGAAGGTCTGGCCGGCCGCGAAGTCGATGATGGCGTCCACCACCAAGTGGTCATTCGCTCCCAGCGCCAGCCCGAGGTCGCCGGAGTCATCGGCCTTGCGCCACTTCACCGCGCCGGTGTTCGGCAGGCGCACCAGGCCAGTCGCGGCCTTGCTGCCGGAGCCGAATGCCGCTCCGTCCTGGAAGGTCTTCATTCCGGTGACGATCTGGTCGCCGATCGCCCGGACGAACTTCCAGGCCGCCGCGGTGCCGAGCTCGTTCTCGATGGCGAGTACGGCCGACTGGAGCGCGGTGATGAACGCCGCGACCATGTTGGCGCGCACCCTAGCGCCCTGGGCGTGCTGCGCCGCCTGCGTGCCGAACGCCCCGCGCTGGCAGCCGGTGAACTGGGTGGCGGTCTTCGAGGCGTAGACGATCAGCTCGTCATCGATCGAGAGGATGCCATAGGAAGCGGCGAAGCCGTCCGTCGAGCCGACGCTGATCGTCGTGTCGCCGGCCAGAATCTGCTGCGTGGCGGTGGTTTCAAGCGGCCGCGTCGAGAATGCGTCCACCGGCGAGTAGAGCGTGGCGGGGCCGTCGATCGCGTTGGGAAAGTTACTCATTGAAACCGCCGGTGTTCAGTGCGCCCCACCCTACCGGCTCGACTGGGGTCGCAATCACGGCCTCCAGCGCCCGCGCCGCGCGGGGCTTGTGGTAGGCGAGGGCCGTCGCTACCGCCTGGGTTGTGACGGGCAGCGGCACCGGGCGCGAGTTCAGGCAGAACTGATCGAAGGCCCAGAAGCAGAACGAGTACAGGCCCTTGGTGCGCCACATGCCGTACGCCTGCGCCATCGGCGGATCGGGTGGGCCGTAGATGCCCGACAGGTACATGCACTCCTCCGGCGGCCGCCCGAGCGTGAGCGGGAACTCCATGGTCTGTCGCATCCGGATGGCGTTCTTCTGCCAGACGTCGTAATCGAAGCCTTCGGCGCGGAAGTACTTCACGCCGTAGGCGGAGGTCTTCCACTCGTTGGGCAGGTTCACGTGGAAGTTGAGCGCGCGGAAGGCCGGATCGGGCGCCGGCTTGCCCTGGTTGGCGTCGAGGGGCCAGAGGCACTCGAAGACGGCCGTCAGATGAAACTGGCGCACGTAGGCGATCACCTCTTGGCAGTAGGCCCAGATGCGGTCGCGCAGGAAGTTGGCCGTCTCGAGGTCGTCGTTCGGATCGTCGGTGTTGGCCAGGAACCGGTGCATGGGCCGCGCGTAACGCGCTTCGAAGTCGGCCTTGGTTTCATCGTCGTAGTAGGGCATGCCGGAAGCGTTCGGGAAGTACCACCACTGCGTCTCACCGAACTGAAGCACGATGGGCAGGCCTGCGGCAGCGATCTCATCCGCGCATTCCTTGTACATCTGCTTGAGGTAGCTCCGCACGCGCGCGCCGAAGTGCATCTGCGTGGAGGGTACGGGCAGCTCGACCGGCGCCCCATCCCAATACCGTGCGGCCATCTCGGCGGGCGGCCGGTAGACCTCCATCGAGAAGGCGAATGACGCCGGGATGCCCGCCGCTTGGAACTCGCCGGCCAGGTCACGAATCCAGCGCCGGACCGGCTCGAGCATTACCGGCGTGACCGCATCGATCAATTCCCAATCGCCTTCGGCGCCCGGCGATCCGAGGTTGTCGCTCAGCGTCAGTGTCACGGAATTCGGCAGGCTGACGGCGACGCCCGGGAAAGTCCACGGTGGGGCTTTCGACTGAATCCGCAGCGTGGTGGATGTTCCGAAGTTATCGTCAGCCCACACGCCCACAAACAGGCCGTTGATGGCTGCGCGGAAGTGGCTCACGATGTCCTGAAGCGTCTCGCCGTAGCCGATGGCATGGTTGACCTGCGTGCCCGAGATCGAGATCCACACGACGTCGCCCGGGGCGGGAGTGCCGGAGAACTCGACTGTGGCGTATGGGTATGACATGCCCACGCGCCGGCGCTTGTTGTTCCAGAAGACGCCCATGTAGACGTCGGCGTGGCCCCGGAAGCCGAGCCGCTCGAGCTGCCACAGGTGCCAGGCGGGGGGCTTGCGGTAACCGTGGTCGGTGTCGAAGTCGATGGCGAGCGAGACGTTGTCATAGACCTGGGGTGGATCAGGCACATCCATGGGCTCGAGCGGCCAGAGGTAATCGAAGTAGAAGTAGCCGCCGCTGGCGGTGATGCTTACCGTGTGTGTGCCGCCAGAGAGACCCGAGCGCAGGCGGATGTTCGCCGTCGTGCCGCCGTACTCGTTGAGGTAAAGGCTGTGGCTGCTTGGCATGTCGCCGTCCACCGAGACGCTGATCTCGCCAGAAGCCGTGCTCAGGAAGGTGCCCAGGTAGAGGTCGTGTGCGGTGGGGTAGCTGTAGCGAACGCTCACCGTGCCGCTGGTGGTGCGCTTGGCATGGCCGCTGCTCCACCACTGGGTGGGCCAGCCGGCGCCGTAGCGGTAGTCCTCCGACGAGCCTTGGTACTTGCACCGGGAGTCCGATTCCTCGATGCGCGGCGCGCTGCCGCCGACTTTGAGGGAACGGTCGCCAGTCACCGTGATGTTCGAGATCGTGACGCGCCACTCGATGTCGGCGGCCACGCCGGTAACGGGCGAGACCTTCTTGAGGCGCGTGCCTGCCGGCCAAGCGGCCGCCGTGGAGTTCTCGTAGCCGCGCTGGACGGTGATCTGGGTCGGGGAATCCACCGAGACCAACAGCAGGCGCTCTTCGCTTGAAGAATCCCCGATGAAGTACCGGCCTCCGGTGAGCTTTGAGGTGTCGTCCACCTGGAGCACCGTGTCGCCCGGCGCGGCGTCGGCGATGAGGAAGCAGCCGTCTTCAAGCTCCTCCTCGATGCGCTCGAAGCGCGGCGCAAAGACCAGGTAGATCTTCCGGCAGTCGTTCATTGGGACCGCCTGGCCGTTCCTGTCGAGGAGCGGCTGGGTGAAGTCGAGCGTGACGCGATACTTCTTGTCGGTGTCACCGCCGGCGAAGCGAGCGGTCCTCTGATGCCAGTTGCCGGAGAGCAGACCCTCCCCCTGATGCCCGCAGGTCGCCAGCACGCGGTCGAGGTTGCCCAGCTTGCCGTAGTTCGCGTCGGGCTTGAAGGAGATGCGGAGGTAGCCGGATCGATTGAGGCCGATGCCACCCTGAGCGGTGATCACGGCGGTCTGGCTGGGACCATAGCGTCCTGCGGGACTCCCCGGATCGTTGATGATGGCGGCGAACTTCTCGGCGATGTGGTAGCCCTCGACGCGCAGGGTGACGTAGCTCCCGGCTGGATGGGCGAGCGTCACATTGGCTTGGAGGCGGTTCAAGGACGCATCGACAGCCAGCACCGCGACCAGCTCCTCGTTGGTTCCGGTGCGTTCGATATACACCCAGTCGCCGGCCCGGAAGCCCGCGGCTGATTCGACCGCGAACCAAATCTCGCCCGCTTCCACGTCCTCGGCCAACTGCGTCTCGACGATCGCATCGGTATGGGCGACCGTGTAGCGGGTATCGCGGAACCAGACGTGGTAGTAATCGACGCCCTGCGCCGGCGCTTGGGCGCTCAGCTCGAGCTGGAGGCTGGCGGGCGTCTCCGATCCGGCGATGGCCGTGGCGTAGTCCAGGAGCTTGACCTCGTGGAGATCGCCCGCCCCGGTGACGAAGGTGATCGAGTCCCAGGAGACGCTGGGGTACTTGGGTGCGTCGAAGCGCATAGCGCCGTCAAGCGCGTGGTCGTACTCGATGTCGAACTCGAGCTTCAGGCCCGAGAGGTCGGTGCGCGGCAGGGGCTTCAGGCGCAGGTGGTTGAAGTAGTCGTAGGCATTGTAGAGGCACAACACGGCGAAGTCCTCGGCCGCCTGGAAAATGCCGGAGATCGAGAGGCCAGTGTCGCTGGCGTCATGGATGGTGGTCGTGGCGGCCCGGCCGGAGAAGCCCTGCACGTGCATGGTCCGGCGGGGATCGAAGATTTGGAGAGCTTCCGCGGCCACGCTACGTCTGGATCACCACGGTCAGATCGGAGCCGGGATCGGGCGAGGCGACGGCGAGGAGGTCGAAGGCCAGGTCGTCACCTTCGTTCAAGACCGGCGTGGGCCAGATAGTCGGGCGGACGGTGGCGCCCACGGCGTGATCCTTCGTGAAGACCGCCGTGAACGTTTGGTTAGCCGGATCGGCCGCGAGGACCTCGACGTACTCCTCATCGGCCTGGCCCAGGTTGATGTGCACGAACTCGCCGACCTCGAGGCCGAGCCGGTTGGCGCCATAGGAGCCGGTCTGGACGGTCTGCGGATTCGGGCCGGCGGTGACCGCCTGAGCGAGGACAATGCCAAAGTCGTGGTACGGCAGCCGGCGCGTTTCTGGTCGCCCGTAGCCCTGCTCCACGAGGTAGTCGTAGGTGGTCTTGAACGGCGTGGGGATCGACTGCGCGATGCCCATGTACTCGAGCGGCTCCCAGGTGGCGCCACCGTCGCGGCTGATCTTAACGAGGTACGCCGACTGGCCGTCACTCGTGCCCTGCTGGAGGTAGGCGTAAATGCACCGGATCGAGGCGGCATCCTGCACTTTCATCGGGATGGCGACGTTGTCTTGCACAGCGAGCGGCCCGGGGATCTGAAAGGTGTAAGCCCCGCCATTCAAGGTGCGGTCGCCGGGCATGAACGGCTCGTTGTGGTGCGACAGCGGAAAAACCGTGAAGGGGCCGTAGCCGAAGTGGTTGGCCACGCCCGCCACCGCCGCCACGATGCAGGCGCTCGGCAGCTTGGCCTCGATGCGCGCCGGAAGCCCGGGCGTGCGAAAGAAGCCCTTCTTCACGGAAAAGGTGAAGATCTTCCGGTCGAGCTTGTAGAAGCGGATGCCGGCCTATGCAACGGATCGAGGCGGCATCCTGCACCTTCATGGGGATGGCGACGTTGTTTTGCACGGCGAGCGGGCCGGGGATCTGAAAGGTGTAAGCCCCACCGTTGCACGTCCGGTCGCCGGGCATGAACGGCTCGTTGTGGTGCGACAGCGGAAAGACCGTGAAGGGGCCGTAGCCGAAGTGGTTGGCCACGCCCACGACCGCCGCCACGATGCAGGCTGAGGGCAGCTTGGCCTCGATGCGGGCCGGCAGCCCGGGCGTCCGGAAGAAGCCCTTCTTCACGGAAAAGGTGAAGATCTTCCGGTCGAGCTTGTAGAAGCGGATGCCCGCCTGGTGGGCGCAGCGGAGCGTGCCGAAGGTCGCCTGACCGCTCGGCACACCGGGATAGGCGCGCTGGAAGGTGAACTGGTTCGCGTTGATGGCGGTGATCTGGGCGCACTCGTAGGAGCGCCGGCCGGGATTGGCGGCATCTTGGGCCTCGTCGTTGAA
>JGI24187J35170_1001520_pt1 | contig 10283 bp, 8 predicted proteins | sample YNPBryBLVA2012_FD_35170 | JGI IMG/M metagenome (IMG submission 35170)
CCCTCCCAGGAAGTATGTTCATCCCGTCGGTGTGCGGCGCGAGCCGCATGGGCGGCTAACGTGAAAATAGTCCCTCGGAGGAGGGGTGTGGGGAAAGCGGGGTTCCCCACGCCCCTGCCCCTAGTGCAATCCCAAACAAGGTAGTTGAGCATGTGGTACGATGGCGCTCATGCAAGCACCGCTCTTTGTCCGCCCCCTGACGGCGGAGGAACAGGCAGCGCTCGAAGTTGGGCTCCACTCAGACGCGGGCTTTACGGTTCGCCGCTGCCACATGCTCCTGGCCAGTGCCGCTGGCCAAACCACGACCATCATCGCCCGCACCCTCCACTGCAACGAACAGACTGTCCGCAACGCTATCCATACCTTCAATGCTCGTGGCCTTGCCGCGCTCACGCCCGGCTCGTCGCGCCCCCATACCGACCCGACCATCTTCGACGCTACGCGCCGCGAGCAACTCCGCGCCTTGTTGCACCAGAGCCCGCGCACCTTTGGCCAACCGACCAGTGTCTGGACCCTGGAACTCGCCGCCGAGGTCAGCTTCGCCGAAGGCATCACGCCCACCTTAGTCAGCGACGAGACCATCCGCAATGCCATCCGCGCCTTGGGCATGTCCTGGAAACGGGCCAAACACTGGATTACCAGCCCCGACCCCGAGTACGCCAGAAAAAAAAAACAGCGCGACCGGCTGATCCGGCTGGCCACCAACCATTCTTCCTGGGCGATCGCCTTTGCCGACGAGGTGTGGTGGAGTCGCCTGGCCCAGCCGGAGCAGCATGGCTGGGTCGCCGATGACGACCTGCTCCGCTTGGAAGAGTTGGAACGCGCCAAGGACGACCGGGATCCCAAGGCCTTGGCCTGCTATGGCATGCTGGTGCGCCGCCGCCCTGCCCATGTCGACCAGATGTTGCTGCGCTTCGTGACTGGCCGTCCCGTCAGCGCGGTGACTACCGACTTCTTGACCTGGTGTAGTGCGCGCTTGGCCGCTGAGGGTATCACCGGCCTGTTCCTGGTCTGGGATAACGCCTCGTGGCACAAGAGCCAGCATGTGCGAGGCTGGCTTCGTGCTCATAACCGTGAGGTGAAGCGCAGCGGCCAGGGTGTACGGATCATCCCCTGCCTCTTGCCGAGCAAGAGCCCCTGGCTGAACCCGATCGAGCCGAAGTGGGTGCACGGCAAGCGGGCGGTCTCTGAGCCAGCCCGTATGCTCTCGGCCGACGAGCTGGAGCAGCGGGTCTGCGACTACTATAGCTGTGGCCGTGAGCCTCATTTGACCATGCCCGAAAAGGTTGCTTGATTATGCACTAGGTTCACGTGAGACGGTCATGCGCATGGCGCACACCGCCCAATGACCATGACCTGGGAGCGCGGGCGTCCCGCCCGCGCCACGGCTCTGCGGGCACGGCGCCGGCCCCCTCCCCAGCCCTCCCCCCGCTGGGGGCGGGAACCCGGCGCCTCCCCCCAGCGGGGGGAGGTTGGGAGGGGGGCTGAACCCGGCGCACGATGGTCACCTCAGCCGTCCATGCGATTCGCGCACAACGCCCGATGAACATCGCCTGGGAGCGCGGGCGGCCCGCCCTCGTCGCGTCTCCGCGGGCACGGTGACTGCCCCTGCCCTGACCCTCTCCCGCCGGGGGCGGGAACCCGGCTCCTCCCCCCGGCGGGGGGNGGCTGGGAGGGGGGCTGAACCCTGCGAACGATGGTCACCTCAACCGTCCATGCGGCTGCGCCGCACCACGCCGCGATGACCATGCCCTGGGAGCGCGGGCGTCCCGCCCGCATCGCGTCTCTGCGGGCACGGTGACTGCCCCCCTCCCCAGCCCTCCCCCCGCTGGGGGGAGGGAGTCCGGCTCCTCCCCCCGGCGGGGGGAGGCTGGGAGGTGGGGCTGAACCCTGCGAACGATGGTCACCTCAGGGCGGACGGGGTAGGGGCGACCGGCCGGTCGCCCCTACGGTGTTCCGGGGGCCGAATGGACGGAGGGCTGGCCCTGCAGCTCGCCGGCACCGGCGCCGATCAGCGCCAGCAGGCCCGCTTCGTCGAGCACGGGCACCCCGAGTTCCCCGGCTCTGGCCAACTTGCTCCCTGGATTGGCCCCGGCCACCACGTAGCTGGTTTTCTTGCTGACGCTGTCGGTGACTTTGCCGCCATGGGCGGTGATCAGCTCGCTGGCCTGATCGCGGGTCAGCGTCGGCAGCGTGCCGGTGAGCACAAAGGTCTTGCCGGCGAGATTGGCGCCGGCGCTCGAGCGCGGAGCGCCGCCGCTCAGTCGCACCCCCGCGGCGCGGAGCTTTTCGACCACGCGCCGTTCCTCCTCGCGACTGAAGAAGTCCACCACACTCGCGGCCACCACCGGGCCAATGCCGTCAATAGCCTGGAGTTCTTCCTGGCTGGCGGCCATGATCGCGTCGAGACTGCCGAAATGGGCCGCCAGGGCCGCGGCGGCCACGCTGCCGACGTAGCGAATGCCCAGGCCGATGATCACCCGTTCCAGGGGCCGCTGCTTCGACTCTTCAATGGCCCGCAGCAGATTGGCAACCCGTTTGGGGCCGTAGCCCTCGACTCCCTGGAAGTGCTCTGGGGTCAGGCTGTAGAGGTCGGCCACATCGTTGATCCAGCCCATGTTCACGAACAGCTCGGCCTGGCGCTCGCCAATGCCGGCGATGTCCATCGCGCCGCGACTGACGAAGTGCTCGATCCGGCGCACCAGTTGGGCCGGGCAGATGCCGAAGTTGGGGCAGCGCCAGGCTGCCTCGCCGGGCTGCCGCTCCAGGGGCGTGCCGCAGGCCGGGCAGTGGGTGGGGAAGACCCAGGGCCGTTCGGCGCCGGTGCGCAGGTGCGGCAGCGGCCCCACCACGTAGGGAATGACATCCCCGGCCCGCTGCACAATCACATAGTCGCCGATGCGGATGTCGCGTTCGGCGATGTAATCGGCGTTGTGCAGACTGGCGCTGCGCACGGTCACCCCGCCAATGACCACCGCTTCCAGTTCGGCGTTGGGGGTCACCACCCCCGTGCGGCCCACGTTGACCGTGATGTTGAGCAGGCGCGTGACGGCCTCGCGGGCGGGAAACTTGAAGGCCACCGCCCAGCGCGGCTCGCGCTGCACCGCGCCCAGGGCGCGCTGCTGCTCGAAGTCGTCCACCTTGATCACGATGCCGTCGGCCTCGTAGGGGAGCTGGTCGCGGCGGGCCATCCACTCGCGACAGTAGGCGATGACTTGCTCGAAGTCCTCGAAATGGCGGGCATCGGCGTTGATGGGGAAGCCCAGGGCGCGCAGGTAGTGGAGCGTCTGCCACTGGCTGGTCAGGGCCACCCCCTCGAAGGGGCCGACGCCGTAGGCGAAGAAGCGCAGGGGCCGCCCCGCGCTGATCGTGGGGTCCTTCTGGCGCAGGGAGCCGGCGGCGGCGTTGCGGGGGTTGGCGAAGGTCTTCTCGCCGGCGGCGGCCAGACGCTGGTTCAGCGCCTCGAAATCGGCGCTGCGGATGTACNCCTCGCCGCGCACCTCGATCAGGCTGGCCAGGGGCAGCCCCGTCTCCCGCGGGTCGCGCAGGCGCAGGGGGATGTCGCGCACGGTGCGCAGATTGGCGGTGACATCCTCGCCCACCTCGCCATCGCCACGCGTGGCCCCCTGCGCGAAGACCCCGTCGCGGTAGGTGAGGGCCACGGCCAGGCCGTCAATCTTCGGCTCGACGACGTAGGTGACCGGAACGCCGGGACCGAGCAGTTTGAGCACGCGGCTCTCGCGCCATTCGCGGAGTTCGGCCTCGTTCATCGCGTTGCCGAGAGAGAGCATGGGCTGGGGGTGGCGCACTTTAGCAAACAGGCTGCTGGCCTCCCCGCTCACCCGCTGCGTGGGCGAGTCGGGGGTGATCACCTCGGGGTGGGCCGCCTCGAGGGCGCGCAGTTCGCGCATCAGCGCGTCATACTCGGCGTCGCTCAGGGTCGGAGCGTCGAGAACGTAGTAGCGGTAATTGGCCTCTTCGATGGCGGCGCGCAACTCTGCCGCGCGCCGGGCGGGATCGCTGTGGTCCATAGTGGATAAAGCTCCCTGGGCGCAACCCGGAAGGTTGCGCTGCGATGGCGTTCCTTCAATAGCCGGGGTGCGGGGAACCCTGGTTGCCCCACTGGTTGTCAGAGTGACAGATTTCACGCATTATGACGCATCATTCGATATAATTCTGGAGGTACGCGGTCGCCTCCCCGTTGCAAGGCGACTGCGCAACTCCTGTTCATCCACATCCCTTGCTGGTTGTATTGTACCTGCGGAGGAGGGCCAACGATGGACTTTCTGCAAGCGCCTGGGCACACAACGACGCAGCAAGCAACGACCGACGCGGTCGATCTGAGCCGCACGATCTTGACCGATCTGTTCGGACCCCCGGAACGGCGCGCCTTCGCCGTGGCCTTCTGGGATGGCACGCGTGAGGCNCCAGGCGCACATGCGCCTGAGTTCACTCTGGTGTTGCGCCGTCCAGACGCGCTACGGCGGATGCTCGTGCCCCCGTCGGAGTTGACATTGGCCGAGGCCTATCTGCGTGGCGACATCGAGATCGAGGGCGATCTGGGCGCCGCCAGCGGGGTGGCCGATGATCTCGGCGCGTTGCTGGCGGCGCCGGGGCGCCTGGCGCGGGTGCTGCTGCGCCTGCAGGCCCTCCCCGCCGCCAATGACATGCCGGTCGCCCGAACCGACGGGCGGTTCCGGCGCCAGGGCGTGCGCCATTCGCTGGAAGGCGACCGCGCCGCCGTGCGCCACCATTATGATCTGGGCAACGACTTCTATGCCCTGTGGCTGGACCGGCGCATGGTCTACTCCTGCGCCTACTTCCCGACGGGCGGCGAGACCCTCGACGAGGCGCAGGAGGCCAAACTGGAGTTGATCTGCCGCAAGTTGCGCCTGCGCCCCGGTGAGCGGTTGCTGGACATCGGCTGCGGCTGGGGCGGGTTGATCTGCTACGCCGCTGAGCGCTATGGCGTCGAGGCCCTGGGCATCNCCCTCAGCCAGGCTCAGGCCCAACTGGCCCGCGAGCGCATCGCGGCGGCGGGGCTGAGCGGGCGTTGCCGGGTGGAGATCTGCGACTATCGCCAACTGCCGCCCTCAGAGGTGTTCGACAAGGTCGTCAGCGTGGGCATGGTCGAACACGTCGGCCGGGCGCAGATGCGCGCCTACTTCGAGGCGGCCTTTCGCCATACGCGCCCCGGCGGCCTGTTCCTCAACCACGGCATCGTCCTGGTCGCGCCCCCATCCCATGGGGCGCTGGGGCGTCTGGGCGCCAGGCTGTGGGGGCAGGGGGCCTTCATTCAAAGCTATATCTTCCCCGACGGCGAGTTGTTGCCCGCCGGGGAGATGCTGGGCTATGCTGAAGCGTGCGGGTTCGAGCCGCGCGACCTGGAGAGCCTGCGCGAGCATTATGCCCTGACCCTCGACCACTGGCGGCGGCGCCTGGAGGCGCGTCACACGGAGGCGGTGGCGCTGGTGGGCGAGCAGTTCTACCGCGCCTGGCGCCTCTACCTGGCCGGGGCGGCCTGGCGCTTTCGCGTCGGGCAGATCGGTATCGTGCAGATGTTGTTGGCCCGGCAGACTGCCCGTGGCCGGGTCGAATTACCCTTGACCCGTGCCGATCTGTACCGACTACCTGGCGCGGGCGTGGANCCCCCCGGGTTCCCCGCCTTGCAACCGGTGTGAGGCGCCTGACCCCCAACACCAGTCGAACGCCGGTGAAGCAATCTCAACTTGAGCGCGGCGGCGCAATCTGGTATAGTCCCATTTGTGATGGATGCCACGCAGAAAAGGGAAGCGCCTCCCTCCCGCCGCGCTGGATCGCCCCGGATGCCCGGCTGCACTGTCTGGAGCAGGGGTGTGGCGCGGCGCTGGCTGCCGCGCGCCCTCGGGCTGCTGATCGCCCTCCAACTGGGCCTGCTCGCGCCTCTCACCTGCGTGTTCCACTGTTTCCTGGAGGCGCGCGCCGAACGACCGGCGGTCGCCTGGTTCCTCTGCGGCGCGCACCATGCCCAGGCGGCCACGGTCGCCGGGGCCGATGTGCCGACAACGATCACGCCGCGGGCCTGGTTCGAACTGCTTGCGCCGGCAGTCCCGCTGTTCCTGCTCGCCGGAGCGCTGGTCCTTACCCTCGGCCTGCGCGCCGTGCAGTATGACGCCCCCCCNCCCTTCCCTCCTCCGACNCCCCCGCCCCGCCCGGGTATCATCTGATGGTCTTTGAGACACTCATCCGCTAACCATTGTCCTTTGGAGCAGGGTGTGGGGAAACCCGGTTTCCCCACACCCTGCGCAAGGGCTGCGCCCTCACCTTCCCGGGGGCGTGGGGAAACCGGGTTTCCCCACATCCCTCGCCGAGGGCGTAGGTTCACGTGAGACGGTCGTGCGCATGGCGCACAACGCCGCGATGAACATACGGTTGTTCTTGGGAGGGCTACGCCCTCCCAAACCCTCCCGCGGGTGGGGGGATGGGGAAACCCGGTTTCCCCATCCCCCTGCGCACGGGCTGCGCCCTCCCAAACCTTCCCGCGGGCGGGGGTGTGGGGGAACCTGGTTCCCCCGTGTTCACGCTAGCAACCGGATTACCGCATTCTCTAGAGGAGCCGAATCATGCGAGTGGCAAACGTGCTTGCGCTCATCCTGGCGAGCCTGGTCGTGCTGGCCGGCTGTGGCGCGTCGGCGCCGCAGATTTCCGTCAACGAAGCCTGGGTGCGCGCTGCCGCGAAGACCGGTATGGATGCCCAGGGTGGGATGAGTGGCCACGGTGGTCACGGCGGCACGGATATGGCGCCCGCGGGCGGCACCAGCGCCGCGTATATGGTGCTGGTCAACCGTGGCGGCGCCGGCGACCGGCTGGTCTCCGCCAGCACCGACGTCGCCGAAGTGGTCGAGTTGCACGAGACCAAAATGGTGGATAATGTCATGCAGATGGCGCCGGTCACCGGCGGCATCCCCGTCCCGGCCAACGGCCAGGTCGAATTGAAGCCCGGCGGCCTCCACGTGATGTTGATCGGATTGAAGCGCGACCTGGCCGCGGGCGAGNCCGTGCGGCTGACGCTGAAGTTCGAGCGCGCCGGGGAGATGACGGTGGAGGCTCCGGTGCGCATGCCCTGAGGCAACGAGCGACCCGCTGAGGAGGTTGTTTCTGGGAGGGCTGCGCCCTCCCGAACTCTGCCACCGGGTGGGGGTATGGGGAAACCCGGTTTCCCCATATCCCCTGCATGAGGGCCAGGCCCTCCCGCGGGTGGGGGTATGGGGAAACCGGGTTTCCCCACACCGTTCCGCGAGCCAGGCGCAACCCGCCGGGTTGCGCCACAACTGACTGGAAAAGACCATGATGCATCGTCTGGGATGGTTATCCATTGCACTGATCCTGGTCCTTCTGGCCGGCTGCGCCCGACCGGCGCCCCGCCCGGCCCCCGAGTCTTCCATGGAGCAGGGCACGCGCATCGAACCGCCCGTGCAACTGAGCGATTTTACCCTGCCCAGCAGCCTGGGCCGCGATCTGAGCCTCAGCGAGCTGCGCGGAAAGCCCGTGGCGCTCTTCTTCGGCTACACCTTTTGTCCCGACGTTTGCCCGATGACGCTTTCGGAGTTGAAGCGGGTGAAGGCGGAGCTTGGNGCCGATGGCGCGCGCTTGCAGGTGGTGTTTGTCAGCGTGGACGGGGCGCGGGATACCCCGGAGGTGCTGGCGCGACACCTGGCGGCCTTCGATCCCGATTTTATCGGCCTTCAGGGTGACGACGCGACCCTGCGGCGCATTGGGCCGGAGTACGGGCTGTACTACAAGCGCCATACGCCCGAAGGCACCAGCGCCGCCTACCTGGTCGATCACAGTTCGGCGACCTATTTGATTGACGCCGAGGGGCGCCTGCGTATAATGTATGGTTTCGGCNCCCCTCCCGAGGCGATCATCGCGGGCGTCCGGGAGTTGTTGAAGGAAGGCTGACCGTGCGCGCAGGCAGGCACCCGGCCCCCGTGCCGGGACGTGACGATCATCGCCCTGTGGCGGACCGGCTGCTCAACCAGGGCCGGTGGTGGCCCGCGCGTGGCCCGTGGCGCCCGCTGGCGCTCCTCGCGGCCCTGGCGGCGGCCATGATCGCCGGCGCNTGCGGCGGGGGCAGCCTGCCCCCGCTGGCCCCTGACCAGGTGCGCGCCCAGCAGACGGTCAATGGCATGACCATCACCCTGGATACGCAGCGCGATCCGCAGATCAACCAGCCCCAACGCTTCCGCGTGACCCTCACCGACCGGCTGGGTCGCCCCCTCGACGGAGCGAACGTCTACCTCGACCTGGACATGAACATGATCTGCCTCAGCGGCGCGCAGCCGCTGGCGACCCCGGCGGTGGGGCCGGGGCAGTACGAAGCCCGTTCGGTCTACCAGATGGCCGGGGAGTGGGAGATCACCGTGTACGCCCGGGTGAACGGCGAATTGCGCCAGGCGCTGTTCCGTATTCATGTTGCTGATCCTGACGGGTCGCCGCCGGGGTAGGCCGGTGTTCCGGGCAACCGGGGTGCCTCTGGTTCAAATCAAGAGCGTCCTAACGTGACCATGGGGGAACCAGGTTCCCCCATCCCCCCGCCCGCGGGAGGGCCTCGCCCTCACGCAGGGGATGAGGAAACCCGGTTTCCCCATCCCCCCACCCGGTGGGAGGGTTTGGGAGGGCACAGCCCTCCCAGGAACAATCTTCATCCCGTCGGTGTGCGCTGCGAGCCGCAAGGAGGGCTGAGGTGAAGCTGGGCCGGCAACGCGGGCCGCTTGCCCGCGGAGATGCGACGCGGGCGGGCCGCCTGCGCTCCCGGGCTGTTTGCATCGGGAGGTGTGCGCCCCACGAATGTGGCCTAACGCCGCCTAATACCATTTTGGATTGCCGATGTTGGATTGTGGATTGCCTTGCAGGGCGTCACCGTGCGATCCAGCACTTCGACGAATGCGGAATGTTCAACAGGAAATGGTATAAGATATGCCAGGGACCGCTCATCGGTCCGCGAAGGTGGCCAGCCAGGCGCGGGTGTGCGGCGCCACCGTGGCCGGGGCAACGGCCAGTTCGGCGCGCAGGCGGGCCAGGTCGGCGGGGGTGTCCACGTCGTACCAGCCGGGCAGCAGGGCGACGCGCAGCGCCAGTTCGGCGGCAATCGCCAGCGTGTCGCGCAGCACCGTGGGCGTGCTCATCGTTACGTCGCGCAGCAGGTGTGGATGGGGGCGGCGCATGCCGATCAGGTAGTAGCCGCCGTCGTCGCTGGGGCCGAGCACCAGATCGTACGCGCCGAGGAGCGCGAAGGATTGATTGACATAAGATACAGGCAGCGTGGGAAGGTCGGAGCCGATCAGGACGGCGGCGCCCGGGCCGGCGTCCAGAACCGTGGTGAAACAGCGGTCCATGCGCTCGCCGAGGTCGGCGCCCTGCTGGGGCAGCAGGGCGAAATCAGGCGCCAGGGCCGCGAAGTAGCCGGCGGCCTCCTCGGGCTGGTAGACGATCNCCCGTGACGTGGCCGGGACCTGCCGCGCCAGCGCCAGGATGTCACGCAGGAAGCAGGCGTACAACTCCGCCGCGGCAGCATGACTCAGGGGAGGGCACAGGCGGGTCTTGGTCCGCCCGGCGGCGGGTTGTTTCGCGAAGATCAGCAGGGTGCGGTGCATCATCAGGGTTATGATCTTTGAATACATAATCTGCTCTAGCCCGCGCAGGCGGGCTTCGCATTCCGTAGCCGAGGGCTTGAGCCCCACGGCCAGCCCGGCATAGCGGATGAATTTCTCAAAGACGGTAACCTCGGAGCGCGGGCGGCCCGCCCGCGCTCCCAGGCGCGTGGGTTGCCCCGGGNGTGAACAGTTGCCAGCAGTTGCGGCGCGGGCGGCGCTGTGCTAGAATAAGGCTGGCTCTCGGCGACGTAGCAAAGTGGTAATGCAGCGGTCTGCAAAACCGCCATTCGCGGGTTCGATTCCCGCCGTCGCCTCCAATCCGTTCCGCCCCGCCGCCGAGCGGGGCGTTTTGCGTTCCAGNGCGCCTTGTCAGGCGTCGCGCGTGTCGGTATAATGCCGAAGTCTGTAAAGTGTATCACATGATAGGACGTACGCGGTGGAGGGGTGTGGGGAGGTGCAGCCNCCCCCCATACCCCCCTTCCCGCCCGCGGCGGCCAGACCCACTGGGAGGCGACCGCCTGACTCCTAACGTGAAAATAGGCCCCAGGGGCGTGGGGAAACCGGGTTTCCCCATACCTCAGCGGACGCGGGCCGGAGGCCCGCGCACCCAGGCCCCGGCCCCTGGGAGGGTTTGGGAGGGCGCAGCCC
>JGI24187J35170_1001522_pt1 | contig 10280 bp, 9 predicted proteins | sample YNPBryBLVA2012_FD_35170 | JGI IMG/M metagenome (IMG submission 35170)
CCACATCTCGACGTTTGGCGGCGCGGAGGTAGGATGTTACGCCGCGCTGGAAGTGTTGAACATTTTGCAAGAGCCGGAATTTTTGCCGCACGTGCGTCAAATGGCAGAGTTATTCCGCGCGGGATTCACGCAATTGCAAAATAAATATCCCGATTTGCTCGTCGAGATTCGGCAACGCGGCTTGATGATGGGACTCAAGTTCGCCCAGCCAACCTTTGGTCCCATGCTCACGCTCGCGGGACTGCAATTTGGCTTGCTCACGATTTATGCGAATCACGATCAATCGGTCAATCAAATCCTGCCGCCCTTGACGATTCAAGCCGAGGAGGTTTATCAAGTCATCGAGACATTGGATCGAATGCTGGGCTGGTTGCGCCAGGTATCTTAGGGTGCATCGTGAGGTTCTATGACCACCACACTCATTCGCAACGGACGCATCGTCACCGCAAGCGATGATTTCGTCGCCGATTTGCTCATCGAAGGCGAAACGATTCAACTCATCGGTAAGGATTTGCCGACGCACGCCGACCGCGTGTTGGATGCGACGGGCTTGCTCGTTCTGCCCGGCGGCATTGACCCGCACGTGCATCTGCACTATCCCCAGGGACCGAACCAGATTGTTTCGAGCGACGACTGGCTCACCGGCACAATCGCCGCCGCGTTCGGCGGCACGACGACGGTGATTGATTTCGTCGAAGCGACACCGGGCGAATCGTTCGTGCGCGCGTTCGAAGCGCGCCTGGCGGATGCCGCCGATGCGGTGATTGACTTTGGTTTCCATATGACCTTCAATCGCGCGGACGATGCCGCGCGCGCCGAGATTCCATCAGTTATCGCCGCAGGGATGCCGAGTTTCAAAATCTATATGGCGTATGATAACATTCGCCTGATCGACCGCGAGATGCTGACCGCGCTGCAAACGCTGAAAACGTATGGCGGCTTGCCCATCATCCACGCCGAAGACCACGACGTGATAATGACGCTGGTCGCGCAACACCTCGCCGAAGGACACACCGAACCGCGCTGGCATCCGCGCACGCGTCCCGTCGCTGGCGAAGCGGACGCGACCGCGCGCGCTCTCGCGTACGCGGAAATCGTTGGCGTGCCGATGCACATCGTTCACGTCAGCAGCGCGCGCGGAATGAGCGCCATTCACGATGCGCGCGTGCGCGGTGTGCGCGCCACCAGCGAAGTGTGCACGCAACATCTTTTGCTGACCGATGCGCTGTATGAGCAATCAGTCGCCGAAGCCGCCAGGTACGTGATGGCGCCACCACTCCGCTCCGAAGCAGACACACGCGCGCTCTGGGACGGCTTGCGCGAGGGCGCGCTCGATTTCGTCGTCACCGATCATTGTCCGTTCACGATGGCGCAGCGACTGGGTCGGCGGCGCACGCCGGAATTTCGCAAACTGCCCAGCGGCATTGTGACGAATCCCGATGAACCCGCGTGGTCGAACGACCTTCCCGCGTTCAATCGAATGCCCGGCGGCGCGCCCGGCATCGAAACGCGCGTGCCGCTGATGTTTCACTTTGGCGTGAACGCGGGCAAACTGTCGCTGCAACAGTTCGTCAACGTGACGAGTACCGCCGCCGCGAAACTGTACGGTTTGTATCCGCGCAAAGGAACGCTTGCGCCGGGTGCGGATGCGGACATCGTCCTGTTCGATCCATCGCGCGAGGTGACGATTTCCGCGCCGACGTTGCATCAGAATTGCGATTACACGCCGTACGAGGGGATGAATGTGCGGGGCTGGGCGCGCACGGTGCTGGTGCGCGGTCAGGTCATCATCGAAGAGGGCAAGTTCAAGGGCAAAGTCGGCGCAGGCAAGTATTTGCCGCGCGGCAGTTTCTGACGAAAGACCAACGGCGAAGGACGAAAGACGAAGGATGAGTTTCGTCGTTCGTCCTTTCATTTTTAAGAATCGAAGAAACTATTCCATCCTGTCATTGCGAGAACCCCATGCCCGTTGGTAGGCATGTTAATGACAGAAACTTGTCAGCCCATTGCCCGAAGATAAATCTTCGGGCTGAGCAGCCGAAGGACGCTTAAGCGTCCTTGAGCTGTTCAGCCCTGTCGTTTACGACGGGCAAGTGTCTGAGTAGCGTTTTTTGCGAAGCAATCCCCAAATTCGCAGCGTGGAGATTGCTTCGTCGGCACAGAACGCCTCCTCGCAATGACAACCAGAGTAGTGACGAATCGAAAGGAAAATTGGAATGAGAAAAATTACACTCGGAATTTTGCTCGTCGCCGCGCTTGCGGCGTGTTCGCCGGCAACGCCCGCGCCGCCGCCGGTCGTCACGGTGGTTCAATATCAAACACCGGTCGCTCCGACGCAACCGCTACCCGCGCCCACCACCGCGCCAACAGTCGCGCCGACGCTTGACCCGCGCCCGCAACCAACGCCCACACCACAACGCATCGCGTTTCCGCCCGGCGGCACCACCGCGACCGTCACTGGCAAAATCACATCGAACGTTAGCGACCATTGGGTCTTGCGCGTCCTTGCCGGGCAAACGCTCAGTGTCAACCTTGTCCCGGTGAACGGCCAAGCGCGCCTCATCATCTACGGCGCAGATGGCACTGTCCTGATTTCCGATCACGCCGACGCGATGCAATGGAGCGGGCGCGTTCCCAGCACGCAAGATTACCACATCAAGGTCAATGCGTACGATGGCACCGCGCCAAGTTACACACTGCAAGTCACTGTCCCGCCGCTCCAGCCGACCGCGCCGCCGCAACCTGCCGCCAAGCGCATCACCTTTGCGCCCGGCGCCATCTCCGCGACAGTGAGCGGCATCACGCCGGCGGTGGGTGTTGATCGCTGGATTCTTGCCGCGCAAGCCGGGCAAACGATGACGGTCAACCTCGTCGTTCCGCCGGGAGGACGCGCCGCGCTGGTGATCTATGGCGCGGACGGCACCGTGCTGATTTCCGATCACGCCAGCGCGATGCAGTGGAGCGGGCAATTGCCCAAGACGCAGGACTATCACATTGACGTGAAACCGGAAACCGGCGCGGTGAGTTACACGCTGCAAGTGACGATTCCGCCGCGCTAGATTGCTCTACGAATCTGCTCAGCTCTCTACGCCAAAAATTTTTGCGAGCGCGTCCACCAACCGTGCGATATCCTCGGCGGTGTTGTACGCCTGAATCGAAACGCGAATGTGCGGACGCTTTTGCCAGACGACAATCGGAACTTCGATGCGATACTCGTCGTACAGGCGTGCCTTGAGTTGCGCCGCATCGCACGCCGGCAACGGCAACGTCACCATCTGCGCGTACCATTCCGGCGAATCGGGCGAGAGGGGTGGCAAGCCGGTGAGCGCGGTGATGCGCGCCCGCGCGCGGCGCGCCAATTCGTGACACTGCGCACGCACCGCGTCCCACCGATGCTCCTCAAAGAATCGAATCGCGACAGGAGTGGTCAAGTACGCCGCGATATCGCGCGTGCCTGTCCACTCTTGCTCGTCAACGAAACGCGATTCCCCCGGCATCTCCGCTTCGTATCCCCAACTCACGATCAGCGGCTCGACGAGATGTTGCGCCTCGCGGCGCGCGTACAAAAACGCCGAGCCCTTGGGACAGCACAGCCACTTGTGCAAATTCGCTGTGTAGAAATCCGCGCCGATGGCTTTAACATCGAGCGGGATTTGTCCAATCGTATGCGCGCCATCAATGATGCTGCGAATGTCCGCCTCACGCGCGCGCAGACAAATCTCACGCACCGGAAAAATGAGCGCGGTCGGCGAGGTGATGTGGCTGAGGAAGACGACGCGCGTGCGCGGCGTAACGCCCGCCCAGAATCGCGCGACGAAATCTTCCGGCGTGGTGACCGGCACAGGAATGGCTTGCTGTTTGTACACCGCGCCGGTCTTGCGCGCGATAAAACGCCACATTCGCTCCATTGCGCCGTACTCGTGATCCGTCGTGAGGATTTCATCGCCGGGGCAGAGCGGCAGACTGCGCGCGACGATGTTGAGCGCAGTCGTCGCGTTCGGCACGTACACCACGTTCGCTGGATCGGTATGGATGTATGCGGCAAGTGCGGCGCGCGCCTCACGCATCAGCGTAGCAAAACGGCGTCCCAGAAATTCGACGGGCTGGCGTTCCAGTTCGCGCTGCCACTGCTGATACGCTTCGAACACAGGGCGCGGGGTGGCGCCAAACGAACCGTGATTCAAGAACACGATGGTAGGGTCGAGCAAGAATTGGTTTGCAAGAGAATGGGGCATTGTGGGCAAGAAAAAAAATAATCCACGAAGGACACGAATCGCCGCGAACATTTTTCGATTCGCGTGATGCGCGTCCTTCGCGGACGAGAACGCCGGGCGCGTTCGCTACACCCAACCGGCGTCGCGATACACCTCGGCGATTTGCTTGCGAATCTTGGCGCGTTCGTCGAGCGCGGCTTGGACCGGCTTGGCAAAATCGTTTTCCCAGCGCGCGAGCGCGGTCTCCACATCGGTCAAGAATTTTTTGAGCGGGTCGAGCAAACTCTTTTGCGTCGGCTCGATGAGATCCAACTTGATTTTGGGGTCGCCGATCGCGGGGAAAAAGTTTTCGCGCAAGGGTTTGAGGAGTTGGTTCGTCACCACGTCGATCACCATCGGAATCGCGCGCACCAACTCGCTCAACGCGGTGGTGGCGCGGCGAATCTCTGGACCGACGATGGGAATTTTTTGCAAGAGCGCGTCGAAGAAACCGGCGATGGCTTCTGCCAATGGTTGCGCGGTGCCAACCACAGCCCTGATCACGCTTTCGGCGGCTTGGAATTTTTGCGTCAGTTCGGTCAACGCGCGCGCAACCACATCGGCAGGTGAACGTAGCGTGTCGAGCAAGGTCAGCAGGTTTTTGAAAGCATTTTCGACGGTGGCGATGCCGGCGCGCAGGATTTGAATGCCCGCGCGCAACGCATCGAACGCGCCGCGCACGATGTTCATCCCGGTGGCGAGGAGGGTGTCAATGCCCACTTTTTCCAGTTGCTCGTACAGCGCGATCACCTGTTCGTACTTGGCAAGGCGCGCGCGCGTCTTTGCCAATTCCGCTTCCGCCGCGCTTTGGGCATTTTGGCTGCCGACGACTGCGCCACCCACCGCCGCGGCGGTCAACGCCAGCCCGCCGACGGCGGCGGTGGTCAAGAATTGCCGTCGCGAGAGAGAATCCGAATCTGGGGGCATGGTTTCCTTCCTAAAAATGTAGGACAAATTTTCAGATTTGTCCTACGTCATCCGCATTTTCATCCAATCACTCGCGCCCGTTCGGCGCGGCTTCAGTCGCGTGTTTCTGGTTGAAGCACTTTGCGGTAGACCACCTTGCCTTCGCCGGGCGCGTAGAAATCGTCGAAATGCGCGACGCGCGTATAACCGTGATGTTCGTAGAAACGTCGCGCCGGGGCGTACGCCGGCGAATCGGACGTTTCGAGGTAGATGGCGCGCGCGCCGCGCGCGCGCAATTCATTTTCGATCCGTTCGAGCAAGCGCGCGCCAACGCCGGTGCCTTGCTGCGCGCGGTCTACGCAAATCCAATACAAATCCCAGATGCGATCTGCCAGCGGCGTGGGACCAAAGCACGCAAAGCCGGCGACCGAATCGGGGGTACCGTTGCGCGAGATGATAAATTCGTAATCGTCTGCTGGGCCAGGGTGAAAAAATGTGCCGAGCATTTCACGCACGACGCGCAGTTCTTCATCGGTGAAAACACCGGTGCCTTGCGCCACGCGAACAATTTCGTCAAGGTCAGTAGGTTGAGGAGTTTCGATGAGCATAGACAAGAGGATACATCAAGCGGCTACGCCAATCGGCGCTGCAGGGCGCATTCGTTTGGCGCGCGATGAGGTTGGGAGTAGCGCGCGCGCGGGAATCGAATAAATGCCATCGCTACCCGCGCTGCGCGCTTTGATTTGGTAGGTCAAGATGCGTGGACGCAAGCCCTTGAGCCGATAGCGGCGCGCGGCGAGTCGCACGATTTCGTCGGCGAGATCGGCGTAGGACATTCCCGCAGTGCGCGCGGCGCGCGCAATCCCCGCGTCCGGCGAGAGGTCGGCGTTTGGATTCACCTCGAGGACGTAGGGGATGCCGGCGCGGACACGAATGTCCACGCGCCCGTAATCGCGCAAGCCCATCGCTTGATAGGCGCGGCGCGCCACATCTTCGATGCGTAGTTTGAGCGCCTCGCTGACGCGCGCGGGACAGGTAGGCGGCGTCTTGAGATATTCTTCTGACGTGGGCACCCACTTGGCGCGAAACGAAACGATGCGCGCAAACGGATTGGCGATGTGGCGGAAATTGATTTCGGAAAGCGGCAACACGCGCGGCGATTCGTTGCCCAGCACCGTCACGTTGAACTCGCGTCCGTCAATGAACTCTTCCGCCAGCGCTGGCTCGTGGTACGTTTCCCAGATGTAACGCACTTGCCGGCGCAGTGCGCGCTCGTCTTGCACCACCGAGTCTGTGGTGATGCCGATGCTCGCGTCTTCCGACACCGGTTTGACAAAGAGGGGAAATTCCAAATGCCGCTGGTGAACAGTCAACGGCGTAAAGAGTTGAAACGCGGCGGTGGGAATACCGTGCGCCTGGAGTGTTTCTTTGGCGCGCGCTTTGTTGAGGCAATGGGCAAGCGTCCGACGATCCGAGCCGGTGTAGCGAAATCCCAGATACTCGAAAACAGAAATNATGTACGGTTCGAGNTAGGTGCGATTACGAAAACTTTCGCACAGGTTGAAGATCAACCATTCGTTAGGGTCGTACTGCTTGAGCGGTCCCCACAAATCGTTACGGATCGGCACCGCGGCGGTTAGGTGACCGTGTTCTTGTAACGCTTTTTCGATGTATTGTTCGACGAGAATAATTTCTTGTTCAGCGAATAGGTCATCCTCTTCGCCGCGTTCGATTTTTTCTACCACATTGTAGACGACGAGAACTTTCACAGAGTGCCATCCATTGACGCAAAAATTTCTTCCGTTTCGATTATACACCAAGATTGAATGAATGTAACCTTAAAATTTCGACGCGCTGGATGGCTGCGCGTCCATCGCATCCGTTGCCAGTTTGCGCTGCGCCAACTCACCGCCGCGGAATCGTCTGGGCGTAATCCTTCATCAGTTGCGTCACCTCCGCTGCCGCGCGATCGAGCGCGTCTTGGGGCGTCGCTTTGCCTTGCAATACCTCTTCGATCGCGCGTTCGACGCGCAGACGCGCGGCGGGCAACACGCCACTCGTCGCGCCCTGCGTGATGCGATGATTCGGCGTGGTCTCCACTTGCTCGATAGCGATTCGAAATTGCGGATAGCGCGCCAGATACTCTTGACTCGTCGGGTACGCGTACACCTTGGGCATCAGCGCCAAGGAGCCGCTGGTGATGTGCCAGTACGTTTGAATTTCGGGCGTGACGAAGAATTGGATGAATTGCCACGCGCACGTTTGCTCTGCCATCGGACGATCTTTCAGAATGTACAACGCCGCGCCGCCCAACAGCGCGCCCGCCGTGGGGGGCGCATCGTCGGGACGGGGCAGGGGCGCAACGCCGATGTGGAATTTGCCGCGCGCGGCGTCGAGGCGCGCCGGCAACACTGCCGTCGAGTCAATCATCATCGCCACATTCTGCGCGTCGAACGCTTTTTGCGTTTCGGAAGTGGGACGCCCCAAGTTGCCAAACACGCCGGCATCGAACCCCCCTTTCCACCACGTTAGAATGGCGACCCCAGCGGGTGAGTTGAAGCGCGCGCGGGTCGCCGGCGCCGCGCGTCCATTCTCGTTGTCGAAATACCAATCGCCAGAAGCCGCCAACAGTTGCTCAAAGAACCAGCCGTAGATTGCCATCGCAAAGCCATAGCGCGTCACCAGACCGCGCGCGTCTTGCGATGTCAGCTGCCGCGCCGCCGCGGTCACCTGAGCCAACGTGCGCGGCGGCTGTTGCGGATCGAGCCCGGCGGAGCGAAACGCATCCTGATTGTAGTACAAAATCGCCGTCGTGATGTTGTAGGGCATCCCGTACAATTTGCCATCGAAGGTGTACGCGGCAAGCGCGCGCGCATCGAGGTCACGCCCATCGAACCGATCGCGCGTGATGAACGTTTCAAGCGGCTCGGCGATTTGCCAATCGAGGAAAGTTTGCGTGGCGACGTACGGAATGTGGACGAGCGCGGGCAATTCTTTGGAGCGGAGTCCCGCTTTGACGCGCGTGAACAATTCGTCGGCGATGTCGTGCGGGAGTAGTTCGACGCGGCAGCGCGTCTGCGCGGCGTTGAAGCGTTGCGCGATTTCGATGGTCGCTTCGCTGGGCGCGCCGGTGAAGGCGTACCAGAATTGGAATTGCGTTGGCTCGTTCGGAGCAAGCGACGGGGGCGCTGCGCACGCGCCAAGTCCAACCAGAAGACCAAGCAACATCGCGCGCGGGAGCGCGCGCATCAAAAGACCCGAAGGGCTGGCAACCCTTCGGGTCATTTTTACTTTTCGGTTTGCACCAAGCCCTTGACGAACCATTGTTGCATCAGCACGACCACCAAGACCGGCGGTAACAACGCCAGCACCGTACTGGACATGATGAGATTCCAGTCGGTTTGCGCTTCGCCAGTGCCCATCATCTTGACGATGCCGATGACGATCGTTTCCATATCGCGGCTCGTCGTGATGAGCAGGGGCCACAGGTATTGATTCCAGCCGTAGATGAACAGGATGACGAAAAGCGCGGCGATGTTCGTGCGCGAGAGGGGGAGAACGATGCTCCAGAAAAAGCGCAAAGGTCCCGCGCCGTCAATCTTCGCCGCCTCGACGTACTCGTCAGGAATCGTCAAAAAGAATTGGCGGAACAGGAGCGTGCCGGTGGCGGACACCATCAAGGGAATCGTCAAGCCGGCAAAGGTGTTGATAAGCCCCAAATCGCTCATCACTTTGTACGTCGGCGCGATGCGAACCTCGATGGGCAGCATCAGCGTCAGAAAGATCATCACGAAGAAGAACATTCGCAGCGGGAACTTGAAAAAGGCAATCGCGTACGCCGACAGGATCGAAATGATGATTTTGCCGACGGCGATCGCGACCGCCATTTGTAGACTGTTCCACAGCAAGATCTGGACCGGATAGCCGCTGACTCGGCTGCCGCGCGCGCTGGTGAGCGCGTTGGTGTAATTTTCGACGAGCAGGGGACCGGGGGTCAGCGGCATCTGTCCGCGCCCGATGGTGCCAGCGTCCCACGTCGAACCGATGAACGCCAGGAACACGGGGAACGCAAAGACGATGACCGCGAGGATCAGGATGACATGCACCGGCAGATTACGGAGAGGTTTTGGAATCGTCATGCGTAATGCACCTTGCCTTCCACAAAGCGAAACTGGAGCCAGACCAGCACACTCACGATGATCATCAAGATGACCGATTGTGCGGCTGATATGCCCAGATTCAAATTGACATAGCCATCGCTGTAAACCTTGTACATCAACGTTGTCGTGGAGCGTCCGGGTCCCCCGTCGGTGAGGGCGTGAATGACGCCGAACGTATCGAAAAAGGCAAAGACCATGTTGATGGTCAGAAGATAAAAGGTCGTCGGCGAAATCAGGGGAAAGAGCACCGAACGGAACAGTTTCCACGCGCCGGCGCCATCAATCATCGCGGCTTCGACGATGGCTGGCGGGACCGATTGCAGCCCGGCGAGGAAAAACAAAAAGTTGTGCGCGATTTGCTTCCACGATGACGCGATCACGATGAGGATGAGCGCGTCCATGCCGTTGAGTTTATAGTCCCAGGGCACACCCCACTCGTTCAACGCGCGCCCCACGATGCCGATGGAGGGATGAAAAATAAAATTCCACAACACGGCAGCCACCGCGGGCGCGAGCGCGTAGGGCCACAGCAAGAGCGTCTTGTACGTCTGCGCGCCGCGAATCTGCCGATCTGCCATCACAGCAAAGAGCAGCGCTAGTGTCATCACCAAGAGTGTGACAGAGATCGAAAAGATGATGGTGACCTGCACCGCTTCGATGTACAGCGGGTCGCTAAGCACCGTGCGAAAGTTCTCGAGATAGACGAAGGTCGTTCGCAACCCGAATGGATCCTGGCTCAATACGGATTGGTAGATGGCTTGGCTGGCGGGCCAGAAGAAGAACACGGCCGTAATCACGAGTTGCGGCAAGAGCAAAAAGTAGGGCAGGATACGATTGTTGAAGATAGCCCGGCGTTGCATCATTCTCCTTGCGTTATGGGCGGGATGACCCCTGCGTAGGGGCGGGATGACCCCGTGCGTAGGGGCGGGATGACCCCGTGCGTAGGGGCGGGATGACCCCG
>JGI24187J35170_1001524_pt1 | contig 10267 bp, 12 predicted proteins | sample YNPBryBLVA2012_FD_35170 | JGI IMG/M metagenome (IMG submission 35170)
CTGCCTGTCGGCAGCCTCCGTGACTAACTGTCCGAGCCTGGCGGCGCCCGCCTGGATCAGACCTGCGGCAAGGTTTCCCGCCACACCCAGACACCACTCCGCCCCGTTCATCGGGCCAAGCCTCCGGCGATCCAGTATAATCCCGGCCGGTCCTCTCCGCGGCACAACGCCTACACCACATCCACAGCTCACCGCTGATCCTGGCTGATCCTGGCAAGCCCCTATGTCCCCGCGGCGGGCTCGCGTATTGAAGCGTGCCTGCCTGGCCCTCGGGTAATCCCTGCATTTGGACGCTTTGGATGTAGTCAGGCAAGTTCGACCAGCTCCAGGCTGACTTCGATCAGGCCGATGCCGGCCGATTGCTCCCAGCCGCCTTCGAAGCGCACGGTGTAGCGGCCCTGGGTCTGTTGGCCTGTCGGATCGTAGCTGAACTTGGGGTTCGCGTCCCAGGGATCATAGAAGTAGAAGGGTTCCTCCGGCCCCTTGCGCGCCTCGTAGAAATCGCGCAGGGCTTGAAGCTGCGCTGGCGTGAGCCGTTTCGACAGTCGCCAGCGCTTGCGGCTGTTTGAAGCCAACACCGACCGCTGCGATTCGCCGCCCGCGTACTCGTTGTCGAGAACCGGATACTCCTGACTGCGCACGAAGGCCGTTGACAGGCTCCACGGCAGGACCGTCGAGGGCGCGGCGTTCTCAACCGATCCCGGCATTACTGGGACGCCCGCTTGAGCCAGCCTTCAAGATATGGCAGATACTTCGGGTCTTTGGCCGCCAGCGTCCGGTAGTGCTCGGCGGCCAACGCCTGCAGGTGGTAAAGGACGCATTCAGTCGGAGCCTCGTTGGCAGCGGCGATCGTGTGCTCGCCGAGGAGGCCGTCGACCACAAGATGAGCGCCGCAGCGAATGAGCGCTCGCTGAAGGAACATGACCGCCCGCTGCGGCCCGAGATTCACCACCAGGTCGAAGAGCTTGGTCGCCAGCCGCTGATCCTGGAGGCGCTCGAAGCCGTACTTCTCCCACCAGTGCTCGCGGTAGATTTGGATGGCCTGCTCGCGGGTCAGGTTGCGGATGGAGTCGCGGTCATGTGGCAGGCCGATTGAGCGCAGAAACTCGGCGGTGATGCCGAACTTCGAGATCTCACCCGTCGTGTGGTCTTCCAGGTAGCCGCCCTCGTGCTTGAGTACCACGGCCACGGCGGCGTTGAAGTCGGCGCCCCTCGCAGGCGGAGAGTTCATGCCGCGCGGCCCGCGGCCTACGAGCAGCAGGATCACCCCGACCAGGATCAGGGTGAGGGTGGCCAGGATGAGCAGGAACATTTGGCGGTTGGCGGCCTGTGCTTCCTTGGTGGTCTCGATGTAGGTCTCGATCCGGGTGAGGCGCTGGGCGGCATCCACGCGCTCGAGCTCGTGGTCGAGCCGGTCGAGGCGGCGCTCGAGCTGCTCAATGCGATCGGTCTGCTGCGCCTGGGCGCCGTCGCGCATGGCGAGGGCGAATTGAACGCCGAGGAACAGCAGGTAGAGGATCATCACCGCGCCCAGCGTCTTGCGGAGCGCGTCGTAGTGGCGGCGGATGGTGGCCATAGGCCCTCCTATGCGGTGAGCGTGCCGGGGCTGAGCTGGAGCGCGGTGAGCTCCCGGCGCCCCGCGTTGGCGCGGGTGGCGTTGAGCGCCGCCGACTGCACCGCGCGCGGGTTGTCCACCACCACGCGTACGGTCTCCTTCTCGAAGAACTCTTTGGCGCCTGGCACGCTGATGTTGATCACGATCGGGCCGGCGGCTTGCGGCGTGCCGGCGGCGATGCGGTCGAGCCTCGGTGCGGCGCCTGCGGTGAACGTCTGCTGGAAGAGCGTGCCGCCTTGCTGAGCGAGTGCCACCGGGCGCATGGCGGGCGGCAGCCCGGCGGTCGATTGCCCGGTGGCCATGGCGTAGAGCTCGATGAGGTCCCGGACCTGCTGGCTGCGGATAGCCGCGTCGAGATTCCCGCCGAAGGCCTGCTTGGCCGTCTCGACGATCTGGCGCAGAATGCCCTTGTCGCGGATGTCAACGCCGTAGGTAGCCCGAATCTTCTCGCGGGCCTTCTCCTCGGCGCTCTTGACGAACAGGCGAGCAATGCCGGCGATTGCCCCAATGCCAGCGCCGATCGCCGCGCCCAGTGGCCCGCCGTATTTGAAGCCGACGAGCGCGCCGCCGGCCGTGGTCATCCCGAGGCCGGAAAGGCCGCCACGCTCGAGACCCATCAGCGCGAGCGTTGCGCCGCCGAGCAGCGCAGCACTCGAGCGCCCCAGCGCCGAAAGTTTCTGCCCCATGGTGGCGGCTTCCCAGGTCGCAGCCTTGCCCGGCGCGTATTGCACCCCACCGCCGAAGCCTAGAAAATCCTTCCAACCGCCGAGCAGGCCGGCCCAGCCACCGCCGCCCTTCGATGGGATGAACGGAGGCGTGCCCCAGCCTCCGGCCGCGCCGCCCGGAATCGGGCCACCGCCTTGAGCGAAGACCGGGACAGCGCCGATTCCGAGTACGCCGCCCAATCTGCCGAGCAGCTCTCCAGTAGACGCTCCGCCGCCAGCGAACGACACTCGCGTACCGGTGAACAGTTGCATCAAGAGCGCCGCCACACGCGAGCTGATGACGTCCTTGATGGCCGTCAGAATGGCGGTCTTGAACGCATTGCCGATAGCTGCCCAGATGGACTGCGACTTTGTCAGCAAGGCATCGAAGACGCCTTCGGCCTGGCGCTTGAGCGAGTCGAAAATCTGCCGGTTGTGATCGCGGACGAGTTCTGCCTGCCGGATGGCAGCGTTCTCGCGCGCGGCCTGGATGGCCGCGTCGGTGGCTTCCTGCTGCTCGCGCCGGATGTCCTCGCGTTGCTGGGTAAGTTCGGCGATCCGCGCCTTGATCTCGTCGGCGCGGTAACCCAGCCGCCGCAGGTTGGCTTCTTCTTCCAAGACCATGCGCGAGGTTTCCAGATCAAACAGCCGCTGCTTGACCTCGTGAACTCGCTCTAGGTACTCGATCTCGATCGCGGCCTTGCGCTGCTCGAGGGCCAGCTTCTGCTGTAGAGTCTGCGCCTCGGTAGCCTCCGCTTGGCGCAACTGGGCATCGCGCACCCAGCCCGCCCGCTCAACCTCAAAGCCATAGACTTGCTCGGTATGCTCCAGCGCCCGGCGCGCCGTTTCTTCCTCGTTTTGCAGCCGGCGCTGGTAAAGCTCCGTCTCCCAAGCCAGCCGCCGCTCGTAGTCCTCCTGCTGACGCTTTAGCTCCTCCTCGATGGTCTCTTTCTGCAGTGCGCGGACCTTGGCTTGAAGCTCTCGCTCGAGGTTGTGGCGGGCCTCGGCAAGCAGCGCGTAGCGATGGATCACGCCGCGCTCATCGACAAAGGTCGTCAGCCGCTCGGCCTCGCGCTGGACTTCGACCAGCGCCCGCGCCGGCCCTTTGAGCGCTTCCGCTTCCGCGGCGAGTGCGCTTTCGCGCGTCGTGCGCACGGCTTCCATCTGGCGCTTGCGGATCTCGGCCTGGAGCTTCAGCTCCTCCTCGGTCGGCCCGCTCTCCATCTTCACGGCAGGCCTCGGCAACTCGAAACCGCCCGGCGGCGTGGCCCAAGGCAAGTACTTCTTCCCGGTCATCCCGTAGATGATCTCTTCGCGGCTGAAGCCTGCCTGCTCGAGCTCCTTGAGGGAGCGGCCCTCACGGATCATCTGCTGGACCCGGGCCCGCTTGATCTCCTCGTCGAGCAAGGCCGCGCGCTGATCCCACTTGCGCTTCTCCTCGTAGAGGACAAAGCCCAGCGCAGCAACGCCCGCCCCAATGAGACCGGCCCGCAGCCCCGCCGAGGCCAGGCTCAACGCGCTCAAGGCGCCGGCCAGCTCCGCAATCTTCTTCGCCAACTGGTAGGTGGCCAGCACCGTGGCCACCTCGATGGCCGCCCGCCCGAACTTCGCCAGCGTGTCGGCGTTCGCGGTGGCCCACTCGGCGGCGTCTTTGAGCAGCTTGATGAGGTCCTTAAACTCCTTCTGGAAGTGCGCGCCCACCTGCTCGCGGAGCTCATGCACCTGGCGACCGAGAGCCTGAAGCATCATCTCGGCCTCGCCGGAAGCCGCCGCATGCGCGCCCTGGATCTTGGCGCCTTCACGCATGATGGCGTTGTAGCGGGCCTGCTTCTGCTCGGCCTCGGTCAGCGCCCGGTTGCGACGCAGCTCCTCCAGGGTCAGCTCCTTCTCTAGGTTGACGAAGATGCCCATGGTGCGCAGGCCGCGCGAGTAGCCGCCCTCGATGGCCATGAGCAACTTCTCCAGCGCCTCGCCGGCCGGGATGTTTTCGATGGCGGCCGCATCCTTGGCCAGCTTCGCCAACCCCTCGGCCTTGCTGAGATCCATATCGGCGGCGATGAAGCGGGCGATGGTGTGGAGTGCCTCTTCGCCGTGGTAGCCGATCTTGCGGACGGCTTCCACGGCCTTCAGAGCCGCGGCCGTGCTAACGCCGTGCGCGCGGGCCAGGGCGAGCGTCGAGGCCTCCAGGCGCGCTTCGTGCGCCGCCAGCTTCGCCGCGTCGATGGTCCAGGATTTCGCCCAACTGAGAGCGGTCTTGATCGCATCGGCGAGCAGGTTGCCGGCGGTGGCGCCCTTGACCATGGCCGCAGTCATGCCGTCAATGCCCCGCGAAGCCCCGCGCGCGGCGCTCACTGCGGTGGTCTCGATCGAGGACAGGCCGGCGTTGACGCTATTGATCGACGCGTTGGCCTTGTCGGCATCAACGGTGACCACCAGTTCGAGCTTGCTGTCAGCCATGGCGGTTGAGCCGCTCCTCGTCGAAGCCCGCCTGTTCCTCTTCGATGATCAACATGGCGCGGAATTCATCCGCGGCGATTTCATCAAGCGACAGCTTGACGCCCAGCTTCAGCGCCGCCCGCAGATCGAGCGCCCGGCGCAGGAGTTGACCGGGTTCAGAAGCCTGCGCCGCATCCAACCGGTCGAGCGGGCAGTGCTCGCAGCGGCTGCCCTCGGGCGCATCCGGACAGAGTCCGGGATCGCACAACTGGTCCCGCCGCAGCGACCAGTAGACCAGGTAGCGCAGGGAGGGCCGCTCGGGCCACTCCCCGCTCAGGAGTTTCCCTCGCGCTCCTCAAAGCCGGCCTCCAGAGCATCAATGGCGGCCTTCACCGCCACCGCCTGATGGATGATCGGTACGGCGCCGGCGTAACCCTCCGTCGCCTGGCAGAGCTTCTGGTAGAGCGCGCCGGCAGCGGCGAGGTTCACGGTCAGCTCCTGGCGGTTGAAGGGCAGATCCAGGATGCGGGCGAAGCCGCGGCGGTACTCGATGACGTCCTTGGCGCTCGGCATGCGCAGCACATGCACGGTGGTCCCGCCCGGAACGCGCAGCAGAACGCGAAAGGCCGCGCCCTCCACCACCACGTCATCCACCTCGGCCTGGCTCAACTGCTCGATGATCCGGCTGGCCTCGTAGGCATCCACCTCCTCGCCATCCTCGGCGCGGATCTTCCGGAACAGGGCCGCATCGACCTCCTCGGCATTGGGGATGGTGGTCTCCGACACCCCGCGCCCGAGCTGCTTGATGATGATCTTGCGGCGCCGTTGGCGTTCGATCCACTCCTCATCGGTCGGAAAGCGAACCTTCACCGTGCGCGCGCCCTCCGCCGAGCGAAGCTGAATGTCCACTTGGCGCCCGGAATCGAATACGTAGCTGGTTTCCATAACTCCTCCCATCAGCCGATGTTGTCCTGGCTCGTTACGACTGTGGCCGTTAGCAAACCGTTGGTCGCATCCCACAGCGGCGTGCACTCGACCTCCACGGTGACGATCCCGTCGGTATCGCCGACCACGGCCGTGCGGAAGGCAACCTTGTGGAAGGTCACCTCGATCGAGTGGTAGTCGCTGCCCGAGATCAACTCACCCTGGAGGCTGACTACGGCCGTGCCCGTGGTCTGGTTGCGGAGCTTCGTCAGTTCGGTCGAGCCGTGCTCAAAGCGCGCCGTGAACTTGAGCGAAGCCTCGCGGTCGCCGAACTCCAGGCGCCCCCGGATAGCCGCGCCGTCCTGCGTGCCCGAGCCGGGATAAAAGCCCGAGTCGAGCCTGAGGTTGTTCTTGAAGCCAAACTCCAGCGAGACCAGGTTGCGGCTGGTGACGTAGTCCACGCCGTTGATCGTGACCTGGGCGCTCGCGCCAGGTAGCAGATGCTCGGTGGTGCCGGCCGGCAGCGTGATCCCGCTCGGCTCCACCAGCTTGCCCGAGCCGGCAAAGTTGATCGTGATGCGCGAGTTTGCCCGGCCCGGTCCCGAGCCGACCGTGATGGTGAAATCCTCGACCACGCAGCCTACCGCCATGCGATCAAGCACCGCGCTCGCGCCCGGCCGGATCTGCTCGATAAAGGAGAACGCCGGCAGCTCAATGCCGCCCGTGACCGGATCCTGTGGCGTACAAGTGTAGGTGATCGCAGGCGGCGTGCCGCTCTTCACCTTGCCGCCTAGACCGAAGACGAAAGCCCAGGCGGCGATCTCGCTGGTGAGAAACTTCTCGATCGAGCCGCTCACGTCCCAGTGCGATTTGAATGTCTGGGTGGCGAACTCGTGCCCCTTGCCGAGCTCGGCCGCATCGTTTTCGGTGTTGAGCGTCACGGTCGAAAGCGCCGCATTGGTCTTAGTCAGGCTCCAGATGTCGCCTGAAACGTTGGGCGTTGAGAGGTCGGTCTGCTTCTTGTAGCCGAAGCCGATCTTGGTTTCACGAATGTTGGCGGGCATCTCAGTCTCCCATCTCGGTGAAGCTCATCGTGACTTCGAAATAGTCTGTCCCTTGCTCGTCCGTGGCGCGCTGGACCGAAGGCGGATCCATCGGATGGCAGCGCGGGTGGACCGTGGTGTAGAGCATCTTCAGTGTGCCGCCGGCGGGCACGCCGTTGACGATCAGATCGAACAAGCGGTAATAGGCCGTGGGCGGGTCGCCTTCGAGCGTCTCCCGCGCGCGGAGGTAAAGCGACAGGTTGTGTTTCCAGGCTTCGCCCGTGCCGAAGCTGCCCGGCGTGGTCCCCTGCCAGGCGACCAGGATCGAGGGCACCGGCATCTCGTAGATAGCCAGGGGCAGGCTGACGCGCTTGGGGTAGAGGTCATGGTAGGCGAAGATGCGCTCCGGATCGCCTTCCATCTCTACGACCAGCTCAGGGATCGCGCGCAGCTTTTCAACTAGCGCATCGACCAGCTCGGCCGGATTGATCATGACTGTCTGCCTCCGAGGAACCGCTCGAGCGCAAGCCTGGGCGTGATCTCGCGCAAGATGCGGCGGGCGGCCTCGATGACCGCGGCGCGGTTGCGCGGCGAGAAAACGAGCCACGGCTCGCGCCGCATGTTGGCCAGTCCCTTGATGCGTTCCTTGCGCGAGGTCAGCGCCGCTTTGGCTGCGCGCTCGCTCACCGTGCGCACGGAGAGGTTGCCGAGCATGCTGCCGGTGAGCGAAAGGTTGCGCACCGCGCGCCGCCGGAGGCGTTTGCTCTTGTAGATCGCGTAGCGCTTGGTGAGCGGCTTGGCCGGCGCGTCCGTTGGCCCCAAGCCGGCGGCCAGCCGGTTTTTCACCGCCGCCAATCCCACGGTGCCGAGCTTGAGCATCTCAAGCTGGCGAAAGTTCAGATGATCCACCCGGAGCTGCTTGCGGAACCAGATGCGAACGCTCGGCACAGATGAGCTTTGAAGGGTGGTATGACCTTGAGAACGAAGTTACAGATCGTCGGGTTTTAGGCCCGTCTTTTCGGCCAGCAGCTTCAGCGCCACTGGTCCGAGCGTCACTCGGTCGTGGTAGGCAAACAGCACATCAGGCCAGCCAGGTCTCTCCAGGATTCGGTGCGAACCCCTCTGCCGCTTGATCCGCCAGCCAATGCGGAGCAAGGCAGCCAGCGCTTTCGAAGCTTTGACCGATGGCCAGCGGCCTGCAGACTCAGGCGGCAACGAAGGACACCTGAAGTTCGCCTGGCACAGCCTCCCCGTGCTCCAACCGGTCGGCGATCAAGCGTAAGGCCAGCGCCTGCGCCGCTGCCCAAGCCTGTTTCTTCGTGCGCCCGTAAGCGGTGACTCCGGGGAGCGCCGGAATATCTGCCAGCCAGCGGCCATCCTGCTCACGGTAGAATTTGACTTCCAGCACGAAATCTTGAATCCCGCGCGTCTTGCTCATGTGCTTATCATGCTACATCAAGCAAGGGTCGCGGCGCATTCACTCTCGGCATCACACTGCCCGGTTAAAATGCAGCACCAGCCGTAGGCCGCCCTCGGCGTCAGCTTCAAGATCGACGACCTTGTAGATGGAGCCGTCCACGGCAACCTCATCGCCCCGCGCGGGCGGCTCGACGAAGGCCGCCGCCCGCACGAACAGCAACGCGTAGACGCCCGGCGCTGCGTTCTCAGGCCGAGCCCCGCTGTCCACAATGCCCGTGACCGTAAACGGATCGCCCGCCGCCGGTGTGTAGGTGATCTGGCGACCGAAGGCGCGCAGACAGGCCTCGTCAGCCCGACCGACAGAATCGGCGAACGCCATCAGGAAAGGAACGCGCCGTTGAGCCGGACGCAGCCCGTAGCGTCGCCGTCCGCGGTCGCCTTGACCGCGACGCCGATCAGTTTATTGCCGGTCGAGGTCTTGGTCGCCCGCTTGTTGGTGTTGTCCCAGTAGACGAGATCACCGGCCGACCAGGCCGTGCCGGCGCCAGTCTCGCGCGCGATGTCGAAGACGCCCTCGACCTGAAACTCCCCCTCGGCTCCGCTCGCCACGTCGGCCGCAGCCACGCCGAAGATCGAGCCGACCAGCGCCCCGCCGCCCGAGCTGACGGCATAGGGCGCCGCCAGCGTCAGAGTCTTTCCCGCTTGCACGTAGTTCTTCACGTCGTTCCTCCTTAGGCGCCCGCGTTCTTCTGCATCCCGCGCCAGTCGATCGCCTTGGCGCCGAAGTCCAGNCGGGCNTTGATTTCAACGCCGTCCACCTCGAAGCCCTGGCGCGTCTCGATGTANACGCCGTCNTGCCCTTCGAGATAGGCGTATTCGATGGTGTCGATCTGATCGGGCGAGGCGAACAGGTACCAGGCCGTGGTGCTTGCCGCNTCCAGGCGCGGTTCGGCCACCGGCGTGAGTGCCCGGATGTACTCGGGCACCACGTTGGCCGTCTGCGCCGGCGCCAGGTTCGCCGCCACAAGCTGAAAGGCAGTGAGCTGCAACGCCACCGGCACGGCCAGATACCGCGCCTGGACGTTCAGCGTGGTGGCGCCGTCCAGGCCCTTCTGTTTGGCCATCGCCGCCATGCCCGCGCCCAAGCCGGTCAGCCCCAGAGCGCTGCCCGAGCCAGTATTGAGGTTCGCGTGGTTGGCGTGGAACAACGCCACACCGTCGCCCATCGCGGGATTCGAAGTGATGATGCCCCAGACGGTGTCGCTCTCGAGCGTCGCCGCCGCCACGCCGAAGCCTGCCGGGATGCGCGTGAAGGCGCCCAAATCGTCATTGATGATCACCTGGCGGGTGATCCCGACGATCCGCCCGTAGGTCGCCAGCTTGTAGGTCTCCTTCGACTCAGCGATCGAGCCATAGGTGAACTCGCCCTTCTCGTTGACCTTCTGGAGCGCCGGCGATTCGCCGAGCTGAAGCGCGTTGATGTTCTTGAAGTCGGCCGCCGTGCGCCGCCGCGAAAACGGCAAGAACGTTCGCGGGTACGCCTCGTAAGCCTGGCGCAAGGTCTTGTTGGCCACGTCCGCCAGGATGTAGGGGAAGTCCGAGGTCGCGAGCGCCAGCTTGGCGATTTCGTTGCGGCTCAGGCGCCGCGTCCGCGTGCCGGCGGCCTCGAGGCACTCCCGCCCCAGGTCAAGCAGCGTCATGCCAAGCCAGTCCCTGCCCAAGTCATCTTTGAGCGGAAACAGCTTCGGGTCATACCGGTGAAGCAGCGAGGCCGCGATCCCGGCGCGCCGCGTGTCCACCTCGTCGCGGGTCACCACGGCGGTGGCGCTGCGAATGGGCGTCTCCTCGCTGCGCCGCGCCAGCTCATCGAGCGCCAGCCGGCGGAACTCCTCGACCGCGGTGCCGCGCTCGATGTGCTCGGCGATGAGCCGGGCGTCGAGCTTGGCTGCCCGCCCGATCTTGTCCAACTCCAGGATGCGGGTCCGCTCGGCCAGCGCGGCGGCCTGCCGCTCCGCATCCACGTTCACTTCGTTACGGGCTTCTCCGCCCGTCTCGGTGATGGTCTCTTCCATCGTTTGCTCCTGTGGGCCAGTTGCCCGTTCGAACTTGAATCCCGCGCCCGGGTC
>JGI24187J35170_1001542_pt1 | contig 10207 bp, 8 predicted proteins | sample YNPBryBLVA2012_FD_35170 | JGI IMG/M metagenome (IMG submission 35170)
AGAACGGCCGCGATCCGGAGAGCAATGCGTCGAAAGTCGCAGTTTCGACACGTTGAACCGTCACGAGTGCCAGCCTCGGGAGACCAAGGACCCGCGAGCCGCGGCGAGACTCCACGAGAGAGCTTGCACCCAGGCAGGACACCCCGGCCTCTTTCCAAACGGGACCCCTGGCTCCGATGGGGTAAACCCGTGCACCTGGAGTCGAAGCGAAGATGGCGAAAGTCAAGGCGACCAACCCTGTGGTGGAGCTCGACGGCGACGAGATGACCCGCGTGATCTGGGCGATGATCAAGGAGCGGCTGATCCTTCCCTACGTGGATCTGCCGATCGAGTACTACGATCTCAGCATCCAAAACCGCGACGCCACCGAGGACCGCGTCACCATCGAGGCCGCGAGGGCCATCCAGCGGTGCGGGGTCGGCATCAAGTGCGCCACGATCACCCCCGACGAGGCCCGCGTCCGNGAGTTCGGCCTCANAAAGATGTGGAAGTCCCCNAACGGGACGATCCGCAACATCATCGGCGGCACAGTGTTCCGGGAGCCGATCGTCTGCCGGAATGTGCCGCGGCTCGTTCCGAGCTGGACGAAGCCTATCGTGATCGGGCGCCACGCTTTCGGAGACCAGTACCGCGCCACCGACTTCCGCGTCACCGCCAAAGGGCGGCTGCGGATCGTCTTCGAGCCGGAGGACGGCGGCGAGCCCATCGAGCACGAGGTGTACCGATTCGAAGGGGGCGGCGTGGCGCTGGCGATGTACAACACCGACGACTCGATCCGCGACTTCGCCCGCAGCTGCCTGAACTACGGATTGAACCGCCGTCTGCCGGTGTACCTGTCCACGAAGAACACGATCCTCAAGGCCTACGACGGCCGGTTCAAGGACATCTTCCAGGAGGTGTTTGAAAGCGAGTTCAGCGAGAAGTTCGCCGCCGAGGGCCTGGAATACCAGCACCGGCTGATCGACGACATGGTCGCCTATTCGATGAAGTCCAGCGGCGGCTTCCTGTGGGCCTGCAAGAACTACGACGGCGACGTCCAGTCCGACTCCGTGGCGCAGGGCTTCGGGTCGCTCGGGCTGATGACGAGCGTGCTGATGACGGCCGACGGCAAGACGGTGGAGACGGAGGCCGCGCACGGCACCGTGACCCGCCACTATCGCCTCTACCAGCAGGGCAAGGAGACCTCCACCAACCCGATCGCCTCGATCTTCGCCTGGAGCCGAGGACTCTGGTACCGGGGCGAGTTCGACGGCAACGAAGAGCTGAAGCGGTTCGCCGAGACGCTGGAGCGGGTGTGCGTGGAGACGGTGGAGTCCGGCAAGATGACCAAGGACTTGGCGCTCTGCGTGCACGGGGACAAGGTGCAGCGCTCGGACTACCTCTCGACCGAGGAGTTCATGGACGCCGTCGCGGACGCTCTGGCGGCTGCCTGGAACGCCTGAAGCTTACGGCACCAAGCGCCGCGGGGGCGNCCCGTTCGGGCCGCCCCCGCTCCGTTTTCGGACTCCCGACGGATCAGTAGTCCATGTCGCCCATGCCCGGCGTAGGCGGCGTGTTCTTCTTCGGCTCAGGCTTCTCCACCACCAACGCCTCGGTGGTCAGCACCAGGCCGGCGATCGACGCCGCGTTCTGCAGCGTGGACCGGGTGACCTTGGCGGGGTCGACGATGCCGGCCGCCACCATGCCGCCACCATGTCCACGATCTCGCCCGTCACGGCGTTCAGGCCGTGGCCCTCCGGCGCGGCCTTCACGCGCTCCACGATGACCGACCCCTCCAAGCCCGCGTTGCTGGCGATGGTGCGCAGCGGCTCCTCCAGAGCCCGCTTCACGATCTGCACGCCCGTCAGCTCGTCGCCGGTCAGGCCGGTGTTCTCCAAAGCCTTGGCCGCGGCCAGCAGCGTCACGCCGCCGCCCGGAACGATTCCCTCCTCGACCGCCGCGCGCGTGGCCGACAGGGCGTCCTCGTACCGGTGCTTCTTCTCCTTCAGCTCGGTCTCCGTGCTGGCGCCGACCTTGATCACCGCAACGCCGCCGCTCAGCTTGGCCAGGCGCTCCTGGAGCTTCTCGCGGTCGTAGTTGCTGTCGGTCTTCTCGATCTCGGCCTTGATCTGGTTGATCCGGCCCATCACGTCTTCCTTGCTGCCGGCGCCCTCGATGATCGTCGTGTCCTCCTTGGTGATCACGACCTTCTTCGCGGTGCCGAGCATGTCGACCGTGACGTTCTCCAGCTTGGTGCCGAGGTCCTCGCTGATGAACTTGCCCTTCGTCAGGATGGCGATGTCCTGCAGCATCGCCTTGCGGCGATCGCCGAAGCCGGGGGCCTTCACCGCAGCGATCTGCAGCACGCCGCGGATCTTGTTCAGCACGATGGTCGCCAGGGCGTCGCCCTCCACGTCCTCGGCGATGATCAGGATCGGCCTGCGGGTCTGGGCGGCGCGCTCCAGGAACGGCAGCAGGTCCTGCGCGTTGCTGATCTTCTTCTCGTGGATCAGGATCAGCGGGTTCTCCAGCACCGCCTCCATGCGCTCGGGGTCCGTCACGAAGTACGGGCTGATGTAGCCGCGGTCGAACTGCATGCCCTCCACGACCTCGAGCGTCGTGTCGCGGCCCTTGCTCTCCTCCACGGTGATCACGCCGTCCTTGCCGACCTTGTCCATCGCCTCGGACACGTGCTTGCCGATCTCCTCGTCGTTGCCCGCGATGGAGGCGACGAACGCGACCTGCTCCTTGTCCTTGATCGGCTTCGCGATCTTCTTGATCTCGCTGACGGCCAGCTCGACGGCACGGTCGATGCCCCGCTTCACGGCGATCGGGTTGCCGCCGGCCGCCACGTAGCGCAGACCCTCGGTCACGATCGCCTGGGCCAGCACCGTCGCGGTGGTCGTGCCGTCGCCGGCGATGTCGTTGGTCTTGGACGCGACCTCCTTGCAGAGCTGGGCGCCCATGTTCTCATACGGGTCCTCCAGCTCGATCTCCTTGGCGACCGTCACGCCGTCCTTGGTGATCGTCGGGCTGCCCCACTTCTTGTCCAGAACGACGTTGCGCCCGCGAGGGCCAAGGGTGACCTTCACGGCGTCGGCGACCTTGTTCACGCCACGCTCCAGAGCTCGGCGGGCGTTCTCATCATACAGCAGTTGCTTCGCAGGCATCTCTCAGAACCTCCTTTGACTTCCTTCTCGCTCGTTCGTCCTCAGCCGAGGATCGCATAGATCTGATCCTCGTCCAGGATCACGTACTCCTTGCCGTCGACGGTGACCTCGTTCCCGCCGTACTTGCTGAACAGCACCCGGTCGCCGGGCTTGACGCTGAGCTTGTTCCGCTCGCCGTTGTCCAGCATGCGGCCCTCGCCCACCGCGATCACCTTGCCCTCCTGGGGCTTCTTCTTGGCGGTGTCGGGCAGGTAGATGCCGCTCGCGGTCTTCTCCTCGGCCTCGACGGGCTCCACCACAACCTTGTCTCCCAACGGTTTCAGATTCGCCATAGCGTCTCGTCCTCTCAACGTTCTCGAACCGCCTCGTTGGCACTCGAGGCGTTTGTCTGCTAGATTATGACTCGCGCGAACGCACCTGTCAACGGGTTTTGGCAGAAAAGGGGACCGAGTGCCAAAGCACTGAGGATCGGCGGCGCGCGCGCCGATCATCCCATTGGAGGCCGAACGTGTCCGTCGATTGGAAAGCCGTCTCTCTGGGAGGCCTGGTGGCGCTCGTGACGATGCCGTCGTTCCTGAGGCCCGAGCTGTGGGTGCCCGCGGCCTGCGTGTGCCTCCTGGCGTGGATGGGCTGGCGGATGCTCCACCGCCCCAGCGTCGGGGAGGTCATCGAGCTGAACCCGGAGAGGGCGGAGCGGAAGGACCGGGCCGCCTAAGCCCAGGGGCCGTAGCGAACGCCGAGCTCCCGCAGGAGCGCCTCGAACGCCTCGAGCCTCCGCTCGAAGTCGGGCCAGCTCTTGCCCTGCTTGGGAGTCCAAAGGCATTCGGCGATGGCAGCCTTGCGGGGCCAGATCTGCCGATCCATGTCCGCCTCGGTGGGCGTGTGCTCGCTCCACATGTTGCCGCCACCGCCCAGGACCTTGGCCGCCGCCGCCGCGTCGAGCTCCTCCGGGATCGGGTCGAAGCCGTACGTGTGCTCCACCGGGTACTCGTCGTAGCCGTAGTCCAGATAGCAGTGCGACGTGGGGGNGCTCACGATGTCGTGTCCGTGCCGCGCGGCCTCCAGAGCGACCTCCTTCATCCACCCGCGCCACCACTGCACCGTAGCCGAAGGCGGGAGCCCACCCTCGTGGATCTCGTCCCAGCCGATGAGCCGGCGCCCACGCTCCGCAAGCCAAGCCTCCATCCGTCGGATGAACCAGCTCTGGAGCTCGAACTCGTCCTCGAGGCCCTCCGCGCGGATTCTCGCCTGGCATTTGGGGCAGCTCTGCCAGCGCGCCTTGGGAGCCTCGTCCCCGCCGATGTGCACCCAACCGAAGGGGAACAGCTCCAGGACCTCCTCCAGCACGCCCTGCAGGAACTCGAAGACGGCGTCGTTGCCGGCGCAGTAGATGTCCTCGTAGATGCCCCACTTCGTTCCAACCTCGTACGGACCGCCCGTGCAGCCGAGCTCCGGATACGCCGCCAAGGCCGCCATCGAGTGTCCAGGCATCTCGATCTCCGGCACGACCTCGATGCACCGCTCCTTGGCGTAGCGGACGATGTGCCGGACTTCGTCCTTCGTATAGAAGCCGCCATAGGTGGAGCCGTCCTCGGCCTTCCTCCATGCGGCCACTTCCATCAAACGCGGATAGCCGTCAATCTGAATCCTCCAGCCTTGGTCCTCCGTGAGGTGCCAATGGAACCGGTTGAGCTTCAGAAGAGCCATGAGGTCCAGGTGCCGCTCGATGTAAGCCACGGAGGGCATATGGCGGCAGCAGTCGAGCATCGACTCCCGCCACGCGAAGCGCGGTTCATCCCGAACGACCATGGCGGGAATGCTCAGCGGCCCAGCCTGTGCGCCGAGGGCGTCCCGCACCAGGCACGCGAGCGTCTGACCGCCGTAGAACAGTCCGGCCTCGCCCAAGGCGCGAACCACGGCGCCCGTCGGCGCGACCAGCAGCTCGTAGCCCTCCTCTCCGAGCGACCCCTCAGCTCCCTCCGGCGAGAAGTGCACCCCGTTCGGCTTGGGATCGGCAGCCTCCTCCGTCGGCAGGCGCCAGCCCATCCATCGCCTCAGCCAGCGGGCGAATCCCTCGGCCGCCTTGCTTCCGGCGGCGCCTTGGAAGGTGACCGGCGTCTTCTCGCTGAGCGCCAGGCTTCCGTCGAGCGGATGTTGGGATGCGGGTTTCGGAATCACGGTGCGGCTCCTTCTGGTGCGCCGAGGCTACCCTATGGCGCTTCCGGCTTCGGCGCCGATCGGTCGACGCCGAACCGCTCCCGGATCTCCCGCTCCTTGGCGGCGTCCTTCAGGCGGCCTCTCTCATCCAGGATGTGCGGCGTGACGAACACCACGAGCTCCGTGTCGATCCGGCTCTTCTTCTTGGTCTGGAACAGCGGGCCGATCAGAGGCAGGTCCCCGAAGAACGGCACCCTGGTGTCCGTGGTGTACTCCTGAGTCTGATTCAGGCCGCCGATCGCGATCGTCTCGCCGTCCTTCACCCGGATCGTGGTCTCAGCCCGACGGGTGGACAGCACCGGCAGGCCGGTTTCGCGATCCAGCTCGCTGATGTTGCTCACCTCGGGAACCAGGGTGACCGTGACCTCGCCGTTTCCTCCCGTCCACGGGCGCACCGAGAGCTTGACCCCCACGTCCACGCCCTGGATCCGCTCCTGCTTTCCGCCGAACGAGTTCACCTCGACCTTGATGAACTTCGTCTCGCCGATGAAGATGTCCGCGCTGCGCCCGTTGATCGCGGCCATCCGCGGCGCGGCATGCACCCTTGCCCTCCCCTCGGCCACCAACGCGGTCAGTTTGGCCTGCAGGTCCGCGGGCGAAGCGCCGACGGTCGCGTACCGGATCTGGCCGTCCCTCGGCTTCACGGAGGCGTTCGTGGAGGCGTCCGTATAGGAGCCGTTCAGCTCGGCCAGCAGGTCGTCCGTAGCGGAGACCTCCACGGCCAGAGCCTCGATCATGATCTGCGGCGGGGCCACGTCGATCTTCGCGAAGTCCTCACGAATCTTGTCCAGCATCGGTTTGGGAGCGGTCACGACCACGGCGTTCTGCGCCTCATTCACGTGCAGGTAGCTGTACAGGAACGTCGGCAAGAGCCCTGAGGCCGTCTGCGCCCGAATGGACTTCATTCGGAACGACTCCGTCTCCGACAAGCTGTACGTCGCCAAATCCACCGGCACGCCGTCCGCGAAGAGGAAGCGGTCGCCCTCCTTGCGCATCGCCATGCCGGTGGCCGAGGCCAAGGCCTGCAGCGCCTCCTCCAGCGGCATGTCGCGGAAGGAGACGGACACCTCCCTGCTCTGCACCGAATCGTCCACCACGACGTTCAGACCGGCGCGACGGGCGACCGTGGCCAGCAACGTCCGCAGGTTCGCCTTCACGGCGTCCACCGAGAGCAGGCCGTCCTCGAACGCGACCGCCAGCGACTGCCGGGCCTTGGTCTCGTCGGCCGCCTCTTGGGCCCCGGAGCGTTCGGCCAGGGTGCGGGAGCTGTTGACGGTGACGATGATGCTCTGCTGGTCGTTCGACCGCTCCACCGAAGTCATCGAGGGTTCGAACATCGCCACGACGATCGTGAGACCAACCCCCTCCTTGGACCCCTGGGGCACCGAGATCTGGATGTAGCTCACGGGAAACTTGCTCACGTCGATGAAGTTCCGGTTGATCTTCGACTTGGCGTTCGCCAGCTCGATGCGCAACCGCCCCTGCATCCCGCCGTCCTCGCTGTTCGGGCCGAACTCGAGCACCCCGTCGGCCTTGATCAGAATCTGCACCCCGTTGCTGAGCTGTTGCGCCTCGATGGAGGTGACGTTGCAGTACGGCCTGTTCTGGGCGAAACCCAGGAGGGAGCCGGCGAACAGGAGCGCGAGGAGGAGAAGGGTTCTCATGGCTGATTGGAAGGTTCGCTGGCGGGAACGACCCGCGCGGTGACGAGAAGGGTGAGCTCAGTCTTCGAACGGATGGTCCGGGGGTAGCGGAACAACCCCCCGATCAGCGGCAGGTCGGCGAGAAGCGGCACGCGCACCGTCCGTCGGTCGGCCCGCTCGTCCGAGAGGCCTCCGACCACGGCCGTCGCGCCGTCGGGCAACACCAGGAACGTGTCGGCCGTTCGTTGGGAGACGGTCGGAAGCCCCGTGCCAGGCTCCACCGCGGCGATGCTGGTGATGCTCGGCTGCAGCTGGAGCAGCACNTTGCCTCGGCAGGCGTAACCCGTGGCGCGTAGGCTGGCGCCCAGATCGACAGGGATGACCTTGGCCGTGACCTCGTTGGTGAGGCGGTCGACGAACTCGTACTTCGCGAACCGCTGGGAACCCGCGAACAGCCGCGCCGGCTGTCCGGCGACGGCCCGCACCACGCTCGTCGCCCGGATGCGAACGGCCTGCTTGGCCTCCAAGTTCCTCAAATGGGTCTCCAGTTGGTCCGGCCCACCCAGCCACTGGCCGATGGCGAAGTCCCCCACACCTGGCTCGCCCCGGAACATCGTGGTGCCCTGCTCCGCCCGCCAAGCTGCCAAGGCCTCCCTCGAGCGCTCGTCGAACGTCTCCACCACGATGGTCTTGAACTCCAGCAGCGGCGCAGGCTGATCGAGCGTCTCCAAGTCGCNTCGCAGCTTCTCCAGCATCTCCTCCGGACCGGCAGCAAGCAGAGAGTTGTGCTCCGGGTCGACGGACGTGAACCTCAGAAGGAAGTCCGGCAGGGAGGCCCGGACAACCTCCGGGGCGACGTGGCGGAGCGGCAGGCGCACGAAGCGGCCCGAGAGGTAGGCCTGCCGCGAGCGGACCGTCCCGTCGCCGAGCACCACCCGGGGACCCTGCCGCTCGACCGCGAGCCCGTACGTGCGGCCCAACGCCTCCAGAACCTCGTCGAACGTGGCCTCCGTCAGGCTCGCGCTGACCCACCGCTCAAGGCCATCCTCCACCAACACCGTCCGCCCCGAGGCGCTGGTCATCGCCCGCGCGAAGTCCTGCAAGGGCGCGTTCACAGACCACACGTCGTAGGTGTCTCCTTGCCTCGCGATGCGCACCTCGGATGGGGCCGCCGCCGGAGGAGGCACCCTCTTCGGCTGGAGCTCCACGTTGCGGTTGGTGGACACCACGATCAGGATCCTCCGCTGGTCGGGCGGCACCTGGATCCGTACGCTCGGTCGATCGGGGTACTGGTTCCAGAAGTTCGGATCGGCTTGAGGCGTCTTGATGGACACCGTGTAGGCCGGCTCGAAGAGCACCACGCGGAGATCGAGCCCGACGCCGTCGACCGAATCGGGCAGGACCGAGGTCTCAACGTGGCTCACCGGAAACTCCCCGACGTCCACGACGTTCCCAATGCGGCTCCGCGCGTTGCGGATGCGGAAGGGCAGGTACGTCACGAAGCGCGGGAACTCATCCCAGCGCCCCATGCTGATCGCCTCCAAGTTCAGGTAGTGGCCGAAGTCCAGCTCCAAGTCGAGGATGCCGTCGGCTTGGATGGTCAGCTCGACGCCGTTGGCCAGACGCCTCACGGAAACGCCGGTAACGTTGCAGTACGGCACGCGCTGGGCCGAGGCGAGAGACCCGAGGAGGAGCCCCGCCCACGCAGCCAGTGCGAACCGAAGTGCCGTCGCCATAGTCAGCGGTTTACTTTCCTGGAGCCGTGCCCTCGGCCGCGCTGGGGTTGGCCGGCAGGATGCGCGGCGTGATGAACACCACCATCTCCGTGTTCAGCTTCCGCTCGTCGAGGGACCGGAACAACGGACCGATGAGCGGCAGATCGCCCAGCACGGGGATCTTCGTCTGCGTCTTCATCGTCTCGTCCTGCACGAGGCCGCCGAGGATCACGGTCTCCCCGTCCCGAACGATCACCGAGGTGTTCGCTTGGCGCGTGCTCTTGTCCGGCAGACCCGTGCGGGGGTCCGGCGCCCCGAGGACGCTGATCTCCGGGCGAATGTCCAGAAGGATGTCCCCGGTTCCGCCCGTCCACGGAGTGATCCTCAGCCTGACGCCGGCGTCGATGGAGTTCGTCTGTCGGCCGCCCCACTGGTCTCCGCCGATCACGACCGGCGTGCTGATGTACCTCTGCTTGCCGATGAAGATGCTGGCGTCTTGGCCGCTCACCGTGGCGATCCTGGGGTTCGCGCGCACCCTCGCCTTGCCCTTCTCCACCAGCGCACGCAGGTTGGCCTGGAAGCTGTCCGGCAGACCCGAGATCGCACGATAGAACACCTCTCCGAACGACGAATCGATCGATCCCTGAACCCCCACGTTGCTCGCGGCCAAGTTCAGGGCGAACTCCTTCGTCGCCGAGTCCGTGAACTCGACCATCAAGACGTCGATCATGATCTGCGCGGCGGGGATGTCGAACTGGGAGATGTCCTCCCGGAACTTCCTCAGCACGCTCGGCGGCGCCGAGAGGATCACGGAGTTCTGCTCCTGGTTGGTCTTCACGTGGTCCTGCAGGAAGATCGGAAGCAGCGACTTCGCGGTCGGCGCGAGCACATACTTCGTCCCCACCGCGTCGATGTCGCTCAGAAGATAGCTGGATGGACCCTTCGGAATCCCCTCGCTGACCATGAACACGGTGCCGACCAGCTTGCACGCCAGGCCGTACGCGGAGACGATCGCATCGAGCGCCTCCGTCGGCTTCTTGTCGACCAGGTTCACGGTGACGGTGCGCCGCACCGTGTCGTCCACCATGATCCGAAGTCCGGTCGCCTTGGCGAGCAACACGAGGACCTCGTGGGCGTCGGCGTTGTCGGCGAAGATCCGAACGCCNTTCGCACCCACCTCGACCTCAACAGCCGGTGCTTCCCCAGCCTCCGATCCCCCGCCGTAGGCGAAGGCTACGGCCCCTAACAAAGCAACCAGACACAGGCGCAGCCTCTTCATCGTTCGCCAACCTCGATCGAGCGACCCGATCGGCCCATCTTGGCACGAGAGAGAGCGGCCGTGCCGAAGGCCGGAGCAACCAGCTCTCCGTCGCTCGGCTCGGACCGCGCGAGCGGTCTTGGCTTCCGATCGGCCACCGGGCCGGCGCCCGCGATGGAACCGCCCCGCTCAGCGCTCGACGGCGGGTCCACCCGGCTCAGGCCC